>Ga0070717_10000435_pt1 | contig 26586 bp, 20 predicted proteins | sample LARL113metaG_FD_71366 | JGI IMG/M metagenome (GOLD analysis project Ga0070717, IMG submission 71366) | Corn, switchgrass and miscanthus rhizosphere microbial communities from Kellogg Biological Station, Michigan, USA - LAR L11-3 metaG | ecosystem: Host-associated > Plants > Roots > Rhizosphere ...
GGGTCGGCATCACCACGGGGGGCCTCCAGCAGCTCCGGCGCGGCGAGCTGGTGCGCTGCGAGAACTGCGGCCGCATCCTGGTGATGGGATAAAGACCCTTCGCCTCTATACCGACGGGGCTGCCCGCGGCAACCCGGGACCAGCCGGCCTGGGGGTGGTGATCGAGGACGACCAGGGCCTCAGGCTGCGCGGCCTCTGCCGCTACATCGGCACCGCCACCAACAACCGCGCCGAGTACCTGGCGCTGATCGAAGGTCTGAAGGCGGCCCAGGAATGGAAGCCGGACCGGCTGGAGGTCTTCCTCGACTCCAAGCTGGTGGTGGAGCAGGTGGCCGGGCGCTACCGAATCAAGAACAAGGACCTGATGCCGCTGCTGCGCACCGCCCAGGAACTGCTGGCGATGTTTCCGGAGACCCGCTTGACGCACGTGGAGCGGGCGAAGAACAAGGGCGCCGACGCGCTCGCCAACAAAGCCATCGACGAGTACAAGGTCAGGTCATGAAAGCTCTGGTCGTCGACACCAGCGCCCCCGAGCGGATCGCCCTCCGCGAGGTAGACCCTCCGCAGCCGGCTCGCCACGAGGCCCTGGTCGAGGTGCGAGCGATCTCGCTCAACCGCGGCGAGCTCAACCGGATCGCGGCCGCCGCGGATGGCTGGCGGCCGGGCTGGGATATCGGAGGCGTGGTCACGCAGCCTGCAGCCAGCGGCGGGCCGCCGGCCGGCGCCCGCGTCATCGGTGTGCTGGGCCTGGCGGCCTGGGCCGAGACGGTCGCGGTGCCGGTCACCCAGCTAGCGGTGCTGCCCGACCAGGTCTCGTTCGCGCAGGCCGCGGCTCTGCCGGTCGCCGGGCTGACCGCGCTCAGGGTCCTCCGCCAGGGCCGGCCCCTGCTCGGCAGCCGGGTGTTGATGACGGGCGCCTCCGGAGGGGTCGGCCGCTTCGCGGTCCAGCTCGCCCACCGCGGCGGCGCCCACGTCACCGGCATCGTGGGCTCCGAGACGCGCGCCGCCGGCCTGCGCGAGCTGGGGGCCGATGAGGTGGTGGTCGGCCACCAGTCGGTGGGGGGCAAGTACGACCTGGTCCTGGAATCGGCCGGCGGCGAGTCGCTGGCGCACCTGTTGCGCTGCATCGACCCCGACGGCACCCTGGTCATGTTCGGCAACAGCTCGCAGCAGCCGACGACCTTCGATGTGCGCGAGGTCTACCTGGGCGGGCACATCCGGCTGCAGGGATTCATGCTCTTCCATGAATTCCCGGGCGACCCGCCCGCACGCGACCTCGGCTATCTGGCCTCGCTGGTGGCCGGCGGGGCGCTGGATCCGCAGGTGGCGGGAGAGATGCCCTGGGAGGACATGCCGAAGGCGCTGGCGCAGCTGCGTGCCCGGGCGGTTCCGGGCAAGCTGGTGCTGACGCTCGGCGGCTGAGGCGGCAGCATCAGGGTAAGATCGTTGCGGGTCGAGGCGGACGGGCGGTCGCCGGACCGATCTCGGTTCGGAGGAAAGTCCGGGCTCCACAGGGCAGGGCGCTGGGTAACACCCAGTCGGGGCAACCCGAAGGAAAGTGCCACAGAAATGACACCGCCGGGGCAACCCGGCAAGGGTGAAATGGTGGGGTAAGAGCCCACCGGCGGCCGGGTGACCGGCCGGCCAGGCAAACCCCGCCCGGAGCAAGACCGAATAGGAGGGCGTTGAGGCTGCCCGCCGAGCCCTCGGGTCAGGTCGCTGGAGGCGCCGGGCGACCGGCGTCGTAGATAGATGACCGCCACCCCGATTCGGGGCACAGAACCCGGCTTACGTTCCGTCCTCGGCCCACCCCATCGTTCGCGAATTGGAGGAGGCGAACTGGTGGTAACTGTAAGTCGCGTTCCCTCAGGGAACAATTAGGGAACATCCGGCCGAGTTTCCCGGCCTTCACGTGCTTCGCCAAACTCGAATAGGCAGGGTGGGGCACTATAAGTAATGTTCCCTGGGTCTCCCCTTACTGTTCCCCTTTTCCAGGGCCGTTTTGGAGCCCGCCGCGAATTGGGCGATGGCCCCTTTAGGCTCCGTCAACCGCGTCGCGAAAAGTAAGCGCGATTCGGACTTATACATCCCCTGAGAAAGCCGGCCGCCCGTCGAGCGCTACGGGCGGCCACGGTCTCATTCAGACAACGCGGCTCGCTGCAGCGCCACGAGATTCAGTCGGAACATCCCCCCACGCTGAACCACGGATGGCAACCCCCGGTTGGCAGGCTGTCGATAGGTGGAGGCTTGCGCGGCTTGGAGGGTTGCCGCAGCCTCCATTACCTGTGGCCAAAGGGAGAGGGCCGCTCGACGAGCGGCCCTCCGATAACAGATTCGCGTCGACTGCGGTGTTACGCAGGTCGAGGCACTTCGATGCTTCGGCCCCTGCTCTCTCGGCTCGACTTCTCCATCCGGAACGCGCTGACCAACAGCCAGATCGTCCACGCGATGAGTGGCAGGCCCACGATCCCTGGGCTGGGCAGGAAGAAGTCCGACGTCGCGGTGTAAGCCGTCCCGTAAGCGTAGCCGTGAACGATGTAGCCGAGGCCGGACAACGCCATGACGTAGCCGATGGGCCTGGGGATCCTCGCGCTCGAGGCGATCACGATCGCCAGCAGAAGCAGTGCGAGTCCGGTCACGAACTCCGAATAGCTCCAGACACCCCACTGCAGCCCACGGACGCTCTGAGCAGCCGCGAAGAGCGCGGGCTGCTCAGAGGCCGGTGCGTTCACCCAGGCATCGACAGCCTGCTTGAGCGCGACGCCGTAGACGCCATGGAGGACACCGTTAAGCGCGAGCGCCGCAATGGCCGAAGCAGCCGCCAGACGATTGACGATCCCCGCGATTCCAGAGTTGACGTTGAGTGCGAAGCACACGGCAAGAATCCCGAAGATGAGAACCGCCGTGCCTACGAACTGGGTCGCGTGGATCTGCGTGAAGTCGGTCGCATAGGCATACGCCGTGAACCAGGCTTCCGCGGACTGACCACCAGCGGCATGAAGTTGCTGCGCTCCATCCACTGCCGCTACATGGAGAAACTCAGCCACGGTAGAGACTACCAGCCCAGCCACCAGCAGGGCGCCTGCGAACAGGAGCGACGTGCGATCAGGTGTCCCTTCCGCCGTCAAGAGATCTTGTGCCATCTGGACGATTCCTCCTTGCGGCCGCTTGCTGCGGCTCTTAAGGTCAGGTTAGGTACGCGTCGAAATCTGCAAATCGTCAGAAGGTCGTAGGCGGGTACGTATCTTTTGGCCTCTACGTATCTCGCAGCTGAGCAACGAGCCCTAGCCCTCATCGAGGCCAGGACTCGCGCTGGTTCATTGGAAGCGAAAGTTACCGCTCTGGAGTTCCCCGAAGTGGCACAGAGCGTGGCGCGCTGAGGTGACCCAACGATCCGTCACGGTGCCGGGCGAAACGTGGATAGCAAGACCTCGATCGGACAACGGCACAAACATCTTGGCGTGAGCGTCGCCAGACAGAGTGGCCGGGGGGAAGTTCCCCGACCACTCAGTGATTTCCCTTGCGCCGCCGAACCGACGGACGAGTCGGAGTCTCCCGCTCGTCTAGCTCAAGAGCCGCGCCTCGCTCGCCGGTTCGCAGGCGTAGCGCTCTCCTGCGGGCTTGACTGCGAAGCGGGGTGTGCGCCAGGCGACGATCAATAGGTAGATGCTCGCAATCACCGGAGCGAGCTGTGCGACATAGGTCGGAATCGCACCCTGGGGCGCGAGGCCTGCGACACCAACTATCCAACCCGCCACGACATAGCCGACCCCGCCCAAAGCCAGCAGATAAGCGATCGGTCGTGGGACCCGCGCCGTCCAGACGATGAGCGCCGCCAACAGGATCAGGGTGAGGCCAAGCAGGAAGCTCTGATAACTGGTGATCGCTTCCTCCAACCATCTAACGGTCTCGGCGTTCGCGAAGCGCGCCGCCTTCTCCGGATCGGGCGCGCCGGCCCAGGCATCGACCGCCCGCTTGAGAACGACCCCGTCCACCGCGAACCGCACCGCCGTAAGGGCGAGAGCGACGCCAGCCGAGACGATGCCGATCCTGGCCCCGAGGCTCGGAATTCCGTCGGCGAGGTTGAGGACACAGAAGAGGACGAGCAGTCCGGTAATCGTGATCGCCATCGCCGCGAACTCAGCCAGGTGGACAGCGGTCCAGCCGACACTTTGGGCATATTGCGCGAACACGGCCGGATGGTTGTTGTTGTCTATGCCGCTGGGGTGAAACGCGCTCGCGACCACCAGCGCGATAAAACCGATCACCCCGAGAGCGCCCGCCAGAACGAGGGCCTTGCGGTCAGCTACGAGGCGGCCCTGTTGAGTTGCCGACGTCGCTTGTGTTGTGGACATGTGTTCCTCCTATCTCTGGCGCGCTCAGTACGTAGCGCGCTTTGGTGAACTGAAGTCAGCCCCTGACAAAAGGATGGCCAGCGCTAGCAAGGTCAATGGGAGCCACAGCTCCGGGATGATGCCGTTGGAAACGTTGTGCATGTAGATGGTCAGGCTGCCCCAAACGTTGGCGAGGATCACCGCAAGGTCGCCGAACAGCAGCGACAACCAGGCCCACCTCTCTCCCCTGAGGTACGGGCCAAAGGCGATGCTGACGCCGAAAATCGCGGCCGCTCCATAGAAACCCACTGAAGGGGCGAGCACGTGGAATATGGGATGTGGCGGGAGGCTGGCGATGGCCGAGCTAACGTTGCCAGGCCCGAAGAGGTCCAGCAGATCTTCGGCGATTAGCTCAACGATCGGGAACATGAAGAGGACCGCTGTTACAACTCGTAGGCGCGGCCGGCCGCTCGTTTGAGATCTGGATTTGGCAATCAATTTGCTTCTCCTCCTTTGGACGTCAGAGGCGTCCGTATTTGATGGCCGCGTCGATGCGGTCTTCCCGCCTGGCTGCCACCTCGCAGGCCCAGACGACCTCGATCAGCTCCGCCAGCTGGCTGTCCAGCAGGGTTCCTGCAGGTTCCGTTCCGCGGTCTCGGATTTCGGCCGGTTGGCTCAGCTCGTTCATCGTCCTTGCCTCCTTGGTGGCCGCTGCTGCGGCTCTGAGGTCAGGCTAGGAACGACCCGAGATCAGGAAATCGTCAGAAGGTCGTAGACGACTACGTATCTTTTGCCAACTACGTATCCCGGGCGTGGGCCGGCTCTCGTGACCCGGCCACCCAGCTGGCGAGCCGGATCCTGGAGCTGAGCCCGAGCTTGTTGAGCATGTTGGTGACGTGGGTGGTCACCGTCCGCTCCGAGATGAAGAGCTTGGTGGCGATCTGCTGGCTGGTCAGTCCCTCTGCGATCAGGTGCGCGATCTCCAGCTCCCGACGCGTAAGGGCCAGGCGCGGTTGCGCCTTGGTGGGCGGCACCGGCTTCTTCTGTGGGGTGCCGCCGACGGCGTACGTCACCGCCTCGTCGACAGTCATCGACCGGCCGCGTTCGACCCCAGCGGCGAGAGCAGCCTCGCCGAGGCGGCTTCGAGCGAACTCCTCCAAGGTTCGGTGGCGCTCACGCTGGATATCAAGAAGCGGATTCGCGATCGAATCGAGGAGCCGGGAGAGGCAACCCAGAAGCACTGCCGTCCGATCGGGGTTGCCACGAGCCATGGCGATGGAGGCGAGGATCTCGACGAGACTGACAAGGCCACGCCGATCGTCCAGTTCATTCATCCAGAACGCGGTTACCTTGGCTGCGGCCTCGGCCCCATCCAACTCATCCACGCGCCAGCGGGCCAGGACCACGAGCAACAGGGTCAGATCACGGATCCAGGCCTCACCGAGATCGGCACAGATCGCGGCGGCCTCCTCCCCAAGCTGGAGAGCCTCACTAAACGCGCCCGCGTAAACGCGGAAGGTCGCGACACCAACCAGGGCCCAAGCCACAACCCACTGGACATCCATAGCCCTTCCCAACGCGAGCATCCGCTCGGCCAGGTCGGTTCCCTCGTCAAACCGCTTCTCAGCCCAGGCCAGGAAGATCAGCGAGCCCAGTGCCCGAGCGGTGAGATCGTCGTCGCGGAGTTGCTGCGCGATACGCAGGCTCTCCTCGCCCATCTGCCTGGCGCTGTGGCTGTCGGTTTGAGCAGCAGCGACCATCGCCGCCACGCTCAGGCATTGAGCGCGCTCACTGCTGTCCCGGTTGGTCAACGGGATCAGCGAGTCCAGAAAGCGACGGACGTCGTTGGCCGGCCCCTGCGCATGCCAGTAGGGGCGGAGGTGAGTGCTGATCTCAACCCCTTGCCCGACGGTTTCCGGCTGGCGCAGGCAGAACCCGAGCGCGCTCCAGAGGTTGTCGTGCTCGATCCGCATGCGGCGGAACATCGCCGCTTGCCGATCATCGAAGGCTCCCAGCGCTCGAGCCAGGCCCAGCACCCAGCCCAGGTGCTTGGTCTGGATCTGGACCTCCTCGCCACGCTCGATCAATCTTTGGCGGCCGTACTGGCGAACCGTTTCCAGAATCGAGTAGCGCAGCGGCTGCCGCTCGGCGTCTCGCTGGATGATGGATTTCTCGACCAGCGACCCCAGCTTCTCGGCGATTCGCTCCGGCGGCAAGCCGCCACCTGAGCAGACCGCCCGCGCCGCGTCTTCGTCGAAGCCGCCGGCGAAGACGGAGAGCCGGGCCCAGAGCAGCCGCTCTTCCTCGTCTAGGAGCCCGTAGCTCCAGCCGATCGCCGCCTCCAGCGTCTGCTGCCGCGCTTCTACGCCGCGCGTCCCCCGCGCGAGAACCGGCAACTCGGCTTCGAGCCCGCTCGTGATCTGCTCGACAGTCAGTCCCTCGAGCCGTACCGCGGCCAGCTCCAGGGCTAGCGGCATGCCATCCAGGCGCCGGCAGAGCGTTAGCACCGCCGCCGAGTTGGCCCGGTCGACTTTGAAGGTCGGCATCACGGCGGCAGCCCGCTCAGAGAACAACGCCACCGCCTCATAAGTGGCGATCTGCTCTGGCGTCAAAAACATGCCGTCCTCAGGCATCGAGAGGGGTGGCACTCGCAGCCTGGTTTCGCCCGTCACGCCCAGGGCCTGGCGGCTGGTGGCAAGAATCCGCAGGTCAGGGCAGGACTTGAGCACGGTCACCGCCAGCAGGGCGCAGCTGTCGAGCAGGTGCTCGCAGTTGTCGAGCAGTAGCAACAAGCGCTTGGCTTCGAGGTGGCGGCTCAGCGTCGACAGGGACAGACCAGACGACACGTCCTGCAGGCCGAGCGCGCCGAAGACGGCCTGGACCACCAGCTGGGGGTCGTCGACCGAGGCCAGCGAGACCAGCCAAACGCCATCCGGGAAGCTGCGCGCCATCTCCGCCGCCGCCCGCAGCGCGAGTCGCGTCTTGCCTGCCCCGCCGCTGCCGGTCAGCGTCAGCAGCCGGGTGCTGGCGAGCAGGCGCTTGACCTCGCTCAGCTCCTTCCGGCGGCCGACGAAGCTGGTCAGTTCGGCCGGCAGGTTGTTCGGCTTCACCGCCCGACTGGCTCGGCCAGCCCGGTCACCCAGCTCGCTAGCTGGATCCGGGAGCTGAGCCCCAGCTTGTTGAGCATGTTGGTGACGTGGGTGGTCACCGTTCTCTCGGAGATGACGAGCTTGGTGGCGATCTGCTGGCTGCTCAGCCCTTCCGCGATCAGCCGGGCGATCTCCAGCTCTCGACGCGTCAGGATGTTCCGAGACTCGCGCTTCTGAGACGGCGGTGATGTTGGAACAGGTGTGGTTGGCGCCTGCTCTAGGACATAGGCGATTGCTTCCGTGTCAGGCATTGTCACGCCTCTTGCGAAGGCCTTGGCGAATCCCGCCTCGCCGAGCTCGCTCAGAGCTGATTGCTCACTCGCTGCGTGACGCGCCTGATGACGCGATAGCAGCGCGACCATGATCGACTCCCGGAGGCGCTGTGCATATCCCTGCAGGACGGCGGCGCGTGCATGCGCGCCGCGATCGGACGCCATCCAGGCCAGACTCTCCACCAGGAGGGCGACACCTCGGCGGTCGCCCACGGCATGCTTGACGGACGCGCCTTCCCGCGCCAGCGCCTCTGCTTGTTCGGGCTTCCCCCGGCGGCGCCACGCTTCGGACAAGTTGTTGAGAAACTGTCCGCGGCCCCATAGCTCGCCCGCTTCTCGGCACATGGCAACTGCCTGCTCGCCTGCCTCAATGGCTTCGTCGAGGGCCCCGCTGGACATCCGGATAACGCAGACGTAGTTGAGCCCAGTGGCGACGTAGAACCAATTGCCTGCTGACCTGCCATAGGTGATCACCGCCTCCGCCAGCCTGAGCAGTTCCTCCTCACTCCTGTTCTGGAGGTAGACCGCCGAGAACAGCATGGCTCCGGATGCCGCGCCGACCAGCTCCGCATTGTGCGTCCGGCGAGCGATGCGCATGCTCTCATCGAGCATTGGCTGGGCGGCTGCGAAGTCGTTCTGAACGAGGGCCAGAACGGCGGCGACCCATACGCAGCGGGCGCGGGGCACGGTGCCGTCCGCCGTGAGGGGCAAGAAGGTGTGCATTATTCGCCGCACATCGCCCAGCGGACCCCTCGACCACCAATAGGGGTAGAGGTCCCAGCAGATATCGACGCCGACCGCGGCCTCATCCGGCTCGCTCCGGCAGAAGTCGAGCGCGCTCCAGACGTTGTCAAGTTCGAGGCGGATGCGCCTGAATGCCTCGGCCTGCCGGTGATCGTAGGCGCCGGCCTCGTGAGCAAGTTGCACGATCCAATCCCGATGGCGGCGCCGCATCTCGATTTCTTCACCGAGGTCCCGAAGTCTCTGGCGGCCGTACTGGCGAACCGTTTCCAGGATCTGGAAGCGTGCAGGTCGCTGCTCCGAGTCACGCTGGACGATCGATTTCTCGACCAGCGAAGCCAGGTTCACCCTGACGTGATCGGGGGGCAGCTGGGGCCCGGCACAGACAGTCTTCGCCGCCTCCTCGTCGAAGCCGCCGGCGAAGACTGATAGCCGCGCCCACAACAGCCGTTCCTGGTCGTCCAGGAGCCCGTAGCTCCAGCTGATGGTTGCCTCGAGCGTCTGCTGCCTGGCTTCCGCCCCTCGGCTTCCCTTCGCCAGTACCGGCAGCTCGCCCTCGAGGCCGCTAACCAATTGCTCGACCGTGAGCCCTTCGAGCCGCGCCGCGGCCAGCTCCAGTGCCAGCGGCATGCCGTCGAGGCGCCGACAGAGTCTCACCACCGCCGCGGCATTGGCACGATCGACCCTGAAGCCTGGCAGTACCGGCACCGCTCGCTCGGTTAACAGGGCAACCGCCTCAGAGGTCGCGATCTGCTCAGGCGTCAGCAGTTCACCGTCCTCGGGCAGCGAGAGCGGCGGTACCCGCAGCCTGGTCTCTCCGGTCACCCCCAGAGCCTGGCGGCTGGTGGCGAGCACTTGCAGCTGCGGACAGGACTTGAGCAGCGTCACCGCCAACGAGGCACAGCTGTCCAGGAGGTGCTCGCAGTTGTCGAGCACAAGCAGCATGCGCTTGGCTTCCAGGTAGCGGCTCAGAGTCGACAGGGACAGGCCGGATGAGACGTCCTGAAGGCCGAGCCCGGCGAAGACGGCCTGGACCACCAGCTGCGGGTCCTCGATCGAACCCAGCGCGACAAGCCAGACGCCATCCGGGAAGCTGCGCGCCATTTCTCCTGCGGCCCGCAAGGCAAGCCGAGTCTTGCCGGCCCCGCCGCTGCCGGTCATTGTCAGTAACCGGGTGGTCGTGAGGAGGCGCTTGACCTCGCTCAGCTCCCTCCGGCGGCCGACGAAGCTGGTCAGCTCGGCCGGCAGGTTGTTCGGCCGAGTCTTGATGGCCGCCCCCGCCATCTCAGCCGCAGACTACATCGCTATCGGGGCCAGCGACGCGCAGATCGTTGCGGGCCTCGCGAGCCCAGGTCACTCGTAGACGACTACGCGTTTCTTGCGCCGACCGGTTCAGACGCCACCCAGCTGGCCAGCTGGATCCGGGAGCTGAGCCCGAGCTTGTTGAGCATGTTGGTGACGTGAGTGGTCACCGTCCGCTCCGAGATGAAGAGCTTGGCGGCGATCTGCTGACTGGTCAGACCGTCCGCTATAAGTCGCGCGATCTCCAGCTCCCGCCGGGTCAGCACGGCAGACGGGAGGCTCTTCGGGGTGGCGGCCGAGAGGGCGGCGAGCCTGGCCGGCTGCTGCTCCAGCACGAATGCGATCGCCTCCACGTCGGGCATGGTCGCGCCCTGCTCGAAGGCCCTGGCGTACCGCGCGTCGCCCAACCAAGCCCGGCTGGCCTGCTCGCACGCATCGTGACGGGCCTGGTGCACTGGCAGCAGTGCCAGCATGATCGACTCGCGCAGGCTGTCCGCGTAACCAAGCAGCGTGGCAGCGCGCGCATCAGCGCCGCGGTCGGCCGCCATCCAAGCCAGGGTCTCGACCAGCTGGGAAAGGCCCCGGCGGCCCCCAAGCGCATGCTGGCCGGCGGCACCTTCTCGTGCCAGCGCTTCAGCGCGATCGACTTCGCCACGCCGGCGCTGGGCTTCGGCCAGATTGTTGAGGACGGCTCCCCGGCCGAAGAGCTCGTCATGGTCTCGCCACATTGCGAGCGCGGATTCGCCCGCTTCGATGGCTCCGGCGAGGTCGCCTTGGCCCAGGCGGATGCTGCAGGTGTAGGACTTTCCGTAGGCTTCCATGTACCAGCGGTCTGACGACCTTCCGTCAGCGATCATTACGTTGGCGAGGCTGATCAGCTCCTCCTCAGACCTCTTCCGGATGTAGAGGGATGTGAAAAGGGTTAGCGCTGACGCCATTGCCAGCAGCTCCGGTTCCGCCCGTCCACGGGCGATGCGCAGGCACTCCTCGGCCATGGGCCATGCGGCGGCGGCGTCGCTCTGCACAACAGCAAGGCCCGCGGCAATCCACAGACACCAGGCGCGAGGCAGGCTGTCCTCCGCCGTAAGCGCGTGCAGCCCATCCAAAATCCTGCGCACGTCACCCAGCGGACCGCGCGACCACCAGTAAGGGAATAGCTGACGGCAGATCTGAATGCCGACGGCGGCCTCCTCCGGGTCCCGCCGACAGAAGTCGAGCGCGCTCCAGACGTTGTCGAGTTCGCGCTGGATCCGATCGAAGGCTTCCACCTCATGGTGGTCGTGAGCTCCTACTGCCAGGGCCAGCTGCAGCACCCAATCGCGATGCCGGCGCTGAAGGTCGACCTCTCCGTCACGCTCGCGCAATCTCTGCCGGCCGTAGCGGCGGACAGTTTCCAGCATCCAGTAGCGAGCCGGCTGCCGGTCAGGATCACGCTGGATGATCGATTTCTCGACCAGCGAGGCCAGACTCTCGGCGACGCGATCGGGGGGCAGGTTGTCATCCGAGCAGACGGTCACCGAGGCGGCCTCGTCGAAGCCGCCGGCGAAGACAGAGAGCCGCGCCCAGAGCAGCCGTTCCTCCTCCCCGAGCAGCCCATAGCTCCAGCCGATGGTTGCCTCCAGCGTTTGCTGCCGCGTCTCCGCGCCCCGGTTGCGGCTCGCCAGCACCGGCAGCTCGTTCTCCAGGCCTTTCACCACGGCCTCCACGCTCATCCCCTCCAGCCGCACCGCCGCCAGCTCCAGCGCCAGGGGCATCCCGTCCAGCCGCCGGCAGAGCCGCAGCACCGCCGCCGCGTTGCCCACGTCCACCTTGAAGCCCGGCTGCACCGCTGTCGCTCGTTCGCTGAGCAACGCAACTGCCTCGCAAGTGGCGAGCCGCTCCGGTGTCAGCGCCTCGCCGTCCTCAGGGAGCGCGAGGGGAGGCACCCTCATCCTGGTCTCACCGGTGGTGCCCAACGCCTGCCGGCTGGTAGCAATGATGCGCAGCTCCGGGCAGGCCTTGAGCAGCGTGACGGCGAGCAGAGCGCAGCTGTCCAGCAGGTGCTCGCAGTTGTCCAGGACCAGGAGCAGGTGCTTATCCGCCAGATAGTCGCTGAGAGTGGCCAGCGACCAGCCCCCCGACATGTCCTGCAGGCCGAGTGCGCTGAAGACGCCCTGGACGACAAGCTGGGGATCATCGATCGCGGCCAGCGAGACCAGCCAGACGCCGTCCGGAAAGCCACGCGCCATCTCCGCCGCGCCCCGTAAGGCAAGTCTGGTCTTACCGACCCCGCCGCTGCCGGTCAGCGTCAGCAGCCGGGTCGTGGTGAGGAGGCGCTTGACCTCGCTCAGCTCCCTCCGGCGGCCGACGAAGCTCGTCAGCTCGGCCGGCAGGTTGTTCGGCCGGGTCTTGACGGGCGCCCCCGCCATGTCGGACGCAGACTACACCTCGCCAGGCGCCGGGGCGGGATCGATCTTGAGGGCAGCCTCAAGGGAGACAAATGGGGCGTGGACATTCTCGTTCACCCTTTGCACGGCCGCTGCGCTGTCGGCTTCGAACAGGGTCAGCAGGCGCGCCGGGCCGGGAAGGTAGGCGGAGCCCAGGCAGCGGACCGGCTCCCCTCGCGAGGTGAGCCGGTCACAGGCGAACCGGAGCGCCTCCTGGAGCATCGCCAGGTCGGCTTTATTCACGTTGGAGAGGCGGCGCTCCACGACGAAGGCGGACATGGGCGCTTACCGCCCGTGGCCGTGCTGGTGCTGCGCGTAATCGCTCCAGCGGAAGAGCATCGCGGCCAGCATGCCCGCCCACATCAGGGTATCCATGGCCGAGAGTGCCGCCGCGTGCGGAAGCAGCCCGGCCAGGCTGCCGACGACCAGCAGGAGGTCCGGCAGCGTCATGGCCGCGGTCATCTCTCCGGTCCTCTCCCAGCCATGCCCGCGGATCCGCATCCAGGCCGCCATCGGCAGCACCATCGACGCCGTCATCGCCATGGCGAAGGCTTCAGGCGAGCGGTTGCTGAGATCGGACTGTCCGAGCGCGGAGAGAACGAAGCCCAGGGGCATCATGCCGATCAGCATGGCGATGGCCATCTCGATGAAGTGCCAAACGAAACGGACGATCTGACCAGCCGGACTGTTGGACTTGCGGACTGCCAATGCCGAAGCAGCCGCCGCGACGATACGGTTTCGATGCGATCCCCGCTCGACGTCGACCCCTAGAAGATCTGTGACCATGGCGATTCCTCCTTTGTTGGGCCGCTGGCTCTGAAGGCAGACTAGGAACCGCCCGCTGCGACGCAATCGGCAGAAGGTCGTAGACGACTACGTATCTTTCAGGTCTGGGGCCGGCGTCGTTCCCGATGGGTCAAGCTCGGCACGCCCGTCTCTGGCTCCAGCGACTGGCACGCCAAGGCATCGGCATCGACCGCCACGAGGGTCGACTCCGGCTCCGGTCGGGCGATGTGCTGATCAGTGGCCCTGCGCCGTACCCTCCCCGACAATCCGGGATGGCGAGGGGCCATTCCTATTCGCGCAGGACGACCCTGGACAGTCGGCGAGAGACGGCATGACCGTTGGGTCCCGCTCGTCGGCGGCCACCGTATCGTGCCTAGCGCCTTGTTTGGCCCCGACGTTTGCAGCGCACCGACAGGAAATGAGGCGACAGTGCTCTAGGCGTCACTGCGACCTATGCTTTTCAGGCTTCCAGTTCTTGGGTTCGAAGAAGGCCGAGCAGCCCTTGTACTGCTCGTGGGCAGGCGGCCATCGCCCCAGCACGGGACGGTGCACGAATGCCTAAGCAGACGATTACGCCGGCCAATTGGAGCGGAGTTTCGCGAAAGCGAGCCGGCTGCAAGCGGAGCTGCGGCGCCGGGAACGTTCGATCGGCAGGCAGGCCCAGGAACTTGCAAGGGGACTTGCCAACCTGATGGGCCCAGGGGGGTACCTTCACCGCAGGAACCTCGGACTCCACGCTTTTGCGGTCGATGACCTTGTCTGTCTGGCCGCCGCGTATCTAGAGGATGAGAGTGGCAGCCTCCGCTACCGCTATGCCGTCCTGTGTGGCGGTGAGCGCGCGAAGCGAGCGCTCCGGACCACCGCGCTCGACCCGACGGATTCTGATGAGCCGGGATCGAGCGGCTTCCAGCCTACCTCGGGGACGTGACCGCCAACATGGAAGCGCAGGTCCGGCGAGCGGACGCTACCGAAGCTAAGGCGAGGCAGGCAAAGCGCAAGATGTCGTCCCTGGCACCACGGGCCGACAGAACGTCGTTCCAGCCTCCAAGGGCTGGACGCGACCAAGCGGATAAACCGGCTGTCCGCACGCAGCGCGACCCATCCGACCGCCACTGACGTCGCGAACCGCGGTGACCCCTCTGGCTCAAATGAGATGGGAGGTGCACAGTAGGTTTTGTTCCCTGAGGGAACAATTAGGGAACAGCCGCACTCAATCGTAGGGTGTCGTTAGGTGTCGTTTTGTATTCGGGACAAGGTGGCTGAACTTGCTTACACAGAACCCGGCTTACAGTCCGCCCTCGGCCCACCTACCCAGGTTCTGAATACCGAAAAGAGGCCCCCGACCCAGAAGTCGGGGCCCTTCAGTACGCGATTAGTACGCGAGGCGGCTAGGGAGTCTCCAGTGCGCGCAACTTACTGTCTCCCTGCCGAAGTCCGGTCAGGGCCCTCATTGAGGATGTTGCGGGTCTGTTCGTTTGCCCCGCTTGTAAGCAGCTGATCCGCATGCACGCCGGCGATTACGCCGCGCTTCCCGATGACCAAAGGCTCACCTGTCGTACTGCGGTTAACCGATACCCACAGCGAGTTCACGACTCCTCAGCAACTAGAGCGGGCCACGGCACGTCGACTGGGCTCGCGTCCTCGTTGGCTTCCACTTCCGCAACTCCGACCTGCAGGGTTCGAGCCTAGGCCGTAAGGTTGGGCGCTATATCGTCGACCACTATTTCCAACCGGTCGTCTGACGCAGGACACCGGGAATGAAACACGCGCAAGAACTGCGCGAAGTGTCAGTTGCCGGCGCCTTGCTGCTCGTGGCGACCGTGGCCGCCTGCACCAGCTCAGGCGCGAGCCAACCAGCCGGCGGCGGTTCCAGCGTGACCTCGCGCGTGAGCTTGACCGTCGACGGGACCCAGCGAGCCTACCGTCTGTTCCAACCATCGCTGCCTGCCGGGTCCCGAGCTCCGTTGTTGATCGTTCTGCATGGGTATGGCGACACAGCCGAAAGCATGGAGACGTCCAATCAGTTCGACGCACTGGCCACCACGGATCATTTCGTCGTCGTGTATCCGGAGGGTCTCGGTGGATCCTGGAACGCGGGGAGCTGTTGCGGGAGCTCGCAGGCGAATGGAGTCGACGACGTCGCGTTCATCAAGCAGGTGATCGATTCGATGGGGTCGAAAGGCGCGATTGATGTGAATCGAGTATTTGTGACCGGCTTCTCCAACGGCGCTGCCATGACTCACCGCCTTGGTTGCGAGTTGGCCGACCGTATCGTCGCGATTGCATCAGTGGCGGGAGCGCTGGCGATCAACAGTTGCAACCCGGATCGGCCCATCTCCGTGCTGGAGGTTCATGGCACCGCCGATACCGCGGCGCCCTATGACGGTGGAACCGACCTCGCCGGTCGACAATTTCCAGCGATCACCGCGGTCATGTCGCAGTGGGCCCGACTGAATGGCTGCACCGGCGATCCGACCATCAGCCAGAGTGGTCGGATCACCAAGACCACATTGTGGACGTCATGCAAAGCATCGACGACCGTGAGATTGGACACAGTCCTCGGGGGATCCCACGACTGGTTTACCGAGCCGAGGGATCCCGCCCACACCGTGTGGGCATTCTTCAGTGGCTTGAAATACCAGTAGGGCCGATCGACCGCGCGCCAGGCCGAGCATCGCTTCCCGTCAGGGTGATCCGAACCAGGTAGTCAGCGCCTCGCGCAATCCGTCATCCGTGCCGTCCCACCCAGGCGACGTATCCACCTCCGCCTGGGCCGACAACGGCGTCCGCTGAGTTCACCCGGCGGCTGCGGACCACTTGGATGCGGCTCGCGAACAGAAGGCTTGCCAGGCAACTTACTTATGTGCGGACCTCCGGGCGCTCTACCATCTTCGCGCGAGCGTCGTCAGACAGAGTGGCCGGGCGAAAGTTCCCCGACCATTCAGTGATTCCCCGTGCGCACCGGACCGACGGACTGGCAGTGACCGTGCTCAAGTCCTGCCCTGACCAGCGTCAGCAACCGGGTAGTGGTGAAGAGCCCCGATGGCGGTGGGAGCCTCCCGTAGGAATTCGGCGGCAGAAATAGAACCCGGCTTACGTTCCGTCCTCGGCCCACCCTCCAATTCGCGAATACGGCGGTGCGAATCGAGGCAACGGTAGGTTGCGGGTACTCACCCCCCGGAAGCGCAGTCTGCCTCCATTGGAGTCGCGAAGCAACGACGACCTCGGGTCGGGTGAGCGGAACCGGTGCCCGCCGCGCGCGGTTCTACCGACGTGCCCAATCTTGATTCCGACGCTCGAGAGAGAGCCGATGCATATCTACGGCTCGCGGATCGCCTGCTGCCGAACTGGATCACCGGGTTCTACCTGGTCGGCTCGGCGGCGCTGGACGAGTACCGGCCCGGCAAGAGCGACGTCGACTTCGTCGCCGTCGTGAGACGGCGTCCCGACCCCGCCAGGTTCAGGCGACTCCGTCTTCTCCACGTCCTGGCCGGTGCCGGTTCGGCTTGGCGATCTGTGATGCGTCGCAGGTCGCCGATCTCCGGCACCGTCAACGGTGTCTTTGTCCGCGAGGAGGACCTTCAAGTTCCGGTGACTCGAATCCAACCGCTGGCTTCGCACGTCGCCGGCCATTTCATGCTCGGGCGCGGCTTCGACGTGAACCCGGTCGTATGGCGCCTGCTCGCCGAGAGGGGGATCGCCATCCGGGGAGCGGCCCCTGGCAATCTCGGTCTCGACGCTGAACCCGGCATTCTCCGCGACTGGAACCTCCAGAACCTGAACTCCTATTGGCGGTCGTGGGGCCGGTCGACCGCGAGCCTCGGTCCCGCCGGCCGAGTCGCGACGGCGATCCCGCGGACTCGGATGCGCATGGTCACCTGGGGCACCCTGGGGGCACCCCGGCTGCACTGCACGATCGCCACCGGGGAGATCGTTGGTAAGGCGGCGGCGGGTGAGTACGCGCTGGCGACGTTTGGACCTCGATGGCGGCCTCTCATCGCGGCCGCGCTGGCGCATTGGCGCGGCGAGAGGTGCGACAACCTGCCGGGGCGTGCCGTTCAGCGTGCCGGCGAGTTCGTGCTCGAGGTCGTGCACAGCGCCAACGAGCTGCCAAAGGGTCGTCAGGGGTGACAACGGCAGATTCGAGCGATGTGGGCAAGGAGGTAGGAGAGATGAGCTGGGATGGACTGATCCTCGTCACGGGGGGCACCGGCGGGCTGGGCCGGCGGGTCGTCCCGCGGCTTCGCGAGGCCGGGCGGGAGGTGCGCGTGCTCAGCCGGCACGCTCACGACTCCACGCCGGGCATCGAGTACGTCCTCGGCGACCTGGCGAGGGACCAGGGGGTCGAGGCCGCGGTCGAAGGCGCCCAGGTCGTCGTCCATTGCGCCGCCAGCGGCAAGATCGGCGAGGACACGGCGCAGATCCGCAACCTGGTGCGGGCGGCGGAGCGGGCCGGGGTGCAGCACCTGCTGAACATCTCGGTGGTCGGGGCCGACCGGATCCCGGTGGTGAGCGGGGTCGACCGCGCCCTGTTCGCCTACTTCGCATCGCAGCTGGCGGTGGAGCGCACGGTTGCCGAGTCGGCTCTGCCCTGGACCAACCTGCGCGCGACCCAGTTCTACGACGGTTTCATCCTGTTGATGGTGCAGGGGATGGCGAAGCTTCCCGTCATCCCCGTTCCCTCAGGTTTCCGGTTCCAGCCGGTCGATGCCGGCGAGGTGGCGGCCAGGTTGGTGGAGCTCACGCTGGCGACGCCCTCCGGACAGGCGCCGGACATCGCCGGCCCCAGGGTTTACGAGGCGGCCGAGTTGCTACGCGGATACCTGAAGGCCGTGCGCAAGCGGCGCCTGCTGGTCCCGATCAGCATGCCCGGAGGCGCCGCACGGGCGATTCGAGCAGGCGCCAACCTGGCGCCCGATCGCGCCGTCGGCCGGCGCACATGGGAGGAGTTTCTCACCGAGTGGGTGAGCCGTTAAGTACGAGCATTAACCGGTGGGTGAGCCGCAGGCGCCGCCGCCGATCGTTCCAGCCTCGGCATCCAATGTCCGTCGCCGCTACCGTGGGCTCACGCTCCGGCAGTACCTGCGCTTTCGGCTTGGTAGCGCGGGCGGGGGCTCCGCCTGGTTCAATTTCTTCCTGAAGCCCTTCGGCGCCGCCTCATTCGCTGAATTCTGGCGGCGTTGGAATCCCGTCTACGGGTACTACCTCTACTACTTCTGCTACCGGCCGCTTGCTCGTGGCTTGCCTCGACCCCTGGCGATGCTGATCACCTTCGCGGCGTGTGGCCTCCTGCTCCACGACCTTCCAGCCTGGCTGGTTACCAGGAGGGTGCTGCCGCCTGGGGCAACCATCGCCTTCGTCTTCTTCGGCGTCGGCGCGATCCTCGGTGAAACGTTGCACATGGATCTCTCGCGCTGGCCAGCTTGGGGGCGCGTGATCGTCAACCTCGCCTATCTGGTCGGATCCGTGGTGGCGATGCTCGTCATCGTCCTGACTGTCGTCCGCTGACCCAGGTTCCAGAAGTCAGAGCTCTGACGCGCTCCGGGGTCAGCGCCACCAGGGGATTCGCGCCGCGGCCGCGGCCGCGCTTATGGGCTGTTCCAGGTCGGCTTCCACCCGCGCCAGCCTCTCCGCCCATTCGCCCGCGATGACGAGGGCCAGCGTGGAGCGGTCCGCCTCCGGCAAGCCCTTCATCCGCTTCAACCCACCGAGCGTGGCGGCGCGCAGGGCCTGCTCCGAAACCGCCCCCGCCCCGCCCGCGGCCCTTCGCTGGTCGAGCCGGTCGGCCAGGCTGCTGAGCCGAGCCAGCAGCGCGTGCACCTGCGCGTGGAGGGCCTCTGCGCAATCGGTGCCCGGCGCGACTCGGTAGGCGAGGTCGTTGGCAACCAGGATGAGACCGTCCGCCGCCAGCATCCCCTGGTTTCCGGCGGCGACCAAGGCGGCCGCCGTCCGCGTCTCCAGGTGCTCCGAGTCAGACTCGGAAAGCAGCACCTGGAGGCTCTCGCCCGCGCGGTCGCGAGCCCGGACGGCCTGCCGCCGCAGCACGTCGGCGCCGACGCCGGCGTCGGCGCCCAGGACCTCGTCGAACGCCATCCCGAGGTAGGCCGCGAGGGCGCGATAGAAGTTCGAGATCGACCCGGCCAGCTCCTTTCGAGCGCCCCGCGGCCAGAGCAGGACGCCGACGACGACACTGACCGCCGCACCCACCGCGACGTCCTCTATCCGCACCAGCCCCACCCGCCAACCGGCGGGCGAGATGAGGTTGAAGACGATGATCAGGTTGACGGTGAAGGCGGCCTGGCTGAGGACGAAGCCGATCGTGTTCACCGCGTAGGCCGCGACGAATACGGAGAAGGGGAGGGCGATCCACATCACCAGCGGGTTGCTGCCCGCCAGCAGGGCGATCAGTCCCCCGACCACGACCCCGAGGACATTGCCGACGAGTGCTTGGACCGTGGTGCGGCCGGTGCCCAGCGCGCTGGTCCGCAGCACCTGGAGCGTACCGAGGACCACCCAGAAGGCATGGCTGAGGCCGAGCGTGCGGGCCAGCCAGACCGAGGCCGCGAGGCCGATCGCCACGCGGAGACTGTTGTGCAGCACCGATGACCGCGGCTCGAGGTGCGTGCGGACGGTCCGCAGGACGCGCACCAGGGCTCCGCCGGGGCCCGCGCGACTGGGAATCGCGACCGGCAGGCGCACGGCTGTTTCGAGCCTTTGTCCGGCGGCGACCACGGCGTTGCCGGCGATCCCAAGCGCGATGTAGGAGATGACCCGGAGGTTCTGGTCGTGGTCGAGACCATCCAGGACCTCCGTGGCCGGCCGGCCACTCCGCAGCTGTTCGGTGGCCCAGCGATCGAGAGCGGCGCGGTGGTCAGTCCTGGCCTGCTCCACGGCGCCGAGATCGGGGGCGGCGCCACCCTTCAGGACCGCTGCGCTCGCCCGCAGCGCGTCCAGCACGGTCGCCCTGAGGTGTTCACCTTCTGGAGTGCCCGGCCGCACCGCTGCGCCCAGCGCGCGGAAGGGGCTTTCGAGCAGATCGATGACCTGGTCGAGCTCTGAGAACATCTCGAAGTAGGCGCGATCGCGCCGCCTGAGCCCGGCGGGTCGCCGGGCCGCGGCCAGGTACTCGGCGCGCGCGGTGTTCACCGCCTGGCGCGCCTCCGCGAGTGAGAGGGGGGTGGAGTCGGAGTAAGCCTTGGCGACCTGACCGAACGCGTCTGCCGAGTGCCTGTGGAGGCGGCCGTCTTCGGGGCGCGGCCAGAGCAGGGCGGCCGCCAGCGTCGAGAGCAGGCCGGCCAGCATCCAGCCGCCGACTCGACTCGGTATCGCAGCCGGCGCTGCCGGCAGCGATATCGAGATCACGAAGGCCAGGAGCAGGCCCGTGCGGGCAATCGCCGGGTAGCCGCCCAAGACGGCGGTGAAAGCCAGCCAGAAACCGACCACCAGCATGGCGGCAGCGCCGCTCGCCGCGGTCGCGGAGGCCAGCGTGCCGAGTGCCACCAGGATCGCGCCCGCCAACACGGTCGCCAGATAGGCAAGCGCGCGTGCCCGCCGCGGACCGCCGAAGTCCGCCATGACCAGCAAGGCGAAGCACCCGAACACGATGAAGAACAAGGCCTGCGCATCGCCGATCACCAGGCGGGCAAGGAGGAACGCCAGCGGGATGACCACCGCCGCCCGCGCGCCGCGGCGCAGAGCGATCTGGTTCGGCCTCAGCCGCATCCGGACGCGCTCCGCGAAAGCTGGCGACATGCGACGAATGCCGGTCACCAGCGTCGCACCCGCCAGGGTCGCGGGACAACCTCAACGTTCGGCTAAGAAGGGCGCAAACCGTGGGCCTGGCCGCTACACTCCGGCAGCCGCGTTTTCGCGGCGAGGAGAAAAAAACCTATGCCAGCGATCGCATATCGCTGGCTGCGGGGGGTCGAGGCTGCCCTGGGCTGGGCCGTCGTTCAGCTGCAGTCCAGCCGGCCCACCGCGGGTGGCTGGCGCTTCTGACCTGCAGCCGCCCCACAAACGTGAGGGTCGGCTTTTCGCGCCCCGCCCGTTGAACTGGATTGACGGCGCCGCGCCTGCCGAGGTCGTAAGACTTGGGGAGAAGGGAGCGGCGGGTTAGCGGCGTCGTCACTTTTAGGCGCAGGAGCCGCCTGCGTACCCTCGTCCGGCTCTAACCCACCTCTCCCCACCGCCAGCACACATACAAACTGATGTTCGATGGTGGGTCGCGGAGGCCCTAGATCCGGGGCCCCCACAAGCGGGGACCACCATATCTGCGATTTAGTGGCAAATCGCTGCCCGGGCACCCACGACATGTTGTGTCTGGATAGTTGACAGAAGGTGGGGACGTCGATACTCTTCGTGGCGAATCGCGGTGATCAGTGGGGGAAAGTGGTGAACGCTCCAACGTCGCAGCATCCGTCGCAGAACACATCCATGTACGGCACGCACCACACATCCAACAAGCCACTTCCTCCCGCCGCGATGATCCATTCCCGGGGGGCCCGATGAGTGTTCGTCGGGACGCATCGGGTGCGGGTCGACGAGAAGGGACGCCTGGCGGTCCCCGCCCAGTTCCGGAAGCAGCTTACGGAGGGCAGCTACATCTCGATCGGCCCGGACAACGTGCTGACGATCTATCCCCCCGACCAGTGGCAGGCGCTTTCCGACCAGCTGACCAGCCCGCTGCCCAGCGCGGACACGCGCGCCCTGTCGAGAGCTCTCTTCTCGATGGCGGTCTCGTGCGAGTTCGACGGCCAGGGCCGCGTGATGCTCAGCCAGGAGCAGCGCCGGCAGGCGGGGATCGAGCCCCGCTCGACGGTGGCGGTGGTGGGCGGCGGGTCGCGGGTCGAGATCTGGCCCGAGCCCAGCTGGGAGCCCTACTCCGAAGACGCGCGAGGTCGCTTCACCGAGCTCGCTGACAGAGTCATCGAGGCCCGTTGACGGGCCACATACCCGCACTTTCAAAACCGGTCATAGCGTTACTTCAGCCCCAGCCCGGGGCCGTCGTCGTCGACGGGACCCTGGGCGCCGGCGGGCATGCGCGGCTGCTGCTGGAAGCGATCCAGCCCGGCGGCCGCCTGCTCGCCCTCGATCGCGACCCGGCGGCCGTCGCCGGGGGCCGAGTCCAGCTGAGCGGGTTCGAGCCCCCTGCCACGGTCGTCCGGGGTGATTTCGGCGACCTCGACCACATCGCGCGCTCCCACGGGTTCGCGGAGGTCGACGCCGTGCTCTTCGACCTTGGCATCTCCTCCGTCCAGCTCGACGATCCCGCGCGGGGGTTCTCGTTCCGGGGCGAAGGGCCTCTCGACATGCGCATGGACCCGGACGACCCGGTCACGGCGGCCCAACTGGCGAACCAGCTCCCGGAGCGGGAGCTGAGCGACCTGATCCGCCGCCTCGGCGAAGAGCGTTGGGCGGCGCGCATCGCGAGCTTCATCGTGAAGCGGCGGCCGCTGCGCACCACTCGCGACCTGGCCGGCGCCGTCGAGGCGGCCGTGCCCAGGGGCGCCTGGCCGCGGGACATCCATCCCGCGACCCGCACCTTCCAGGCTCTCCGGATGGCCGTCAACGACGAGCTCGGAAGCCTCGAGAAGGGGCTGAAGTCCGCACTTTCGATCCTCACTCCCGGTGGGCGCATGGCGGCGATCTCCTTCCACTCCCTGGAAGACCGAACCGTGAAGAGCTTCTTCATCGCCGAGTCGAAGGACTGCCTCTGTCCCCCCCAGCAGCCAGTCTGTACCTGCGCTCACCGGGCCTCCCTTCGCATCCTCACCCGGCGTCCGGTGACGCCGGACGAGGAAGAGATCCGCGCCAACCCGCGAGCCCGCTCCGCGAAGCTCCGGGTGGCCGAGCGGCTCTCCACCCCTTGATCCCCTCCCTAAGTCCTCGGGGTCGCCACCCTTCCCTCCCTCCGTTGTCCCCACAACACGGCGGCCCCGGGGCACCACCTCTCAACTTCCCACTCCACGTTCTCGCACCAGAGGTCACACAACTTGGTCAATTCCCGAATACTCGAGCGCCGGCGGCTGCGCGCCGCCCCGGCGCCGCGGCCGTCGCCGCGGCGTCGCCGCGTGCGCCGAGACCTGGTCGAGCTGGCCGGGGTCCGCGCCGCCGACCGGCTGCGCGCCTCGCCGCATCTCCGCCTCTACCTGGGCGTGGCCACCCTGGTCACGGTCCTGGTCGCCTACGTGGTGGTCGGCTCCCAGGTGACCCAGACCTCATACGAGCTGGCCCGCCTCCAGAACCAGCAGGCGGCGCTCCAGGCCGAGCAGGGCCAGCTTCGCTACTCGGAGGCGAACCTGCGCACCCCCGCGCAGGTCCAGCACGACGCCCAGTCGGGCGGCCTCCAGCAGGTCCCGCCCACCAAGTACGTGGGCTACCAGCCCGTGGCCATCGACCTCCAGGCGGCGACCGGGGCCGGCCCCGTGGACGACCAGCCGCTCTGGCAGCGGGCGGTGGCCGGCCTGCTGGGCGCGGTCTCGGGATCTCGCGACGTGCTCGCCGGGGACCACTGAGATAGAGCAGGGGGGCAGGCGGGGGGAAGGGACCCGGCCGTGGCCGGCAGGCCCGGCCCGCCTGTGGGGGGAGTCTCCCCACACTCAGATAAGCGGCTGGCGGACCCGGGAACGCCAGCGGCCGGAGTCTCGCGTGCGCGGCGACAACCCGCGGCTGCGGGTGCTCGCCCTCACCCTGGTGGTGCTGATGGTCGCCGGCAGCATCTGGGCGCGACTCTTCTACTGGCAGGTGCTGCAGCACGGCGAGCTCGCGAAGCGGGCCGTCAGGCAGTACGAGCAGGTGGTCCCGCTGCCCCCCGCCCGCGGCATCGTCTACGACCGCGACCTCCGGCCGCTGGCCGTCAACACCACCGTCTACTCGATCTTCGTCTCGCCGGTGGCGGTGCCTCCCGACCAGCGCGCACAGGTGGCGGCCACCCTGAGCCAGGTGCTGGGCGTCGACCGCGACCACCTGCTCGCCGTCCTGGCGTCCGGCCACCAGTTCGCCTATGTCGCCCGCCGCCAGGCCAAGGACAGGGCCGACCAGGTCCAGGCCGCCGCCCTGCCGGGCGTCGGGCTGGAGCCGGAGCAGCAGCGCTCCTACCTGCCGGGCGGCTCGGACGGCAGCCTGGCGGCCAACCTGCTCGGCTTCGTCAACTTCGACGGCCAGGGACAGTACGGCGTCGAAGGCTTCTACGACCAGCGGCTGGCCGGCAAAGCCGGCTACAAGACGACCTACCGGGACGCCGCCGGGCGCGACATCGCGCTCGGTCCCAGCCAGCGCGTGAACCCGGTCAACGGCTCCGACCTGGTGCTCTCGCTGGACGCCAACATCCAGTACGCGGCCGAGCAGGCGCTGGCGGCCGGGGTCAAGGCCAACAAGGGGGAGAGCGGGTCGGTGATCGTCATGGATCCGCACACCGGCGGGATCATCGCCTGGGCCGACTATCCGACCTACAACGCCAACGCCTACGGCGCCAGCGACCCCGCGCAGATCAAGGACCGGGTCGCGGCCGACCTCTACGAGCCCGGCTCGGTGATGAAGGTGCCGACGCTGGCCGGCGCGCTGGACGCCCACGCCATCACCCCTACCACGACCATCAACGACCCCGGCTACGTCGACGTGGGCGGATTCCGGATCCGGGACTGGGACTTGAGGAACCACGGGACCGTCACCTACACGCGCGTCCTAGAGGAGTCCTACAACGTGGGCGCGGTCAAGGCCCAGCAGGCGGAGGGTGCGGACAGCTACTACCACTACCTGCAGGCATTCGGCTTCGGCGCTCCCAGCGGCGTGGACGTGGCCGGCGAGCAGTCGGTGCCGCTGCGGCCGCTCGACCAGTGGCGCGACTCCGAGCTGGCGACCGCCGCCTTCGGTCAGGGGATCGCCGTCAACCAGGTCCAGATGCTGGCGGCGCTCAACGTGATCGCCAACGGCGGCCGCTACGTCCAGCCACACGCCGTGGAGCGGATCGGCGGCCAGGTCAACCCCCTCGTCGGGGCTCCGCAGAGCCAGGTCATCGCGCCCGAGACGGCAGAGCAGATGAACAAGATGATGCAGTCGGTGGTGGTCAACGGCTCCGGCTACACCGCCCGCATCCAGGGCTTCGAGAAGGACGAGGCGGGGAAGACCGGCACCTCCCAGATGCCCGAGAACGGCCAGTACTCGACCGACCACGTGTGGGCTTCCTATGCCGGCTTCCTGCCCGCCGACAACCCGAGGTTCACGATGCTGGTGGTGGTGCGCAAGCCGAACAACGGCTCCTTCGACCACAACGAGGGCTACTACGTGTCGGCCCCCATCTGGAAGGCGATCGCCCAGGCGATCATCCTTCAGTGGCGCATAACCCCGGACCCACGCTGACCGATTAACTAGAGAACATGCGCTTGAGCCTCGCTGAGGTCGCGCAGGCGACCGGCGGGGAGATTGCCGGTCCGCCGGCAGCCGAGTTGACTTCGTATCACAGCGACTCGCGCGAAGTCGCGCCGGGCGGCCTCTTCTTTGCCCTGAGCGGCGCGGAGACCGACGGCCACCGCTTCCTAGCTGACGCCATCGAGCGTGGCGCGGCCGCGGTCGTGGTCGACCGCGAGGTGGAGGCGGGCGAGGCGGCGGTGCTCCAGGTGACCGACACCTGGGCGGCGCTCTACGACCTGGCCCGGCACGTGCTGGCGCGCGTCTCTCCGCTGGTGGTGGGCGTGACCGGCAGCAATGGCAAGACCTCGACCAAGGAGTTCGCCGCCGCCGCGCTCTCGCCGCGCTTCCGGACCTGGAAGACGCACGGCAACCTCAACACCGAGACCGGGGTCCCGCTGACCATCCTCCAGCTGGAGCGCGAGCACCAGGCACTGGTCCTGGAGATGGGCATGCAGGCCTCCGGGGAGATCGCCCGCCTGGCGGCGCTGGCACAGCCGCGCGTCGGCATCATCACCACCGTGGGCACCGTCCACCTGGAGTTCTTCGACTCTCAGCAGGACCTGGCCCGTGCCAAGGGCGAGCTGCTCGCGGCCCTGCCGCCGGACGGCCTCGCGGTCCTGCCCGCGGAAAGCGAACACCTCGAGCTGCTGAGCGCGCTTTCGGCGGCGCCGGTCGCCACCTTCGGGCCGGGCGGCGACTGGGACTACGACGCTTACCGGCCAGACGGCGCCGGCAGCCGGTTCCAGGTGCGGGGCCTCGAGGTGGCGCTCAAGCTGGGCGGTCGCCACATGGCGGCCAACGCCCTGGCGGCGCTGGCGGCGGCCGATTTCGCAGGCGTCCCGCTCGCCAACGCGGCGGCGGCCCTGGCGGGGGTGACCGTGCTGCAGCGGCTGGCCGAGCTCTCAGCCCCCGGCGGCTTCACGGTGGTGGACGACTCCTACAACGCGAGCCCGGAATCGATGCTGGCCGCCTTCGCCACCGTCGCCGAGCGGCCGCACGGCGGCCGCCTGCTCGCGGTCCTGGGCGAGATGCGCGAGCTGGGGCCGATCGCCGACGAGGCTCATCGCGAGGTCGGGCGCCGCGCCGGCCAGGTCTTTGACGCGGTCTGCGTGGTCGACGTGGGCCGCGGCGCCCTGCTCGCGGAGGCCGCCGGCGGGGAGCTGGCGGC
>Ga0070717_10000436_pt1 | contig 26575 bp, 27 predicted proteins | sample LARL113metaG_FD_71366 | JGI IMG/M metagenome (GOLD analysis project Ga0070717, IMG submission 71366) | Corn, switchgrass and miscanthus rhizosphere microbial communities from Kellogg Biological Station, Michigan, USA - LAR L11-3 metaG | ecosystem: Host-associated > Plants > Roots > Rhizosphere ...
TTCGTCTTCATCGCCGTGACGCTGATGACGGCGGCGTTGGAATGGAACGCGCGAACCAACCTCGACCTTCGCGCAGGCGATATCGGTGACAGCCCCCAGGCCTGGGCCGAGGCGCGCAGGGCCGCTGATACCGCACAGGTCGCCATCGTCGGCGACAGCCGGATCCTGTTCGATACCGACCAGGAGCGATTTCAGGCAATGACGGGGGTCAGGCCGGTACAGGCATCGTTCGTCGGAACCAATTCGCGCACACTGCTCGAGAATTTCGCCAACGACCCGAACTTCCACGGACTGCTGCTCGTCGGAATGGCAGATACGATGTATTTCGGAATGCCGGTGATCGGGCTTGGCGCAGACGGGATTCACAATTTCCACAAGTACGACAAACCGGCCCAGCTGAGCGGCCTGTGGATCGATCGCTGGCTGCAGAATTATCTCGCTTTCATGGACTCCGACTACCGGCTGAGCCGGTGGGCTCCGCGGTTCGATAATGGCTGGCGAAAAGGAGTCGACAGTCCGTACGAGGACGTCTGGAAGATCTCCGAGACATTTCCCGGCCGCCAATATTTCATGTGGGACCGGATCCAGACCGACAAATATCTGCAGGGGCATGCGCGTCACGCCTGGAGGGGATTTGACGGTCCGAATATCCCACCGGCGCTTGCAAACAAGGTGATCGCGCGTAGCGCGGAGGCCGTTCGGCGAATCCGCTCAAGGGGCGGCGACGTGATCTTCATCCGGCCACCCTCGGCGCCGCAGCTGCGCGCGAACGAACAACGACGGATCCCGCGCAAGCTGGGCTGGGACCGCCTACTCGTCGGAGCCAATGCCAAGGGCATCCATTTCGACGACCTGCCGCAGGCGCAGAACCTGGTTCTTCCCGAATATTCGCACCTCACCCGCAGATGCGCGGCGGTGTTCACGGATGCCTATGTGCGGCGACTGGTAGAACTGACCCCCCGGCTGAAACTCCGTGCCGACGCACCGCCGCCGCTCAGCCGCGCCGACTGCGTGCCCCAGAATATCGCGTCACTGTAGCTCACCGCCGAGCTTCGCTGCGAGCCCCTCGGCCTCTGCGAAAGAGCGGCAGGCGATGAAGATGGTGTCGTCGCCGCAGATGGTGCCAACGATCTCATTGAGTCTGGATTGGTCGAGCACGACGCCCACGAGGTGCGCGGAACCGGGCGGGGTCTTGATGACGACGAGGTTGGCCGCGGGTTCAACCGATCGGACCCAGTCGCGGAAGACGGCGGCGAGACGCGGCGAAAAGGCATCGCGAGCTGCTTCCGGCAACGCGTAGCTGAGGTGGCCATCGCGCCGGACCTTTACGGCGCCGATCTGGTCGAGGTCGCGCGAAATCGTTGCCTGGGTTGCCGTGAAGCCGAGGGAACCCAATCGCTCCGCGAGCTCTTCCTGACTGGCCAGTGCGTCGTCGCGGATCAGGTCCGCGATTGCTCGCTGCCGGCGTTCCTTCAAGTCGGTCATACGCATGAATATGCACGTACTTGCATAAATATGCAATCGGGTGGATAGGAGCTGCCCCATGATTCGGACGGCCATCCTTGGAGCCTCAGGCTATGTCGGCGGCGAGCTGCTGCGGCTCATCGCCGCGCATCCCGAGCTTGTGGCTGAAAAGCTGTTCGGCGAGAGCAAGGCCGGCCAGAAGGTGAGTGCCATCCACCCGCATCTCGCGGCGGCTTACCCGCACGCGGTTGTCGAGAAGTTCGAGGACGGCGCGCTCGACGGCATCGATCTCGTCTTCGCCGCGCTTCCGCACGGCCATAGCCAGCGGCTCGCCGCAAGAATCCTCGAAAGAGGGATTCCATTCGTCGATCTCGGTGCCGATTTCCGGCTCGATGAAGCAGCAACCTACGAACGCTGGTACGGCCATCCGCACGAGGCGCCCGCGCTGCTCGGCAAATTCGTCTACGGCATCCCCGAGCTCAACCGGGCGGCGATCAAGGATGCCAGGGCCGTTGCTGCAGCTGGCTGCTATGCGACTGCCGCGATCCTCGCGTTGAAGCCGCTCGTCGATGCGGGGACTCTCAAGCCGGAGAGCCTGATCGTCGATGCAGCCTCGGGTGTCAGCGGTGCCGGGCGAGAAGCCAAGGAAGCGACTGGCTTCAGCACCGTCGAGGGAAGCTTCTCCGCCTACGGGCTACTGACCCACCGTCATACAGCCGAAATGGAAATGGCTATTGGGGGCACGGTGCTCTTCACTCCGCACCTCGTGCCGATGACCCGGGGGATTCTCGCGACCTGCTACGGCGAGGCGACGCGCCCATGCGACCCGCTTGAGGTGCTGAGGGCCGCCTACGCCAACGAGCCCTTCGTCCATGTCACCGACCCGCCGCCGGCGACCAAGTGGGTGACGGGCTCGAACGGGGTCCAGCTGACCGCCCGGTACGACGAGCGGACCGGCCGGGTCGTCGCGCTTGCCGCGATCGACAATCTCGGGAAGGGCGCGGCGGGCCAGATGATCCAGTGCGCGAATTTGATGCTCGGCCACGACGAGACGGCCGGCCTCACCACAATCGGAGTTTACCCATGAGCGTGACCGCAGCCGAGGGCTTCGTCGCCGCCGGCCTTCACGCCGGCATCAAGAAACGCCGTTTCGACATGGCGATGATCGCCTCGGAAGATGGACGGCCGGTACCTTGTGCGGCGGTGTTCACCCAGAACAAGTTCGCCGCGCCGCCCGTCGAGTTCGACCGCGCGATCTTGCAGGCGAATGGCGGGCAGGCGGCCGCAGTCGTGGTGAATTCGGGCAACGCCAATGCCGGCACCGGCCGGCCTGGCTACAAGGATGCTGAGCTGATGGCGGCCGCGACCGGCGAGGCGCTGAAGGTCGACAATTCGCACGTGCTCGTCTGCTCGACCGGTATCATCGGCACGCCGCTTCCGATGGAGCCGATCCTCTCGCACATTCCCAAGCTTGCAAAGAAGCTGTCGACCGACGGCGCACATGACGCCGCACGCGGCATCCTGACGACCGACCATCAGCCCAAGGAAGTCACGATCAAGGGCTCGACCTTCACGATCGGCGGGATGGCCAAAGGGTGCGGCATGATCGCTCCGAACATGGCGACGATGCTCGCCTTCTTGACGACGGACGCAGACGTTCCGCGCTCGCTGATGCAAAAGGCGCTCAAGGCAGCGGCGGACGCGACTTTCAACACGCTCAACGTTGACGGCGCGACCTCGACCAACGACACGGCAATGCTGTTCGCGTCGGGCAAGCGCGGCAAGGCCGATCATGACGAGTTCGCCAACGCGGTGCTCGCTGCCTGCCGCGACCTCACGATGCAGATGGCGCGCGATGCCGAGGGCATGACTCGGATGGCACACCTCACAGTCACCGGGGCGCACACCAACGAGGAAGCCCGGATCGCGGCGAAGAACATCGTCGAGAACAACCTCGTCAAATGCAGCTGGTACGGCGGCGATCCTTACTGGGGACGGCTGATGGCCGCGGCGGGGTCAGCGGGAGTGGACCTGAACGTCGCGCGGTCCCGAGTCGCCTATGGCGGGATCACGGTCGCAGCCGGCGGAGTGGGCATCGACCACGATGGCAAGGCGCTCGTCGAACACATGCTTGGCGACGAGGTGCAGATCGAGGTGCATCTCGGCGCCGGCCACGGCAGTGCGAAGATGATCGGGATCGACCTTGGCCCCGGCTACATCAAAGAGAATAGCAAGACATCCTGATGGCGAGCCTTCCTCCCACCGAAACCGCGCGCATCCTGGTGGAAGCGCTGCCCTACATCCGCCAGTTCGCGGGCAAATCGGTCGTCGTGAAACTGGGCGGCGCGGCGATCGACAAGGAATCCGATCTTGCGCTGGCACAGGACGTCCTGCTGCTGCGCAGCGTCGGCGTCCGCTGCGTATTGGTGCACGGCGGAGGCCCGCAGGTCGACACGATGCTTCGCCGCGTCGGCAAGGAGCCGGAATTCAAGGACGGCCTTCGGGTCACCGACGAGGAGACGCTCGAGATCGTCCGAATGGTGCTTGTCGGGAAGATCAACCGCGACCTCGTCGCTACGATCAACAGCCAGGCGGGTGACGAACCGGTGGCCGTTGGAGTGTCGGGCGAGGATGCGGGGCTGCTGATGGTGACTCCGGCCGACTCGGCTCTTGGTTTTGTAGGCAATGTCACCGGGGTGCGTGCGGAGCTGATCCATCGCCTGCTCGACGATGGCCTGACGCCCGTCATTTCGACGGTTGGCGCAAGCGCCGAGGGCCAGCCGTACAACGTCAATGCCGACGAAGCTGCGCGAGCGATCGCAGTCGCGATGAACGCCGAGAAAATCGTCTATTTGACCGCAGTCCCCGGCCTTCTCGAAGACCCGAAGGATGAGAGTACGCTCATCCCGCGCCTCACGTCCGCTCAACTGCGGGACCGCATTGAGCACGAGAGTGTCGGTAAGGGCATGATCCCGAAGCTCAGAGCCTGCGCCGACGCAGTCGATCAGGGCGTCAGCTTCGCGCACATCATCGATGGCAGGGTGCACCATTCGCTGCTCATCGAGCTTCTGACGGACCATGGCGTCGGAACGATGATCCGGAAGGAGAAGAGCTGGTGAGGCATTTGCTTTCGATCCGCGACCTGACCGCGGCGGATCTCGACTGGATCCTCGTCGCCTCGGAACAGCCGCACGCTCGCCCGCTCGAAGGAAAAGGAGTCGCGCTCTATTTCGAGAAGCCCAGTTCGCGGACTCGAAATTCGATGGAGCTGGCGACGGCGCAGCTTGGCGGTCACCCGGTTTACGTCCAATCGGCCGAGCTGGGAATCGGCGCGCGCGAGAGCGTCGGCGACGTAACTCATACCCTTGCCTGCTATCATTCGATCATTGCAGCCCGGGTGTTCGATCACGGGCTCCTCGAGAAAATGGCGGCGGTGAATGCCGCGCCCGTGCTGAACATGCTGTCGGGTACCGACCACCCGCTTCAGGCGCTCGCGGACCTGCTCACGATCAAGCAGCTCCTCGGCCGCCTTGGAGGCGCGAGGATCGCCTTCATCGGTGAAGGCAACAACGTTTCGAGGTCGCTGGCCGAGGCATGCGGGCTCGTGGGGGCCGAGTTCGTCATCGCTAGCCCCGAAGGCTACGGGCTCGATGGTGCGCAGTCGGTCGCCGACCCGGCAGAAGCGGTCGAAGGCGCGGACATCGTCTACACCGACGTCTGGGTCTCGATGGGCGGCGAGGACAGCGAGGAACGGCGCGCTGCCTTCGAGCCCTATCAGGTCGACGAGGCGCTGATGGCGCGTTCGAAAGACGCCTGGTTCCTGCACTGCCTGCCCGCGCGCCGCGGCGAGGAAGTGACAGCTCCGGTAATCGACGGGCCGCGCTCGGCCGTCTGGCGCCAGGCTGAAAACAGGATGCATACGGCACGCGCCGCCATGCTTTGGATGTTGGGACAGAAGTAAATGACGAAAAAGAAAATGAAGGTGGTGCTCGCTTATTCGGGCGGGCTCGACACCTCGATCATCCTAAAATGGCTGCAGACCGAATATGAAGCGGAGGTCGTGACCTTCACCGCCGATCTTGGCCAGGGTGAAGAGGTCGAGCCTGCGCGGCGCAAGGCCGAGATGCTCGGAGTGAAGCCTCAGAACATCTTCATCGAGGATCTGCGCGAGGAATTCGTCCGCGACTTCGTCTTCCCGATGTTCCGTGCCAACACGCAATACGAGGGCGACTATCTGCTCGGTACGTCCATTGCCCGGCCGTTGATCGCCAAGCGGCAGATCGAGATCGCGAGGCAGGTCGGCGCCGATGCGGTCTGTCACGGTGCAACCGGCAAGGGTAACGACCAGGTCCGCTTCGAGCTCGGCTATTATGCGCTGGAGCCGGACATCAAGGTGATCGCGCCGTGGCGCGAGTGGAGCTTCCAGAGCCGCGAGGCACTGCTCGACTTCGCGGAGAAACACCAGATACCGATCGCCAAGGACAAGCGCGGCGAGGCGCCTTTCTCGATCGACGCGAACCTGCTGCACTCGTCCTCCGAAGGAAAGGTGCTCGAGGACCCGGCTGCCGAGCCGCCGGAATATGTCCATCAGCGCACCATTTCGCCCGAGGATGCGCCTGATAGGCCGACGATCCTTACGGTCGATTTTGAGCGCGGGGATCCCGTCGCCATCGACGAAAAGAAGCTGTCGCCGGCGGCATTGCTGGCGACGCTCAACCAGCTCGGCCACGACAATGGAATCGGCCGTCTCGACCTCGTCGAGAATCGCTTCGTCGGCATGAAGTCACGGGGAGTCTACGAGACTCCCGGCGGCACGATCCTGCTCGCGGCTCACCGCGGAATCGAGAGCATCACGCTTGATGGGGGCGCAATGCACCTCAAGGACGAGCTGATGCCGCGTTACGCGAGCCTCATCTACAACGGATTCTGGTTCGCGCCCGAGCGGGAGATGCTCCAGGCGGCCATCGACAAGAGCCAGGAGCATGTGTCGGGCCGAGTCACCATGAAACTCTACAAGGGCAACGCCGCGGTAATCGGACGAGAGAGCGTGGAATCGCTGTACGACCAGGACCTGGTCACGTTCGAGGAAGACAGCGGCAGCTATGACCACCGGGACGCAGCGGGCTTCATCCGGCTGAATGCGTTGCGGCTGCGGACGCTGGCGCAGCGGCAGCGCAAGCTACAGCCCTAGCGTTTCCTTCGCAGCGGCGATCTGCTCGCGGACGCGGGCAGGTGCCGTGCCTCCAAAGCTTATTCGGCTGCGGACGGACGCGTCGACACTAAGGACGTCATAGACGCGCTCGCCGATGCGCTCGTCGATTGCCTGGAGCACGTCGAGGGGCAGGTCGGCAAGCTCGCAGCCGCGCTCCTCCGCGGCTTTGACGGCATGTCCGGTAATGTGGTGCGCCTCCCGGAACGGCACGTCGGCCTCGCGTACCAGCCAGTCGGCAAGGTCGGTCGCGGTAGAGAATCCCTGCGCCGCCACTGCGCGCATCCGCTCCGGCACGAACTCGACAGTCTCGATCATCCCGGCAAGTGCCTCGAGCGAAAGCATCAGGAGGTCGCGCGCTTCGAACAGCGGCTCCTTGTCATCCTGCATGTCCTTCGAATAGGCGAGCGGCAGGCCCTTCATCGTCACCGTCAGCGAGGTGAGCGCACCCAAGATTCGGCCACTGTGTCCCCGAACCAGTTCCGCTGCGTCGGGATTGCGCTTCTGCGGCATGATCGACGAGCCGGTCGAGAACGAGTCCGACAGCTTCACGAACCCGAACGGTGCGCTAGCCCAGATGATCAGCTCTTCGGCGAGGCGTGACAAGTGCAGGCTGCACTGAACGGCCGAGCAGAGATAATCGAGTGCGAAGTCGCGGTCGGACACGCTGTCGAGGCTGTTCGCGCTCACGCGATTGAACCCCAGCAGGTCAGCGGTGCGCTCGCGGTCGATCGGGAACCCGGTGCCGGCAAGTGCGGCTGACCCGAGCGGGCTCTCGTTCATTCGAATGCGAGCATCCTGGAAGCGCGAAGTGTCCCGCCGGAGCATCTCGTAATATGCCATCAAGTGATGGCCGAGCGTCACTGGCTGGGCGACCTGCAGGTGCGTGAAGCCGGGCATCACGGTTTCGGCATGCTCGTCGGCGCGTTCGACCAGGACCCGCTGCAGGCCGTGGATCGAATCCACGGCCTCGTCGCAGGCATTGCGGACCCATAGCCTGAAGTCGGTCGCGACCTGGTCGTTGCGCGACCGCGCGGTGTGCAGTCGTCCCGCCGCAGTTCCGATCAATTCGCCGAGACGGCTCTCGACCGTCATGTGAATGTCCTCGAGCTCGACGCGCTCAGGAACTCCGTCGCGGTCGTATTCGGCGGCGATTTGGTCGAGTCCCTCGAGGATCGCCGAAGCGTCGGCCTCCGAGATTATGCCTTGTTCACGGAGCATCCCCGCATGCGCCTTCGACGCGGCGATATCCTCCCGCCACAGCCGCTTGTCGAAACGGATCGACGCATTGATGCGTGTCATCAGCTCGTCCGGCTTCGTCTCGAACCGGCCGCCCCAGGTCCTCTGTGTCGGGGTCTTGTCTGCCATGTGCGCCGCTCTGAAAGGTGGCGCACCCGACAGGATTCGAACCTGTGGCCTTTGCCTTCGGAGGGCAACGCTCTATCCAGCTGAGCTACGGGTGCGCGGGAACGCTCGCTTAGCGGGAGGTGGCCCTAGCGGCAAGGCGCATCAAGCGACCAGTTCCCTATAGCGGAAGCAGTCGACCAGGTGGTCGTTGACCATCCCGATCGCCTGCATGTGCGCATAGATAATTGTCGAGCCGACGAAGCTGAAGCCGCGCGACTTGAGGTCCTTGCTGAACGCGTCAGACTCCGGCGAGGTCGCCGGGATGTCCTTCGAGGTCGTCCGCCGATTCACCTTTGGGCGGCCATCGACGAACCGCCAGGCATATTTGTCGAAGCTTCCGAACTCCTCCTCGATTTCGAGGAAATGGCGCGCGTTGCGGGCGGCGGCGGCGATCTTCATCCGGTTGCGAATGATCGAGGGATCCTGGATCAGGATTTCAATGCGCTCGTCAGTATAACGCGCGACCTTCTCCGGATCGAAGTCGCTGAAGGCTCGACGGTAGCCTTCGCGTTTTCTCAGCACTGTCGACCAGCTGAGACCCGCCTGCGCCGCCTCCAGAACGAGAAATTCAAAATGCTTTCGGTCGTCGTGGACTGGAACGCCCCATTCGCGATCGTGATATTCGACCATCAGGGGATCGGCGCCGGTGACCCACTCGCATCGTTTCATGATGGATCTCCAATGAACCGTTCCAGTTCACGATGCAGGCGGTTTCGGGCTGAACCAACAATCATTCCAACATGTCCCGTGGCAATTGCAACGATCTCGCCCGAGCCCGCGGTTTGTGGAGGCGCGATGAGATCGCGCTCGGCAGTAAGGTGCAGCGCGGGAACGGCGAGCTCGTCGGTTAGCGGGCGTCCGCCGATAGTCCACGCGCCTGAACCGGGCCGATCCTTTCCGAACAACTCCTCGACCAGCTCCTTCGCCGCGGGATAGGGCAGGGGCTCACCCTCATTCGCCCACTCCTCGAGCTCGATGAAACGTCGCGCTTCGGCGCTCGCCGGCTCGAGTCGGCCAAACTCGGCGAACTTGCGGACCGTCCGCTCGGGATCGAGCGACCAGAAGGCAGCCTGAAGCACTTCCATCGGAAGCGCCCCGAGGCCTTCCGCCGCGCCCTTAGAATGGCGCCACATGTCCTGCAGCGCACGATTCGACCTTTCCGGATAGCGCTCGAAATTCCATGGCGCAGCCAGCGTGACCACACGCTCCACGGGCGCAAGATTTGCCGCAGCGATCGCCATTGTTCCGCCGAGGCAGTAGCCGATCAGGGCTGGCCGCTCGTCAATGCTGCGCAGCAATGGTAGCAACAATTCCTCAATATGACCCGCAACGGACAGCTCCGATCGTTCGTCGGCCCTGCCCCAATCGAGGAGCAGCGCGCGCCGTCCCATTGCTGCGATTGCGCTGGTTAGTGATACTTCTTCATCGAGATCGAGAATTCGCGGCGGATTAATCAGTGAAGGGACGAGAACCACTGGCTTGCCCTCACCACCATGGTCGCGCAGGCACGCTCCGCCGACACTCGCGATCTCGGGTTTTCTACGAGCGCGTTCGCGCCGAGGGACGCGCTCGTATACGCGAAGGCCCGCAAGTGCATCCGCGGCCAGTTGCGGATCGCGCGCCGATACCTCCCGTACCAATTCGAGAAACAGCGGTAGCGGGCGTGGTGCGCGTTCATGTTGCAGCGCACTATGTTGCGGTAGTAAGGCGCGATCCGCGTCTGGGGAGCTGTTCATGACCAAAGCATCGGGCAAGGTGACCATCAAGAAGTACGCGAACCGGCGGCTTTATGACACCGAAAGCTCGACCTACATCACGCTCGATCGCCTTGCACAAATGGTGCGTGAAGGGCGCGAGTTCGAAGTCGTCGACGCGAAGACCGGCGAGGACATCACGCGGCAGGTGCTGACCCAGATCATCGTCGATGAAGAAGCCCGCGGCTCGACGATGCTGCCCATTAACTTCCTCAAGCAGCTGATTGGGCTCTACGGCAACTCGATGCAGAATTTCGTGCCGCAATACCTCGAAGCGGCAATGGACGCATTCCAGCGCAACCAGAGCGCCGTGAAGGATGCCTTCAGCGGCAATGTCTTCGCCGACCTCGCCAAGCGCAACATGGCAATGTTCGAGGACGCCAGCCGTGCTTTCAGCGGCAAGTCGAAGGCGGAACCCCAACCGAGCGCCAACAGCGATATGGAACAGCTCAAGGCCGAGCTCGCTGCGCTCCAGGCCAAGGTCGACAAGCTGAGCCACTGACAATCATGCGAATCGAGATTGTTGCAGCGTTCGCGCTGCTCTCCGCGTCATCACTCGGCGCACAGACGGCTCCGGCTTCGACCGACCTTGCCACCGCAACGCCGATCGCGGGCAACTGGAGTTACTCTGCGATGGCAGACGGGAGCGAGGCGGTCTTCTCCAACTCATCCTCGTTCCCGCAGCTGTGGGTGCATTGTACCCGCGCGACGCGGCGCGTCAGCATCGCCAAGCCTGCGACTGGCGCAGCTCCGTTCGTGGACGTCTGGACCAGCTCGCTGACGCAGAGCGTTGCGGCTAGCTTCAACCCGACCACCGGCAGGCTGTCGATTGAGCTCGGACCTTTTGATCCGCTGCTCGACGCCATTGCAGGCAGTCGCGGGCGCATCGGTTTTAGCGTCGCAAACCAGCCGGCGCTCGTCATTCCACCTTGGGCGGAAGCTGCTCGGGTAGTCGAGGATTGCCGCGCCTGAACCGCGCGAAGCGAAGAAGTTTGCCGAAATTTCACACAAGTACAAGTCTTGCACTTCTCGAAACCATGAATCATCTTCTCCATGGCTTCAACGCAGCGAAAGGAGGTGATCCGATGTCTCATGGTTCAGCAGGGAGGTCGGAGAGGGGTGTTCGCAGGCCCTAAGTGCTGACGAACGGCCACACCTTCGGCCGCTGACCATGTCGAAGGGCATCGCTGCTGAGGCGGCGGTGCCCTTTAACATGTCTGCATTCTGCGCTTCCGGCATCGTTCGGGAACCGTTACAGGCCTTGAAGTGTCTTTTCCGGAAACGGAGGGAGATTGAAGCGATGGCAAAATCCGCACGTAAGGGTTCTTCCGGTTCTACTTCGGACACGGTCGACAAGCTTGCAAAGGCCGCGATGAGCAAAGAGATGCTCGCCGCCGGGCTCGCTGCGGCAGCGGCCGCGATCAGCGCTAGTCCCAAGGCGCGTCGTGCGATTCGCGATGCCGGCCTCGACGCCGCCGACACGGCAACCCAGGCCGCCAGCAACGTCATGGCAAGCGCGACAAAGCTCGGGTCATTGATCGCCGAAGCGGTCGCTGAAGCCGCGCAGCGCGTCATGTCCGGCAAATGGACCGTCGAGGGAAGCGCGAGCGCAGGCTCGGGTTCGTCATCGCCGCGAACCACCGGAGCGCGCAAATCGACCGCGAAGCGTTCGACGGCGAAGCGATCCACTGCAAAACGCGGCACCGCGAAGAAGTCGACGACGACACGCGCAAAATCGTCGACCACATCGCGCGCAAAATCATCGACCACATCGCGCGCAAAATCCTCGACCGGCGCCAGCCGCTCTTCGACCGCGCGCAAGCCGGCAGTGAAGCGTGCGACCAAACCACGCAGCACATCGTCGCGCCCGCGAAGAACGAGCGCCCGGCGGCGGGGTGGCACGACTCCTGTTACGCCGCCGAGCGGCGGCGACGGCGGCGGAGCGAACGCCTAGGCGGCGCGATCTTCGAACTGGAGCCGCGCGAGGCGCGCGTACAATCCCCCGCGCGTGTTGAGGCTGGCGTGCGTACCTTCTTCGACGATCTCGCCCCGCTCCATGACGACGATGCGGTCCGCGGCTCGAACCGTCGCCAGCCGGTGCGCAATGACGATGGTCGTGCGATGCTCCATCAACCGGTCAAGCGCATCCTGGACCAGGCGCTCGCTTTCGGCGTCAAGCGCCGACGTTGCTTCATCCAGCAGCAGAAGCGGCGCATCGCGCAGCAAGGCGCGAGCAATGGCAATGCGCTGGCGCTGGCCGCCTGACAGGCGCGCCCCGCCTTCACCCATGTATGTGTCGAGACCATCCGGAAGCGCGCGGAGGAACTCTTCCGCATTGGCGTCGGTCGCGGCCTGCCAGAGCTGGTCCTCGGTGGCGTCCCAGTTGCCGTAGCGCAAATTGTCTCGTGCGGAAGCAGCGAAAATCACCGTCTCCTGAGGCACCATCGCGATGCGGTGCCGGATGTCGGCGGGATCCGCATCCTTGAGATCGACTCCGTCGAGCAAGACCCGCCCGACGTCCGGATCGTAGAAGCGCTCGGCAAGTTGGAACAGGGTCGTCTTTCCAGCGCCGGATGGCCCCACCACAGCGAGGCGCTCGCGAGCCCTGACCGCCAAGCTGAAATCGTTCAGCGCCGAGGTCTCGCGCCGGGTCGGATAGTGGAAGGTCACATGCTCGAACCTGAGCTCGCCTCGAGCCGGTTCCGGAAGCACCCTTGGCTCGGCTGGAGCGCGGATCTCGGGCTCGGCGTGGAGCAGTTCCGCCAGGCGCTCGGAGGCTCCCGCGGCGCGGAGCAGGTCGCCATAGACCTCCGAAAGATTGCCGAAAGCTCCCGCGAGTAGGCCGCCGTAGAGTACGAAGGCGGCAATGGTTCCACCGGTCATCCGGCCTGCGGCGACGTCGATGGCTCCCTGCCAAATGATCATCGTGATCGCGCTGAAGATGATGAAAATGACGATCGCCGTCATGATCGCTCGGACGAGGATACGTCTCTTGGCCGTTGCGAACACCTGTTTGACCGCCTCCGAGAAGCGGGATGTCTCACGCTCCTGCTGATTGAAGGCCTGAACGATCTTCATCGCTCCCAAGACTTCGCTGGTGACGGTTCCGAGGTCCGCGATTCGGTCCTGACTCCGGGTCGAGATAGAGCGAACCCGCCGGCCGAGTATTCCGACCGGCAAAACGACGAAGACCGCCCCAAGCAGTATCAGAAGGGCAAGTTTGGGAGCGAGCGCGAAAAGGATCACGGCGCAGGCGATTCCCATGATGAGATTTCGCAATGCAACCGAGACCGTGGTGCCGACGACCTGCTCGATGATCGTCGTGTCGACCGTGATTCGTGAAGTGATCTCGGCCGGTCGATTCTCCTCGAAGAAGCCCGGTGACAGGCGAAGGAGATTGCGATGGACGGCGAGGCGGATGTCGGCGACCGTCCGCTCGCCAAGCCACGACACAAAATAGAAGCGGACGGCGGTTGACGCCGCCATCAGCACGACCAGTACGAGCAGATACTCGAACCATCGGGCGATATCGCGGCTCGTGCCGGCGCCGGATGCAAAGCCTTTGTCGATGATCAGCTTGAAACCATAAGGCACGGCGGACCAGGCGCCGGCGGCGACCAGGAGCGCTAGCGCTGCAAGTGCGATCTGGCCGGGATAGTGGAGCGCAAAACTCCACACCATGCGCAACGAGCGGAGCGAGCGACCCTTGGGTCGATTGGGGCGACTGGCCATGCGGGCTCCCTAACAGCGAGGCAGCGCGGCCTCAAACAACTGCTTTCGGCATGGGTGTTTTGCCAGTCACTGGAAGTAGTTGCGTCGTAGAGAGGACTGCGTAGTAAATGGTTGTTTAACGACTCACGAGGCGAAGGACCCATGCCTGCGGAAGATATCCTGGACCGGCCCGGATTGAGCGAACTTCACGTTGACCTCACCGACAGCGACATCGTCATTGAAGTCGGGGCTGGCGCCGGCGCCCGACGTGCGCCGGAACTCGCTTCCGCGCGGCGGCTTCAGGACGCGGTCGAAGCATCGTATCAGGCGCTGGCCGCCGCGATTCCGGTCCAGTTCGAGACCGTCGCCGTCCTCGAAGAAGTCGCGAAACGGAGCCTGACGCTTTGGCTCCGGTTCCAGGCGCGCGGGGGCGGCGAAGGCGAGGCTTCGGATGCATCACTCCTGAAATTCCTCGCTCGCGGCACCTTGGCGATCATCGCATGGATGGACGGCTCGCCGACCTTGCAGCTCGCCGACCTGCAGCAGGCAATCCGGGTGCTCGCATGGGGGACGTCGATCACCACGACTGCCCATCCCGCACTCCCGTCTTCATCGGACCTCGTGAGCGCGATCGCCGCCTGGCAGAAAGCAAAGGGAGCGGTGGCAGCAGGCGATCGAGTTCGAATCATCACCAACAACGGATCCGCCGAGCTCGATCTTGAGAAGAGGATTGCCGACCCCCGGACTCTCCTGCTCGCCCGAAAGCTCGTCAACCATTCGGCGGACATGATCTTCGTCGTGGAAATGCCCGACTATCAGGCGAGCGGCGAGTGGCGGTTGAAGCATGGTGACACCCGAACGATCGCTTATTGCGAGGCGGGGACCCTGCTCGACAAGTTCTACCGCCGCGAGTTGGACATCCGTCCGGGCGATGCGCTGAGGTGCAAGGTGGATTTCGAGACCTCCTATGGCCCCGATCACGAGGTCCTTGCGGAACGCTATCGAATCGTCGAGATCGTCGAGGTCCTGCCTGCGTCCAAGGGTGACGACGAGAAGGGCCGACGGCCGGCGGAGAAGAGTCCCGAGCGACAGGCGGCCGCGGAGCTCGAGGAGGCCGCCTCCTAGGTCATTCAATTTGCTATGGAACTATTGCGGTGCAGCATTCGCTTGCAACCGGTTACAGAGGTTGCCACATCTAGCGCTGTAGGAAGCGCTTTTTGAGAGGTTGAATGCTTTACGATGCTTATGAGGTCCAGCGCTCCCTTCTCGCAGGTGCGAGCAAGCTAGCCGGGCTCGGAGCCGGCTGGCTCAGCAATCCGGCCAATCCCTGGGGTTACAGCTCGATGGGCCCGATGGTCGCTGCGAGCCTCGAGGTATTCGCCCACGCCGCCGCTCCGCGCGGTAAGCCTGAATTCGCGATGGACAGCGTGCGTGTCCGTGGACATGACGTTCCGGTCAACGAGGAAATCTTGCTCAGAAAGCCCTTCGGGCAGCTGAAGCACTTCTATCGCGAAGGGATCGAGACCGGCCCGCGACTGCTGATCGTCGCCCCGATGTCGGGCCACTATGCGACGCTCCTTCGCGGTACCGTCGAGCGGCTGTTGCCAAGCTTCGACGTCTATATCACCGACTGGCGTGACGCGAAGATGGTTCCACTATCGGAGGGCCGCTTCGATCTCGACGATTACATCGATTATTTGGTCGAGTTCCTTGAACTGATCGGCACAAAAACAGGTGAAAGGCCCCACCTTCTCGCGGTCTGCCAGCCGGCGGTGCCCGCCTTCGCTGCGACAGCGCTGATGAACGAGGACAAGAACCCGTATCGCCCGAAGACTCTGACCATGATGGGCGGGCCAATCGACACGCGTATGGCGCCGACGGCAGTCAATACGCTGGCGACGCAGCGGCCGTTCAGCTGGTTCGAGCAGAACGTCGTTGCGACCGTGCCGATGATTTACCCGGGTTCAGGCCGCAAAGTGTACCCAGGCTTTCTCCAGCTGGCGGGGTTCATGACCATGAACCTTGGATCGCACCTCATCAGTCACTGGGAGATGTTCAAGCATCTTGTCGTGGGCGACGAGGAGAGCGCGGCTTCCACCCAGAAATTCTACGACGAATATCGTTCCGTCTGCGACATGACCGCCGAATTCTACCTCCAGACCGTCGACGTCGTGTTTCAGCAGCATCAGCTGCCGAAGGGCGAATTGGAGCATCGCGGAAGGCTTGTTCGGCCCGATGCGATCCGCGACACCGCAATCCTCGCAATCGAGGGTGAGCGCGACGACATTTCCGGCATCGGCCAGACCAAGGCCGCGCTCGATATCACGACCAGACTGCCCAAGGCGAAGAAGGAATATTTCCTCGCGGAGGACGTCGGTCACTACGGCATTTTCAATGGCCGCAAGTGGCGCGAGAAGATCGCGCCCGTTGTCGAGAAGTTCATCGCCGCCAACTCCTAAGCGTTTTTTTTCATTCTAACGCCGCCAAGCATGGTGAGGGCAACAGCGCTCGAAAGCGCGGCGACTCCGGCCGAGATCATCATCGCGAGTCGGAATCCCGCAAACAACTCCACGCCCTTGCTCGCGAGGACTGCTCCGAGAAGGGCTGTGGCGATGAGTCCACCGGTGCGGGCGACCGCGCTGTTGAAGCCTGAGGCCATCGCAACGTGCCGCTCTTCGACGGACCCGAGAACGGACGCGGTAAGCGGTGCGACCGCGATCGTCATTCCGGCCGCCATGACCAAAATCATCGGGAATGGCCCCGCCCAATAGCTGCTGTCGGGATTGATGAAGTGCGCATAGAGCATTCCGGCAGCGACCACGAGCGGACCGGCAGTAAGGGGAATGCGCGGGCCGATCCGGGCCGCGAGAGCGCCCATCGTGGGTGACAGGGAAGTCATCAGGATGGGGAGGGGCAGCATCGCAAGACCCGCACGGACGGGCGAATAGCCACCACTCGTGATCAGCACATAAGGGATGAGCAGCATTGCGGCGCTGAACGCCGCATAGAGCAGGAAAGTCAGCAGGTTGAGACCGGTAAAGCAGCGGCCCTCGAACAGGGCAAGCGGCATCATTGCGCAGACTCCCCGGCGGTATTCTACCCAGAGAAAGCTGGCGAGCATCGCCGCTCCTATGACAAGTGCGATTAGTGCCGCGTTGTCGAAGTGCCGAGTCGCCGACCAGAGCGTGAGCGAATAAGTGAGCCCGCCAAGTCCGCCGGTTGCAAGCAGCGCGCCGGCATAATCCGTTCGGCCCGCGCCGGCCTCTTTGCTCTCTGCGACGAAGTTGAGCGCGAGGAGGATTGCTCCAAGAGCCAGTGGCAGGTTGATGTAAAAGATCGCGGGCCATCCGGCCGTGGCCACCAGCCAACCGCCAATCAGGGGCGCGACCGCTGCTGCCGCAGCTCCAGCCGCCGCCCAGATGCCAACGGCCCGTCCGCGCTTGTCACCCTGAAATGCGGCATTGAGGAGGGCGAGGCTGTTGGGCAGCAGCAAGGCCGCCCCAATGCCCTGGGCCGCCCGTGCCGCGAACAGGATATTGATGCTGGGCGCCAGAGCACAGACCAATGACGTGACCGCAAAGATGCCTGTTCCAATGAGCAGCAGCAGCTTTCGCCCATAATGGTCGCCGAGCGCCCCGCCGAGGAGGAGCAGGGCGGACAGCGGAAGCAGGTAGGCATTGACCACCCACTGTACTTCCTGCGCCCCCGCCCGGTAACTCTCCCGTATCGCAGGCAAGGCGACGCTCAGCACCGAGCTGTCGACGAAGGAGAGACTGGAGGCGAGGATGCAGGCGACGAGGGTCCAGCGCGGGTCCGCGCGCGTCGCTCCCCGGCTGGCGTCGCGCGGGCTCAATCGACCCTTTGTGCGATCGCGGCTTCGACCATGGTGCGCCAAACATCCTTGTCACCGGCCGCGGCCATCGCCTCGTCCGGCTCGCGCGCCGTGTGGAGCACTGCGAGTGCGCGATTGACGTAGGCGCGCCATGCCCGGTCGACCTCGGGACCGGCCGATGGTTCGATGCCCTCGGCATTGCTGCTGAGCTCGGCGCCAGCGAGCACCCGGGCAATGCGCTCGACCAGCGGGCGGTTGGATTCGGGCATTGGTTCGTTCCTCCGTCCCCGCTTAACCCGCTTTGCGGCCCTCGGGTTCATCGATCGGCGGGAGCCCGGCGACCTTTCGAGCAGCATGCACCAGCTCGACCGGAAGCATGGCGATGATCGTGCTGTTATGCTCGACGCCGATTTCGGCGAGCGTCTGCAATCGTCGGAGCTCCAGGGCGCCCGGCACCGCGCCGATCACCTCAGCCGCCTGCGAGATCTTGGCCGCGGCATCCTTCTCGCCTTCGGCCCGGACAATCCGCGCGCGTTTCTCACGGATCGCCTCAGCTTCCTTGGCGATCGCGCGCTGCATTTGCTCCGGGATGTCGACGTCCTTGATCTCGACGGAATCCACTTCCACGCCCCACTTGAGCGATGCCTCGCGAAGCAATTGCTGAAGCCGTGTATTGATCGTCGATCGGTCTTTAAGGACATGGTCGAGGTCGCTCTGGCCGATCGCATCGCGAAGCGCGGTCTCCGCCGCCTGCACCGTCGCGCCGCGCCAGTCCTCGACCGCCGTCACGACCTGGATCGGCGAATCCGCGCGGAACCAGAGGACGGCGTTGACCCGCACCGCGACGCCATCGCGAGTGATCGTTTCCTGGGTTTCGAGCTGGTACGTGATGATTCGCTGGTCAACGCGAACCACCCGGTCGACGTAGGGGATGAGCCAATACCATCCTGGGCCCTTCGTCTTGCCCAGACGCCCAAGGCGGAACAGAACGCCGCGCTGATATTCCTGGTTTATGCCGAAACTCTTGAGGGTCGTAACCAGGAACACCGCGATGAGCGCGACCAGAAGGGCAATGGCAACCGGCATTGAGCGTCCCCCGAAGACTCGGCAATCTAACTATAGCACTTCGAACAGGCCTGCAGCGCCCATGCCGCCGCCGACACACATGGTGATGACAACATATTTCGCTCCGCGGCGTTTCCCCTCGATCAGAGCATGCCCGGTGAGGCGTGCGCCGGTCATTCCGTAAGGATGGCCGATCGAGATGGCGCCGCCGTTGACGTTCAGTCGCTCGTCAGGGATTCCAAGCTTGTCGACGCAGTAGAGAACCTGGACCGCGAACGCTTCGTTGAGCTCCCAAAGGCCGATGTCGTCCATCGTGAGGCCGAAGCGGCTGAGGAGCTTCGGAACCGCAAATACCGGGCCTATTCCCATCTCCTCTGGCGAAGTGCCGGCCACCGCCATGCCAACGTATCGGCCAAGCGGCTCGAGCCCTCGCTTTTCCGCAAGCGAGGTCTCCATGACCACGCAGGCAGAGGCGCCGTCGGAAAGTTGGCTTGAATTGCCGGCGGTGATGACATTGCCGGGGCCTCGGACCGGCTCCAGCTTTTGCAGGCCTTCGAGCGTAGTTTCGGGACGATTGCCCTCGTCCCTCGAAAGCGTGATCTCCTTCATCGAGACCTCGCCGGTTTCCTTGTCTTTCACGGCCATCTTCGCAGTGACGGGAATGATCTCGTCATCGAACTTGCCCTCGGCTTGTGCCCTGGCGGTGCGCTGTTGCGAGCGAAGCGCGAACTCGTCGCAGCGCTCGCGCGAAATGTCGTAGCGCTTGCCGACGATCTCGGCAGTGTCGATCATCGGCATGTAGACGCCGTTGTGCATGCTGAGGAGCTCGGGGTCGGGCCCGAGCCGCATTTCCCCGGTCTGGACGAGGCTGATGCTCTCGACGCCACCGGCGACGACCACGTCCATTCGGTCGACGATCACCTGCTTGGCCGCAGTCGCGATGGACATCAGTCCCGAAGAGCATTGGCGATCGAGCGACATTCCGGCGACGGTGACGGGAAGGCCGGCGCGAAGCGCGGCAGTCCGGCCGATGGTCGTCTGGACGCCCTGCTGGAGTGCGGCCCCCATGATCACGTCGTCGATCTCGGCCGGATCGATCTTGGCGCGTTCGACGGCAGCGCGGATCGGATGCGCGGCGAGGGTCGGGGAGGGCGTTGCATTGAATGCGCCCCGATAGGCCTTGCCGATGCCCGTCCGGGCGGTCGAGACGATCACAGCGTCACGCATCAAATTCTCCTCAAGTGAATATCAGGCCGAGCCAGACGGCCATAAGGGCGGGCTTATCCTCGGCCTCGATCTCGACCGTGACTTGGTGGCGCATCAGCCATTGCCCCGGCGCTTTCTCCTCGATCGAGTCAAGTACGAAGCGGCCGCGAACGCGTGCTCCAGACTTGACTGGCGCAAGGAAGCGGACGCGATCGAACCCGTAGTTCAGAGCCATCTTGATGCCTTGGGGGATCAGCATCGTTTCGGCTCCCATCCGCGAGAGCAGGGAAAGCGAAAGAAAACCGTGCGCGATCGTTCCGCCGAACGGCGTTAGAGCAGCGGCCGCTCTGTCCGTATGGATGAATTGCCGGTCCTCCGTCGCTTCCGCAAAAGCATCGATCCGCGGCTGGTCAACGGTCAGCCAGGAGGACACGCCGATTTCGTCGCCGATCCGGCTGCGGATTTCGTCGAGGCTGGCTAGCGGCATGCCGCCCTATTTGCAGCCATGTGAATAAGGCGCAATCGGTAATTCAGATTGAACCCTCTAGAAGGGCAGCGGGGCAGGGGGTTGGTCAGAGGCTCGGACGAGTTTGAGCTTCTGCGGGTCGAGCTTCTCGATCAGCGCGCGGAGAATCTGCGACCGGTCGTCGGCGAGTTTGTCGGCACTCGCTGTCGCGTCGTCATACACGAGGTCGAATGCGAGGGCGCCTGCGCCCGCGCCCGATAGGACGCAACGAACGAGCTTGCAGCTTTTCTGAGTCCCCACCGCCTCGGTGGCCGCCGAGGCGACAGCATCGATCGATTGCGCCGAGACCTCGCCTCCGACGGCGAGATAGATTGTCACGCGCCGCGCCTTGGCTGCTGCCATGTTGTGGATCTCGCGCTCGAGGAGCTTGGTGTTGGCCATCACCAGCTGCTCACCTGTAAGGGAACGAAGGCGGGTCGTTTTGAGGCCGATCCGCTCGACCGTGCCGGTGCTCTGATCGTACCGGATCGTGTCTCCCCGCTTGAACGGCTTGTCGAACAGGATTGCGAGAGCAGCGAAAAGGTCCGAGAAAATGCCCTGGGCCGCAAGGCCGATGGCGATGCCGCCGATGCCGAGGCCGGCGACGAGAGCCGTCACATTCACGCCAAGATTGTCGAGGATCAGGATTCCGGCGATCGCGAACAAGGCGACACTGATCAGCACCCGGATGATCGCCATGGCGTTGGCAAGCGCGCCTGACCCCTGCTCCTCGGCGACCTTTCGGCCGATGACGCCCAGGATCAGCTCCCGGCCCCAGACGGCGCCCTGGAGGGCAAAAGCGATCACAAAGGCGATGTCGATCAGTCGGGCCGCCGCATGCGGCAGTACGGCGTAGGTCGAGACCATGTCCGCGGCCGTGAAGACCATGAAAAGGATGTTCGTCTTTGCGAGCACCCGCCCGATCACGCTCCGCCAGCCAAAGCCATCGGGGTCGTTGCGAACCGTTCTTTCGCCATATGTCCGGAGGAGAAGCATCAGAACGACCAGCGCGGCGCCGACGGCAAGGCCGATCAGCAGTCCCTCGCGGTTGGCATCAAACCAGCTGAAGAAACGGTCCACCCCCATTGCCGCTGTCTTGGCGATGAGCGCGGCCGCAATCAAGCGGCGGCTTGCTTCGCTGTTTTGCGCTTGCGGCGTCCCTCCAGGAACTCGAGCAGTCCGACCTCCGCCGATGAAAGCCGCTTGCGGCAAGCCGGCCGTTCAAGTCCGTGGAGCGGATCGCGCGGGTCTTTCTTCACGGCCTCAAGCAGACGTGGGTGCACGTACGACTTGCGGCTGATTGCGGGAGTGTTGCCGAGTGCCTCGGCGACAGGCTCGACCACCGTCTTGACGGTGATCCTGGCGTCGTCAGCTTTTTTCAGCATCTGTTCGAAGGCGATGACGTTCGCGCTCCACGTGCGGAAATGCTTCGCGGTGAAGTCGCCGCCGGCGGCTTGCCTGATATAGTCGTTGACGTCGCCGGAAGTGACCGCCTTCGGTTCGCCGTCGCCGTTCACGTACTGGAACAGCATCTGTCCAGGCAGTTCCTGGCAGCGCTTCACGATCCGCTTCAGGCTGCTGTCCGTGATGTTGACCTCATGAACGATGCCATGCTTGCCTGCGAAGCGCATCGTCAGCTTCCGGCCTTTGCGCTTGAGGTGCCGAGTGCGGAGCGTGGTCACTCCGTAGCTCTTGTTCTCTTTCGCATATTCCTCGTTACCGACCCGGACATGTTCGGTGTCGAGCAGGCGGACGACCGCCGCAAGCACAGTGTCCCGGGTGAGATCACGGCGCTTGAGGTCCTGGTCCACGCGGCGTCGAAGCCGCGGTAGCACTTTCCCGAACTCGACCAGGCCTTCGTATTTGGCGCTCTCGCGCCTGGCACGAAAATCGGCGTGGTAGCGATACTGCTTGCGGCCGCGCGCATCGATTCCGGTTGCCTGCAAATGACCGTCGGGATCGGCACAAAACCACGCATCCTCATAGGCAGGCGGAAGGCCGATGGCGTTGAGGCGGTCGATTTCGTCCCGGTCGGTGACCCGCTTGCCCCTGGAATCGAAATAGGCCCAGTAGCGACCCATTCGCTTGCGGGTGATTCCCGGTTCGGAGTCGCTGCTATGCCGAAGCATTTTTGCGACCGGCGAATTTTACTCGACTCATTGAGAGGCATAAGCGAGCGGCGGCGAGGCGGGTTCCTGTTTTTACCCAAGGAGGCGACCAAATGCCGACCATTCCCAACTCCAGAGTTCTCATCGTCGCCACTGACGGTTTCGAGGAATGGGAATTGTTTGGACCGCGGGAGATCCTGCAGAAGCGTGGCGCCGAGGTCGTGCTCGCGTCCCTGGACCTCGATCCGATTCAGGCGACGGTCCACGACGATCCGGGCAAGACAATTCGCCCGGACCTCACGGTCGATGACGCGAATGCTGACGATTTCGACGCACTGATCCTTCCTGGCGGAGTTCGCAATCCGGACCATCTTCGAGTGCACGGCAGGGTGATTGACCTCATCAGGGCTTTCAACGAGCAGGGGAAGCCAATCGGGGCGATCTGCCACGGGCCGTGGCTGCTGGTCGAAGCCGACCTCTTGCGCGGCCGTACCGCGACCAGCTGGCCGTCGATCCGCACCGATCTTCGTAATGCCGGAGCGAACGTCGTCGACGAGGCCGCGGCGACTGACGGCAACATCGTCACCAGCCGCAAGCCGGACGACGTCGAGGCCTTCACGGACGCGCTCATCGACCTCATCGAGACCATTCCCGAGGTCGAGGAGATCCGCCACCCGAGCGAGCTTCCTGCCTAACGGAGTCGAAACCTATTTCGCCTATCAGACGGGCCATGAACGCTCGACTGGTGAATCGCATTGAGACGGGCACGGAAGCGGCGGCCGCAACATTGTTTGGCGGATCAGTGGCTTATGCCGTCTACACCGCGCTCGGCGCCGGCGTTTCGGAGCCGCTGCTTGGCGCTTGCGCGAGCGGCGCCGGCTTTGCCGCATTTCTTCTTTCTAATCGGGCAATGCGGATGATGGTTCAGAACAAGGCGGACCTGCCGGTTTCGATCTTCGACATCCGCGACATCGAGTTCGACGACACCGAAGAGCTTGTCCTCACCAGCGCTGATCGTCTCGATTCTGGCGAGCTGCTGCTGACCGATGCAGACCGGCTGAACGGCCAGGTCCACAATGACCCGCTGGTGCTGGACGACATCCTTGCAGAAATTGGACCCGAGGCGCGGGTGGTTCGGCTGTTCGATCGCAAGTCAATGCCGACGCCGGGCCAGCTCAAGTCTCGGATCGACAGTCATCTCGGCCAAGGGACGTCCCGGGCCGTCCCATCCGATGCTTCGAAGGCTCTTTCAGAAGCCCTTGCAGAGCTTCGGCGATCGCTTCGCTGATCCAGCGCACGAGCGACCACTCGATATCGTCAGCAACCCCCGCGAGTCCCTGTCACCGCGGCGCACGGAATTCTTCCGCTCAGGACTTTCCAATATATTTGTACTTGCGTAGGTATTTGCCTATCGTGGGAATTGAATGCGTCAATCATGAACAACCCGCGCGAGGTTCTCGAGCGATTGTGCGCCGAGCACGGCGAGGATTTTGCCGGCCTGTCGCGCATGCTCGGTCGCAACCCTGCCTATATCCAGCAGTTCATCCGCCGGGGCGTACCGAAGCGGCTGGGCGAAGACGAGCGACGAAAGCTCGCCAGCTATTTTGGAGTTTCCGAGGCGCTGCTTGGGGGACCGCCGCGCGAGAACGGGCGCACGAGCGGACTGGTCATCGTCAAGCGCAATCCGGTGATGGTATCGGCCGGTCCCGGCACGATCGTCGGCGAGGAATTGGGAAAACCCTATTTCGCCTTCGACGAACGCTGGCTGAAAGCACTGACGCCAAGCCCACCGGCGAACCTCTCGATCGTCCGCGTCGAAGGGGATTCAATGGTGCCGACACTCAATGCCGGCGACGACATTCTTGTCGATCTGGGCGATGCCGCCGAGCGGTTGCGCGACGGCATTTACGTCCTGCGCTTCGAGGATGCGCTCGTCGTGAAACGGATCGCGCTGAACCCTGTTGGAGGGCGCCTCAGGGTCCAGTCAGACAATCCAGCTTATCCTGACTGGCCCGATTGTGGGCTCGACGACATCAAGCCGGTCGGACGGGTGATCTGGTCGGGACGACGGATCTCCTAGTAGCGCCGGCGCTGGCGATCGATCAGCCAGATCAGCACCGCGATCGCGATTCCGATGCCGGTGCCGATCAAAATGCCCTTCATGGGGTTACCGATCGCCAGCCCAAGCGGGAACCCGGCCAGGATGAATATCGTAAGAAAGCACCCTCCGGCGCGGGTTGAGCTTGGCATAGGCCGCGCCCATGCCAAGCCGCGGCGCGAAGGCCAAGCCCGAAGTTTGCGACTTGTTGGTCCTTGGTCCCCTACGGCCCCTCCGCTCGAACATGGTCAACGCCGCGTTGACGATGCTTGTCCTCAGTCGCTCAACGGTCGGCGGGTTAAGTCCATTGCATGGACAGCCCGTTTATCCACGGTCGCCTTGCCCTCGCCGATGCATCGGACTTGATCGAACGCTATGGTGACGACGCCGGCTTCGAGGCAGCGGCGCGTGCCGAGCGCAGCCGCGATAACGGCAATGTCGCGCATTTCTGCCACTGGCGGCAGATCGAACGCGTCATTGCGACGCTCAGCAGCGATGAAGTGCACGGCACCGTCCACTAAGCGGCTCAAATAGCGAAGGAACATACTGGCGCGGTTCAGGAGCGCTGGTTAAGGCTTCACCCGGATGAGCGGGTGGGGTTCAAGGGTCGGGGCCGCACGGCTGCTGTGCGCGGCGGCTGCAACGGCGTTCGTTCCCGTTCCAGCCCTCGCTCAGGCGGTTCAGGAACAACCGGCTCCATCGCCACCACCTTCGCCGCCCAACGATGCAGCGGATCTCAATCCCAGCGCTCCCCTCGCTCCGCTTCCCGACCTCGGCGTTGCTTGGCCCGAGCTCAATGCAAAGGAAGCGGTACCCGCCGCGGTTGCGCCGTCGACTCCGACCAGCTCATCGAGAGCCGTGGCCAAGAGCCAGGCCACCGCGCCGCAGCCCGACGCGGCGGGAAATATCCGTTACACGGTGGAAGTCCAGGGAATCGCATCCGTCGGAAACGCCGAGGACCTGCTGCACGCGTTCCGTCAGCAGTCGGCGCTCGAGGCTGAACGCAAGCGGCCGGCGAACGCGGCACAGATCGGCCGCCGAGCCAGCGCCGATGCGGATCTCCTGACGCAGTTGATGCGCAGCCAGGGATATTACGACGCCTCGGTCGAGCCGAGCACCGCGAAGTCGGGCGAAGCCCTGAGCGTGGTCCTCACGGTCGATCCAGGGCAGCAATATCGCTTCGCTTCAGTCGATCTGCCTGGCCTCGATGCTGCCGGCCCCGACACCGCCAGGCTTCGTGACACTTTTGGGATCAAGCCTGGTGACCCCGTCATTGCCACTGACGTCATCGCCGCCGGCCTCGCGCTGACCCAGGCGCTCGGCGAGGAGGGATACGCGAGCGCGAAGCTTGGCGAACGGGACATCGAGGTCAATCACCAGACACATCTCGCGAGCATGGTCCTTCCGGTCGACCCTGGGCCCGTTGCTCGCTTCGGCGCGATCCACGTCAGCGGCCGACCGCCGTTCAGCGCACGTCACGTTGCAATCATGGCGCGATTCAAGCGCGGCGATCCCTTCAGGCGCTCAAAAATCGATGACCTCAGGCGCGCGCTGATCGCGACGACGCTGGTCGCGAATGCAGACATTCAGGTCGTTCCGGTCCAGAGCGGTCGAGTGGTCGATCTCAATGTTCGGCTCGAGCCCGCTCCAAAGCACACGATTGCCGGCGACCTTGGTTACGGCACCGGACAGGGCGTGTTGGCGGAAGTCAGCTGGACCGACCGCAATTTCTTCAATCCGGAAGGCGCGGTGACGCTGCGCGGGATCGCAGGCACGACCGAGCAGTTGCTGGGGGTGCAGTTCCGGCGCTCCAATTTCATGCAGCGAGACCAGACGTTCAATGCGCAGCTGACGCTCTCTCACCAGAAGTTCGCGGCCTACAAGGCGAAGACGGTCGATCTTGCCGCCAACATTGAGCGGCAGAGCAACTTCATCTGGCAGAAGAAATGGACCTGGTCCTACGGCGGAGAGTGGCTCGCGACCGACGAGCGTGGTGTATTCAGCAACGCCGGCATCAAGGACACCAAGACGTTCCTCATCGCTGCAGCGCCGCTGGCGCTCGGCTACGACGGCAGCGACAACCTGCTCGACCCGACTCGAGGGTTCCGCCTCGCCATCCATCTCAGCCCCGAACTGTCGTCGCACGGCGGCAGTTTCACTTACGCAAGGGGCCAGTTCGACGTGAGCGCCTACCACCCGGTTTCCGGCAATGTCGT
>Ga0070717_10000438_pt1 | contig 26527 bp, 22 predicted proteins | sample LARL113metaG_FD_71366 | JGI IMG/M metagenome (GOLD analysis project Ga0070717, IMG submission 71366) | Corn, switchgrass and miscanthus rhizosphere microbial communities from Kellogg Biological Station, Michigan, USA - LAR L11-3 metaG | ecosystem: Host-associated > Plants > Roots > Rhizosphere ...
CTCGGCCTGCGTGCGGGCGCCGTGCACCCACGTCACGTGCAGGCCCAGCCGCCGGGCGTCCCGCGCCGCCAGCGGCATCGGCGCCACCCCCAGGCCGCCGGACAGCAGCGTGACCCGGTCCCCCGGCGCGCCGTCGAGCTCGAACCCCCGGCCCAGCGGCCCCAGCAGCGACACCCGGTCGCCCCGCCGCAGCCCGATCAGGAGCCGGGTGCCAGCGCCCACCGCCCGCAGCACGATCTCGACCACCTCGGCGCTGGCCGCGTACACGCTGAACGGCCGCCGCAGCAGCGGGCCCGGCCGCAGCAGCACGTTCACGAACTGCCCGGCCCGCACCTCCCGCGAGATCGCCGGCGCCTCGAAGCCGAGCACCCACATGTCGCGCGCCACCTCGCGGCGCGCGACCAGCGGGGCGAGCACGTCGTGCATCACGCGGCGCCGTCGCGCCACTCGGTGATGGTGCGCACCTCCAGCGCGGTGCCGGCTCCCCAGGCCGACTCCACCAGCGCCGAGGCCGTGTCCAGCGAGGTCAGGCAGGGGATGCGCCGCTCCACGGCCGCGCGCCGGATCTCGAACCCGTCCTTGATGACCGGCAGGCCCGGGCGCACCGCCTCCGTGACCCCGTTCATCGTGTTGATCACCAGGTCCACGCCGCCATCCACGATCAGGTCCACCACCGTCGGGCCCGGCTGGCCGATCTTGCCCACCTCGTGCGGCGAGAACCCGGCCCGCCGCAGCGCCGCCGCCGTCCCCGCCGTGGCGTGGATGCGGTAGCCGAGCTGCGTGAGCCGCGACACGATCGAGAACATCTCGGGCTTGTCGGCGTCGGCGATCGTGAGCAGCGCGCTCCCCCCCGGCCGCACCACCATGCCCGCCGCCTGGAACGCCTTGCGCAGCGCGGCCGCCAGCGTGCGGTCGACGCCCATCACCTCGCCGGTGGACTTCATCTCGGGGCCCAGGTAGGAGTCCACCGCCGCGAGCTTGCTCATCGAGAAGACCGGGGCCTTCACCGCCACCAGCGGCCGCGCCGGCACCAGACCGGACTCCCAGCCCAGGTCGGCCAGCCGCTCGCCGAGCATGACGCGCGTCGCCAGGCGGACCATCGGCACGCCGGTGACCTTGGACAGCATCGGCACCGTCCGCGAGGCCCGGGGGTTGACCTCCAGCACGAACACCCGGCCCTTGTGGACCACGTACTGCACGTTCACCAGGCCGCGCAGGCCCAGGTGCCGGGCGATGCGGACCGTGTAGTCCACGATCTCGGCCTCCTCGGACGTCTCCAGACCGTTGGCCGGGTAGACCGCGAACGAGTCGCCCGAGTGGACGCCGGCGCGCTCGACATGGCGCATGATGCCGGGGATCACGACCGTCTCGCCGTCCGAGATCGCGTCGACCTCGACCTCCGCGCCCATCAGGTACTTGTCCACCAGGACCGAGCCCCGGGGCAGCGCCCGCCGGGCCCACTCCATGTAGTGGCGCAGCTCGCCGGGGTCGCGCACGATCTCCATGGCCCGGCCGCCGAGCACGTACGAGGGCCGCACGAGCACCGGGTAGCCGACCCGCTCCGCGATCGTCAGCGCCTCGTCGATCGAGGTGGTGGTGTCGCCGACCGGCTGGGGCACGCCGATCGCCTCCAGGGCGTCGGCGAACCGGCGCCGGTCCTCGGCCAGGTCGATCGCCTCGACCGACGAGCCCAGGATCGCCACGCCCTGGGCGGCCAGCGGCTCGGCCAGGTTGATCGCGGTCTGGCCGCCGAACTGCACCACCGCGCCGGCCACGTCCTCGGTCCGGGCGACCGCCGCCGCGGAGGCGGCGTCGAGCGGCTCGAAGTACAGGCGGTCGGACGTGTCGAAGTCCGTGGAGACCGTCTCCGGGTTGGAGTTGGCCATGATCGCGCTGACGCCCGCCTCGCGCAGCGCCCACGCGGCGTGCACAGAGCAGTAGTCGAACTCGATGCCCTGGCCGATGCGGATCGGCCCGGACCCGAGCACGAGCGCGGAGCGGCCGCCGGCCGGACGGGCCTCGGTCTCCTCCTCCTCGGCCGCGGAGTAGAAGTACGGCGTCTCCGCCTCGAACTCGGCCGCGCAGGTGTCCACCAGCTTGTAGACGGGCGGCCCCTCCGGCTCGGGCCGCGCCAGCATGTCCGCCATCCGCTCCAGGAACCAGACGTCCATGCCGCTGCGCCGGGCGAGCTCGGCCGGCTCCGCCCCGCCGCGCAGCGCGCGGATGAGCGCGAACAGCCGGCGGTCGTTGGGCACCTCGACCAGCGCCGGGTCGTCCAGCTCGGCGTCGTCCGGCGGCCGCTGCTCGAGCGAGCGGAGCGCCTTGGCCAGCGCCCCCTCGAACGTGCGCTCGATGGCCATGACCTCGCCGGTGGACTTCATCTGGGTGCCCAGGCGGCGGTCGGCGCCGGGGAACTTGTCGAAGGGCCAGCGCGGCACCTTCACCACTACGTAATCGAGCGCCGGCTCGAACGCGGCGAACGTGCGGCCGGTGACCTGGTTCCGGATCTCGTCCAGGCGGCGGCCCACCGCCACCTTGGCCGCGACCCGCGCGATCGGGTAGCCGGTCGCCTTGGAGGCCAGCGCCGAGGAGCGGCTGACCCGCGGGTTGACCTCGATCACGTAGTACGAGGAGCTGGCCGGGTCGAGCGCGAACTGCACGTTGCAGCCGCCCTCGATGCCGAGCGCCCGGATGATGCGCAGCGCCGACGAGCGCAGCATCTGGTGGTCGCGGTCGGAGAGCGTCTGGGCCGGCGCCACGACGATCGAGTCGCCCGTGTGGACGCCCATCGGGTCCAGGTTCTCCATGTTGCAGACCGTGATGCAGGTGCCGGCGGCGTCCCGCATCACCTCGTACTCGATCTCCTTCCAGCCCCACAGCGACCGCTCGACCAGCACCTGGCGGATCGGCGAGGCCGCCAGACCGCCCTGGACGATGCGGTCCAGCTCCTCGGGCGTGGTGACGAACCCGCCGCCCGTGCCGCCGAGCGTGTACGCGGGCCGGACCACCAGCGGCAGCCCGATCTCGACGGCGAACTTCCGGGCGGTCTCGAGCGACTCGCAGACGAGCGAGGGCGGGACCGGCTCGCCGAGCTCGATCAGCAGCTGCTTGAACGCCTCGCGGTCCTCCGCCCGCCGGATCACGTCCGCGTCGGCGCCCAGGAACCGCACGCCGTGCCGGGCCAGGACACCGGCCTGGTGCAGCTCCATCGCCAGGTTCAGCCCGGTCTGGCCGCCCAGCGTGGGGAGCACCGCGTCGGGCCGCTCGCGCTCGATGATCCGCTCGATCGCCTCGACGGTCAGCGGCTCGATGTAGACCCGGTCGGCCACGTCCTCGTCGGTCATGATCGTGGCCGGGTTGGAGTTGACCAGGACGGTCTCGACGCCCTCCTCGCGCAGCGCCTTGCAGGCCTGCGTGCCGGCGTAGTCGAACTCGGCGGCCTGGCCGATCACGATCGGGCCCGACCCGACGATCAGCACCTTCCGGGGCCGCTCCGGCCCGGGCGCCGCGCCGCCGACCGCCCTGGCCAGCGGCTGCCGGGCCCGCACCATCTCGACGAAGCGGTCGAACAGGTGGTGGTTGTCCGTCGGCCCGGGGCAGCCCTCGGGGTGGTACTGGACGCTGAACACCGGCAGCGAGCCGTGCGCCAGGCCCTCGACGGAGCCGTCGTTGAGGTTGACGTGGCTGACGTGGAAGTCGCCCCCCGGCACGCTGGCGGCGTCCACCTGGAACTCGTGGTTCTGGCTCGTGATGTGGACGGCGCCGGTGGCCAGCTCCTTGACGGGGTGGTTGGCGCCGTGGTGGCCGAACGGCAGCCGCGACGTGGTGGCGCCCACGGCCCGGCCCAGGATCTGGTGGCCCAGGCAGATGCCGAACAGGGGGATGCGGCCGATCGCCTCCCGGCACAGGTCGACGGGGCCCTCCAGGACGGACGGGTCGCCGGGGCCGTTGGCCAGCAGCAGGCCGTCCGCGCCGGTCGCGCGCACGTCGTCCCACGTCGCGGTGTGGGGGAGCACGACGACCCGGCAGCCGCGCTGGCGCAGCGAGCGCAGGATGTTCCACTTCACGCCGTAGTCCACGACGCAGACGGTGAGCCCGGACCCGTCGGCGTAGCCGCGCCAGCGCAGCTCGGGCGGCAGCGGCTCCAGCCACTCCTCGGCGCCGGCCCGGGAGACCTCGGCGACCAGGTCCTGCTCCGACAGCGGGGTCACCTGCCGCGCCAGCGCGTGCAGCTCGTCCAGGCGGGAGGCGCCGGGCCGCTCCGGCTCGTGGGAGAGGACGGCGCGCAGCGCCCCGTGCGTCCGCAGATGCCGGGTGAGCGCCCGGGTGTCCACCTCGTGGATGCCGGGCACGCCCTGCGCGCGCAGGAACGCGTCCAGGCTGGCGGCCGACGACTGGTGCGACGGCCGCTCGCACGCCCGGCGGGCGATGAACCCCCGGGCCCAGGCGCGCTCGGACTCGCGGTCGGCCGGGCGCGTGCCGTAGTTGCCCTGCAGCGGGTACGTCATGCAGAGCATCTGGCCGGCGTACGAGGCGTCGGTCAGGACCTCCTGGTAGCCGGTCATCGCGGTGTTGAAGACGACCTCGCCCTGGCCGAGGACGTGGGCGCCGAGCGCCCGGCCGACGAACGCGCGGCCGTCCTCGAGCACCAGGGCGGCGTGGGTGGGCGCGAGCTCAGGCATGGACGATGACCGCCAGGTCGCCGCCGTGCGTCTCCTCGAGCAGCACCTCGATCCGCTCCGACTCGGACGTGGGCACGTTCTTGCCCACGTAGTCGGGCCGGATGGGCAGCTCGCGGTGGCCGCGATCGACCAGCACCGCCAGCTGGATCGCGCGCGGCCGGCCGAACTCCATCAGCGCGTCCATCGCCGCGCGCACGGTGCGGCCATGCCAGATCACGTCGTCGACCAGGATCACGACCTTGCCGTCCACGTTGGGCACCCGCGAGGGCGGCCGTTTGGCGGGCTGCGCCAGGTGCAGGTCGTCGCGGTGGCCGCTCGGGTCGAGCGCGCCGACCACGACCTCGCAGGACTCCATGCGCTCCAGCCGCTCGGCCAGCCGGCGGGCCAGGACGTCGCCGCGGGACATGATCCCGACCACGACCAGGTCCTCGGCGCCGTGGTTGCGCTCGACGATCTCGTGAGCGATGCGGGAGAGGCAGCGGCGGATCGTGTCGCCGTCCATCACCGTTGCCTTGACGCGCTGCTGGGCGGCGGGCTCGGCACTCACGAAAGGACGAGGTCGAGCAGCGCCATCCGCACCTGCACGCCATTGCGGGCCTGGCGGAAGTAGGCGGCGCGCGGGTCGGAGTCGACGTCGTGGGTGATCTCGTCGAGCCGCGGCAGCGGGTGCATCACGATCGCGCCCGGCCGCAGCCGCTCCATCGCCGATGAGTCGATCACGTACACCCCCTTCACTGCCTGGTAGTCGGCCTCGTTCGCGAACCGTTCCTTCTGGATGCGGGTCTGGTAGACCACGTCCACCTCGGGCAGCACTGCGTCGAGGTCCCGGGTCTCGTGCCAGCGCACGCCGTGCCGGTCGAGCTGGTCCTTGATGTCGCGGCCCATCGGCACCGGCTCGGGCGCCACGAACCAGATCTCCACGCCCTGGTACCGGGTCAGCAGCTCGGCCAGGGAGCGGGCGGTGCGGCCGTTCGCGAGGTCGCCGGCGATCGCCACGCGGACCCCGTCGAGCCGGCCCAGCTCGTCGCGGATGGTGTAGAGGTCGAGCAGCGCCTGGGTCGGGTGCTGGCCCTTGCCGTCGCCGCCGTTGATCACCGGCACGTCGCTGACGGCGGCCGCGCGGCGGGCGGCGCCCTCCTCGTGGTGGCGGAGGACGATGACGTCGGCGTACCCGGCCACGATCCGGATCGTGTCCTCGAGCGTCTCGCCCTTGGCCACGCTGGAGAACTCGCGGGCGTTGTCGGTGCCGATGGTGCGGCCGCCCAGCCGCAGCATGGCGGACTCGAACGAGAGCCGCGTGCGGGTGGAGGGCTCGTAGAACAGCGCGGCCATGATGCGGCCCTGCAGGCGGCCCGCGGCCCGGTGCGGGTCGGCGCGCATCTCGTCGGCGCGCTCGAAGAGCTCTTCCAGCAGGGAGCGAGAGAACTGCTGCGACTCGATGACGTGCCGCAGGCGAGTGCCGATGGCCATAAAGAAACCTCCTTCCCGGCCTCGCAGGACCGGACTTAAAGGAACGATTTCAGTGTAGCGGCTCGACGTGGCGCGCGTCGCGTTCCTCGCTATTGCGGGCGGCCCTCTCCAGTGCGCGACGGCGAGGTCAGGCCGGCCGACGAGGTCGAGCATCGGCGGGCGTGGATGCGGCGGTAGCTCGGGCTGGACCTGGTGCAGGGCCGGACCGGCCCTGGTCGGTTCACGGAGCCGGCAGCGGCCCGTGGTAGACGTGGAAATGCCGAACCACGCCGTCTGCGTCCACCTGATTCACGAAGATGTATCGCGTCCCGTCATGCTCGCCGCGGGTCAGGAAGGCATACCCATCCGAACCTACGAAGACCTCTTCGAGCACGTGGCGCAAGCGTGGCTCCTTTGCCCACAACCAGCGCAGGAACTCACGCTGTGCCTCTCGACCCTCCAGAGGACCACGCTCGTGACCGAGATGATCGGCAACGAACGGTCCCCGATGGGCCACCTCCTCGTGGAGCATGGCGACGATCGGATCGGGGTCACGGCGATTGAAGGCATCGATGCAGACCTCTGCTTGTCGTCGCGCCTCCTCGTAGGTCAGTGTCATCAACCTCACCTCCCGAGTCGCCTCGCAGCGAATCACATGCTTCCGCAACCAATGGGAGCCGCATCGTAGCATCCGGCCAGCGACTGCACCATCCCATTTGATACACGAAGGCCGTCGCGTCTGGGAGGTGCCGCTGCTCCCGGTCTGCCGGGCTGGTGTCACCGGTCCGAGTGCGAACTATCGCTTCAGCTTGCGCCAGCCGCCCGCGCGGTTGTTCGCGATGATCTGCTGAAACATCGCACCGAGTGCGGCCGAGTTCACCGTCTGACCGCGGCGGACGGCAACCGTGCGGGCCGTCTTGTTGTCATGGCCCGCCGTGATGATTCCCTCGGGATCCGGGACGATGCCGCCATCGTAGAGGAACACGTTGACGTGGTCCTTCGCAGCCAGCAACGCGCAGATGTTCCCCTGCAGCACGAAGTAGGGCTGGACCGAGCGCTTGATCGTCTCCACGACTTCCAGATCGGTGGCGTGGACCAGGTCGCGGACCTCGCGGCAGATGGCCTGTTGCCAGTCGGGGAGCGCGTCGATGTAGGCGTCGACGCGCGGGTCGGTCGCGTAGGTCACGGAGCGAATGCTACGTCGATCACGCTGGGCAATCCCTCAGGGAACGCGGCACTCGCGGGAACCGGCTCGGTGTCAGTCCTTGTTCCCGGTGACTGCCACGCCGACGCCGAGGCCGATCATCGCCACGCCTCCGACGCCGCTGATCAGCCCCAGCCGGCGCGGTGAGTGTCCGAGCCACGCACGGGCGCCGCTCGCCGCCAGGCCCCATGCGGAGTCGGTGACCAGGGCGATCAGCGTGAACGTCAGCCCGAGGAGGAGCATCTGCAGCGACACGTGGCCGCTCGCCCGATCCACGAACTGGGGCAGGACCGCGATGAAGAAGACGGCCGTCTTCGGGTTCGCCACGCCGACCACGAAACCCTGACGAACGGCCCGCCAGGTGCCGTACGGACGCCCTGCCGACTCGAAGACGACGGGCCTGCGCCGCTCCAGCAGCGCCCGCACACCGAGATATATGAGATAGCACGCGCCGGTCAGCTTCATCACGGTGAACACCAGCAGCGATCGCTCCACGATGGCGCCGACGCCGAGCGCGACGGCAGCGGCCACCACGAACTCGCCGATCTCGTTGCCGACGACCGACGCCAGCGCGACCGGCCGGCCGTGCGCCAGGGCTCGGCCGACCACGAACAGGACGCTGGGCCCCGGGATCACCAGGATCACCGTGGCGGCCAGCGCGAAGGCGAGCAGGCGTTCTCCGGACATCGTCCCAACAGTAGGCCGGCGCCGGCCGGTCCCGTTGGGCTCCTGCCCCGTCCTCTCCGCTCGCGCCCAGGGTGGCGCCGGACCCCGCGGCCGCATGATGCCGGCTGCGGGCGTGTGGCTCGCATGAGCTTCGGGAGGACGTGATGAACGGACAGCAGGGCGGCGGAGCGCCGCGACAGTGGTGGATCGGGCTCGGAGCAGTCGCGCTGCTCCTCGTCGGAGCCAGCGGGTGCGGGGGAGCCAGCGACCCGGGCCCGCGGGTCGCCGCGAAGGCGCCCTCGGCGATCTCGACGCCGGCGGAGACTCCAACCCCCACAGACAGCCCGACTCCGACGCCCACGCCGACCGCCACCCCCACGGCCACGCCGACCCCGCCGCCGACCGCGGCACCTGTCGTCGCCGCTCCGCCCACGGCGCGGCCGGCTCCGCCGCCGCCGGCGCCGCCGGCGGCGTGCTACCCGCTGACCAACTCGGGCAAGTGCTACGAGCCCGGCGAGTTCTGCCGCACCTCGGACCACGGGCGGCGGGGCGTGGCCGGCAACGGCGAGGCGATCGTCTGCGTCGACAACAACGGATGGCGGTGGGAGCCGGCCTGAGCGCGGGTCCTATCCTGGCCTGGTATGGGCATCGACACGAGGGCCCTCGACGCCGGCAGGACGTACCCGTTCCAGGTCCGGCTGACGCTGGGCACGATCTCGCCGGTCGCCGCGCCGACCAACCTTCGTGAGATGGAGGTCGGGGTCCGCGGCGCCGGGCAGACGCTGTCGCGGCGCGCGGCGCTGGTCGCCGACGCGCTGCGACACCTGGCCGAGCGGGGCTGGCGGCCGCAGAACCACGCCCCCGCCGGCCGCGAGGTGCTGGCCGGCCACGGCTTCGCCGCCGCCGACGGGACCGTGCTCCCCGAGGCGGTGGCGGTCGTGAAGGACGCCTCGCCGGGCGAGGTGGCGCGCGACCTGGCCGGGACCGGCGGCGACCTGGCCGCCGAGCTGGCCGAGGGCCTCACCGTGTGGGTCGAGGACCTCGACCTGCCGGTGGTCATCACGGGCGAGTCGGCCGAGCTGCGCTACTCGCCGCGGGAGTACGTGGAGACGTTCTCGATCCGCGGCTAGGGCCGGACCGCCCGGGCGTCCACGAACCAGGGGATCCGCCGCCACCGCCCGCCGCCGGCCCGCACCTCGCGCAGCGCCTCCGTCCGCAGGCCCGCGGCCGCCAGCGCCGCGAAGTAGTCGCCGATCGGCCGGTGCATCGCCTCGAACGTCATCCGCATGCCGTTCTTTTCCTGGGCCCACGTGGTCCGCCGCCGCGCGAAGTAGTCGCCCGCGATCACGAACTCGGCGTCCAGCGCGTCGGTGGCGAAGCTGCCGGCCTCGTTGAGCGGGTGCACCACCGCGAAGCACAGGCGCCCGCCCGGCCGCAGCACGCGGCCGATCTCCCGGACGGCGCCCGCCATGTCGTCCATGTCGTGCAGGGACATGAACGCGACCACCAGGTCCACGGCGGCGTCGGACACCGGCAGCGCCGTCGCGTCGGCCCGCAGCACGCCGGCCAGGCCGCCCGCCTCCGCCGCCCGCCGGGCCATCGTGGGCGCCGCGTCCAGCGCCACCACCCGGTGGCCGGCTTCGGCCAGGTCGCGGGCCACCCGGCCCTCGCCGCACCCCACGTCGAGCGCCAGGCCGGCCGGGGGCGGGATCAGGCCCAGGAACACGTCCCGGTGGAACGTCCAGTAGCTGTCGTGGCCGGGCTGGCGCGCCCAGACCGTCCAGTCGTCGGCGTTCGCCTCCCAGGCGCCGACGAGCGTGCTCACGTGGGGGGCGTGGGGGGACGGGGCCGGTACTGGTCGCACACGGGCGCGGCCGCCTCGGTGTGGTAGTTCCAGCGCCGGCACCAGGTCGCGCCGTCGAACTGCCGGCAGGAGCCGCACACCACCCGGGGATTCGAGCTGGGCAGCTTGCGCATCAGCTGCTCGGGCCGCTCCCCCGGGAACCCCGGCTGACCGGTCACGACCGCACCGCCCGCAGGTCCGCGAACAGCGGCACGCGGTCCCAGCGGCCGCCGTTGCCGGGCCGCGGCTCGCGCAGGTCCTCGGTGAGGAATCCCGCGCCCTCCAGCGCCCGGAAGTAGTCCTCCAGGGACCAGTGGCGGCTGTCGAACGTCATGCGCAGCCCGTCCCGCTCCACCGCCAGCTCGGAGCGCCGGGCCTCGAAGTAGTCGCCGGCGATCACGAACTCGGCGTCCGCCTCGTGGCCGGCGAACCGGCCCGCGGAGTTGATCGGGTGCTCCACCGCCAGGCAGAGCCGGCCACCAGGCCTGAGCACCCGGGCGAACTCGCGCACCGCCCCCGGCATGTCGTCCATGTCCTGGAGCGACATGAACGCGACGACCAGGTCGGCCGCGCCGCCGCCAACCGGCAGTGCGGCGCCGTCGGCCCGAGCCAGGCCCAGCAGGCCGCCGCCGGCCTCGGCGGCCCGGCGCGACAGCGTCCGTGTGGGCTCCACGGCCAGCACCCGGTGGCCCCTGGCCGCGAGGTCCCGCGCCACCCGGCCCTCGCCGCAGCCGACGTCCAGCGTGAGCGCGCCGGGCGCCGGAAGGAGCGCGAAGAACGCGTCCCGGTGGAACCGCCAGTAGCTGTCGTGGCCCGGGCGCCGGGCCCACTCGGTCCACTCGTCCGCGTGCGCTTCCCAGGTCTCCCGCAGCGTGCTCGCGGTTTCCGCCATGCCCCCAGCGTAGCGATCAGTGGCGGAAGTGGCGCTCGCCCGTCGTCACCATCGCCGCCCCCGCCGCATCCACCGCCGCCACCACCTCGGCGTCCCGCACCGACCCGCCGGGCTGGATGATCGCGGTCACCCCGGCCGCCAGCACCGCCTCCGCCCCGTCGGCGAACGGGATCAGCGCGTCCGACGCCATCACCGAACCACGTGCGCGGTCGCCCGCGCGGCGGACCGCGATCTCGGCCGCCTCCACCCGGCTCATCTGGCCGGCCCCCACGCCGACGGCGGCGAAGTCGGTCGCCAGCACGATCGCGTTGGAGCGCACGTGCTTGACCGTCAGCCACGCGAACTCGAGCTGCGCCCACTCCTCGGCCGTGGGCTGGCGCTTGCTGACCACCTGGCTCTGCCGCCGGTCGAACCCCGTGCGGTCCCACGTCTGGGCCAGGAAGCCGCCGGGCACCGACCGCACCTGGATCGACGGCGTCCGGACCGGCGTCACCTCCAGCACCCGGAGGTTCTTGCGCCGCTCCAGCACCTCGGCCGCGTCGGGGGCGAGGCCGGGCGCCAGCAGCAGGTCGGTCCTCACCTCGACGATCTGCTCGGCCGTGGGCACGTCCAGGATGCGGTTCACCGCCACCACACCCCCGAACGCCGAGCGCGGGTCGCACTCGTACGCCTTCCGGTACGCGGTCGCGAGGTCGTCGCCCAGCGCCAGGCCGCACGGGTTGGTGTGCTTGACGATCGCCGCGGCCGGCCGCGGGAACTCGCTCACGAGCTCGAACGCCGCCGACGCGTCCTGGATGTTGTTGTAGCTGAGCTCGGGCCCGTGCACCTGCTGGGCGGACCCGAGTCCGCCGGGGTCGGGGCCGAGCCGGTAGAACGCCGCCACCTGGTGCGGGTTCTCCCCATACCGCAGCGGGCGAGCGAGCTGGCCCGTGAGGGTGAGCTCGGGCGGGAACTGGGCGCCGCTCTCGTCGCCGTCCGCCTGCAGCCAGGCCGAGATCTGGGCGTCGTACGCGGCCGTGTGGGCGAACGCCTCGGCGGCCAGGCGTCGCCGCAGCTCCCCGTCCACCTTGCCCTCCTGGAGGGCGTTCAGCACCTCGATGTACCGCTCCGGCCGGACGACCACGATCACGTCGGCGTGGTTCTTGGCCGCCGCCCGGGCCATCGCCACGCCGCCCACGTCGATCTGTTCCAGGATCTCGGAGAAGCTGGCGCCGGGTCGGGACCGCGTCTCCGCGAACGGGTACAGGTTCACGCACAGCAGGTCGATCAGCTGCAGGTGGTGGATCTCGAGGTCGCGCAGGTCCTCGGGCCGGGCGCGGCGCGCCAGCAGGCCGGCGTGGACGCCGGGGTGGAGCGTCTTGACCCGGCCGCCCAGGATCTCCGGGAAGCCGTTGGTCAGCTCCGTCACGGGGAGCACGTCCAGGGACGCCTCCTCCAGCGTGCGGCGGGTGGCGCCGGTCGAGTACAGCTCGTAGCCGAGCCGTACCAGGCCGCGCGCGAACGCCGGCAGCCCGGCCTTGTTACTGACGGAGAGAAGGGCTCGCTTGGGCAATGAGTTCGATCGCCTCCGGGAGGATTCGGTGCTCCTCGGCCTGGATCCGGGCGTGCAGCCGCTCGACGGTGTCGTCGGGGAGCACGGGGACCGCGGCCTGGAGCAGGATCGGACCGGCGTCCACGTCGTCGGTCACGAGGTGGACGGTGCACCCGGTGAGCTTCACGCCGTGGGCGAGTGCGCGCTCCACGGCGTCCATGCCGCCGGCGAAGGCCGGCAGCAGGGAGGGGTGGACGTTCAGGATGCGGCCCGCGAACGCGGACACGAAGGCGTGGCTGAGGATGCGGTCGTAGCCGGCGTTGACCACCAGCTCCACGCCGCGCCCGCGGAGCCAGTCGAGCATCGCGGCATCGCGCTCCTTGCTGGAGGCGAACCGGCGCTGCGAGAACTCGCCCAGCGCGAGGCCGCGCTCCCGCGCGAACGCCGCCGCGCCGCTGCTCGGCCGGTTGGTCGCCACCGCCACCACGTCGTAGCCGCGCTCGACCAGGTTGCGGAGGTTGGTGCCGCGCCCGCTGGCCAGGACGCCGAGGCGGACGCCGGCCGTCACCGGAACAGTTCCAAGGTGGCCGTAAGCACGGGCTCCGCCCTGCGTGTGAGTCCGTCTTCCCGAGATCGCCCAGGCGCCGGCTTCAGGCCCGAAGGGATGCGCCGGAGGCGCCCCGAACGTCGCGGACGGCCGGGGGGGTTCTGGAAGGGGGGGCCCGCCCCCCCTTGCACTCTCACTTGTAGCGGATCCGAGGCGCGCCCGACTGCTCGGTGACCCGGCCGACGACCGGCAGGCCGGGCGGCGGCTCGTCCGTCACCAGCACCATGCCGAGGCCCATGTTGAACGTGCCCAGCATCTCCTCGTCGGCCACGCCGCCGCGCTCGGCGATCAGGCGGAAGATGGCCGGCACGTCCCAGGCGGACCGGTCCAGCTCGGCCATCAGGCCCTCCGGCAGGGCGCGCGGGACGTTGCCCAGCAGGCCGCCGCCGGTGACGTGGGCAGCCGCCTTCCACGGCAGCGCCCCGAGGTCGCGCAGGTACGAGCGGTGGGGCACCAGCAGCGCCTCGCCGAGCGGCCGCCCCAGCTCCGGGAGGACGTGGTCGAGCGGGACGTCCTCGAACACCTTGCGGACCAGCGAGAAGCCGTTCGTGTGCAGGCCGCTGGAGGGCAGCCCGACGAGCAGGTCGCCTGCCCGCACCGGCGGCCGGGTAGGGGCGGCGGGGTCGACGTGGCCGACCACGAAGCCGGCGAGGTCGTAGTCGCCCAGAGCGTACACGCCGGGCATCTCGGCGGTCTCGCCCCCGAGCAGGGCGCAGCCGTTCTCGCGGCACGCCTCGGCCAGCCCGGCCATGACCTCGGTGAACACGTCCTCCTCCAGGCGCCCGCTCGCGAAGTAGTCGAGCAGGAACAGCGGCCGGGCGCCCGCGGTGGCGATGTCGTTCACGCAGTGGTTGACCAGGTCGTGGCCGATGCCGCGGTGGCGGCCGTACGCGATCGCGACCTTGATCTTCGTGCCCACGCCGTCGGCCGACGCGGCCAGGTGGCCGCCGCCCGGCAGCGCGTAGAGGCCCGCGAAGGGTCCGATGCCGGTCGCGACCTCGGGCCCGTGGGTGGCGGCGACGAGCGGCCTGATCCGGTCCAGCATCCGGGTGTACGCCTCGATGTCGACCCCCGCGGCGGCGTAGGACAGACCTTCGTGCGTCACGTCCGCGCCAGCTGCTCCTCGAACGCCATCTTGTCCATCTCCAGCTGCTGCGGCACCGGGACCGGGTACGCGCCGTCGAAGCAGGCGCGGCAGAACTGGTCGATCGTGCCGTGGCCGACGGCCCGCATCAGCGCGGGGAGGGAGAGGTAGGCGAGCGAATCCGCGCCGATGAACTGCCGGACCTCCTCCACGGTGCGGTTGGCGGCCACCAGCTGCTTGGTGGAGCTGATGTCCACGCCCATGAAGCAGGGGAACCGCATCGGCGGGCTGGAGATCCGCAGGTGCACCTCCCGCGCGCCCGCCTGGCGCATCGCCTCGATGATCCGGCGCGAGGTCGTGCCCCGCACGAGGGTGTCGTCGACCGCGATCACGCGCTGCCCGCGCAGCGACCGCCGGAGCGGGTTGAGCTTGAGCACCACGCCCGCCTCGCGCAGGGACTGGTCGGGCTCGATGAACGTCCGGTTGATGTACCGGGATTTGATCAGCCCCTCCCGGAACCGGATGCCCGACTCCTCCGCGTAGCCGATCGCGGCCGGCGTCCCCGAGTCGGGCAGGCCGATGACCATGTCCGCCTCGACCGGCTGCTCGCGCGCCAGCTCGCGGCCCATGCGCACGCGCGCCTCCTCCAGCTCGCAGTTCTTGAGGATCGAGTCGGGCCGGGCGAAGTAGATGAACTCGAACACGCACATCGCGTGGCGGCCGGCCTCCTGGAAGTGCGTGGAGGCGAGGCCGTGGTCGTCCATCACGACCATCTCGCCCGGCTGCACCTCGCGCACGAACGTGGCGTTCACCGTGTCCAGGGCGCACGTCTCCGACGCCACCACGTGGGCTGGCTGCCCGCGCAGCGGGATGAACCCGATGCACAGCGGCCGGAAGCCGTAGGGGTCCCGCATGGCGATCACCGCGTCGCGGGTGACGATCGCGCAGGAGTACGCCCCGACCACCCGGGCGAACGCGCGCCGCAGCACCTCGGTCCAGTCGGCGCCGTGGGTGTGCTCGATCAGGCGGGCCATCACCTCGGTGTCGAGGCCGGTGTCGAAGCGGACCCCCTCCTCCTCCAGCTCGCGGCGGATCGCGTTGGAGTTGATGAGGTTGCCGTTGTGGGCGATGGCGCCGTCGCCCAGCGCCGGGTGCCGGAACGGCACCGGGTGGGCGTTCTCGGCCCGGCTGGCGCCGGTCGTCGAGTAGCGCGTGTGGCCGATCGCGACCGTGCCCCGCAGCTCCTCGATCGCCGCCGGGCTGAAGACCTGCGCGACGAGGCCCATGTCGCGGTGGATGCGGACCCGGGTGCCGTCGCCGACCGCGATGCCGGCCGACTCCTGGCCGCGGTGCTGGAGGGCGAACAGGCCGAAGTACGTCAGGTTCGCGACGTCGACCTGGGTGCTGTGGATGCCGAAGATGCCGCACATCGCCTAGAGCAGTGCCTCCTCCCACGCCGCGCGGAGCGCCGCCAGCGACACGTCGAGCTGACGATCGAACGTGACCCGGTCGCCGCCGGTCAGGCCGAGCAGCGCCAGCTCGACGTGATGGTCGCGGGCGAGCTGCTGCAGCGCCGGCATCGAGCGGGGCGCGGCGCTGAGCACGAAGCGGGCCTGCGACTCGCCGAAGAACGCGGCGTCGAGCCGGCCATCGCCCGCGGGCAGAGAACCGCAGTGGGCGCCCCGCTCGCCGAGCAGGCAGCACTCGGCCACGGCGACCGCCAGCCCGCCCTCGGCGACGTCGTGGGCGGAGCGCAGCAGGCCCGCCCCCGCGGCCGCCAGCACGAGCTCGTGCGCGGCCCGCTCCGCCGCGAGGTCGAGCGCCGGCACCGGGCCGGCCACCTCGCCATGCATCACCTTCAGGTACTCCGAGCCACCCAATTCGTCACACGTTTTACCGAGCAGGAGGATGAAGTCGCCATCATGCGAGAAAGCCGCGCTCAGCCGGCCGCCGTAATCGGGGAGCAGGCCGACCATGCCGATCACGGGTGTCGGATCGATCGCGCCGCCCAGCTCGGACTCGTTGTACAGGCTCACGTTGCCGCTGACGACGGGCAGGCCGAGCGCCCGGCAGGCCGTCGCGATGCCGCTCACCGCCTGCTGGAGCTGCCAGTAGACCTCGGGCCGCTCGGGGTTGCCGAAGTTCAGGCAGTCCGTGACGCCGAGCGGCCGGGCGCCCACCGCGACCAGGTTGCGCGCCGCCTCGGCGACCGCGATCTGGGCGCCGGTGCAGGGGTCGAGACGGCAGTAGCGGCCGTTGCCGTCGATCGTCAGCGCCAGGCCCAGCCGGCTGCCGGGCACGCGGAGCACGGCCGCGTCGCCGCCGGGCGGCCCGACCGTCGCGTCGCCGACCATGTGGTCGTAGCGGCGGAAGACCGGCCGCCGGCTGCCCAGGTTGGGGCTGCCGAGCAGGCGGACGAGGACCCCGCCCAGGTCGGCGGGCTCGGGACCGAGCCGGTCGAGGGCGACCGCCGGCGGCTCGGGCGCCGGCCGGGCGTCGAGCAGGCGGACCGGGGCGCCGTCGGTCAGCAGCTCGACGGGGAGCCGGGCCACCTCGGCCGGGCCGTCCGTCACCACCAGCTGGCCGTCGCCGGTGACCTCGCCGATCGCCGACGCCTCCAGGTCCCAGCGGGCGAACACCTCGGCCAGCTCGGCCTCGCGGCCGGGCTCGACGACGATCAGCATCCGCTCCTGCGACTCGGAGAGCATCACCTGGTACGGGGTCATGCCGCGCTCGCGGCGGGGCACGGCGGCCACGTCGAGGCGGGCCCCGGCCCCGGACCGGGCGGCGGCCTCGGCGACCGCGCTGGTCAGGCCGGCGGCCCCCAGGTCCTGGATCGCCACGACGCCGGGCCGGGTCGTCAGCTCCATGCAGGCCTCGAGCAGGCACTTCTCCAGGAACGGGTTGCCGACCTGCACGGCCGGGCGCCGCTCCTCGGCCGCGCCGTCGAGCTCCAGCGAGGCGAACGAGGCGCCATGGATGCCGTCGCGGCCGGTCTGGGCGCCAACCAGCAGCAGCACGTTGCCGGCGCCGCCGGCGCGGGCCCGCCGTAGTTCCCCGGCGCGGACCAGGCCGACGCACATGGCGTTGACCAGCGGGTTGCCGGCGTAGCAGTCCTCGAAGTAGACCTCGCCGCCGACCGTCGGGATGCCCATGCAGTTGCCGTACCCGCCGACCCCGGCCACGACGCCCTCGAAGTGGCGCTGGCTGCGCGGGAGCGGGCCGAACCGGAGCGAGTCGAGCAGGGCGATGGGCCGCGCGCCCATCGCGATCACGTCGCGCAGGATGCCGCCGACCCCGGTCGCGGCGCCCTGGTACGGCTCGATCGCGCTCGGGTGGTTGTGGGACTCGACCTTGAACACGACCGCCCAGCCCTCGCCGATGTCGAGCGCGCCGGCGTTCTCGCCGGGGCCCTGGAGCACGGCAGGTCCCTCGGTGGGGAGCTGGCGCAGGAGGGGTCGCGACGTCTTGTAGGAGCAGTGCTCCGACCAGAGCACGCCGAGCATGCCGAGCTCGACCTCGTTGGGCTCGCGGCCGAGCTGCTCGACGATCTCCAGGTACTCGGCGGCCGTCAGCGCGACCTCGCGCAGCTTCCGCTCGTCGACGGCGATCGGGCTCACAGCGTCGCCCCCGCCGCCGCCTCGAGCACCGAGCGGAACAGCAGCAGCCCGTCGGTCCCGCCCAGCTCGAACTCGGCGCAGCGCTCGGGGTGGGGCATCATGCCCATGACGTTGCCGCGCTCGTCGACGATGCCGGCGATGCCGCGCTGGGAGCCGTTGGGGTTGGCCGCGGGCGTGGTCTCGCCGGCCGCGTCGCAGTAGCGGAACACGACCTGGCCGCGCTCCTCGAGGGCGTCGAGGGTCGCCGGATCGGCCACGTAGTTGCCCTCGCCGTGGGAGATGGGCACGCGCACGACCTGGCCCCGGGTCAGGCGGCCGGTGAACGGGGTGGCGTCGCGCTCGCAGCGCAGGTGGGTCCACTCGCAGCGGAACTCGAGGCAGTCGTTGCGGACCAGGGCGCCGGGCAGCAGGCCGGCCTCGCAGAGGACCTGGAAGCCGTTGCAGATGCCCCAGACCAGCCCGCCTCGGGCGGCGAACGCGGCGACGCTCTCCATCACGGGCGAGAACCGGGCGATCGCGCCGGCGCGGAGGTAGTCGCCGTAGCTGAACCCGCCGGGGAGGATCACGCAGTCGGCGCCGTGGAGGTCGCGGTCCTTGTGCCAGAGATAGACGAGGTCGGCGCCGAGGACGTCCAGGACGACGTGCCCGCAGTCCCGGTCGGACCAGGTCCCCGGGAAGACGACGACGCCGAACTTCATGCGGGCTGGTGCTCCAGGCCGCTCCACCGGCCGGCGGGGCGACGTCTGGGTGGCCGAGTTCGGGCGAAGGGGGCGCTGCCGCGCCTCCCTGTTGCCAGCCTGGCAGGTGGCTGCCGGGCGTCAAGGGTCCGCTTCGCCGCTTCGCGCCCTTGACCCCCTGCCGTTCGCAGCTGCGGGCACGGTCTCAGCGCAAATACAGACCATCTATGACACGTCAGCCGGCTAATGAGGGCCGTTGGCCGGCCACTGGCCCACTCCCGGCCTCCGGAAAGGGCCGTTGGCCGACCATCGGCCCTTTCCGGGCCGGCGCGGAGGGACGATCCGAACTCGCCCACACAGACGCCGCCCCGCCGACCAGCCACGTGCCCCCGCGCCCTACCCCGCATCAGAGGGCTCCAGCTCGAACCGGTAGTCCTCGATCACCTGGTTGGCCAGCAGCTGCCGGCACATCTCGTCCACCCGGGCCCGGGCCTCGGCCGCCGACGACCCGTCCAGGCGTACCTCGATGTACCTGCCCACGCGGACGTCGGCAACCTCGCCGAAGCCCAGCGCGTTCAGGCCCTGCCGCACGGTGACGCCCTGCGGGTCGTTGATCACCGGCTTCGGCACCACCACCACCCGCGCCAGCACCGCCGCCTATGCCTCCGCGCCGGCGAACAGCGAGCGGCCGGTCAGCCGCTCGTACGCCGTGAGGTAGCGCTGCCGCGTCTGCTCCACGACGTCGGCCGGCAGCGCCGGCGGCGTGGACTCGCGGTCCCACCCGCTGACGCCGGCCAGCCAGTCGCGCACGAACTGCTTGTCGAACGACTCCGGCGTGCGGCCGACCTCCCACGACGCCGCGTCCCAGTAGCGCGAGCTGTCGGGCGTCAGCGCCTCGTCGATCAGGATCAGCCGATCGTCGATCAGGCCGAACTCGAACTTCGTGTCGGCCAGGATCAGGCCCTGCCGCTCCGCGTGCGCGGCCGCCTCCGAGTACAGGCGCAGGCTGGCGTCGCGCAGGCGGCCCGCCAGCTCCTCGCCCACGTCGGACCGCAGCCGGTCGAACGTGACGTTCTCGTCGTGGCCCGTGTCGGCCTTCGTCGCCGGCGTGAAGAGCGGCTCCGGCAGCCGCTCGCTCTCCCGCAGGCCCGCCGGCAGCGGCTCGCCGGCCATCGTCCCCTGCTTGCGGTACTCCGCCCACGCGCTCCCGGCCAGGTAGCCGCGGACCACGCACTCGAAGTCGATCCGCTGCGCGCGCCTGACCACCATCGCGCGGCCCCGTAACTCGGCGGGCAGTCCGTCGTAGGAGTCACCGAGCAGATGGTTCTCGACGACGTCGCCCGTGCGCGCGAACCAGAACAGGGAGAGCTGCGTCAGCACCGTCCCGCGGTCAGGGATGCCGGTCGGCAGGACGAAGTCGAACGCGGAGATGCGATCGGTCGTCACCATCAGCAGCCGGTCGGCATCCAACTGGTAGGTGTCCCGGACCTTTCCGCGCGAGAACAGCGGCAGATCTACGTGTGTCTCGGTGAGGGCGACGCGGTCGTTCATGTGCTGACTCCCAAGCCCAGCCGGTCGAAGGCCAGGTCGACGTGGCGCAGGAACGCCTGTGGATCGAAGATCGCGTCCATCCGGTCGCCGATCCGGGCCATGACGGCGGGGTCGGCCTCCAGGTTGGCGCGGAAGCCGCCGTCACCCGCGAGCGCGCGGTGGGCGGCCGACTGCACGATACGGTACGCCTCCTCGCGGCTCAGCCCGCTCTCGACCAGCGCCAGCAGCGCCGGCTGCGAGAACACGATGCCGCCGCTGGCGTCCAGGTTCCGGGCCATACGCTCGGGCCGCACCTCCAGGCCGGTCAGGATGGATTTGGACTCCAGGGCCATGAAGTCCACCAGGCTGCAGGCGTCGGGGAACACGACGCGCTCCGCCGAGCTGTTGCTGATGTCCCTTTCGTGCCAGAGAGCGATGTCTTCCAACGCCGCAGTCGCGTACCCTCGAACCACGCGCGCCAGGCCGCATACCCGCTCCGCGAGCACCGGATTGCGCTTGTGGGGCATGGCCGACGACCCTTTCTGCTCCGAGCCGAAGGGCTCCGAGGCCTCGCCGACCTCGGTGCGCTGGAGGTGGCGGATCTCGAGCGCGATGCGTTCGAGCGATCCGGCAGCCACCGCCAGAGCGTTCATGTACATGGAGTGCCGATCACGCGACACGATCTGAGTGCTGACCGGGTCCACCTGGAGGCCCAGCGCCCGGCAGACGTGCTCCTCGACCCGGGGGTCGACGCTGGAGTGCGTGCCCACGGGGCCGCTCAGCTTGCCCGTGGCGATCTCGGCGGTCGCGGCCTCGACGCGGGCCACGGCCCGGTCGAGCTCGGCCACCCAGCCGGCGACCTTGAAGCCGAACGTGATCGGCTCCGCGTGGATCCCGTGCGTGCGCCCCACCATCAGGGTGCGGCGGTGCCGGAGGGCCAGGTCGGCCGCGGTCTCGCGCAGCGCGCGCAGGTCCTCGGCGATGATCCGGCCGCTCTCGCGCAGCTGCAGGGCGAACGCGGTGTCCACCACGTCGGAGCTGGTCAGCCCCAGGTGCAGGTAGCGCGCCTCCGGCTGGCCCACCGACTCGCCCACCACCGTCAGGAACGCGATCACGTCGTGGCCGACGCGGGCCTCGACCTCTTTGATGCGGTCGACGTCGAACGAGGCGGCCCGGATTCGGGGCAGCGCCTCCGCCGGGACCTGGTCGAGGGTGCTCCAGGCCTCGCAGGCCAGGATCTCGATCTCGAGCCAGAGCTGGAAGCGATGGCGATCCGACCAGACCTCGCGGATGCGGGGGGGCGAATAGCGCTCGATCAAGAGGGAGCCGGGCTCCTGAAAACCGTGGGTGAGAACACGCGGCACTCACATTATAGACATGCCGCGCTCGCCCAGATGTTGTGCTTCGATGGGGGAACAACCACTAGATATGGAATCGGCAGCACCTGGGAGGCGGAGTGCCCCACCCGCTAAGCTGAGGGGCGCATGACGGTGACTCGTAACCCGGCGAGGACGGAGTCCGTTTGAGCAGGCGAAGAAGGAGCGGGACATGAGCTCCCTGCCACCCCGAGGGGATGAGCAGGCGCTGGTGGAGCGCGCGAAGCGCGACCCCAACGCGTTCGGGGAGCTCTATGACCGTTATGTGCTCCAGATGTATCGATTCGTGTATTCGAGGGTGAGAGATCAGACCGTTGCCGAGGACGTCACGCAAGAGGTGTTCATGAAGGCCCTGAAGAGCATCGGGCGCTATCAGGACACCGGCAAGCCGTTCTCGGCCTGGCTGTACCAGATCGCCGTGAACTCGGTGGCCGACCGGTACCGGGCGGCGCGCCCCGTCGAGGACATCGACGAGCAGCGCGACCTCGCGGTGTCGGGTCCGGCGCTCGAGGAGGTGGCGGCCCAGCGCGACGAGCTGCGCCGGATCTGGACGGTGGTCGAGTCCCTCCCCAAGCAGCAGAAGATCGCAATGGTGCTCAAGTTCCAGGAAGACATGAAGATCGAGGACATCGCGGCGGCAATGGGCAAGACCCCCGGGGCGGTCAAGCTGCTCATCCATCGCGGCGTGACCAAGGTCCGCCAGACCCTGGGACCCGATGAGCCCTACAGGGCGCCGGCCGTATGAACGCCTACCGCGACCCCGAGATGGACGACCTCGGCGACGAGCAGAGGTGGGACCCGCAGGTCCGCGAGCTGGCGCACTACCTGCGCTCGAGCTCCCGCGCCTACGCCCACATCGAGCCCAGCGTCAGGTTCCGGCAGGACCTGCGCCGCCGCCTCATGCGCGAGGCGTGGGAGCTCGCGGCCAAGCCTCCGAAGCCGTGGTACCAGCGTCTGCTGGCGCCCCAGCCGATGGCCATGGCCGGTGCGCTGGTCGGCGCCGTCCTGATCGTCACGGTCGCGTTCCTCTCGCTCGGGCCCCAGCAGCATGACCAGATCAACGTCGCCGTCGTCAGCCCGCAGAACAACACGCAGCTCGACGCGACCATCCGCAACCAGCCGATCGTGCTCCAGTTCAGCCAGCCGATGAAGACGGACTCCGTGCAGCTCGACATCCAGCCGGCCACCGCGGTGAGCCGGTCGTGGGACGAGCAGCACAAGGTCCTGACGCTGACGCCCAGGAACGGGCTGTCGGCGAACACGCAGTACACCGTCACCGTCACGTCGGCATCGACCGCGCAGAGCCAGCCCGTCTCGAAGATCAAGCCGGTCGTGTTCAGCACCCTGCCCACGCCGGCGCCGACGCCGAGCACCGGCCCGCGGCCGACGCAGCCGCCCTCGCAGATCCTCAACCCCCGCAGCATCACCCAGATCGCGAGCGGGTCCCGCGTCCACTGGTCGCTCGACGGCGGCAGCCTGTTCGCGATCGGCCAGGACGGGGTGCTCCAGCAGATCTCGCTGACGAGCGGCACGGCCCCGAAGCACATCGCCGACGGCGTCTCGATGGCCGCCGTCGCCCCCGACGGCAGCATCGCCTGGCTGAGCGGCGCGCAGGTGACGTGGAAGTCCTCGACCGTGAACAACGTCCAGCCGGTCGCGCTCGGGTTCCGCCCGAGCGGCCTGCTGCTGGCCAGCGCGGCCGACGTCGAGACGGCCGATCAGCGCCGCGTCGCCGGCTTCAGGGAGAACGCCACCGCGGCCGACTTCTCGGCCTCCGGCGATCGGGTCGCCTACCTCGGCGCCTCCGGCCTGCACCTGGTGGACCTCGCCTCCGGCGCCGACACGGCGATCGGGCCGGCGATCGCCCTGGGGGCCTGGGGCCCCGACGGGCGCCACTACGCGTACGTCACCCGGGCCGGAGTCAGCGTCGCGAACGCCAGCGACGGCTCGACCGCCGCGCTGGTCAGCCTGCCCGGCGTGAGCGGCCTCTCCTGGTCGGGCAGCGAGCAGCAGCTCCTGGTGTCGGCCGGCGGCGCGCTCTCGCTCGTCAACTACGGCGGCGGGGCCACCACGGCGCACACCCAGTCCACCGCGCAGGACGGCACGTTCAGCGCGCCGGATTGGGCGCCATCGGGCGGCGGCGAGTTCTCGTTCGTTCGCGACGGCCAGGTGTGGGTCGCCAAGCTCCAGGGGGCGCTGCCGGGCGCGCCGCCCATCACGCCGGTCACCCCTGGCGTCAGCCAGATCGACCTCGTCAACAGCTTCATGGCCGCGCGGCAGAACGGCGCGCTCGGGCAGGCCCAGGCCTTCCTGGACACGACGGGCCTGTCCGCGTTCACCGGGCTCAACCTCGTGTACAACTCGGACCCGAGCCTGGCGCGGTACTACGTGCTGCTCTCGCAGCCGGGCCGCGTGGTCGTGCGCCTCGTGCTGACGCGCGGCCAGGTGCAGACCGCGGTCGACGAGACGCTGACCATCCAGCCGGACGCCAGCAACCACCCGTACATCCACGCGGTGAGCGAGTCCCCGCGGCTGTCGTTCGGCTCGGGCCCCGAGGTCACGGCCGTGACGGTGGCGAGCAACGCGATCAAGGTCCAGTTCGACTCCGACCTCGCCCCGCTCCCGGCGGGCGCGGTGTCGATCCGGGGCGTCGCGACGCAGTCCCAGTACGACTCGTCGAAGCGGACGGTCACACTGACGACGCAGGCGTCGCTGAACCCGAATCAGACGTACGACCTGGTGGTCACGCCCGCCCTGCAGGACGTGAGCCAGCGGTCGGCGGTGCAGTACGACCTGCAGTTCGCCGGGCCTACCAGCTAGCTGAGCGGCCCCCCTCCGGCTCGTTCCTCGCCTCCTCCCCCGCGAGGGGGAGGGTCTACTCCTCCTCGAAGAACTCGGCCTCGGGGAGGCGGCGCGCCGGCCACGCGGAGCGGCGGCCGCCCAACTCGCGGACCAGCTGGTCGAGCTCGGTCATGCTGGCCAGCGTGTCCGGGTGGTCGGGCCCCAGCACCTGCTCGCGGATCGCCACGGCCCGCTCGAAGTGCGGGCGCGCCGAGGTCCCGTCGCCCTGGTCGACCAGCGTCCGGCCCAGCCGGTCGTGGCTGACGGCGGTCAGCGGGTGGTCCAGGCCGAGCACCTCTTCGCGGATCTCCAGCGCCCGCTCCAGGTACACGCGGGCGCCGGCGAGGTCGCCGTACGCGACGTGCAGCGCCCCGACGTTGGCCAGGCTGGCCGCGGTGTCGGGGTGGTCGGCGCCGAGGCCCTGCTCGCGAATCGCGAGCGCCCGCTCCAGGTGCGGCTGGGCCCCGTACAGGTCACCCAGCTCCAGCAGCAGCGTGCCCAGGTTGTTGTAGCTGGTCGCGGTCTGCGGGTCGTACGGACCGAGGACGCGCTGGGAGACGATCAGCGCCTGCTCCAGGTAGGAGCGCGCGCCCTCCAGCTCGCCCTGCTCGCGGAGGAGCATCCCGAGGTTGTTGTAGCTGGCGCCGGTGGCCGGGTTGTCCACGCCCAGCGAGCGCTCGCGGATCACCAGGGCGCGCTCGATGTGCTGCCGGGCCGAGGTCAGGTCGCCCTCGGCCTGGAGCAGGGTGCCCATGTTGTCGAGGGCGGTCGCGGTGTCGGGGTGGTCCGGCCCGAGGGTCCGCTCGGACGTCGTCAGGGCGTGCTCCAGGCAGGCGCGCGCGCCGGTCAGGTCGCCCTGCTCGCGGAGCAGCAGGCCCACGTTGTTGATCGCCACGAGCGTGCGCGGGTGGTCCGGCCCGAGCGTCCGGTCCAGCGCGTCCATCGCGCGCTCGGCGTAGGCGCGGGCCGCCGGCAGGTCGCTCTGCTCGCGGAGCAGGACGCCCAGCCCGTCCAGGCGGCCGACCGTCTCCGGGTGGTCGGCGCCGAGCGTCCGCTCCGAGATCTGCAGGGCGTGCTCCAGATGGGCCCGCGCGCCGGCCAGGTCGCCCTGGAACCTGAGCGTCCAGGCCAGGTTCGTCAGCACGACGGCGGTGTCCGCGTGGTCGGCGCCCAGCGTGGCCTCCGAGAGCTCCAGCGCCCGCTCCAGGGCCGCCTGCGCACCGGCCAGGTCGCCCTGGGACTGGAGCAGGGACCCGAGCGCGCTCAGGGCGGCGACCGACCGGGGATCCTGGTCGCCGAGGAGCCGCTGCCGGAGGTCGAGCGAGCGCTCGAGCCGGGTGCGCGCCCGGCGCAGGTCGCCGGCCGCCCACAGCGCTCGCCCGAGCTCGAAGCACTGGTCGGCCACGTGCTCCTCCTCCGCCGCTGGCTCGCCGCCCGTTCTGACGGCGAAGTCCAGGTGGGGGACGGCGAGCAGCCGCTCGTCCCCGTCGCCGGCGTCGTTGGCGGCGCACGCCCAGGCGACCATCGCGGCGGCCGCGCCCGGCTCGCCGGCCGGGCCGGACGCGCGGACGAGGTCGGCGATCACGCGGTGGAGCCGGACCAGGTCCTCGCCGTCCCCCTCCAGCAGGCCCAGCTCGACCAGCTGGCCGACCGCCTGGTCGCTCCCGGTGCCGGCGGCGGCGTCGAGCAGGACGGACCGCGGGAGGGGCTGGCCCGGCGCGAACCAGGCGGCGGCGGCCAGGACGGCGAGCGCGGGCTGGCCGGCCGGGTCCGCCCGCTCCAGCCAGCGGTGGGCCAGGGCGAACGCCCGCGCCACCGGCGACGACTGGTTCGGCCGGCGGCGCCCGAATCGGTTGCGGGCATGGGCCGGCCCGGGCGCCGGCTCGTTCTCGCCCAGCAGGGCGGCGGCCTGCTCCAGCACCTCGCGCGAGCGGAGCTGCTCCAGGAACGACTCCAGGCTGAGCGAGTCGCCGTACCGGCTGAGGAACCCGCCCGCCAGCCGCAGGGCGAGGGGGACGTCCTCCAGCTCCTCCGCGATCTGGCGGGCGGCCGGCGCATTGTGCGGCACACCGGCCCGCAGCCGGCGCAGCAGCGCCGTGCCCTCCTCCGCGGCCAGCGGTCCGACCGGCACCGGCGTCAGCTTGAGCGGGCCCTCCCAGGACGGCCGCCGGGACGTCACGATGACATGGGCGCCGCCGACGCTGGGCAGCCACTCGCGGAGCAGGTCCGGGTCGTCGCAGTCGTCGAAGACCAGGAGCCGCGGCGTCTCCTCCTGCCACGCCCGCAGCACCAGGTGGAGCTGGTCGTCGAGCGCCAGGTCCGCGAAGTCGGCTCGGAGGTCCAGGGCGCCGGGCTCGCCGCACGCCGCCACCTGCAGCGCGACGTCGTCGGCGATGCTGAAGTCGATCCAGAAGACGCCGCCCGCGAAGAAGCGTCCGTACCGGTGCGCGAAATCGACCGCGAGCTGGGTCTTGCCGATCCCATCGGGGCCTGTCAGGACGACGGCGCGGTTCCTGGTGAACGTC
>Ga0070717_10000441_pt1 | contig 26326 bp, 8 predicted proteins | sample LARL113metaG_FD_71366 | JGI IMG/M metagenome (GOLD analysis project Ga0070717, IMG submission 71366) | Corn, switchgrass and miscanthus rhizosphere microbial communities from Kellogg Biological Station, Michigan, USA - LAR L11-3 metaG | ecosystem: Host-associated > Plants > Roots > Rhizosphere ...
GTGCGCGAGGGCCGCGACCAGCCCGAGAGCCAGAAGCAAGGAGAGGGTGGGGAACGAGAGACAGAGGCGGGCGGAGATCATGAGTGGAGGCGACCACGCGAGACGTTGGCAGCCTGTTGTTGGTAGCGGGTAATACCTTGTTGAATACACGTGGCTAACAGAAGGCTTGGTCGTCCTAGTTCGCGAACGATCTATCTGTCGGAGGGTTTTCCTTCCCTCGTCGTGGCGAGGAATCCCTCTTTCCCGGAAGTCCCCGTGTCAGCGCTTAACTTATTCGTACAATTGAAGAGCAGCGCCGATGGCTTTTCAGCCGCGGTTGACTAATATAGGTAAACGTTTTGATCCACTCACCTACACGGTAGCGCTTAGCATCCGGCCACCGTGTGAACCCATCGCTCTCCTCGTGAAAACCCTGCAGTGCCTTCGTCGTCGGGTACGGTTGCTCGATGCAACGACTCGCGCGTCTTTCGTGTGGTGGTGCGCGATTTTCTTTCTCTCCGTCGCGCCCATCAGAGCAGCGGATTTTGGGCAGCGACCTCTAGAACGAATAGAAAATCGCGACGCGCCGACTCCGGTTCCGTCGGGGGACGCGCGGCGGGACACGTCGTTGCTTCCCCTCGCTCCTGCGGCGGCGCTCCAGAATCTGCCGGCAGGCGCCGCGGCCAAAGGCACTCGGCCTGCGCTGCTCGATCCGTGGGTCACGGCCAATCACGTTATTGAAGAGGTTCTCCCTCTCTCGTCGCAGTTCAATCAACAGCAGGCGGAGCCGCACCTCTTCCGGAGTCGCACCAATCCGGCGGTCTTGCTGGCCGTGTTTCAAGAGGGACGACAGACTGATGGCGGTTCGACAGACGTCGGGTATTCGGTAAGCAACGACGGCGGAATCACCTGGCGGCACGGCTTGGCGCCGCAGCTCACGCTCATCACCGGCGGTCCCTATTCTCGCGCCTCGGATCCTGTCGCCGCCATCGATCTTAACGGCACAATGTTTCTCAACAGCCTTGGGATCTTGGGAAGCACCTCGTCGTCCTTTGACGTCCTGGTCAACCGCTCCCTCGATGGCGGCACCACTTGGTCGGCCCCGATCAAAGTGTTTACAGGGACGGATTCAAGGATCCAGCCGGACAAAAACTGGATCGCGGTCAACGACCACCCAGGAGCGCCCCACGCCAATCGCCTGGCGGTGACCTTCACCAATTTCACGACCAATGCGGCCGGCCAGAACACGGGAAGCAATTTAGTCTGTCTGACCAGCGACAATGCCGGCCTGACCTGGAGTGGACCGTTTGCGATCACGCCAACGGGTTCGAGCAATCAAGGCACGCAACCGCTTTTCTTGCCCGACGGTTCGCTGATCGTTTTCTACGCCACCTTTTTCATCAATCAATCGACCGCGTTTTATCTCGAATTCAAACGCTCGCTCGATGGCGGGGTCACTTGGCCGGCGACCGCGACGCGTCTCGCGACGGTGACCAACGTGTGGGACGACCCGGTCCTGCGCGGAGAATCCTTTCTCTTTTCCGCGGCCGAGGCGGGGAGCAGCGGAACCCTTTTTCTCGCCTGGAATGAAGTGGTCGCGGGCTCGCCTTCGATTCGGACGATGCGATCGACTGACCTCGGTGTTTCCTGGTCCACGCCGGTGAAGATCAATGCCACTCCGGCGGGCGTCTCGGTGTTGAGTCCGACGATCAGCAGCTCACTCGATGGGCAGACCGTCGCGGTGTCCTGGCTGGACAAACGGAACGCGCCGGACGGCCGAAACTTCATTGATGTCTATGGCGCCGCGAGCACCGATGGCGGCGTGACCTGGGGGTCCGACTTCCGTCTCTCCGATCGGATGTCCGACATGCGCCGCGCGGTGTTGACCTCCGAGGGTTATATGATCGGTGACTATTTTGGGCTGTCGGTCGGGCACACCGCGGACCAGCCGAGTGTCGCGCTCTGGATCGACACCCGCGCGGACCAGTCGGACCCCGTGATCGCCCGCTTCAACCCGGCGCGCGACACCTCCTACGACGGCTGGAAAAAAGCTCACTTTTTCCCCGGTCTTCCGGCCGGCGCGGATGCGAGCAGTCCGGCGGCCGACCCCGACGGGGATGGTTTGTCCAATGCGTTTGAATACGCCTATGGCCTGGATCCTTGGGACCCGGATTTTGGTAGTGCTTTCACGGTGACGTCCGACGCCAACAGCATCAGTTTGAACGAACCGGCGTTTCCTACGCGCTCGGCACCCGGACGTTGGGAGGTCTCGCCGGACCGCCAAACCTGGGCGCTGGCGGAACTTCACCCCACGATTCGGGGAAGTAGCGGCACGACGGTGCTCCAGAAACTGAATACGGCTCCGCTTTATTTCCGTCGGGTGATCGAATTGCCCGGCTACGCCCCTGTCGTTTCCAGCGAGACGCCGGTCCTCGGCAGTTCCGCGAGACTGGTGAATCTCTCGACCCGCGGCTTTGTTGGCACTGGAGAGTCCACGCTGATCGCGGGATTCATCACAGCAGGCGGAGCGGTCCGAAGTCTGATTCGCGGAATCGGCCCGCAACTCACGAGCTTCGGTGTGCCCGGCGTGCTGAACGATCCGAAGTTCACTGTCGTGCCTCCGCCGTCGGCAACACTCCTGGGAAATGACAACTGGGGCGAGCCGCCGTCGGGAATCGCGCAGGATTTCGCGGCGGTCGGGGCCTTTCCGCTCACGCCGGGGAGCCGCGACGCAGCCGTGGTGGCGACCCTCTCGGCGCCCCTTTCCACGGTTCTGATTACAGGCGCTGATGGCGGGACCGGCGTGGGGTTGGCCGAGTTGTATCTGATGCCGAGCGGCAGCGATCCTGGAGCGAGGTTGGTTAATCTTTCGACCCGTGGTCAGGTGGGCTCGGGCGAAAAGGTGATGATCGCAGGCTTTATCCTGGGCGGCACCGAAGCGAAACGCTGCCTGATTCGCGCGGTCGGCCCCTCCCTCAGTCAATTTGGAATCGCCGGGCCACTCGCCGATCCGCTGGTCCAACTTTTTCGCGCCGGCGAATCCGTGCCGATCGCAACCAACGACGACTGGTCGCTCAGCCCGTCGCCGACCGCCATCAAAGCCGTGGCGGTGCAAACCGGCGCCTTTGCTCTCGCGGACAACACCCGCGATGCGGTCATGTTGGTGACCCTTCAACCTGGCGCGTACACCGCGGTGGTTTCCGGTGCGGGTGGGAGCACGGGGATTGCGCTGGTGGAGATTTATTCGGTGGAGTGAGGAAACTATCGTCTGCGGCGAGTAGTTGGCAGTTAGCAGTTGGCAGTTGGTAATACCGGGCTGAATACAGGGGCTTTATCGCCAGTCGGGATAGGGTCTGGGGAGTTGCGGAATGGTGAGTCCGGGCGGGGTGGGCGACGAGGAGGGGTGTGGCGTTGCAAATTTCCCTCGTTCGGATCACAACGGGGAGCATGAAACCCTTCATTACCCTGACGTCTTTTGTCGTATTGATTCTTGGATACGTCGTGAGCTCTGCTCCTGGTGCGGCGGCGGACGGACCGGCGGCGAACGTTGTCGCGGCTGCGCCCGCCTCGCACGTGACCGTGCCTCGCCCGTGGGTAGCGGCGGAGGGCAGCCGGTTGGCGAAGGCGAACAACCTTTCTCTCGAATCGGTCAAGCGGGTCGCGAGGCAAAAGCTCGCGGTGAAAGGCGTGTCGCCTTCCGATCCGGATGTCGAAGCTCTGGCGGTCCAGCTTCTTCAACAGGCCAATGAAGCGGCGGAGGCGGATTTGAAGCAGCTCCAAGCGGAGATGAAGGCGGCGGCGGAGAGGAAAAAAGCCCAGCGCGAAGCTCAGCAGAAGATGAAAGAGGCGAAGGACAATCTCGCGGAGGTGAGCGCAGCCGATCAAATGCACCTTCAACAAGCGATGGATCGGAAAGCGAAACTCGAACAACTCCTCTCGCAACTGATGAAAAAAGCCTCCGATACCTCGCAAGCGGTGACGGGGAATCTAAAATAAATTGGGCTCTACAAATTGCGTCCACGAACTGTGGCCGAAAAAGAGCGCGAAACCTAGTTCAGAATAAGTCTGAGGGAGGGCCCGGCTCCGTCCGGGCTTTAACGTCCAATCGGCCCGGACGGAGCCGGGCTCTTCGGTGTGGATTAGGCGCTCTTTGGGGGCCTCAATACCTCGTCCGCGCGTATTGAGATTATGGATTGAGGGTTGGGCGAACCGCTTGGGGCGCCATAGCTTAATGATAGCGGGTCCCGGGTGAGCCGCGTTGTATACGGCTCGGCAGGGACGCCTCGCCCTACCTTTCAACCCGCTGCGCTTTTAAATGTAACCATTCGGCCGATACCTGGCATTCGTGAGCGACTTTAATAACCCGGAGACGGCGATCCGTGTGCTGCCGTAGCAGAAGCGCTCCCGCTTCTTTTCAATGTGAGATTCCGATGTGCCCTAAGATACTATAAAGGCGGCTTTATAGGCAGATCCGCTCCTTGTATCATTTAACCGCAACGTTTATCTGCGTTTATACAAGGCGATAGCGAGCAAGAGTAGACTGCTTGATAATGCGTAGGCGCTCGGTTCGGGAACGGCGGGGGATCCAGTGACCGGCGTGGCTTCGAAGACGGCGTGGATGTCATAGGTCCAAGTCGATAGATCGTCGGGAGTGCCGGTGGGGAATGACGTCGTGACCAAACCATGATTGGCGGAACCTGAAGTGCTGTAGTCTCGGATGAATTGACCAGAGCTGCTTCCTACCGTGGCAAGAGTCCCATAGCCGCCGAGTGAATTGAAACTGTAGGCGGTCGCTCCGAAATAATTTCCGGCGAACGCGTTTACCTGCACGTGAGCGGCGAAGCTTCCCAATTGATTTAACTCCAAGCCGGAGGTGTGAAATTCCCATAGTCCGGCAGGGGAGGTAAAATCCAATACACCGGTGATCCAATTTTGCCCGCTCGGAATGAGGGACCCGGTGATATCGAGGTCGAATCCACTGTCCGAATCTTGATTCCACGTTGCAAAAGGTCCCGCGATCGCCGCCGGGAAAGGCATAAAGGCGGCGAGCGAAGCGAGCAGTAGAATTTTATTTAGGAATCGAGTCGGTAGATGCATAGGATGTAAGCAAATGGCGCATGAGGTGTGCCGGTTGGTGGAAAGTGATTCGAGTCGGTTGGTCGCCATCGGCTTATGAACAAAATTATTTTGTGGTTTGAAGACCGTGTTCGCAATCGAGCTAAATCTGTCAGGTTCTCTGACACTTCGAGGGCTTCAGCCGTGCGTGCGGAGTGCGAAGCAAGTTAGTAGCGAGGTGACGCGTTCCCTTTCCCGAAAAACATACTGGAGCATCCATGTAACACCTCCGCCATTCTGTACAGCCGCAAATGCGCGGCGCGCCGCTTCACGCGCGAAAAAAAACGCCGCAGGCTCAGGGCCTGCGGCGCGACAGAATTTAGACGCTCTCTTGCGACTTAATTACTGACGGTGAGTTTGTCTAAATTTGGACAACCATTCGCGGTCGTGGCGGTGAGGCGAATGGTATTGTTACCTGCATTTAGGTTTTTGGTCACGGTCACATCGCTCCAGGTGGTCCACGCTCCCGTCCCGGGGAACGACACGGTGGAGCTAGAGCCACCGTTGACCGTCAGGGTAACTGGACGGTCGACCGTGGTGCCATTGGCATAACGAAAATCCAACTTATACACGCTGGCGGTGGGAACATTGACCGTGATTTCCCAGAATCCGCCGGCCACATTATCGACATTGGCATAACCGGTGCCAGTGAACCCAGCGTTGGTCGATTCGTTTATATTTCCGCTCGAGAGGGTGCCGTTCTCGGCTTGATATACCGTCGTTCCACCGGTCGTCGACGGAGCTCCGTCCAGGGCGATCGCGTCGTAGACCAAACTCGCACTGAGGAAGCCGCCAAAGGGACCTTTGCCGAGAATATTGATTTGAATAATATTCGTGCCGGCGACGAACGCGCTGGCCGGAATATCAACATTATAAGTGGCGTAGAATCCATGATAAACGCCGCGGGTGATACTGCGGCCGAGGGGCTCAGTGGGAGCTCCCGGTGCCGGTCCAACAAACTGGTGCGAAGTCCCGGGGTTGACCGTGACCTGGGGACGGCCCGCACCGAAGGACACAGTGGTGCCGATCCGCAGGCGGTGCGCGACGACTTGGCTCTGGGTGAGCGGGAAGGAGATCTTAATCGGATCGTTGACCAATTGGAACTGGGCCATCGGGAATTCGCTAATCGGGCTGCCCACGGTATAGGTCACGGGGGCCCACGCGTGCATGCGAACGTCCGATGGGTGCATAAAGGTCTGGAGCGATGCATTCATGAAACCGCCGGGAGTGCCATCGAAGGTGCCGATTTGCCAGACGGTCGAGGGATTCGATTCACTGGAGGCGATGTTCTTCGTCGTCGTGCCGGTGCCGACCGTGACAGAGGTGGAACTTACATCCAATTCGTTTTTATAGAGTGTCATGGTGTAGGTGCCTGGGATCATCGGAGGCGAGGTGAAGGTCCCGCCGTTGGCGTAAGTCCAATATTGAGCGGTCGCATTTGACCAACCGACCACGGCTTGGAATCCGGAAGGGATGCCCGAATAGCTACCAGTGACGGTGCCGCGATTGCTGACCCAGCCTTGTATACCCAAATTGGCCATGAACGACATGTCCAACGAGGCGCTCGGCGCCGCCCCCGAGGTGAAGCAGAGAGCATACGGGCCGTGCAGACCCATCCGGTCGGGCTCCGTCTTGGAGTGTCCGGAATTCATATAGAAATAGATTTCCTGGTCACCGCCGCCCTGGTTATCAATATCCTTAAAAAACGGCCCGCCCGAAGTGGCTTCATAGCCGGAGGATGAGATCACCATATATACTCCGACGCCGCTGCCGGTCGCGCCGTGCACGTGATCATCGATAAACCGAACTGCGGAATAAAACTTCGACCGCGTCTGGCCGTTGGCCAATTTAAAGACGTCGCTGCCCTCGACCGTGCCGACGTTTCCGGTGAGATCGGAGGCGGGATTTCCATTCGTGATCACGGATTGGTTAAAGCGACCGATAAAACGCAGCTCGCCCACCGGCGGCTCGGAGGTGGTGAAGGTCGCCATGTAGATATTATTCTGACCCTTGTTGACCACGTAATATTGAGTCAAAACTGAAGCCGTGCAGGTCAACTTGATCGTATTTCCGGTGGTGGTGGCGGTGACGGAGGTCGCACCCGTACCGGAGGCGATTCCCGTCGGTTTTGCCGTATCCAACAGTTCCTTACCATTGAAAAGAATCGACCGGATGTCGCCGCTGCCATTGACCGTAAAGACCAATCCGGCGCCAGTATCGACAATGTGGTTGGTTCCGCTGGTGGTGACGCCGAACGCGGCGAAGACAGAGGTGGAGGTGCACGCTAACAGCAGGCCGACGAAGCACGCCAGAAGGCGGTGGGGAGGGCGGGGGTATTTTTTCATGGGTTTTGCGGGGAAAAGGGAGGTGCTGTATATAGGCCCAAGATCGGAATTGGTTTAGAGCGGTGAATCGGCGTCGCCTTTTGACGGAGAATTCACGATTGCAACGAGCTGAGCCCGTTGGTCAGGACTGACGCGGGGAGCGGCCCGTTGTAGGTAGGTGCGGGCCTCGCTCGGGTTTTGAAAGGCCCACTCCTGTACAATATGGGCGAGGGTGTTATAGCGAAGAACTGGGTCGGTGATATGATCAGCCCAGGTGAAGGCGGTGGAGGTCGGTCGAACCGCCGCGTCGGTCCGGGTCAGGAAGGCCGCCAGCGCATGATCGCCCTCCCGGGGTTCTTTCACTGAAGGCAGCCACTCCGCCACCGCGACCGGATCGCGCTGCAGCCAGGTGTTGAGCGTGTCTTGAAAGGCTCGGGTGCGCGCGTCGCCAAAGGGCAAAGAGAGAGCAAAATGGATCGCGTCGGCCGGTGCCGCGTCGGCCCAGCTCCGCAGGACCTGCGCAAAGAGAGAGCCCTCGACGCCTTGCTTGGCGAGCGAAAGCGCGATGTCGGCCGCGGCCTCGGGTTGACGACCGGCGAGGGCAGGCAGCACCAGGTTTAACCATTCGGCACGACTCGTTTCGGGTCCATCGGCAGCAAGATCGAGGGCCGCATCAAAAGAACCCGCGCGGACCAAAGCGCCAATCACCGCCGTTCCGTCGGCGTCGATCTTTTTGGCGTCCCCTTGAAAAAGTTGCCGTCCCAACATGACCGCCGTGGCTCGGTCGTTCGCTATGCTTTCGAAGAGAGCGACGATGGCGGTGGTCCGCGCCGGTTCAGGCTGGCGCTGAGCCTGAGCAAGGGCAGCCGCTGGGGAAAGGGTTTGGTTCAGCGGAGGGATCTTGCCATCGCCCGCCGGGCGGGGAGCGCGCTCGGGTGAAGAAGGCAAGGTTCTCGGAATGGACTCCGAGGGCTCGGCCGCTCGAACCGCCCCGGTTGCGGTGGTTTTGTATTCATTTTTGACCGACGGGTCGGTTTCCGAAACGACGCCGGACGATGAGCTAAAAAAAATGTATCCGACCGAGAATGACAGAAGGAGAGACGGCGCGGCCCATCGGGCCACCCGGCGCGCGCGGGTTGCGCCGTGGCGATCGGCATCAGTACGACAGAGCACATCGTGCCCTTCGCGATCGTTCGCGATCATTCTTGGGTAGCTCGAAGCGAGTCGAGTCGGGGTTTAGGAAACGCGGGGTGCTAACTCGCGTGGGGATAGGGCCACTACAGGAGGACAGGACGGTTTTAAGTCAAGCCACTGCGAATTTGTACAGTCAGGAAACCCGGTTGATTCACCCCGCAAAGTTTGCCTTCTGTGTGTTTCATTGTCCTTTCAATATTTGACCCACTTATATTCGCGCAGGGAAGCGCCGCCCTATCTCGTAAGATCAGCCCTGACTCCCGCGCCGTGGGCATTCCTGTCGTTTTATAATGCCAAAAGTAGGGGCTAATATTACAGACGCTACCTCTCGGGTTCGTCTCAGGCCAGAACGTGGCCGCGGTCCTGGAAACGAAAGGCCTAGCGTGCGATCGCCTTCGGATCGATTCCTTTGCCCAATTGGAAACTTGCGCCCACCGCTCCGACCACGGCGTGCGGTCGATCCAGGCCAAGGTCGTGGCGAAATCGATACACCGGCTCGATTCCGGTGCAATGGGCGCCGATCAGGTTGTCGACGCCCAATCCCGCGAGCTTCTCTGAGGTCCAGGCGAGGGTCTTTTCGTCCGCGGCGAAAAGATGGATTCCGCCGATCAGCGCATGTATCCGCGCTGGCCGTACGATCTTCTGCGCATACTCCAAGGTGTTGATCACGCCCGCGTGTCCGCATCCAAAAAGAACCACCAGCCCCTCATCTGTATCGAAGACCAGGGCCATGTCTTCGGGGAGATCGTCTTCGACTGTCCCTCCCGGGGTGACGACCCGACCCGTGCCGCTCCAATTATGCTCAGGGTACTTTCGTGGCACGGGTCCGGTTAACCACACACCGGGGTGGAGCGCTTCTGGTTTGTCATGAGAAATGAATACGCCGCCCTTCTTTTCGTATTCGGTTTTGATGGCGATCATCGGGTTCTCCTCAATGCCGGGGCGAATTGACCATCGAGAATAAAACATCCCGGCACCGACGTGGGTCCGCGCGAGCGCTTCGGGTTTTTCGGCCAGAACCGACTCACGCAGGGTCAAGAGTCCACCCACATGGTCAGAATGGGAGTGGGAGAGGACGACCTCGGAAACGGTGGAAAGATCTATTCCCAGACTGCGCGCGTTTTTTAACACCAAGTCGGCGTGCGCCCCGGTATCGAAAAGAATGCGACAACCGTCTGCCTCGACCAGCGCGGCAAAGCCCCATTCGCCGAGCTCTTCTCCCTCCGCGAGCATGGTCGAGAGAAGGGTGATCTTCAGGGCGTGAACCCGATCTCCCGCCTTAGGGGTAGACTCCGCTAAACCGAGGGTGGTCGGAAGAAGGCCAATGACCAGGAACGACCAAAAGAGCACTGCACAGCGCGGCTTCATAGGTCTTAACCTGTTTTGTAAGCCGCATTTTCGCAACGTGATACCGAGAAGAAGTTAACCGTTCTGATCCAACTTTGGACGAATAAACGGCCGACATTTGTCGTCCTGTAAATATTCATTGTACAGGCTTTGCTTGTACTCACTTACGGGAAAATCCCCTATTGCGTTTTCTATTATCTTTACTGGATTGCAATAACTTGGAATGGTCGCCGCCCTCTTTGGAACACGGATCTTCGGCTCTCAGTTTCATCTCTTTTGTTATGACCAACGGTTTTTGGCGGATCATTGCACAGCGTTGCCGCGTCCTCACGCGGTCCAGTCTCTTTCTGGGGCTAGCCGGTTTTGCGAGCGGCGCGAGCCTGCTGGAGGCCAGTGACGTCGCGGTCGGAGAGGGACTGGTTCGGCATGCGCCGGAGGTCAATGGTCGGGTGGAGGGTTCGCTTCAACAGCTCTTGCCCGAGGCGATGACCCTGAATGGAGGTGGCACCATCACCGCAAATCTTCGCGTGCCGGGGAAACCGGTGGTGCGGATCAATGGGAAGCCGACGTTTGGCGGTACGATTGATGACACCGGCACAGCCACGCCGACAAATTATCAGATCACGCTTAACGGTGGGGCTGAGCTTGGCCATGTCGTCCGCCGCACCAATCCCGTGCCGTTGCTGACCGTGGCTGCCCCGCCCGCACCCAAAGGAACCCGCGATCTTATTCTCTCCACGCCGAGCCAAAGCGCGGGCGATTTTTCCACGCTACGGAATCTTACTTTAAGTGGCAACGCGGGCCAGCTGGCGGTTCCTCCCGGCAACTACGGGACCTTTATCGCTAATAGTAATTGTAGCTTTACGGTGGGCGTCGCGGGCTCGACCACTCCCGCGGTATATAATTTCCAGCAGCTCACATTGAATGGCGGAAGTCAGTTGATCGTCGTCGGGCCGGTCGTCGTGACCGTCGCATCCGGATTCACCGCCAATGGTCACATGGGCACGTCGCGCGCTCCGTCGTGGCTCACCCTTAATATTTATTCCGGCGATTTTACGTTGAACGGCGGAATCAATGTTTGGGGCCTGGTCTCCGTTCCCAATGGCAAACTCATCGTTAATGGTAACTCGCAATTGATCGGTGGACTTTCCTGCGACCGACTGCTGGTCAATGGGACCGGCCTCGTCCGCTTGGTCTCCGCCGCAGTAGATAATCATGCTCCCTTGGCGCTCGCTCAGTCCGTCACCCTCAACGAAGACACCTCTGCGCCAATCACACTGGTTGGAACTGATGCCGACGGTGATCCCTTGGTCTATACTGTTGTCACGCTCCCGACTCACGGCACGCTTACGGGCAGCGGAGCGACCCGGACCTATGTTCCGGTGGCCGATTATTACGGAACGGATTCTTTTAGTTTTAAAGTGAATGATGGCGCAGCTGACTCCAGCCCAGCGGTCGTATCGCTCACGATCAAGCCGGTGAACGACCGGCCCACGGCCGACCCACTGAGCCTTCTCCTGCTGGAAGACACGAGCAAGTCGCTCACCTTGAGCGGCAATGATATCGACGGTGATCCGCTGACCTTTGCCGTCACCAAAGATCCCCTACATGGTTCTTTGAGTCTCTCCGGAGCGACCGTGATTTATACTCCGCAGAAGGACTATAATGGTCCGGATCGCTTTGAATACGTGTCCGACGACGGCACGCTGAGTTCGGTTCCGGCCGCAGTTGCGATCACCGTCCAGCCAGTCAACGACGCTCCGGTTGCATATAGCCGCACCCTCGCGGTCGATGAAGGAGCGAGCCTCCCGATCGTGTTGACCGGGTCGGATGTCGATGGAGATCCGTTGACTTACACGGTGGTGAGCGCGGTGACCCATGGCACGCTCACGGGCACAGCGCCTAATCTGACCTACCGTCCCGCGGCGAACTTTGGCGGAGTGGATACGTTCACCTTCAAAGTCAACGACGGCACGGTCGACTCCGCGCTCGCCACGATCACGATTCAAGTGAGCAACTTGAATGACGCTCCTACGGCGCAGAGTGCGACGGTCAATCTCAAGGAGGACACCTCCGTCGCGTTTAAACTCCAAGCCAGCGACCCAGATGGAGACGCGATCACCTATATACCCGTGGCTCTCCCGCAACATGGGACGATCAGCGGCACCGCGCCGGATCTGGTTTATACTCCGAATCCTGATTTCAACGGGGTCGATACTCTCACCTTTAAGGTTAAGGATCCCGGCAATCTCGAATCGTCAGTGGCGACGATCACGTTCGTGGTCGAGCCGGTCAACGATGCGCCAATCGGCAATTATCAGTCCTTTATTACGCCGGAAGATAAACCCGTCGCATTCACTTTGACGGGTTCTGATGTGGACGGCGACGCCTTGACCTACTCGGTGGTGTCTCAGCCGCACCATGGCTCACTCACTGGTTCTGCGCCGAACCTGAGCTATACCCCTGCGCTTAATTATAACGGCTCCGATTCATTCACCTTCAAAGTCAACGATGGGAAAATTGATTCCGCGGTCGTGACCGTCGATATCGATGTGACGCCGGTGAATGATGCGCCCACCGCATTGCCACAAACCGTCGCGACCGACGAAGACACTCCCGTTTCGATTCTGCTGGCCGGGACGGATGTCGAAGGGAGCTCGCTGACCTATGACATAGCAACCCCTCCACTCCATGGAAAACTTGCGGTTGACGGAGCCCACGTTGTCTATACTCCCGCCCAGGATTTCGACGGACCGACGGACAGTTTCACCTTCACGGCTAACGACAGCGAACTCACGTCGCAACCGGCGACCGTGACCATCATGGTGAAGCCGATTAACGACGCTCCGGTCGCGACCGACCAAGCCATCCCCGTCGTGGACGGCGCGGCGGTAAACCTGACCCTGTCGGCCACGGACGTGGACAGCCCGTCCCTCAATTACACGGTAGTGACAGTTCCACTACATGGGACCTTGTCCGGAACGGCGCCAAATCTCGTCTTCACCCCAGCGCGCGGCTATAGCGGTTCCGACACGCTCACCTTCAAAGCCAACGACGGCTCGCTCGATTCCAATATGGGCAAGATCGTGTTCACCATCAGCGTGACCAATCACGCCCCGGTCGCTGCGGACCAAACCGTATCCGTGGTGGGCAATACGTCGGTCGTTCTCACGCTGACCGCGACCGACGCCGACAACGATGTCCTGAAATACACCGTCCTGACCTCGCCCACTCACGGCGAGCTCAGCGGAACGGCGCCGAACCTCACCTACACTCCTGCCACCGGCTTCCAAGGTTCGGACAGTTTCACCTTCAAAGCGAATGACACCCATACCGATTCAAACACCGCGACGGTCACGATCACGGTCGCCGCTCCGGCCAACCGTATCCCCGTGGCGGATGCGCAGTCGGTTTCTGTCGTCGAAGACACCCCGAAAACCATCACCCTGACCGGCCTCGATCCCGACGGATCGGCCATTACTTATAAAGTCATCACCAACCCGGCGCACGGCCAGCTCACCGGGACCGCCCCGGCCCTGACCTACAAGCCGGACGCGAACTATTCCGGCGACGACAGCTTCGCCTTCACCGTGAACGACGGCACCGGCGACTCGCTCCCCGCGGTGGTCTCGATCAACGTCACGCCAGTGAACGACGCGCCGAGTGCGACCGGCAAGACGTTGACGATTTTGCGGGATACTAGCACGACCATCCACCTCGACGCCACCGATCCAGATGGAGATCTGCTCAGCTACGTTATCGTTACCGCGCCCGTTTTTGGTACCCTGACTGGAACGGGGGCAGACCGAGTCTATACGCCGGCCGTGGGTTACACGGGAGCGGATGCTTTTACCTTCAAAGTAAACGACGGCCAGATCGACTCGACGGTTGCTACGATCGGTATTGGAATTTCACCTACAAATCGTCCCCCGGTTGCAGATTCGCAATCTATCACCACCCGTGAAGACATTGATACGCCCATTTCGCTGACCGCCAGCGATCCAGATGGCAACGCGGTGAGTTTCACCGTGCTCACGTCGCCGGCTCACGGCGAACTCATCGGTGGTGCGCCCAATCTGACGTATAAACCAGCTGCGAACTACAACGGACCCGATCATTTCACCTTCCTGGTCAATGACGGTCAGGCCGACTCGGCCGTAGCAACGGTCAGCCTAACCGTGATGCCGGTAAACGATGCGCCGATTGCAAACTCGCAAACCGTGACGCTGCTGCAAGGCACCTCCACTCATATTACATTAACCGCGACGGACGTGGACGGGGATCCCTTAACTTATACCATCACGCGTCAGCCGAAACGTGGAAAGTTAACCGGCACGGCGCCGGATTTGATTTATACCGGAGGCGACGGTGTCTGCGGATCGGATGATTTTGGTTTCATGGTCTCAGACGGAAAAGTTTCCTCCAACGAGGCGAGAGTCGATCTCAGCCTATTGGTGAGCAATAGCGGGTATCGCGCCCGCACTTACACCACGAAGGAAGATTTTGAAGAGGGGCGCATGTCCAATCTGAGCGCAACGGATGTGCTCGGGCAGCTCCGACTCGACCGTAACCCGAAGAACTTCGACGCGGTTTGGATCCCCATTTTCACCAAGGGCACCATTGTGCGGATTGACGCAGAAACCGGCCGCGTTCTCGGAGAATATCGCACCACCCCGGGCAACGACACCGCCTATCCGTCGCGCACGGCGATTGATTCCCACGGCAACGTCTGGGTGGCGAATGAACAAGATGGCAGCGTGACGATGATCGCGAATCCCGAAGGCGGAGATTGGGTCGATCGCAATCATAATGGGGTGTTGGATACATCCGGTGGCTTGGACGACGTGAAGCCCTGGACCAATGCCGGAGGAGTGGACTCGGCGGGTGCGGTGACAACCGCGGAGGACGAACTGATCACCCACTATGTTAAAGTGAACGGGTACCTTCCCCGGCATCTCTCGATCGATATCAATGACAACCTTTGGATCGGCGGTGGAAACACTCCCAAGTTCGAAATGCTCAGCAGCCGCACCGGCCTGATCAGCCGTTCCGAGGAGTCGATTGGGCGAGGCGGCAACGGAGGTTTTATCAATTTTAATGGTATTCTCTTCTCGACCGGCACCTTCTTGCGCTGGGACACGGCGAAACCGTTGAGTTCGGTGAGCCCGACCGCATGGGACCTCCAACCCGGAGGATGGTGGGGGGCAGCGGAAGACCCGAAGGGAAATATTTGGGTGACCCGCGACAACTATGGCTACGTCGAGAAATATGATTCGCTCGGTCGAAAGCTGGGGCAATATTCGCACCGGGGACCCTGGCAGCAGGGCATTGCAATCGGCGCTGACGGCGACGTATGGATTGCGCATTCGCATTGCGGATACAGCGTGGCGCACTTCAAGAACGACGGTACCTGGGTAGGCGAGGTGCCGGTGGCGAATCACGGACCAACCGGGGTGTCGATCGATCGCAAGGGACGTATTTGGGTCAGCAATACCACGGGAGTGGTCCAGCGGATTAACCCGTTGGGAGGCCCGATCGGTGAAGACGGCAAGACGCCGGTCGGTGAAGTCGATGTGACCAGTCCTTATCTCGGTGGCACGGTCTGGGCCTATTCGAATTTTACTGGCCAGGGCGGTGGCAGCGCGGCAACCCTGCATGGCCGCTGGTCGGTGGTTTATGATTCTTGTTTGCCCGATGCGACCTGGGGCGCGGTTTCTTGGAACGCGGAAATTTGTAATAACTCGCAAATCGTGGTTTCGGTTGCGGCCAGCAACGACCGCGATCGTTTCGGCATCCTTCAGCCGGTTGCTCTCGGTGAGAAGCCAATCATGACTGGTCAATATCTTCAGGTATTGGTGGACTTCATACCGGCTGACTCTGGAGAAGGCCCGGTCTTGCATGACATCTCCGTCGGCACCACTGGATATACGCCTCCGGCCCAAGCCTCTGGTTGGAGCTTGGACGCGGGCAAGGATTTCGACGCCTTCTGGCCCGACCCGATCGTGCTCCATGGGACGGTCTGCCGAACGATCAATCTATTGGACCAGCCGATAAACTTGACCTGGAGCCTGGTTTCAGGACCCGGATCAGTGACCTTTGATAACCCGCACACCGCGCAACCGAAGTGTATTTTCAGTGCGGCGGGAGTCTATGTCCTGCGCCTGACGGGAACGGACGGAATTGCGACCAATACCGATGAAGTACAGCTCACGCTTACCCCGCACAATAAGTCCCCTTGGGTGGACGCGGGGGCTCCGCGGTTTCTCCGATCGGCCGACACGATCACGTTGAAAGGACAAATGCGTGACGACGGGCTGCCACTGAATACCCCGGTCTCGATTTTATGGAAAAAGAAGTACGGCCCGGGCGATGTCACCTTTGCTGATCCGACCGACCTCACGACGACGGCGACGTTCTCGAAGGACGGAATTTATGTTTTGGAGCTGAGTGCAAACGACACGGAGTTTACCGCCACTGCAACGGTTGAGATCCGTATCGGGGTGCTTTGCACGGTCCGCGATATTCCTGGAATGGTTTCGTGGTGGACCGGCAACTATAACAGCGAGGAGCACGTTAACGGCAACGAGGCTTTTCCCAACTCAGGAGTGTCGTATATAAACGGGGTAGTAAGCGGTGCGTTCAGCTTTAATGGAACGAGCGGAAGTATGCGGGTCTTCGAGAGCGCCACGACTGACATTGCTAAAAATGGGGCGTTTACGATCGATTTTTGGGGCGGACGTAACGGTTACTCGGGCACATTGATGGGATGGACCGGAGGGGTGCAACTCCGCCTCAGTAGCTGGGATACTCTGGAGGCCCATTTATGGGATACCACTGGTGTGGACCATATTTTCACGGTCGGAATTCCCGCTTTTTATGCGGGACAATATGTTACTATCAGCTATGACAAGGCAACCGGACACGCCAAAGTATACGTCAGCGGAGCAATTATTTTCGACCAAGTATTGGGAAGTTTTACGCCCAAGACGACCGGAGATATAATATTTGGCGGAGACAGCAAAGGAGGCGATTGGTTCAACGGCTGGCTTGACGAAATAACCCTGTACAATCGCGCCTTAACTCAAAGTGAGATATTGCCGATTTACTACTCGGGCAGTATTGGCAAATGCCCGCTAGAAAATAATCAGCCGCCAGCGGTTACTGCTGGTCCGGACAAAAGCACCACAGCGCAGCCGTATTCAGTGACCTTGGACGGAGTGGTAGCTGACGACGGTGAGCCGGACGATTCAACCGTGGTGAGTAAGTGGACCAAGTTGAGTGGGCCAGGAATAGTAACGTTCGCGGATTCGTCAAAACCAGCGACGACCGCAACATTCAGCGCTCCGGGTCTGTATGTCCTCCAACTCGAAGCCGACGACACCATGAATGTATCGCGAGATACGATGGAAGTTCGAGTGGATCTAAGATGCAATGTAGACGCTCCTCCTGGGTTGATGGCCTGGTGGCCAGGAAACGCGAACACCAATGAAGTGGTTCATGGTCACAACCTAGTCTTTGGCGGCCAAACGACTTATGTCCCAGGAGCAGTTTCGATGGCCTTGTCGTTTGACGGTGACAAGGATTGGGCGCAAGTGCCGGCCCATCCCGACTTGAACATCGGAAAAGACGGAGCTTTGACGATTGAGTTCTGGGGAGCCCGTAATGGTTATTCGGGTACATTGTTTGGGTGGAGTGATGGTGGAGTCCAACTCCGCCTCAGTAGCTGGGACACTCTGGAGGCCCACCTGTGGGATACGACCGGCGTTGATCATACTTTCACGGTGGGCTTGCAGGGATTTTACGCCGGTCGCTTAGTTGTGATCACTTACGATAAAGCAACCGGCCACGCCAAAGTATACCTAAGTGGTGCTTTGATCTTTGAACAAGACTTGGGGAGTTTTACGCCAAAAACGTCTGGAGACCTCTGGTTTGGCACCGATGGGAAAGGCGGGGATTGGTATAACGGCTGGCTCGATGAAATCACGTTCTACAATCGGGCGCTGACGCACACCGAGATATTGCCGATTTATTATGCCGGCGGAGTAGGGAAGTGTCCGTTAGACCAGAATCTACCGCCAGCGGTGAGTGCTGGTCCGGACAAGAGCACAACGGCGCAGCCCTACACTGTGACGTTAGACGGGGTGGTGGCAGACGATGGACTGCCGGAGGGATCGACGGTGGTGAGCAAGTGGACGCAACTAAGCGGCCCAGGGACAGTGGTATTTGGTGACGCGTCGAAGCCGACAACCAGTGCACGGTTTAGTGCGCCGGGCTTGTATGTACTCCAATTGGAAGCAGACGATACGTTAAACGTGTCCAGAGACACTATGCAGGTGCGGGTGGATTTGCGCTGCAGTGTCGAGGCGCCATCTGGATTAATGGCTTGGTGGCCAGGAAACGCGAATACCGACGAAGTGGTTCATGGCCATAACCTCGTTTTTGGAGGACAGACCACCTACGTAACCGGAGCGGTATCGATGGGATTGTGGTTCGACGGAGATCAGGACTGGGCGCAAGTGCCGGCTCATCCTGATCTGGATATCGCCAAGGATGGATCGTTCTCGATTGAGTTCTGGGGGGCACGTAGTGGCTATTCGGGTACGCTGATGGCGTGGAGCAACGGTGGGATGCAGCTGCGTCTGAGTAGTTGGGATACGTTGGAGGCGCATTTAGTGGATACAACCGGAACGGATCACACGTTCACCACCGGATTGCCCGGTTTCTATGTCGCCCGACATGTGGCCATCACTTATGATAAGCCCAGTGGCCACGCGAAGGTGTACGTCAATGGCGCGATCGTGACCGATCAAAACCTCGGGAGTTTTACGCCAAAAACGTCTGGAGACCTCTGGTTTGGCACCGATGGGAAAGGCGGAGATTGGTATAGCGGCTGGCTCGATGAAATCACGTTCTACAATCGGGCGCTGACACAGGTGGAAATCATGCCCATCTATTTTGCGGGAAGTGTAGGAAAGTGTCCGCTCGATCAAAACCAAGCGCCTGCAGTAAGCGCCGGGCCGGACAAAGTTCTGCTGACGCAGCCTTATACCACCACGTTAGAGGGGACCGTGGCAGACGACGGTTTGCCTGCCGGCTCTTCTGTAACCACAAAATGGGTACAATTGAGCGGCCCAGGAACTGTGAGTTTTGGTGACGCGTCTAACCCATCTACGACGGCTACATTTAGTGCGCCGGGACTGTATGTGCTCCAGTTGGAAGCGGATGATACCCTCAATGTAACGAGAGACACAATGGAAGTCCGGGTCGATCTCGGATGCAACGTGAATGCCCCTGCTGGCCTCGCTGCTTGGTGGCCATGCAACGCAAACCCGAACGAGCTGGTCCGTGGGCACAACCTGTATTTTGGTGGACAGACAAGCTACACCACTGGGCCGGTATCAATGGCGCTTTGGTTTGACGGAGATCAGGACTGGGCACAGGTCCCGGCTCATTCCGATTTGGACATCGCGAAGGATGGAGCGTTTTCTATCGAATTTTGGGGACAGAGAAGCGGATACTCTGGAACCATGATTGCGTGGGAGAATGGAGGAGTGCAGTTGCGTTTGAGTAGTTGGGATAATTTAGAAGTGCACCTCCAGGACATCAATGGGGTGGACCACACCTTATCGGTGGCATTACCAGGGTTCTACATTTGGAGACATGTCGCTCTTACGTATGATAAATCCACCGGCCACGCTAAAGTGTACTTGAGTGGAGCGCTTATTCTCGATCAGGACTTGGGAAGCTTCACACCGAAGACCACTGGAGATGTTCTTTTTGGCACGAACGGCTCTAATGGAGATTGGTACACCGGCTGGCTCGACGAGATTACATTCTATAATCGTGCTTTGACCGAAACCGAAGTTGCTGCCGTCTACAACGCCGGCGCGTGCGGCAAAAATCCTCCCGCCGCGATCAATCAGCCCCCCGCGGTAAACGCCGGCGGCGATCAAACCGCCCCGTTCAACGGGCCGGTTAAACTCACCGGCACCGTGGTGGACGATGGTCTGCCTTCGCCCAGTGCGTTGACCTATTCATGGACGAAGATCAGCGGACCGGGTACGGTTACCTTCGCCAACGGTAGTGCGCCGGCCACGACAGCGACGTTCAGTGCGCTGGGTACTTACGTGCTCCGTCTCACTGCGTCGGACGGCGCACTCTCCGCTTCCGACGACGTGTCGATCACCTTAGTCGTGGCGCCGTTGCCTCCGACGGTGTCGCTCACCTCTCCGGCCGAAGGTGCGTCTGTTATTTCTAATCTTCCGCTGATCCTCGCAGCCAACGCGGCCGACGCCGATGGCACGATCTTCAAGGTCGAATTCCTGGTCGACGACGTGAAGGTGGGTGAGGACACCTCAGCGCCTTACAGCTTCACTTATACAACCGGATTGGCCGAAGGCGCGCATACCTTGGCCGCGCGTGCCTTTGATAATTCGAACATGAGCACGACGTCGGCCGTCGTTCACGTCAACGCCCACCCTGACACCACGCCGCCGATAGTCACGCTGACTGCCCCAGCGGATGGAGCAAAGGTGCTCGTGGGTCGACCCTTCAGCCTGGCCGCCACCGCCAGCGACGCCGCTGGTATCGCGAAGGTCGAGTTCTATTGTAATGATCAGAAAATCGGTGAGGACCTGACTTCGCCTTATACCTTCTCGCTTCCCGGCGGCTTGGCCGCGGGTGATTATGTCTTCGACGCTCGTGCTCAGGATAATTCTGGTCTGCGCGCCACGTCCAACGCCGTCCACGTCTCGGCCGTAAGCGACACCGGCGTTCCTCCTCTGGTTGAAATTACTTCGCCAGCAGATAGCGCCCTCATCACGGCCCCGACCGTTGTCAAAGGCACGGCATCGAGTCTGTTATTGTCGAGCTACACCCTCGAGTTTCGTGCGACGACGACCGACGATTCCGGACTCTGGACAAAGTTCGCCGAGGGAACGACCTCGGTGGTCGACGGACCGTTGGGAACCTTCGATCCGACCTCGCTGCGCAATGGGCCTTATGAAATCCGTCTCAAAGCGTCGGATACGACCGGTCGGATCATCATGACCAACCCGGTTCCCGTTATCGTTGACGGCAAAATGAAGGTAGGGCACTTCACCGTCTCGTTCAAAGATCTCAGCGTACCCGTCGCGGGAATACCGATCGAGGTCGTTCGCACCTACGATAGCCGCGACACCGCCAAGATGGGCGATTTTGGCCCGGGTTGGTCGGTCAGCTTGAATAATATCAAGCTCTCGAAAAACCGTCGGTTATTCAATGATTGGTCTTATGAAACGAACGGCAATGGCACCTTAAGTATCAGTACGTTTTATTGGATGGATCCCGTGAAGGATCGGATCATCACGATCACCTTCCCGGATGATACAACCTATAAGTTTAAAGCGGGTATCTTTACCTCTACCCATCGCTCCGGTGATCCGGACAACTACAGCCTAAATGCTCCGATCGATGCCGCCCGGCTCGTCTTTTATCCCGTGGATGATCGCACTCACGGAAAGCTGGAGCCAGTCGACGCCTCGGGCGCAGTGGATGACGCGGTCGCGCCTGATGGCCCAGTCGGCGGATTCGTCAACCTGGTCTCCTCGGGAACGATCGATGAATTCAACCCCGATCTCTTTAAATTCACGACGGACCAGGGCGACGTCTATATTATTTCCGAGCGCGACGGTCTGAAGAAGATGACCGATCGCAACGGCAACACGTTGACCGTGACGCGCGACGGAATCACCTCGGTGCAAAAAGCTCCCACCGGCGATATCACCACGGGGATCGTCTTCCACCGCGACAGCGCCGGTAAGATCGATTATATTCGGGATCCCGCAGGTCAGGATCTGGACTATCTCTACGACACGCAGGGTAGGCTCGCGTCGTTCGCCAATCGCGAATCGGCCATCACTCAATTCCGCTACGAGAACCCGAACTTCCCGTACTACCTCACCAAGATCATCGATCCCTTGAATCGTCCGGCGCTCCGTACCGAATACGGCGACGACGGCCGGGTCACTAAACAGATTGATGCCGACGGCAAAGAAACCCTTTTCGACCGCGGCACGGACGCGACCAATGGTCGCTTCGAGCAGGTGAAGGACCGATTGGGGCACGCCACCACATTCTTCTATGATTCCTTGGGCAACGTCACGCTCAAGGTCGATCCGCTCGGGGCCAAGACCTCCTTCCAGTATTATCCCGATTCCGAGCGAGCCAAGTATGAGATCGACCACTACGGCAACGTGAAGTCGATGGCCTACGATGCTCGTGAAAACGTCGTGGCCGAGACCGTCGGCGCCTCGCTCGCTCAGGATCCCGCGAATCCTTCCACCGGATACACCACCCGTACGACCTACGACTCGCATAGTAATCCCACCTCGATGGTGGACGCAGAAGGCCGCGCCACCGCCTTCACCTATGATCCGGCAACGGGAGCACTGTTGACCCACACCGCCGGCACCAGCTTGGTCGATCCTTCGTTGGGGCAGAAGACAACCTACACCTATACCTCCGACGGCCAGATTGAAACCGTCACCGATGCCTTGGGCAATGTGACCAGTTACGCCTATCAGTATGGTTTTTCGGATACGAATTACCCGACCGCGGTGAAGAAGCAGACCGTCACGGTCACCGACGCCACGCGCGGCGTGCTCCGGGTCACGAGTTCTCTCTTTGACGCTCAGCAAAATCAAATCGCGCAAATCGCGACGCGGACCTTGCCCGACGGCTCCAAGGAAGACGTCGTCACGCGCTACCGCTACGACAAGGAAAACCGTCTGCGTGCGACCCTCCATCCAGACGGACGCGTCACGGAAATTCGTTACATCGCGACCGGGCAGGAAGACTGCACCCTGGAGTGGCGTACGCTCGCCGACTTCGATGCCCTGATTGGCTCGAAGGCGCGCATCGATAAATATTTCTACGACACCCGCGGCAATCGCATCAAAACCCGTTACCCGGATTCGAGCACCGAAGAGGCCTTCTTCGACGCGGAGAATCGCCGGGTTTGGTCGCAAGACCGTTTAGGTCGCCGGACGTTCTTTGTCTATGATGACGTCGGACGCCTGCGGTTTACAATTTATCCCGATGCCAATGACGGGGTCGGCGCCGCCGCTCCGACCTCGGCCACTGACGCGCGGTTGGCCGACAACGCTCGCTCTGAAACCGTCTACGACTTGATCGGCCGCGTCATCAAGCAGATCGACGAACGAGGCACCGTCACGGAGTTCGTCTATTACGCCGACGGCACGCCCGACGCGATGCGCCGCAAAGAAGTGCATCAACACCGGGTCGCTCCTCTCACCGACCTTGTCACGTCCTATGAATACGACAAGGCGGGCGCCGTTCGTTTCGTCACCGATCCTCGTGGGGCAAAAACCGAAACGCGTTACGACGAATTCGGCCGCGTGCGGTACGTCATCCTCCCTGCGACCGACGAGCATCCCGCTACTCAGACCGAGACCCGCTACGACACCCTCGGCCGCCGCGCCGAGGTGATTGATGCGGAACGTCGATCCACGAAGTTCAGCTACGACGCCCTTGGCCGACTGCTTTCTGTCACCGACGCCCTCAACCAAATCACGTCCTACACCTACGACGAGATGGGCAGCCAGCTCACGCAGACGGATGCTAACGGCCACGTCACGACCTACTGGACAGATAATATGGGCCGTCGAACCAAACGGATTCTACCAAAGGACAGCGCCGAAGCGACCGCTCTGTATGAACAACTCGACTACGACGAGTGGGGCAATCTCTGGCACCGTCGCGACTTCGCCGGCTACAAAACGACATTCACGTACGACTCGATCAATCGGTTGAAATCGAAGGTGGCCGATCCGGCGCATCCGTCGCTCGTCTATTCGCATGCCATTGCCCGAGTCGAATACGACTACGACGCGAACAGCCAGCGCACCGCCTCGCGGACCTACAATGCGAGCAACGTCCAACTTTATACCGAAACGACGCCTCACACCGAGCGCGGCTGGACCGACTACAAGGATACGCCGTATGGGCGTCTCGACTACGACTACTATGAGAATGGCTTGCTTAAAGACACCGTCTCGTCGAACGCCAATGGGGTGAACCTCGGCTACCGCTACGACGAGCTGAATCGCCTGGAGCACGTCGACGATGGCACGAGCGGTGCGGTCAAAACGACCGACTACAGCTACAACGCGAATGGCAGCCTCGCGACCGTGCTGACCCCGAACGGGATCAAGCACAGTTACACCTACGACGCGCTCAACCGCCTCCGGACTCTGGCGATTTCCAACACCGTCGCCGCGACCACAGTCCGCACGTATGAATACCAACACTACGCAAGCGGACACCGCCGCAAGATCATCGAGTCGAACGGACGGACGGCTGAATACAGTTACGACGCGCTCTATCGCCTGAAGCAGGAGCTGATCACCGGCGACCCGCTCGGCAAGAATGGTGTGATCGGCTATGACCTAGACCCCGTGGGCAACCGCAAATCGCGGTCCTCGAGCCTGGCCGACGTCAGCCCCCAAGCCGGCCTGACCTACAACGCCCGCGATTGGCTCAGCACCGACACCTACGATTTGAACGGGAATACCAAGGTAGGGCGAACCGTCCTCGGTGAGCCGCCGGGTACAGATACTTACGACTTCGAAAACCGCCTGATCCTCCGCCGTAAAGTCGACGGATCGACGATCAACATTGCGTACGACGCCGACGGGAATCGTATTCAGAAAACCATTCTGAACGCCGGGAATGCGACCGTCAGTTCCACGACCTACCTCGTCGATACGAACAACCTCACCGGCTACGCCCAAGTCGCCGAAGAGACAATCGCTACCCCCGCGGGTACGACGCGCAACGTCTACACCTACGGCTCCGACCTCATCTCGCGCCTGCAGTATCCGGCGTCAGGATCGGTTCGGACCGTCTACTACGCCTGCGACGGCCTAGCCAGCGTCCGCTTCCTTACCAGCGAGGCAGGGACTGTCACCGACACCTACGACTACGACGCCTTCGGCAATCTCGTCACCCGCCTAGGCACCACCGAAAACGCCTACCTCTACCGCGGCGAACAGTTCGATTCAGACCTCGGATTGTACTATAACCGGGCGAGGTATCTGAATCAAAACTCGGGGCGGTTCTGGTCGATGGACAATTATGAGGGCAGAAAACAGGATCCCTACAGCCTTCATAAATATTTATACGCCCACGCTAATCCCGTCACTTATATTGATCCGAGCGGAAAAGCGACTCTGCTGGAAACATTTCAAGCGTTATCTATTTCCGTTAGTATTCAAGTGGCCCGCATCGGTCCCGCGTTTGCTGCCGGTGCTGCTGCAATTGGAAAGGTTTGGAACCAACTTGGGGCCGCAGCGCAGAACGCCGTACAAAGTGTTTTTATGCTGTTCGAGGAACTGGGCGTTGAAGCTGAAGTCCAGTTCGGTCAGCGTGTTCTTGACTTTGTTCTGAGGTATGGAAACCGAGTCGCGATCTTTGAAGCAAAATATAAATTGCCATCAAATCTTGGATCGTCCATGACTCGACTCGTTGGACAAATGAATGCGGCTATGTCTTCTGCGACCGGACAAGTTGTCTTATGGACTTATAAGGAACCTACGGCTGGCGAACTACAACTTCTGCAATCACAGGTAAATACTGCGAATATCCAACTTGTGCATGGTCTTGAAGGAGCTTATAATTGGATACAGTTCTACTTCGGAATTAAGGGTGGTGGCTAATGAAAACGGGATATAAAAAAAAACTTATTCATTTACTAGCGAATGTGTTGATCGAGCTAGACCCTCGTTTTAGCCCAATTACTGTTGATGGTATAAACGATATTGCAGTTTTTGCTCGTCCCCACGTCAAGTCGAAGGATTGGTATTTTGTCGCAATATGTTTTGCGCGAACTGAAGACCGTTTTTTCCTAGAAGTTGGATTTAATATATCACCAAACTGGCCATCTGAGGTCTTGCCTGACCAAGCTAATACGATTAATTTCTCGAAAGCATGGCGCATCCGAGTACAACAGCTTTGGTCCAACTCAAATTGGAATATTGGTTGGTCGCTTGGAGATCCTAACTCTGAGGAAGGCACTGCTAAAGGACGCCAATATAGTGATGGAGTTTTTTCAACGCCAGAAGCGGCAATTCTTAACGTAAGAGAGAGGTTGAATCTATTCGTGTTGCCATTTATTGCCAAGAGAGAGATGGTGTAGCGGAGCCCCCAAAAGGGGGCAGGTTTCACCTTATTGGGATCGAGGCGGTACGAACCGGGCTGATAGGTAACACTTGAACCGGGTTGATGGGTCACATTTCTGGGCGGATGCCCTGGAAAGAAGTAACCGACATGGAAGAGAAGCTAAGATTTGTGAGTTTATTGAAAACGGA
>Ga0070717_10000442_pt1 | contig 26293 bp, 28 predicted proteins | sample LARL113metaG_FD_71366 | JGI IMG/M metagenome (GOLD analysis project Ga0070717, IMG submission 71366) | Corn, switchgrass and miscanthus rhizosphere microbial communities from Kellogg Biological Station, Michigan, USA - LAR L11-3 metaG | ecosystem: Host-associated > Plants > Roots > Rhizosphere ...
AAAATCGTTCAGGAGGGTAATGATGCCAGCAAAGAAAAAGGCAGCAAAAAAGAAGAAACACTAAGCACGTGAGAAAATCTCACGAAAGAGTTTGTAAGCCTCTCGACGAAAATCCTCGAGAGGTTTTTTTGTTGCAGGCCCAAGTAGTAGTTGTCGCGAGGGCCAGATCGTGCTAGAAACGCAGTAGCGGCGCGTCTTTTGGAGCCACGGACGGCCACCGGCGGATCTCATGAGCCTTACCAAGCTGAAAGCCAAGCCCACCCGATCAAGCGAAATTGTTGTTCCCGACAAGCTTTACTTCCGTATCGGAGAAGTCTCCCGGCTGTGCCGCCTCCCCGCATACGTCCTTCGTTTCTGGGAAACTGAGTTCCCTCAACTCAAGCCGGTCAAGAGCAGCACGGGACAGCGGATGTATCGCCGCAAAGATGTCGATGCGGTGCTTCGCATCAAAAAGTTGCTTTATGAAGAGGGTTTCACAATTGCGGGGGCACGACAGCAACTCCGTTCGGAAAGCAAAGCAGAAAAAAATCAGGCGCCGCTGCCTTTCCCGGTCCAGTCGTCGGCCGACTTGAAACGCATTCGCCATGGATTGCAAGAGATCCTGGGAATGCTGGTGGCGCGACACTGAGGCTGTCGCCGACGGTCTGATTTGCTCTGTTACTTCGAGCCGCGAAGTTTTTTGACTACCGCAGCCACATCATTCTGCTGAAACAATCGGATCGCTGCCACGCCGCTGGCCCCGGCTGCGATGCACAGATGAGCATTTTCGGCAGATACGCCACCTAAGGCGATAACTGGAAGCCTGTGCCGGCAAACTTTTCGCAGCTGATCTATTCCCATTGCGGTGATTTCTGCCGCGCCGCGCTTCTCGAACACCGGGCCGAAGACAACAAAATCAGCAGAGGTAGTTTCGGCTGCAATGATCTCTGCCTCACTGTGGCATGAGATCCCAATGATCGGCTCAGCGGGACCTTGCGCTTCGCGCCAAATTTTTCGCACATCGACAGGCGAGATGTCCCGCGAGGTCAGGTGGACGCCGTGGAACCTAGCGGCGACGGCGATATCAGTCCGAGAGTTAATTAAGAAGCGAGTCTTGCTGCGTGATTCGCGTATCGCGTTCCCAGCCTCTTGGGCCAGAGATTCGAGTTCACGCGCGGGGAGATCCTTCTCACGCAGTTGCACATAATCAACGCCGGCATGAGCCGCTTCAGCGATCTTCGCCAGCAGACGTTCGCGGCGTTGGGACTCGCTCCCAGGGAATTGTGTCCGGTCGGTGATGTAGTAGAAGAGCAAGGAGTCAGTGGTCAGTTGTTAGTGCATCAGTTGGCAATTGCACCCTTCACTAGCCACTGACCACTGGCAACTGCCTTTACGGATTCGTCTTCGCGATTTCGGGTACGACTTCGCCCACGCGCTTCGGGCGATCCGGGCCCAGGTGGTGTTTAATCAGGCCTTCGCGAAGATATTCAAAGCCTTCTTCCGGAGTGTCAACCATCTTGAACAGCTCGAGGTCTTTCGGCGAAATGGCGGCGGCGTCCACCATGGTTTGGAAGTTGATCAGTTTTTCCCAATATTCGCGACCGTAAATCACCACCAGGATTTTCTTCGCGAGCTTCTGGGTTTGGGCAAGCGTCAAAATTTCGAATAGTTCATCGAGCGTCCCGAATCCGCCGGGAAAAATTACCAGCGCTTTGGCGAGATAGGCAAACCAGAACTTGCGCATGAAAAAATAATGAAATTCAAAATTCAGCGCGGGCGTGATGTAGGGGTTCGGGTATTGTTCGAATGGCAGCCGGATATTAAGGCCCACACTCTTGGCGCCGGCCTCTTTCGCGCCGCGGTTTGCGGCCTCCATAATTCCGGGGCCTCCGCCAGTCGTAACTACAAAACGCCGCCTGCGGGCCGGAATATGGCTGGCCCAGTCGCTCAGAAGGAACGCCATGCGGCGGGCGTCTTCGTAGTAGCGTGCCATATCTATGCCTGCCTGGGCGAGCTTACGTTTGGCTTCTTCGGGAGGCGAACCCGCCTCTTCCATAGCCTTTCGCGCCGCCTCGAGGCTAGGGAACCGGGCCGAGCCAAAGAAAACCACGGTGTCCTGAATTTGCTCACGGCGGAAACGCGCTAGTGGCTCCACGTATTCGGACATGATGCGGAGAACCCGGCCATCGGGACTATTGAGGAAGTCGGGATTCTCATATGCCATGGGCGCGATTTGTGGAGGAGAATTGCTCATTGGTCCCTTCGTCTTGTCAGTGGACATTAGTCAGCGGTTAGTTTAAAGAAAACAAGTTCTGTGATTTGGAGACGGCGCATTCTGCAGACCGCTGAGCGGTAATCACCGTCGAGGGGTCTCATGATAGTGGATGGCTTCCCAGAATCCCAACCAGAGATCCAAAACGCCCAGCCCGCTGGCGAGTCCGCGCACGAACCCACTGGAAACCAAGTCGCGCATATCGGGCCAAGTCAGCAGCAGAGGATTATCCGTCCACCTGGGGGTCCACGGGAGGATGATCAACAGTACACCAAACGTCGCACACACCGTAACGAACAGCAGGGACCGAATCCGCAAAAGCCATATTTCAGGATTTCTGGCGCTGCTGTGCATCGTCCGCTGCCCGGGACCATTCGCCGAATCACCAGAAATCGAGGGAGCCTCTCGGGATGCCGCGGCAGGAGGAATAGTCGGCTCAGCGCTCAATCTATACTCCCGCCACATGGCCGGAAAATGCCGTTCGATCCAGACCCATTCGGTTATTTTACGGCCTGAGGGCCTTGATGCGCTCAGCCACATCGCGATAGTCAATGTTGCTGCTATAGACTTCGAGGAAATTGCTTAGAGCGGCCGGATTGTTGCCTGCGCTCTCGAATGAAGAGGCAAGTTCGTAATGGAGCGCGGTACGAGTTTCCTGGTCCAGGCTGGGCAGCTTTAGCGCCTTCTCGTACCAGCGCACCGCGACTTCGGGAAGCCCTTTCTCGATGAAGCACTGCGCCAGCCAGGTGTACGCTTGCATGAGATTCGGGAATGTGCGGCCGCGGTCCACGAACTGGCACACCTTCTGCAATTCGCCGATAGCTTCGTCAAGCAACCCCATTTCGCGGAATGCAACTCCCAGGTTGTAATGCGTTTCCGGATCTTCGTCGGCGCTGGCGCTGTCGTGTTCGAGTTCCTGCTTCAGCTCACCGAACATACTTGATAGATCGACGCTCGACGCGGGATCGAATCTTTGCGGCGGAGCTGAAGTATGGGCTGCCGGAACCGGAGCAGGCTTCGGAGCTGAAACATGGGGCACCGAAACGGTTGGAGTAGAAGCGCTAAAGTGTTCGCCAATACTTGGGCTGACCGACGCAGCAGCCGCTCGAGTCGCCGGGATTTGAGTCGGGGTGGCGACTTTCGGGGCAGGGATTGCAACAACAGGTTCCGGTGCCTGATGCGGGAGTGGGGCGGCGGAAGCCTGGCTCGGCGCCGGCGCCTCTGCGATGAAATCATTTCCCAGGGAAGCTTCGAGGTCAGCGACGAATTCGTCGAGTGTTCCGGGGTTGAATTTCCTGGCTTGCGCTGGCATGGGGGCTGCAACCGGCTGAGTATCTGCCGTCACCGCCTCAACGCTTTCCGCAAGGGATGGTTCTGCGAATATCGGCTCGTCCAATACCGGGCGCTCGCTGGGCCAAGGTTGTGGATGTGCGGGGAGATGTGCGGCTGGTTGGGCTTCCGCAGCATGCGGAGGCGCGTCCAAGGTCTCCGATTCGTCGAGTGAGACGCCTTGCCCCATTCCCGCAGGGCTGGGCATTTGCATCGCGGAGTCAATACCAGCCCGCAATACCGCCAGCTCAGGCGCGCCCGGTGCGATAGCTTCAAGTTTTGCGAGCACGAGTTCCGCCTGCTCGGTCATGCCCTGTCCGAGATAAAAGCGCACTTCCTCTATCGATTCGTCTAAATTGGGCGGCACTTCCGCCGCGGGAATTTCTTCAGCGGCTTCGGGCGAGGTTTGCTGGTGAAATTCAGGTGCAGCGTGCACGGTATCAGAGGCTGGCTCGCCGGCGGGCTGCGGCGTTTCAATCGAGAAGTCCTGTTCCCAATCTTCCGCGCTGTCTGTCGCGGCTGCGTGCTCGGCTGGAGCGATTGAAAATTCCTCCTGCGGCTTCGCCTGGGCTGAGGGAGTCGGTTCTTGGAAGAACAATCCAGAATGAGCCGATGAAACGTTCGCGTCATGGGCTGTGGGCTCCGCAGCCGGGGGTGTCTCTTCGGAGAAAGCATCCGACACGGGGGCGGAGATCTCAAATTCCTGGACTGCGGCCGCGTGCTTGCCGTGCGGCGGCGCATTAGCGTGGGGCTTAGTACCCGCGGGAGCGCTGCGCTGCTCGTATTTAGCGGCCAGGTCACTATATTTCGAGGCCTCATCCGCATGACCGGCATCGTGGTAGATGCTCTCAAGCGTTCGGCAGCAGACCGCAGCCTCAGCAAAGCGGCCGGCGCGTGTGTGCAGCGCGGCAAGCCTTTGATTAAGGCGCAAGTCGCGGGGCGCGCTCGGTAGAGCGGCAATCAGCGGATCCAGTGCCTTCACCGGCATGTTGTAGGACATGAACAGCTCGGCGTCGGTCAATGCTGCCTTCAACGCAAGCGCGACCTCATCGTCATAACGTTGTTCGATGAAGGGAGCATTGGCTTCGAGTTCATCCATCATGCCCGCGCCTTCTTCAGCAGTTATGATCTGGCCGGAATTCGCCGATCCCAACTGGTCAGTTACCTGCTGTAAGTTGGTCGCATGCATCTGGTTCGCCGGTTCCAGCTGCGTCAATTTGAGGTAATAGTCTCGGGCTTTTTCAAGACTGCCGGATTGCACGTAGCCATGTGCCAGCAATTCGTAAATATCTGTAAGCTGTGTGCTATCGCCGCCTTTTTGAAATATCGCAAGCACCTTCTCCATGGTTGGCGGATCGTCCTGAATGTATTGGAGCAGCCCTCGCAGCGATTCAAACAGCTTGGCGGAATCGGTTCGCAAGAGCCGGTCAGCGAATTGCTCGTAGAGTTGCACCGCCTCGCGGGCCCGCTGCCCCTCAGCCAGCGCGGCTCCACATTCGAAGAGTGAGGAAACATCGTCGTGAACATTGGCCAGCTTGGCGGCGAGGCTGGTTGCGTCGTCAATGCGATTGGTATGGAGATACGCCTGAAATAAAGCCCGAAGGCCATCGGCATTGTTATCCAGGTCGGCGACCTTCGCCAGACACTGGATCGTGGCATTGTAATCGCCCTTTTCGGCTGCGGCGCGCCCGCGGAGCACGCGAGCATAACTGTTTTCCGGATCGAGCTTCAACATGCGCTTCAGAAGTTCGTCAGCGGCGGCGAGTTGTCCCTTGGAACGCAGGCTTTCGGCGGCGGCTGTAAGCAGCTGCCAGGCATCGTCCTTTTTTCCCAAATGGACGTAGGCTTCCGCCAGCCGAACGCGCATGGGAACATTGTCCGGATCCATTTCCAAGGTCTTTTGGAAAATTCTGATTGCCTGTTCGGTTTGTCCAGACTTGAGGAAGTCTTCCGCCACCTGCAGATACTGGGCGCGAGCGTCGTTGAATAGACCCTGCTGAGTGTAAAGTTCCGCAAGCCGCAACACACACTCGGTAGACGGTTTCAACTTGCTCAGCTTCTTGTACATGGCAATGGCTTTGACCGTGAAGCCCTGCCCGGCATAGGCGTCGCCAACGTTTTTGAATGACTGGGCGGCTTTTTCGTGCTCGCCGCTACGCGAATAAAGGTCCCCGATCGTGTTCATTACGGTGAGGTCTTTGGGATCGGCTTTGAGGACCTTTTCGTACTCCGAGATGGCGTTCTGCAACTTCCCTTGCTGGACGAATTTCTCCGCAACGCTCAGAACTTTCTGTTTGTTGAAACCGAAACCAAACGCCATAAGATTACCGACTCCAGTTCCGTGCGTCTCCGCCCCGGTCGGAACAAATGAGCAGTTGCGCGGCAGTCGCCGGGGCAAGCCTGGGACGGCCATTCGGACATGGTCATTGTACGGCTGGCCAGTGCAATTCGTATGGTTACTAAGGGTTACCGGAGGGGGGTGTACAACCGGGTCGGGCAGCTTTTGGAGGAGTGATTCGGTTTAGATTCCCATTCTTATATAGGGATTGGTCCTACGAGAAAACGGGAAGCCTTTCTTTCCTTGATGGTGAGCAACTTCGGCAGTGTGGGCTTGGTTGGCGGAACATAACGTGGCGTTCGCGCCGCGGCTGGAATTTTTGCACCAACATCCACAACCAAAATGCGCCTTTTTGTAACATCGCTAATTGTTACTGCTGCTGCAACTCCCTCGCCCACAAGCAAATCCCGAGCTTCGGCGGTTTGCCTTGACTCGAAAAAACTAGCAGCTATAGCATCGGCATACCGATGTTGCTTCGAGGGAGAAAAGAAGGCTGGCATGTGTGAGTTATCTCGAGGAATGGAAGAAGACAGGTTTGTGGAATTCCGCCGCAAGATTCGCGCTGCCGAGGTGCTTTCCGCCGCGATGCAGCGTTTAATTTCCGACATTCAATTTAACGGCAAAGTCAGCGTAATCATTCAGAACGGGCAAGTTCTTAAATCGGGCTACGAGGAGGGCTATTTCCGGCATCATTCCGGCACTTAACGTTAAACAACAGAAATGTTTAACTGAATAACTTCACAGGTCGTCGTAACAGAAACGGGCCCTGTAACCGCCAACGGCGGTGCAGGGCCTTTTTTTTCAATCTTCGGTTGGAGGCGTTTTATGGAAATGCTCGATAGCAATGCGATTCAGATGGAACTTAAATATTGCGAGCGCTGTGGCGCGCTTTGGTTGCGGCTAACAGGCTCGGACCTGATTTTTTGCCCACACTGCTCGGTCATCTTGGCCGGACTTGCCCGTGACCCTCGTTTCCGCGAGCACCGCGGCCCAACATTGCGTAGCGCGGAAAGCGGCCAGCGAAGTAACAGCCCGTTCTGGAGTGAAGGAGGTAACGCGTGAGCACCGGCCTGCCAATTCCTAACATTGCCTTTGCAGGCGGCGCGGAACCTCGCGTAGTTGAAAGTGTGCCCCTAATTCCACCGACCGAGGAATGCGCCGGCGAGGACGCCTGTGCCCCTATGGCAGAAGAGATTGCACAGGGTTTCGTCTCTGGCGAGAACTCTCAAAATGCCATAGCAGGTGGCTCGGTGAGCCCGCTGGAACTCGGCCGCAACCCGGACCTGTGGCTTTATCGCGAGCGCACGATCGCGTTGCTGAAGCGTTATCTGCGGATTTCGATTGAAGTTGGACGTTTACCGTCACTGTTGGGACGCGAACTGTTTCGTTCCAAGGTGACCTCTTATCGCATGTCAAGCTTCGAGGACGCAGTGATCTTCGTGCATGACGTGGAGAGCGCCCTCGACCAACTCGATGGTTTCGGAAAAGACCTGATTGCGGTGATCATTTTCCAGGACTACTCACAGGACGAGGCGGCGGAGGTGCTGCATTGCGCGCGCCGCACTGTATGCCGCGAGTTTCCGGAAACGGTGGACAAAATAAGCGAATTGTTTCTCGATGGAGGTCTGCTTAATCGCCTGCCTCCGAGGCGACCTGTGGAAAATTCTTGTCAAGGGGGTCAAAACACCCAATTCCCCGCAAGCGCTTGCAAACAAGCTGAATAAAAATGTGCAAAGTATGGCACAATTTCCTTTTCAGAATGCTATTCTGAAAATAGAGAGCAAGAAAAAAGAGCGCGCCAGTCGCGCTCTTTTTATTTTTTGCGCTTCGAGGCTTCCATGGGAACGCGCGCCAGACAAGCCGGTCCGCCCGAGGAACTTTCGGAGCTGCGCCGGAAAATCATCGAATTAGTCGCGCAAAACGCGGTGCCCATGGTGCAGCAAGCCATTGATGCGGTGCGGGAAGAAGGCCAGTACCAGGCCATGAAGTATTTGTTTGAGATGGTGGGATTGTATCCCGCAGTCCCGCAGGAAGACTCTGAGTCGCAGGAATCGCTGGCGCAGTTGTTGCTCGATCAGCTGGGGCTGGCTCCCATTCCGCCTGGTAAACCCGCGCCTCGTGGTCGAACAGAAATCGCACACCGCCATCCCATAGAATGAAGAGGATCAATTGGGGGCGCGCAGAGTTCCGTTTCGCGGAGGCGCTGCAACGCCAAGCTGGAATTCCAGCGTCCAAAGCGGTTTGCAGGATCGAATTCCCGCGCAGGAGAGTACGGACTTTGGGGATGGATATTACGTGGATTACAAGCCGGATTGGGGTCGGCGGCGGCATCTGGAACGAAGAGAACATGGCTGAGCTGGCGCGCATGGGCATCACTCATATCATCGACATGCAGATCGAATTTGATGACACGCCGTTGGCAGAGCCTCACGGGATTCAGGTGCTGTGGAATGCGACCGACGATGATTTTCAACCTAAGCCTCCGGAGTTGTTCGAGCGCGGAGTCGAGTTTGCAACTGACGCACTGGAGCAAGGGGAGAGCAAGCTGTTCATTCATTGTGCCGCCGGAGTGCATCGCGCTCCGATGATGACGCTGGCTGTGCTTTGCTCGACGGGCTGGGAGATAGGGGTTGCGATGGAGACGATTTCCTCGCGCCGTCCGGTCGTAGATTTCGCCGACGTTTACGTGAACAGCGTTGAGAACTTTTTGCAGCAGCAGGTGAGGAGCGGAGACTAGAAGCCCATCTCAAGGATTTAAAACTCGGAGGATTTATGTTGCACGTAAGCCGCCGGCTATGGCGGCTTTTTTATTTGCGGCTCGGTTGCGTGTTCCTGGCTCTGGTGGGTCAAGGAATCGCCCAAGGGCCGACGCTCACCACCGTGTCCGACACGGTTTATCGAGCCGATGGTTCGCCTGCGGCCGGGACCATCTTAATTTCATGGCCGGCGTTTACTGCCGCTAGCGGCGCAACCGTCGCAGCCGGGAACAACCACGTGAGCCTTGGCACGAACGGCAGCTTCACCGCGCAACTGGCGCCAAATTCCGGGGCCACACCCGCGGACACGGTTTACACCGTGACTTACCAGCTTTCCGACGGAACAGTGAAAACTGAGAACTGGTCAATAGGCACGAGTTCGCCAGAAACAATTTCTCAGGTCCGAACCCTCGCAGGGACAACAACGCAGCTGGCCCAGGCGGCAACTCAGCAGTACGTGAACGCGCAACTGGCCACGGTTGTGCACTTAAGCGGAACTGAAACCATAACAGGCCCGAAGCAATTTACAGTTTCGCCGGTTCTGCCAACGCCATCGCAATCCGGCCAAGCCGTCAATAAAGGGTATGTGGATTCCGCAGTAACGAATTCCGGCAGTGGAAACTTTGTAGCTAAGGCCGGCGACACCATGACCGGACCATTGACGCTTCCCGCGGATCCTACGGCACCACAACAAGCCGCCGACAAGCATTATGTCGATTTGAGCACAACCTCCAAAGCCGACTTAGTGAGCGGCCGGGTTCCAACCGTGGAATTGGGAACGGGGACAGCGAACAATGCTGTATGTCTGCACGGTGACTCGACATGGGGTGGATGCGGCACCGGAAGCGGTTCCGGATTGACTCCGGGAATGCTGGCCATAAAATATGCGACCGATTTTGCATGGAGCCAGGGTCCCAGCAACAATCTGAGCACGCCTGGCGCTCAGATGGTGAACCTGACGCAATGCCCGCTGGGCGTCACGGGAAGTGAGCCACAGTATTACATCTATATTTCGGGAACCGGAACGGCAGAGGCCGCGCTGGTAACAGGCGGTAGTTGCGCAGGCAATTCCTTGCCAGGAACTCTGCAGTTCACAACGGTGAACGCGCATCCCTCGGGCTATGCAGTTGGCAGCGCATCTGGTGGATTGCAGGAGGCGCTGATTGCCGCTCGTTTCATCCCGAGCAATCCGGCGGGAACCTCGCAGTCAGGCAAGGTGATTGTGCCCCCGGGCGAGCTGAAGCTTTTCGCGCGGGTTTCTGTTCGAGCTTCGAACATCACGGTGGATTTTAGCGGTTCCATCGTTGAATGTTGGATGAATGACACCTGCCTCTTTGTTGGAGATGTAGCTAGTTCCAATTCGTACTCAGACATCACGCTGGTGAATCCGCGCGGCCGGCCGGCGGTCACGAATGGAGTTGCGCCCTTCATTGAAGTAAATGCGCAAAAAACTCGGCTGTTTAATGTGGCGACCAGGCTTCCAGTAACTGGCGGGACATTTGGCTCGCTGGTGCAGGTGGATGACGACCAAGCCTTCCTGCTTGACGGACTTGACACCACCCTTGGGGGCGGTCTGCGCTGCGACAGTACGATCTGCGCGCCAGCGGTTTACGCGCCCGGCCCCTTCAATGTTTTCTCCGCGGTAGGATGGCTGAAAAATCTGAATATCTCGCTGCAATGCGCCGGCAATGGCGTTGATTGGGAGAGCGGAAATCCGTTTTGATCTGTGATCTGTTAGCTGCTAGCCCTACTTTCGAAAACTTAGTTTTTGCCGGCTGAAGCTAATAGCTAAAGCTGTTTCCTATGATCAACCGAACCCAAGATTCCGGCGACGATACGACCCGCGCACACGAGCCCACCAAGCATCCGCTCGTGGTGCGCGTCACCGACAATGACTTCCAATGCGAAGTGCTGGAAAAATTGGCGCGCCTTGAAGCCAAAATGGAAATGCTGGTCGGCGGCGGCCAGCCCGGACGGATGAGCCTTGTGGAAGACCGCGTCAATACCCTCGAACGGAATGACGTCCGGCGGGGAGTTTACGATCGTTTAGTAAATGCAGCGTTGACCACAGTGATCAGCGTGCTGATTGCGCTGCACGACCGCTGGTGGAAATAACCCGACCGCGCCGCCTTGCGACCGAGCCCTTCGTGCATTGTTTGCACAGCCAAGAGTATGAAGAACTGGGCTTCATACCCGATGTTCAAGTAACCAGAGCAACGCTGTGAGGAATCCATGATCAGCAAGTGTGCAACAGCCATCCTGGCTTTATTGGCATCGACGGGTTGCGCCGTACGCCAGCAAACGGCGTCATTCAAGGTTTCAGCCTTCCGAACTGTGGTGAAGGCCAGTTGCTTGACTGCGCCTCTTGTGCTCCAGGACTGCGATTTTTCCAAGGAGCCGCCACAATGCCGTCTGGTGACCATCAGGTATCGCCCAGGCTGCGCAGAGATTCAGTTGAAACATCCCAACGATTTAGCGCCGAAGTAAAGCAACCCAAATGCCCTCCACGTGCTTTTTAAAGGGCTATGGAAGAAAATGCGTTTCCGCCGTTCGTGTGTCCCGTAAAACTTGGGGAGCGCAGTTGTGGCAAGGTGGGAGAAACGGCGTTTTAATCGTGGTCGGTTAAAGTGCGGGAAGCGTTCAGCTTCGCGGGCACCTTTTTCCTCCGCTTCTGTTCGATCCTAAGCGCGGATTGTAGTTCGGAATGAGATACATGGAGAGCTTTTTTAGGGCTGTTGCGAAGGTCGCATATTCGTCGGTAGCTTTTAGTTTGGTCATGGTACTCACGTCGTATGCCAATTAGCTCCCGGTTGGCCTGTGGAAAACTTGTAGTACTTTTGTACTACACATTTTGTAAAATGTAGAAAACAAATGCTTTTTATAAGTAACTATAGGGTAATTAAAATCCTCTTGACTTTTCGTTTTCGCTTGCTTCATTTTCCGGCATCAGGCATCATAATGACTGACCGGTTCGCCTTAGTGAATGTCGGCTCCATGCCGTTGCTACGTTCGCGTAGCTTAGCTAAGGGGGCTGGTTATTTTTATGTCAAATGGATTTTTCTTCCGATCATAGGCACAATCTTCCTTTTGCTTTTTCCTCTTAAAGTCGTATACGTCCCTCAGCAACTCCACCCGCTCCCTTAGCAGGTCGTAGTAGCGCATTTGGCTTTTTTCGTATGCTCGTTGTACAGCCCAATTTACATAGTCTATGACTTGGAGTACCGGCTCTTGTAGCGGTTGCCCCGTTTTCACGATTATTCGTGGAGCACACGCGCCATGCTGGACGCACGCCAGGAACTTAGAAACACTTGTTTCTACTGCGGTCCGCAATGCGTGCTGCCGGTTTTTGTTGCCTCGCTGCGCGAATACGATGTAATTGAGTTTGGACCTGTGTAATTGCCCATAGAATAATCGAGTGACCATATCGTTATAAAATCGGTCCTCGCAACCTGAGTGGGCCTTTTTAAATACACCTTCTAGCTTTCTCGCAACCACAATTTGGCAAGAGAATGACATCTTCTCAATCGCTTCAAATACAAGTTGCCTAACCTCTGGGCAGTCGTCGGTTGCGTGAAACGAGACTAGGCTTTTCTTGACTGACGGAATACCTTGTAAATACTTGCTTGTAGAAATCGCTAGGCGTACCTCTGCAAGTTTCGCTCGGATGTCTTGGGGATCTCGGGTCCGCAGGAATCCCAAAATAAAGGTTTTGGAACATCCATTTTCGCCTATGATGAGACGCTTGCTGCGATTCGCATAAAATGCGGTGTCTCCCGACTCGTCCACAAAGTACCAGCGCGGGATGTCATCAGGCAGCTTCATGCGCTCTGAAATTGCAATCAATTGCAAGCATCGGTTTGCGGTTAAAGTTGACAGTTACCATCGATTGCCACTAGAATGCATCGTTTCACAGGATTTGCTATACTTTCAGGTTGGGGTGATCGCTCGGTTGGCCCCGAGTTCTGGGTGGTACAAGCACCCGGTTTTAGCGTCATAAACTACGATCACCACAAGGCCGCCCTCGACCACATGTCGCGGGCGGCCAAACTTTACACGAATGCGTCTAGTGCCTTCAGGCGCACTAATGGCGCATTTTGTATTGACAAACGGGGGTGTAGTCCGATAGGATGATAGAGCCTACAGACGAAATTAGCCCCAAGTTTAACCCACTTACTACGGCCAGCGCCTCACGCTGGTCGTTTCGTTTTCTGCCTACTTTCTTGGAAAACGAAACTGAGACATTATAACAGAGTCACCGTATTTTTCCTAGTCTTGTGCACGTAATGCCTGATTTATGGGGTGGAGTGTACCTTTATTGATTTCAGCCCTCGCTGCCCTCAATCTAACCATTTGATTACCCTTGCGTTCAGAGGTTTGTCCGTGGCACCTTCAGCCGAAGCGCCTCAACCGAAAATACCCATTTTTTTACCGACCTTGCCGAGCACCTCTAACGCCCGCTCCAATTCGTCCCGGGTGTGCGTGGCCGTCATGATTGTTCGTATGCGGGCTTTGCCTTCGGGCACCGTCGGAAACGTGATGCCGGTTCCCAGCACGCCTTCTTTGAACAGCTCGCGAGAAAATTCCATGGTGCGCTTCCCATCGCCGATGATGATTGGGGTGATCGGAGTCTGGCTTGCCGGAGTGGTTTTTCCTCCAATGTCGAATCCGAGCAGGGCGAGTTCGTTTTTCCAGAAGCGAGTATTTTCCCAGAGTTTCTCGATCCGCTCCGGTTCGTTTTCTAGAACATCGAACGCAGCGATACAGGTTGCCGCAACAGATGGCGGATGCGAAGTTGAAAATAAGAATGGGCGGGCGCGGTGATAAAGGAACTCGATCAGATCGCGAGATCCGCAAACATATCCGCCGAGCGCGCCAATCGCCTTCGACAAAGTTCCCACCTGAATATCTACCCGGCCATGCACGTTGAAATGATCGACTGTCCCGCGCCCATTTCGCCCAAGCACGCCGGAGGCATGAGCGTCATCGACCATCATGATGGCTCTGTATTTTTCTGCCAGATCGCATAACCCAGGCAGCGGGCCGATGTCGCCGTCCATGGAGAAGACACCGTCGGTAATCAGCAGTTTCTTCCCCGGCTGGTCGGCGACACTGGCCAATTTGGCTTCCGCATCAGCCATATTCTTATGCTCGAACACCAGAATTTTCGCCCGCGATAGCCGTGCGCCATCAATGATCGAGGCATGATTGAGCTGGTCGGAGATGATGAAGTCCTCTTTGCCCAAAACCGCTGATACGGTTCCAGCATTGGCGGCAAAGCCGGATTGAAAGACTACACAAGCCTCGGCGTTCTTGAAGCGCGCGATCTTTTCCTCCAGCTCCATGTGAATTTTCATGGTGCCGGCAATGGTGCGCACTGCGCCGGAGCCGACGCCGTATTTGCGCGTGGCCTCCAGCGCGGCTTCGCGCAACTTGGGATGAGTTGTGAGCCCGAGATAATTGTTCGAAGCGAGGTTGATTACCCGCTTGCCGTCGAAGGTGCACTCCGGCGCCTGTTCGTCCTCAAGAACGCGCAGGCGGAAATAGGTTCCCTTGGCCTTGAGATCGCTTAATTGCTCGCTGAGATAGGAAAGAGGATTGGTTCGAGTAACAGTCGCCATTGAGCTCTCCGCGCCGAAATTAGTTTAACTGACTACAGAGCGAGGAATGCTGGCCAGAGTTGCGCGCGGTCAAATGCGTGGTCAACTTCAGCTCTCAGTAGATTTCAACAAGTCAGAACTTCGTCGCTTGGTCCTTCTTTTTATCACCAGCCAGGCGAGAAGTACCACCAAGGCGATCGCCACCACCCAATGAAAGTGGTGAGTGAAAAATATCCGTATGGCCCCGACCGCCCCCGGCCCGAAATATATGACCAAGCCTGCGAGCACCGCGAAGCGTAGGAAGCGCCCAAGGAAAATAGCGAGCAAGAAATGGCTGATGCTCATTTCCGCGACCGCTGCTCCCAGCGCAAATGCTTTGAACGGGGTGGGCGGAGGCAGAATCGCCGGAAACATAAGGCTCCAGAACGGGTGCTTTTCAAAGGCATTGTGCAATTTCGCGAAGCGCGCAGCCGAGACTCTTTTGCGCAACAACTCTTCCCCCCCGGCGTATCCGATCGCGTAAATAACCAAGCTGCCAAGCGCCGAGCCGCTTGCCGCCATGAGAACGTAAATCAGCCATTGCCGATGGTTCTGGGAAACATATCCTCCAACCACCAGATCAACGGGCAGTCCCACCGCGGCTCCGTCCAGCGCCGCCGCCGCCAGTACTCCCCATACCCCCAGTGGCTTCAGGATCGCCCACAAAAATGCCGTGTAGTGGGAGAGGATGTGTTTCAGGGTTTTCATTTAGAAGGGTGGCACGGAAAAGGGCAACGACGACACGAAGATCGAAGTTTACTGTTGCTGAATTGACGAAGTTCCCGCTGATGAAGTCGACGAGACACTAGTTGCTCATGTGCTCAGTTCGGCCCGCGAGAATCTGGATCGCGTGGGGAAGAACGTCGATTACCGCCTGCAGGGACTCGACGGCCCCAGTTGGGCTTCCGGGCAAATTCAACACTACTGAAGAGGCGTAAATGCCGCACACGCCGCGACTCAGGACGGCGAACGCGGTTTTCTTTTCTCCCTCGCGCCGCATCCTCTCCGAAACGCCGTCCAGCATTCGCCCGCATACCGCTCGCGTGGCTTCGGGGGTCACATCCCGCGCAGAAATCCCCGTCCCGCCAGTGGTGACGACCAAGCGCGCTTTGCGCGCGAGTTCCACAATCGCCTTCTGGATTGCGGCATGATCGTCCGCCACCACCCGGCTTTCGATTACGGTGAAATGATGTTGCTGCAGTACATTTCCAACGGCGGGTCCAGAGATATCATTGCGCTCGCCGCGGGCACAGGAGTCACTGATGGTGAGCACGGCGGCGCGAAAGGTTTCAGGAGTCGAGGAGGACATCTTCTTCTTCCTCAGATTGCGCGCCACCGTCGCGGCGCGATTCATCGAGCTGCCGCAGGCCTTCCATCAGCAGACCCTGCGTGTTGAGCGTGGTAGTTTGCTGCTTGGTCTTGCCTTCGAAGTTGATCTGGAAATTGCCGCCGGTCCAGCTCAGGACTTTGAAAACTGCGGCGTCGCCCTTGAGAGAGCCGTAAGCGGCGTGCGATACCTGGCCTTCGTTGAAATACATATCGCACTTTTCATTGTTGTGAGAGAGCGTAAGCAGGCAACTCTTACGCCCCATTTCAAGCGACTGCACAAGATCGATCACATTCATCTGCGAGAGATTTCCACGGACCACACCGTCCGACGATGACGTCTTCGCCATCTTCTCGAGCGCGATCTTATCAATGACGCGCTTGATCCGTTGTACTGCTTCTTTCAAATAAAAAGGCTTTTCGACAAAGTCGTCCGCGGGATGGTCCTGAACCGCGAGCTTTTCAGAAATGTCAGCCTTGGTCGCCATCAGTACTACAAAAATCCCCGAAGTTGTAGAGCGACTTTTGAGCTTGTCCACCAGCTGCCGCCCGTCCATGCCGGCCATGCGGAAATCGCTGACCACCAGGTCAGGTGCGTCATCAACGGCTTTGAGCAGGGCATCGGCGCCGTCGCCGGCAGTGGTGACTTTGGCGAGCGGCGTAAGCGCATCGCGCAGCATGGCTAACACCATCGGGTTGTCGTCCACTAGCAGGACTTTGACGTCGCTCTGCATAATTAGCTATCAGCTTTCAGCTAAACACTACCTGTTCCGGACATAATCGCCGCTCTTGCCGCCTGATTTTCGCTGCAACACAACTTCGCGAATCTCAATTCCTTTGTCGAGCGCTTTGCACATGTCGTAAATGGTGAGGGCTGCGATGCTTGCGGCCACCAATGCTTCCATTTCGACGCCAGTTTCAGCCGTCGTTTTTACTTTGGAAGAAATCGCAATTCCATTCTCGCACTGCTGTAATACGACATCAACGTGCGAAAGCGGCAACGGGTGACAAAGTGGAATCAGCTCGGCGGTCTTCTTGGCGGCCATAATTCCCGCCAGCCGCGCGGTTTCCAATGGATCGCCTTTGGGATTGCCGGCGAGAGCGCCCAGCACCTTTGCAGTCATGACAACGAATGCGCTGGCCTCAGCTTCCCGTACATTCGCCGTTTTCGCGGACACGTCCACCATACGCGCGCGGCCGGCCTCGTCATAGTGAGAAAGCTTAGAGGACAATTGCCATTACCCAAAGAAAATCATCTTAGCAGCACTGGTACCCATGCACCGGGCTCGATCCTTTCGCGGTCCGGCGGAATCACAATGTAGCAATTCGAACTAGCGACTGCCGCGATATCGCCCGAACCCTGCCAGCGCACCAGTTCCACTTCGCTGTTTTCAAATTCACCCGAAAGCAGAGCAGGAAGGAACCGCTTCAATCCGGTCTTAGTGCGAATTTCAGATTTTAATTTCGCATGAGTAAAAACCAGGTTGCGCGGCGACATCCCTGCTAATCCTTCCAGCATGGGCTTGGCAAACAACTCGAATGTGACCATGGTGGAAATAGGATTGCCGGGAAGACCGAAGAAATATTTGCAGGTTACAAATTTTGTTTCGTGGACAAGAGTGTCCGTGCCACCCGGAACTCGTCCGAACACGACAGGCTTTCCGGGCTGGATTTGCGCGCCGGTGAAAAAGAATTCAGCCTTCAGTTCGGCAAGGTGCTGCTCAACCAGATCATACTTCCCCATCGAAACGCCGCCGCTGATGAGGAGCAGGTCCGCATCCAGTCCGTCAATCAGCAACTCGCGCAGGCGCTTAGGCTTGTCGGGCGCGACGGGGAGCAGCAAGGGATCTCCACCTGCAGCCTGAATCTGTGCTGCTAACGAGTAGCTGTTTGAGTTGCGAATCTGGCTGGGCCCGGGAGGAATATCGATGTCCACCACTTCATCGCCGGTTGAAAGTACCGCTACACGCGGCTTTGCATGCACCAGCACGCGCGATCGGCCCACCGAGGCCGCAGCCGCGATTTCTCGGTAGCCGATACGAACACCGGGCGCAAGGAGCTTGTCGCCACGTTTGGCTTCGGCGCCAACGGCGACAATATTCTCATTTGCTGCAACACGCCTGCTCACCTGTACGCGATTTCCCGCGCGGGAGGTGTGCTCGATCATGACTATGGCGTTGGCCCCGTTCGGTACCGGCGCACCGGTCATAACAGAGATGGCCTGTCCAGTTTCAACCGAAAAACCAGTCGATGTTGCTCCAGCCTTCACCTCGCCAACGATCTGTAAATCGGCGGGCAATCTTTCCAAATCTGCCGCTCGAACAGCATAGCCGTCACGCGTGGCGCGGGGAAACGGCGGAAAATCCCGGTCGGCGTGGATGGGCTCAGCCAGCACACGCCCCTGGGCGTCGAGAAGCCCGAGCAATTCTTTGCCTTTGGGACGCACGCGTGAAGCATGGTCCTCGACCACGGTGCGAGCTTCCTCAAAACTCAGAATGCTTGCTTGCTCGGGCTGAGCGGCCATGCCGAAATGATAAGAGGGACGAAGAGGAAAAGCGAGACTGCAACTCAGAGGGCGCGAAGGTTGTCAGGCTCAACGTTCTGGAACTCCCAGCTTTTTGGCGAGCGCGCGAGGATCCATAGCGTGAATCACAGCGATCTCCGGATTAACCATTCCGGTGCGAACCAGATCTTCGATTTGTGAATCGATGCTCCAGTCGTTGTTCTGTTCAGGTTGACGTTCCGGATTATTTCCCTGGGTATGTTCGTCACGATGCGAGCTATGCCTAAGCAGCTTTTCCAGCGACTCTGCACCGGACTTCAAGACTTCGAAGACCGCCATTCTGTGCTCATCCTGCTTCCTGGGTATGAGACGCTGCGAAATCACATAACGCAGCATTCTCGCCAGGCGATCGCGCCCGGGACGTTGATCTCCGGCAGGCAGCGCACTTACAAATCTTTCGACCGCCTGCTGGGCATTGATCGTATTCATAGTCGAGAGCACAAGGTGCCCGGTCTCTGCGGCTTCGAGGGCCAGCTCCATGGTGTGCGAATCCTTCACTTCGCCGACAGCAATCACATTCGGGGCCTGCCGTAATGCCGCCCTCAATGCTTGCAGTACGCTTGGAGTATCGCTGTGCAACTCGCGCTGGTGTACCGTCGAGCGCTTGTGGTTGTGCAGAAATTCGATGGGATCTTCAATGGTAATGATGTGGCAGGTTCGGGTCTCGTTGATGTGATCGAGTAATGCAGCCAGAGTTGAAGACTTGCCTGATCCGCGGGGTCCAGTAATCAGTACCAAACCGTCGTGCAATGGGGCGATATCGCGAAGCTCCTCCGGCAGGCCGAGGCTTTTGAAGTCTGGGATGGTCGTAGGAATGACTCGCATCACTACTGCGCAGCTGCCTCTTTGAATAAAAATATTCACCCGGAAGCGCGCCACCCCTGGCAAGGCGTGGGAAACATCGCAATAGCCTTGCTCGCGCAACATGCTGATCGCGGCTTTGTTGCTGGCAATCAGGTCGGAAGCAACGCGGCGGGTGTCGTCGGCGGTGAGCGGAGGCATCCCCGGCGCATCCATCTCGACAAATTCTCCGTTAACCTGAATTTGAAATTTCTTGCCAGGAGAAAAAATCAGATCGCTGACACGCGGATTCGCCCGCAAGATTGCCGCCAGCAACTCGTCGGTTGCGGCCCCCGGGGAAATCGGGTCAAGCGAGACTTGGATACGGCCTGTGCCAGCTGCGGCCATTGTGAGCCTGACGCCTTCTCAAAACGCAGGTGTTCAGGTTCAACTCTAGCGAACTTATCCGAGCGCATCTACAAAGAACAGCTTGTTCATAGACCTTCGTAACGCCGTCTTTTAAGAGCTGAAAAGGGCGGCTCCACGGCCGCCCTGTATGAAATTGTTTTGAGAAAACTTATTTTTTCTTCTTAGAACCGTAGGTAGTTTCGACCTTAGTTCCAAGGGCGCCTAGCATGTCCTTGGCCGACTGACTGTAGGGTCCATTCGGCTGTAGCTCAAGGTACTTGTTCAGTGCTTCGGTCGTGCCAGGGGGAGCAGTCATCTTACCGGCGCTATCCGTCGTGACCCCGGCAAAAAGACTTTGCCCCTTGAAGTAGTATGCGTTCGCGTTATTTGGGTCAGCGGCAATCGCCTTGTCAAAAGCTTCTGTGGATTCTTTTCTTTTAGCTTCATCGCCGCCCGCGTTCATCAGCGTAATGCCAAGATTGAGATAATAATGGGCCGCGTGCGCGGGGTCGAGTGCTATAGCTTGCTTATAGGCATTAGCCGCTTCATCGTTTTTGCCGACTCTGGACGCTGCGGCTCCGAGATTATCGTAATACGCAGCCAGCTTCTCGTTGTCCGAGATTGTCTGAGCACTAGATTTTCCGCCCTGAGCAGGCTGACCGTTCGCAGGAGTACCCTGGCCATTTGGAGCAGCGCCAGGCGCACCTGCTTCCGGCGTCTTACTTTTCTTTAACTCAATGGCCTTCTGCAAGTCGTTGTAAGCTTCGGTATAACGCTTGGTCTTCTCGGCAGGATCTGTTTGGACCTTGGCCGAATCTAGATATGCCCCACCCAGCCGAAACCATACCAGGTCCTCGTTGGGGACCATCTGCGTAGCCTCATTCAATGAAGCGATAGCGGCGTCATAATTCGGCGGTGTCGCTTGCTCTGCGGCGGTTGCGGCTTTAAGCTTTTCGTTCACCGCGACAATGTTCTTGTTATAATTTTCGGCTTTGGCCTGCTCCTCCTGGATCTGCTTCAACTGCTCGGGAGTAAGCCCTTTGGCTTTGGCGGTTTGCTGGACTGCCTCTTCCTGAGACTTCTTCAAATCGAAATCCAGGGTCAGTTCGTCCGTCGTGACTTTGTAATTGTCAACCTTGTCGAGTTGCTTGCCGTCTTTGCTCAAGGTCACGGTATATGTTCCCACGTCAATACCCAGAGAGAAATACTCGCCCTTCTTGTTGGTCTTCAAATTGAAGGTGCGACCGGTATCGTTGTTGTGCCACGTCACCTGAGCGTCAGTGATGGGATTACCCTGCGCGTCTTTGCAAACGCCCTTTACCGTGGCGGTTTGCGAAACTGCGGGCAGCGCAAACAGCACGCTAAGAACGGAAAGCATCAGTACATAAAAAACATTTCGCTTCATCGAAGCCTCCGGGCTGGTCCGCGTAAAGCTCGCCATCTTGGACGAACGCGGCCAAATTTAAACGCTCTGCACGACAGGAACATATGGAAGCGGATCAACTGCTCCCGCCTCATGAAACGCTCTCAGCCGCAAGATGCAGCTATCACAAACTCCGCAGGCGCGGTCTTCGCGGCTGTAACACGACCAAGTTAAATCGAACGGCGCGCCCAGTTCAAGGCCGAGGCGCACGATCTCAGACTTGCGCAGGGCAATCAACGGCGTCACCACTTCGATGCATCCTTCTTTGGTCCCGGCGCGAATTACCTGGTTGAAAGCCTCGTAATATGCAGCCCTGCAGTCCGGATAGCCGGAACTGTCCTGCTCGACCGCGCCGATATAAATATTAGATGCCCCCAGCACTTCTGCCCAACTTACGGCCACAGAAAGAAAATGCGCATTGCGAAATGGAACATAGGTCACCGGGATGCCGCGTCCAAGCGAATGTGACTCCGGGACTGGAATGTTGTCGTCCGTCAGAGCCGAGCCGCCAATTAACTTCAACGCTTCATTACGGACGACGAGCCGCTCGTCGATCGCCAGCTGGTTACAAATACGCTGAAATGAATCCCGCTCGCGCTCTTCGGTGCGCTGACCGTAGCTGATGTGCAAAGCTGCCGCGTCATGGTTCCGAGCTGCCAGTGCCGCGCACACGCAGGAGTCCATGCCTCCGCTGAGAAGCACGACTGCGCGAGACTTGTGCCCAGCCGTCACCATATAAAGAACCCGACTCGGATGCCAGAATTCTGCGTTCTAATTTCGGAATTCTGCATTTCCTACACTCCCTTGAGCGCCGGGTCCCAGATCAGCTTGTGAATCTGTAGCCCGAGCCTGGCGGGAACATTGTCCTCCAGCATCCATTCCGCTAGCTCCTGCGGATCGAGCAAACAATTGGATGCGTCTCGGGTACTCGAGGCCTCCTTGCTGAATGCGGGCGAAAACAGGACTGCATTAGCGCGCCGGGCAAGATCGTGCTGACGGGTAAAGTCGCGGGCGAACTCATAATCGCCACGGCCGCTGATTACGAATTTGACTTCATCATGCGGTTGTAGGACTTCCAGATTCTCGATGCGGAAGGTGTCACCCTCGCCTGAATCTGGGCACTTCACATCTACGATCTTGACGACACCCGCCGGAACCCGCTCCAGAGGGCGCTCGCCACTGGTCTCTAACAGCACTTTGTATCCGGCGTCGAGCATTCGCTGCATCAGCGGAACAAGTTCGCGTTCCTGCAGCATGGGTTCCCCGCCGGTGATCTCAACCAGTCCCCCCTGTGGGCTCAGGTTCTCGATTTCATCGAAGATTTGCTCGGGCGTAATTTTCCTGCCGCCGTAAAAGCTGTATTCGGTATCGCACCACGAGCAACGCAAATTGCACCCGGTCAGTCGCACGAACACACACGGCATCCCAGCGTATGTGGACTCTCCTTGAAGCGACTTGTAGATTTCGGTGATCTGCATTCAGTTGTCAGTGCCGGTTGCTAAGTCACGATTCAACAGGGGGACAACGGCTACTCGCGGTACTTCGCGGTCGTACTCTCCGTCTCGAATACGGTGACATCTTTCACGTGCACTCGCCCGTTTGTGACTTGCCTCAGGCGTCCGTTGGTCTCATCATAAAAATACTTGGCCAGATTTTCCGCCGATGGGTTGAGTTCGATAAATGGCTCCAGCTCGTTAATCATCTGGTGATCAAGCCTATCAATAACGTGCCGCATCACTTCCCGCAGGTCCTTAAAATCCACTAGCAGGCCGGCCTTATCGAGTTCCTTGCCCGCCAACGTTACCCGGATCTTATAGTTATGGCCGTGCGGCTTCTCGCACTTGCCTTTGTAGTTGCGCAAGTAATGGCCGGCGGCGAATGAATCTTCAACCGTGACTTCGAACATGGAACCTCGGAGAGCGGAATAATGCAAACTCGTATTTTACCGCTTTGGCGCTAATACCACGTTTCACGACCGCCCAGAGCGGACAGTTCAACCTCGCATTGCGCGATAGCTCGTGAGGCATCGGCGCGCAGTGTCCAGTTCACTAAAGCGGCTGCCTTCCTGCTCGATCAGGTAATATTCAACTCCACCCACGCTTTCGGCCGCGGCAAAGATATCTTTCCATTTGGCGGCGCCTTCCCCGAACAGGACCTTGTAGCCCTTCGCTGGATCGGAGGACCAGTCTTTCAAATGCAACGAATGGATCCGCCCGGGGTTGGCGCGAATCCAGGCTGCCGGGTCGGAGCCAGCTTCGATGCAGGTGCCGACATCGAGTTGCAACATGATGCTGGGCTTTGTGTTCTTAGCAAGAACTTCCATGGGACGGACGCCGTCGATTGGTTTCCATTCCGCGTCGTGATTGTGATAGCCCGGCTTTAGACCTGACGGTTCGAGTGTGGCGGCGGCCGAGTTCAGATTGTCGGCAACTGCCTTCCATGCGTCCAGGCTCGGCTTCGGATCGGACCAGGACTGCACCATGTACTTGGTGCCGAGAATCAGGTTCAGGTCGAGCGCGTGATTAATGTTCTCTGCGCTGAAATATTTCTCGTCGTTGTGGGTGGAATAGCAACGGATGCCAAGGTCATCGAGCAGCTTGCGCATCTGCTTTGCTTGAGCTTCGGTCCAATCAAAATATGGAGCATAAAACTCGACGCACTGGTATCCCATTTGCGCCACCGCGCGCACCGTGCCCTGGGGATCTTTCTTCAGTTCATCGCGCACTGAGTACAACTCGAGCCCAACTGGTGGAGACGAGGAGGATGTGGAAGCCTTAAGCCCCCAAGGAAGAGCTGCGGAAAGAGCGAGAAAAGAGCGCCGGGTGAGGGACATGGGAAATATGGTACTCCTGTAGCCTCGTGCTGAGTGGTCATACTGTTATGACTATGGTCATAATATAATTCGCTATGAAGAAAATCCCGGCAGGGGAATTTAAAGCTAAGTGCCTGGCGATTATGGACCGCGTACAAAAGACAGGTGAGTCGGTGTTAATCACTAAGCACGGCAGGCCTGTTGCTCGACTTTCACCGGCGCCAAGCACGCCCGAAGATGTTTTTGGTTACATGGCAGGCAGGGGTCAAGATTGTGGGCGACATAGTAGGCCCCATAACGCCGCTTGCTGACGAAAAGATCCGCAGCTCAGGAATATTTGAGTGTGTCTGGTGAACCGGTAACCCAAAATCAATAACCTGGCTGCTGCGAATGATATGGCTCGCCGTCATTGCGCGCTCGGGGAACGACAACTCCGCCTTGAATTTGCGGAATTCCGAAATGTCCACCGAGGTGAATGAGGTCGATGGGGCTGATCGAGCAGGAGACCGACACGAAATTGACCTGACTTTGTCCCGCGAATAAAACCGCGACGTTCCTGACGGTGGCGTTATCCAACCGGACCCAAATGTCGGTTACGCCGGCGCCCCCATCTCTGGCATGGGATGTGGAAATGTGCTGCCAGCCGGCCGTGCGGTACTGCTGGCGCAGATCGGCCAAGATTCTGGGATCGTACATTCCCTCGCCAGAAAATCGAAAATGGTGAACCGAAACGCCCTCCACCCCAGCGATGACGCGGCGGAAATCGGTGTCGTCCTGGTCCATTTTTGAGGCCAGCACCACCATCGAGTGATCGAGGTTGAACTCGGTCCGCGACGAAGCATTCTGTCCCAAATATCCGATGGCCTCAGGGGTCCAATTTTGCGGGGGCTGCGGGCGCGCCAGCGGCGGGGGTGGCACTTCTGACGGGCGCTGCGTCCGATAGTCAGGTGATTCCTGCTGCTCGGGCTGATTGCGGTAGTCTGGCGGGTTCTGCGCCTCCGGCTGGGTCTGAGGTGTTTCGTAAATTCGCGGGTCAGGCTTGTCTTGGGCGAATGAGGAAACAGCCATCAGAATGAAGGAAATCGAGATTACGGGAAAAATTCGGGAGAATCTCACGGTGCGCCTCGAGGAAATAGACGGTAAAGGCTTAGCGTCGAGCCAATAAGTTGAACCCGGCCTTGCAGAGTTAGTTTCGCGATGAGTCGCGAAAAAATGGGCAATCCCCGAATGCTGTCAGAAATCGCCCCATTATCGTCAAAGTTTGTTCCTGGAGACTAGCCCTAGCTCCTGATTTTCTTCGCCCCTGCGTCCCAAATTGCAGGAGTATTTTTGAAGTATGAGTAATTCGCGAGATGGCAGCCTAAGGCGGCATTGTTTCCGAATTCCTCGTTTTCCACTACCTTCTTGCGCGAGCGCACCGCGTTGAAGAAGTTTGTCTGGTGATCAACCACATCGTTGTAGCCTTCAGGGGCAGCAAAGACTTCGGTCCCCTCTTCAACTTTAACCTTGTATGTTCGGTGTTCCTTTTCGAAGTCAGCGAGGTACTCGTTGCGGAGCTTCTCCGGCCAGCCAAAAATCGAGTAGCCCTCCGGCTGGGGACGCGTGTCCTGCGGTGTGTAGGTTAGGTTTTGGCCCTTGATGATCGCGGTGCCCTTGGTGCCGTAGAAGCCGATAGAGTCTCCCTGGTCATTCATCAAATTGCAGCGCAGATAAACTCGGAAATTCGGATAATCGTAAAACGTCTCGATAAGATCGGGATAATCGCGCCCGTCTTTGAAGTGGAAGAGTCCTCCGGTGGATTGCGCTCGTTTGGCCACCGTGTTTGTGCCGGTAATGAACTGAATTCCCGACATCAGGTGGACGAACAAATCTCCTGCGAGGCCCTCGCCGTAGTCGCTGAAGCAACGCCAGCGGAAAAACCGCACCGGATCGAACGGCCGCTTAGGCGCATCGCCTAGGAAGGCATTCCAATCGATCGTACGCTCGTTTGCATCCGGCGGAATGGGATAAACCCAGGCGCCGCTTGGCGAGTTGCGGTCCCAGTAGGCCTCAATGTGATACACGTCGCCGAGTTTTCCGGTGTCGTACAGCTCCTTCGCTTGCGCATAAATAATTGAAGAAACCCGTTGACTGCCAATCTGCACAATCCGGTTTGCCTTCTGTGCGGCGTCAATCATCGCGAACCCATCTTCGACAGTGTGCGACATTGGTTTCTCGCAATACACGTCTTTTCCAGCGGCGCAGGCGTCTTCGAAAATTCGGCGGTGATTATGGTCGGGCACCGCGATGATGACCGCGTCCACATCTTTACGATCGAGAATTTCCTTATAGTTCCGCGTGGCCGGAACGCTTGGATTCCTCACCGCCTCTTGCGCAGCGGTGTGTCGGGAGTCATACAGGTCGCAGACGGCAACGCATTCGATGCCCGCTACGTGGGTTGTCGCATTCAGCAACTCGCAACCCCGCACGCCAGTACCGATTGACGCGAAACGGACGGTATCGCTGGGCGCAACTGGATTCGGCGAAGCCCACAGCGGCTTCGGCTGCAGCAAGGTGAATTTTGCGGCGGCCCCGGTGGCCACGGACGCTGTTCCAACACGAATGAAGTCACGACGAGTCCATATGCTCTTTTTCATGCGATTCCTCTCCTGCGCCAGTAGTCGAGTTCCTA
>Ga0070717_10000443_pt1 | contig 26290 bp, 15 predicted proteins | sample LARL113metaG_FD_71366 | JGI IMG/M metagenome (GOLD analysis project Ga0070717, IMG submission 71366) | Corn, switchgrass and miscanthus rhizosphere microbial communities from Kellogg Biological Station, Michigan, USA - LAR L11-3 metaG | ecosystem: Host-associated > Plants > Roots > Rhizosphere ...
ACCACGCCGCCCTTGTGCAGCCAGTGATTTATGAGTTGGGCGGAACGAGGGAAATGAGAGTCAGCCGGCCCGGCAGTGGCGGATCCCGCGGCGGGATGCGTCGCTTGCGGACGCGGTTCAGGCACGCTCTCGGGCAGCAACCAGAGTTGCCGCCGCTGGGCAAATTTTTCCGGAAAGTCGGTGAGGATTTCAGCGAAGACTTCGCCTTTGCGTCCCTGCGGCCGCCGAATGCGCGCCAGCCAGACCCACTGCTGTGTCTGTGGCGTCATTCCAGTGTCCAGGACCCTCACGCCTTTCTTAGGCTTGCTCGTCCTCTTCCAGGATGTCGAGCGTAAAGCGGTGATGCAGCTTCATGCTCACGGCGCCCAGAATGGTGCGCACGGAGCGCGCGGTGCGCCCCTGTTTGCCGATCACCTTGCCCACGTCCTGCGGCGCGACCCGCAGTTTGAGGACCGTGTTTTCGTCCCGCCCCACGGATTGGACTTCGACGGCTGCCGGTTCATCCACCAAGGCCCGCGCAATTTCGCGAACCAGTTCTTCTACTGCAACCATGTCACTCTGGGTCATGCACGTGCCCCTGACCGTTCTGCTCCAATTGGTACTGACTTGGATCAGTGCGCCGATAGTAACAGCACACCGGGGTCGCCGTCAGCAATTGTGCGCAAAGAACTTGCACACAAACAGGGGAGGATAGCTTGCTTACGCCGCGGTGGGTTCCGCAGCGGGGGCCTGGGCAGGAAATTTCTCTACCAGCTTGGCCACCCGGGAAGAAAGCTGGGCGCCCACGCCGCGCCAATAAGCGACGCGCTCGTGCTTGAGATTCACGGTGGCGGGGTTGGTACGGGGATTGTATGTGCCTACCACCTCGATGGAACGGCCATTGCGGGCGCGGTCCTTTTCGATGACCACGATACGGTAGTAAGGCTGCTTGCGGGCGCCAACGCGCGCCAAACGAATCATCACCACGGCGATACGGTTCCTTTCAGAATCCTGTTCATTGGTTCGTGTTCCAGCGGAACGGGCATGCAGACACACCGCTCCTGCCGCGCAGAACACAACACCTAAGTATCGCCGATGGTGACCGATTGAAGCAAATCGGCCGATGGGGGGTGCCCCGTCCTAGCTCTGTCAGGGCGGGATCAATTACCGCTGAGACGGCCCCGGAAACAGAAACCGCAGCATCAGCTTGACACGCCGCGCCCAGCTCGCCTCGTCGTGGGTTCCATCAGGTACCTGCTCGAAATGGAGCGTGTCGCCGGGGACCCAGCCATTGGCCTTGAGGCGACGGGCCAACATCTCGGCATCGCGGAGCGTGCGCTGCCCCTCGCGCTCGCCCACGTCCAGCCACATCCGGGGCCGCTCCCAGATCTGCGGGGCGCGTTCGTTTAAGTAGCCGAGAATGCTCTTGTGATTCCACCACACGCTCGGGGACATCACCGCCAGCCTGCCGAAGTGGTGCGCATGCCGTAGCCCGAGATAGAGCGTGACCAGCCCGCCCAGTGACGATCCGCCGAGGCCGGTGGAGGCGCGATCGGTGCGCACGCGATATTGGCCGGCGATCCAGGGCATCAGCTCTTCGATGAGCAGCAGGCCGTAGCGGTCCGCCTCGCCTCCGCCACGCTGCCAATCGCGCTCATGGGTGTATTCGGCAAGACGGCGCTCTCCAGTGTTGTAGATGCCCACAATGATCAGCGGCTCAACTTCGCCGGATTGGATCGCTTCATCGGCCTGCTCGCTCATCTGCCACGTTCGTCCCGGGATGAATGAGGTGCGTCCGTCGAAGAGGTTTTGGCCATCCTGCATGTAGAGCACCGGATAGGTGCGCTCGGGGTGGTCGTCATATCCGGGTGGAAGATACACGATGACGTCGCGCGGGCCGGGCAGGTGACGGCTCTCGAATTTGCGATGAAGCCGCAGGCGCGGATGCGGCGCAACGGCCTCAGCCAGCAAAACTTCGGGCGCCTCGCCGAAGCTTTCGGATTGCGGCTGCGATTCCGGCTCCTGATCCAATCGGTAGGTTCCTTGGTGGGATGGTGGATGCGCTGTTCCTGCAGCAAGAGCGCAGCCTGTGAATGTTACAGTATCAAGAACACAGCCGTAATCCAAAAGCTCCCTCCGCCAAATCGAGTGCCGATCAGGATGATGCTGTGACAGGTTTGACAAGAATGAATCGCGAGTATCACAAGTGGTATTCCCCCCGCCTTGGCCGCGACATGGAACTGCTGGTCTTTGGCCATGCGGGCCTGCCGGTGCTTGTGTTTCCCACTTCCGGCGGCCGCTTCTACGAGTTCGAAGACCGCCAAATGCTCGGCTCCGTGTGGGGCCGCATCGAGGCCGGCGACCTGCAGTTCTATTGCGTGGATTCGGTCGACTTGGAGAGCTGGTATAACCGCAACGTTCCTCCGCGCTGGCGCATTGCCCGCCACGTGCAATACGACGATTACCTCATCCACGAAGTGGTCCCGCTCATCAGGCAGAAGAACCAGAACGGGCGCATGGTGGCGTTGGGCTGCAGCTTTGGGGGCTATCACGCGCTCAACGTGGCTCTGCGGCATCCCGACGTTTTCACGGGCGTGCTGTCGATGTCAGGCTCGTTCGATACCACCAATTTTCTGCACGGTTACTACGACCAGGACGTCTACTTCAATCAGCCCACGAACTTTTTGCCCAACCTGAGCGATCCGTGGTTTCTCGATCGCTATCGCGGGCAGATGTATGTGCTGGGAACCGGGTGGGACGACCAATGCCTGGGACAGAACCAGTCCATGGACCGGCTGATGAACGCCAAGGGCATTCCGCACAAGCTGTTCATCTGGGACACGTGGAATTCGCACGACTGGCCTACGTGGCAGCGGATGATTCAGGAGTATTTGTAAAGACCGGGACTCGGGACTAAGGGACTAAGGACGGCCGCGGCGTCCATGGCGATGGTATGGCTGTCCTGGGGTCGCCGCGTGATTGGGTACGATTCCGTTCCCGATGTGAGCCAAATCACAAGGAGCATCAAACCCCGGCGTAGGCTCACAGGTCCTGTGACGACGCTCACATCTAGTGATGAGCGCTTCAGGCAAAACTGGATTCTGGATGGCGGGGGTCCAATTCCCAACGCCTGAGCGCGCGCTCAGGTTCAGATTCTACCATTAGGGGACTTGCCCACCAGTCTTGTCGCAACGAGATTTCGATCGGCCTGGGCCCACCAGAAGGAGAGTCATCATTCCGGTACGATGTAGGAGTTCATATATGAAGATGGACCCAAAAGCATTTGTGGCCGACCAGGAACTGGTCGATGCGCTCAAGAAGCATGCGACACGGGTCGCCTGCGACGAAGATCGGGTGCTTTTCAACCAGGGAGACGCGCCCGACGGCTTGTACATTTTCTGCAAAGGCGTGGTGCGGCTGGTGATGCGGTCGCAGGTCGGTGATACCTTGATGGATATTCCCGCGATTGAATGCTCTCTGCTGGGCCTGCCCGGCATGATTGGCGGGGTGCCCTATAGCCTTTCGGCGTTCGCACAGAAAGGCGCGGAGGTGGGTTTCGTAAGCCGGGAGGAGTTTGGGCGGGTGATGTTAAGCGAGCCTTCCATCGGGGTAGGAATCCTGCGCGTGCTGGCAGCCGAAGTGCGCACCGCGCGCATGGCGCTGGTAGAAGCGTAAAGGCAGGGAACAGGGATCAGGGATCGACAATTCATTGATCTCTGATACATTGGCCCACTTCACTCGTTCACTGATTCACTCATTCACGTGCATTCCTGTTCCACCGCTCCTGATTCCTGATCCCTGCTTCTAGTACCATCCTGAGTGTGCCCGGACTTGAGACTCAGGTGATGTATGTGCGCGGCGTGGGGCCGCGCGTGGCGGAGATGCTCGCCGCCAAGGGTATCCAGACCGCTGAAGACCTGTTGTACCATCTTCCCTTCCGCTACGAAGACCGGCAAAATCCGCGCAGTCTGGACGAACTGAAGCCGGGCGAGATGGCCAGCGTGATCGCGGAGGTGCGCGGGGCAGCGCTGCTGCGGACGCGCCGGATGCCGATTTTCGAGATGACCCTGGGCCAGGGACAGCGGCTGGCGCTCAAGTGCATGTGGTTCAACGGGACCTATCTCAAGGATCGCTTTCATGCCGGGCAGACGGTGGCGGTATTCGGGAAAGTGGAGCCGTCGCGGTCAACCAGTAATTTGAAGATGATCCAGCCGCAGTGGGAGATTCTGCCCGATGAGGCGGACGATGCGGAGACGCGCCTGCTTGAAGTCGGACGCATTACGCCGGTGTATGAATCGCTGGGCGGGTCGCGGCTGGCGTCACGCTGGCAGCGTAAAGTGATTTTCGGTTTGCTGGAAAGCATGCGCGGGGCGGTTCCGGAGTGCCTGCCGGGGACAATGCTGGCGCGCATCGGGCTGCCCGATCGCGAGACGGCGCTGCGCGAGGTGCACTTTCCGCCGGAGGGCAAGCCGATGGCGCAACTGCAGGCCGCGGCGACACCGGCGCATCGGCGGCTGATCTTCGAAGAGCTCTTCTTTCTCGAACTGGGGCTGGAGTTGAAGCGGCGCCGCATGCGAGAGCGTGCCGGGATCGCGTTTGCCACCACCGACAAAGTGCGCGATGCCATTCGCGAAGTGCTGCCGTTTCATCCTACGGCGGCGCAAAAGCGGACGCTGGGAGAAATCGTCGCCGACATGCGCCAGCCTAACCCGATGCGGCGCTTGCTGCAGGGCGATGTGGGCTCGGGGAAGACCATCGTGGCGCTGCAGGCCATGCTGGTGGCCATGGAGAACGGCTACCAGGCAGCGCTGATGGCGCCTACGGAGATTTTGGCGACTCAGCATTTCCTGGCCGCGCGCAAGCTGCTGGAGCGTTCGTCGCGGAATTATCGTATCGTGCTGCTGACCGGATCGCTGGATGAGGATCGCAAGCGCCACAACCGCGGGTTGATCAATCGCGGCGAAGCGCAACTGGTGATCGGCACGCACGCGCTGATCGAGGAGAAAGTGGAATTCGATCGGCTGGGCCTCGTAGTCGTCGACGAACAACACCGGTTTGGCGTGCTGCAGAGGTTCAAACTGATGAAGAAACCCGGCCAGAATGAAGCTTCGCCGGCCGAACCCGATGTACTGGTAATGACCGCGACGCCGATTCCGCGCACCTTGGCGCTGTCGCTGTATGGCGATCTCGATGTGAGCGTGCTGGATGAGTTGCCGCCGGGACGAACGCCAATCATCACCCGCCGCGTGCCCGACGAGCGCGGCGAAGAAGTTTGGGACTTTGTGCGCGCGCAGGTGAAACAAGGGCGGCAGGCGTACATCGTATACCCGGTCATCGAGGGAACAAAAGACGATCAGCCAGAGCTTGATTTTCCAGCGGATGAGGCGGACGCAGTAGCCGAAGCTCCGGCCTCCAAACCTGCACGCAAAGGGAAGAACGCGGAACTGTTTCCGAAGGCTGCCCATGAGGCAAACCCGAAGCCTGGTTTGGGGTTGAAGTCGGCGGTTGATATGCATGAAAAGCTGCGCGCGGGACCGCTGGCCGGGTTACGGCTGGGGCTGCTGCACGGGCGCCTGGATGCGGACGAGAAGGAAATCATCATGCGCCGTTTCCAGCGCGGCGAAATCGATGTGCTGGTGGCGACCACGGTCATCGAAGTCGGCGTGGATGTGCCCAATGCGACCGTCATGGTTGTGGAGCATGCGGAGCGCTTCGGCCTGGCGCAGTTGCACCAGTTGCGCGGGCGCGTGGGGCGCGGCGGCGCGAAAAGCTACTGCATCCTGATGACCGGCCGGCGGGTATCTGAAGTGGGGGAAGAGCGCCTCAACGCCATGGTGCGCACCCAGGACGGATTCGAGCTGGCGGAACTGGATCTCTCGATGCGCGGCCCGGGGGAATTCTTCGGCACGCGCCAGGCGGGCTTGCCGGATTTTCGCGTGGCCAACCTGGTCCGCGATCGCGAGTTGCTGGAACTGGCCAAGCAGGAAGCCGCGCGCTTCGCCAATGCGCGGGTGGAGGAAGCCGAAGGGACCGAAGCCGAGCGTGCGAGGGTGTGGGCGCGGCTGAAAGAGGCCTGGCAGAGACGGTATGGGCTGGTGGAGGCGGGCTGAGTTGGCTCTGAGTTTGGGCACCCCGATTCGAGACCCGAGGGCTACAGTGCTGCGCCGCAGCCGGCGCAGAATCTCGATCCTGCCACGTTGGTACGCTGGCACTGATTGCAGGTGATCTGCGGACCGGCCAAGGGCATGGCGAAGGCGGCAACCGGCGGGGCGGGAGTGCCGGCCGGTGCGACCGCGCCTGGCTGTGAAACGTTGATGTTGATATTCGGCGGCCAGCCCCAGGTGGGCGGCGCGATCATGCCCAGTGCCGCTGCAATGCCGGCCGCCTGGATGGCATTGAACTCCCGCACCCGTCCCGGCATGAAGAAGCACTCGATTACGCCCAGGAAGAAGGGAATGCTGGTCCAGCAGAAGCAGCAGTAGAGAATGCCCAGGCCAGTGCGGCGCAGGTAGAAATGATGCACCCCAAAGGTCCCTAAGAACAACGCGAGCAGAAGGCCTACCACTTCGTCGCGGCGCACCGCCTGGTACTGCTCATAAAACATTGCTTGCGTGTTGGGAATGGGAACGCCGCTCATGGCTGAACTTCTCCTGTACTGCCTAGTTTCTGATACGCGCCTTCGCTCTGACGAGTTCCCGCCAGCCGGATTCATGACCGTTTGCCCTCGGCGGCCGGTGATTGCCAGCACAAGCGGATTTCCGCATCTTTATGTATACTCGCCTGTTTTCATGCGCCGCGCCACTTCACTCGTGCTGATCTTGTTCTTCAGCCTGCTGCTGATGGCGCCGGTTTTCGCCCGCGACCCCGAAACCAGTCTTCTGGCATGCTGTCGCCGCCACGGCGCGCACCACTGCGCGATGGTCATGGCAGAGGGCTCGACCGGCACTTCGGGCGTGGCTTCGCTCAGCGAGAGATGCCCGTGTTTCCCGGCCGCCACCTGCGCGGCACATTCATCACCCTTCCAACCGGCAGCCGGGCGGCAGTTCTACTCGCCCGATGCGCGCGCATTTTTAATTCCGCTGCATTCTGAAGCGGGATTTCCGCTTGCGTTCTTTGGCAGCCATCAGAAGCGCGGCCCTCCCTCTCCTCTCATCTGACGAACGCTTTTTTCGGACGTGAATGGCTCCGCCATTTGCGCCCGCCACCTTGCGCTTTCTCACGCACGAGGAGAATTGCCATGAATCGCATCACCCGGCTGGCGTGTGTGCCGGCCGCATGCCTGTTAATTCAGGCCGGGCCGATCTCTGCGCAACAGAGTCTTCATCAAATCGAGACGGCCCGCGCAGTGCGGGACACGCAGAGCACTGACGCCGCATTACATCGCATCACCGGAGTGGTCAAGGATCCAACCGGAGCCGTGGTTGCCGGGGCGCGGGTGGAGATCACCGATGATCTTTCAGGTTTCAGGGCCAATGCCATCACGGACGAGTCGGGCCGCTGGGCTTTGAATGGAGTTGCTGCGGGACGGTACGAACTTACCGCGATCGCGCCGGGCTTTGCGACCGAAGTTGTGGCGATCGGGGTAGTGAGCAGCGGTGACAATATCGCCGTAGATATCACGCTGCACGTGGCGCCGACGAGAAGTTCGGTGGAGGTGAAGGCGGCGCTTCCGGGGTCCGCTTCGGCAACCCTGGTTGAGCCCGGGCTCACCAGTCATGCCGATACCGCAAATACGGCGGAACTCGTCGCCCGAACGCCCGGAGTAAGCGTGCGCGAAAACGGCGCGCTGGGATCCATTCCGCTGCTTCATGGGCTGGGCGACGAGCGCACCAGGATCGTAGTTGATGGCATGATCGTCTCGTCGGCTTGTCCGAACCATATGAATCCGCCATCTTCTTACATGGCTCCGTCGCACGCCGCCCGCATTACGGTCATGCCCGGTATCACGCCGGTCAGCATGGGCGGCGACAGCCTGGGCGGAACGATTGCGATTGAATCGACCGAGCCGACATTTGCCGCAGCGGATGAAGGGGTTCGCGCTACGGTCAATTCGTCAGGGTTTTACCGGAGCAATGGTGAGAACTACGGCGGGTCATTTACTGAGTGGATTGCGGGTCGCCACCTGGGCTTGGGATACAGCGGCTATTGGGCTACGAATGACGATTACGCGGATGGCGGCGGACACAAGGTCACTTCGACCTATGCGCAGAGCACCGATCACAGCGTGATTGTGGCCGCGCGCGGCGCAAATAGCTTAATTTCCATTCGGGCGGGATTGCACCACGTGCCTTATGAAGGTTTTCCCAGCGCGCAGATGGACAAGGTGCGCGACTACGCGGAATCGCTCAATCTTCATTATCGACGCAGCCTCGAACACGGCGTAATCGAATCGCACGTCTACTGGCAGGGCGCGTGGCACTCCATGAACATCGGCAAAGACAAATCCACCTATCCCATGCCGATGTGGATGCCGATGAACACGCATGGAAAGGATTTCGGGTACGGGTGGAAACTCGATCTCTCCATCGCTGCCCGGCACAATCTTACGGCCGGAAACGAACTCCATCGGTTTGTGCTCGACGATCGGTGGCCGGCGGTGCCCGGCACGGCGCCCGGCATGGGGCCGGATACGTTCCTCAGTATCAACGAGGGCCATCGCACGCGCTGGGGCTGGTTTGCCGAACTCACCAGCCAATGGAACTCGCGATGGACGACCCTCCTGGGCCTGCGCAGCGACACGGTATGGATGAACACCGGGGACGTACACGGCTACTCGATGATGTACGCCGCCGACGCGAATGCGTTCAATGCGGCGAGGCGCGACCGCCGCGACGATGATCTGGACGCGACTGCGTGGACCCGTTACGAGCCGAATGGCTTCAGTTCGTTCGAACTTGGTTACGCACGCAAGACCCGCGCCCCCAATCTCTACGAACGCTATGCCTGGTCAACCAGCAAAATGGTCAGCGGGATGATCGGCTGGTTCGCGGACGGCAATTACTATGTGGGGAATCTTGCGCTGCGCCCGGAGATCGCGCACAGCGTCGGCGGTACAGCAAGCTGGCATGATCGCTCGCGAACGGACTGGGAAGCCCGGGTTACACCCTTCGTAACTTCCATTCACGGCTTTATTGATGTAGACACTTTGAAAACGTTCAAATACAGCATGACTACCCTGGCGCAGCTTCGCTTTGCCAATCACGACGCCCGCATCGCAGGAGTTGACCTGTCGGGAAGCAAGACGTTGTGGCAGAATGACCGTCTGGGATTGAGCCGATTGAACGCGGTGATGGGATGGCTGCATGGGGAGCGACTTGATACTTCCACGGGGCTGTATCAGATGATGCCTCTGCATGTTCGCCTGGCATTCGATGAGCAGAAGAGCGGATTCAGCGGCGGATTCGGAGTTGATGCGGCGGATCGAAAATCTCACATAGATCCGAGCCGGTACGAGCAGCGCACGCCCGGGTACGCATTGTTCGACGTGCATGCCGGTTACCAGCGCGGACATTTCCGCCTCTCCTGCGGGTCCGATAACCTTCTCAACCGCAATTACGAACTGCCCCTGGGCGGCGTCAACTTCGATGACTTCATGGCCCGAATGCGAATGACGCAACTGAAGCCGCTCACCGGGCGCGGACGGTCGGTGTTCATCGGCCTGAGCGCACAGTTCTGAGCGGCCGCTGCTGAAAGTCCCTTCACAGTGGTCGTACAATGTGAAGGTTGCAGAACATTTCGAGGAGTGGCACAGCGCGGGCAGTGGCTGCGCATTGGGAACGGGTGGATGATAGCAACGCTGATTTCGCGTGATGGCCGGGCCGACTATAAGCCGAAAGCAGGCGGGCGTGTATCTCGAGAAATCGCCGCGTTGCTTTTCGTGTTGATGTTGGGGCTGTCGATGGCCATTGCGCAGGCCACTGCAAGCATCCAGGGCACCGTTCGGGACGCCTCAGGCCATCCGGTGAGCGGCGCATTGGTGCGCCTGACGCATGACGGAGCGCTCTCAGCAGAAACAACAACGAACAACGAAGGCAGGTTTACTTTTTCCGCTGTGGCGTCGGGCTCATATACGGTGAGCGCGGAAAAGAGCGGGGGACGCAGCGAGGCCACGGCGGTGGATGCGAGCCAGCCTGACGCTCAGCGGGTGAATTTGACCATAGAGGGCGGCAGAGCGGAGAAGATGTCGGCGCCCTCAACGTCCGCCGGCGCAATGGAGTTTGCGGACAACCCGAACTTCACGATCGCGGCAGTGACGGATTGGACCGCCGCCGGCGGACACGGGTCCGATGCCGTTCTGCGGACCAGCGAGGCGCTCAATCGCGAGACCCTCACCTTGAAACCAGATGCGAGCACAAGCAGGCCGGCGGGATCAACGGATACAAGGACAGAGAGTGCGCTCCGTGCAACGCTTGCCAAAGCTCCGGAAAGCTTCGAGGCCAATCATAAGTTGGGCGATTTCTATCTTCATGCCGGGAGATATGCGGAGTCTGTTCAGCCGCTGAAGACCGCGTATACGATTGACCCCGGCAATCTGGAGAATGAATACCAGCTTGCGCTGGCATTCATAGCTATCGGCGATCCCGGGCAGGCACGCGAGCATGTTGAGAAGCTGATGGCGCAACATGAAAACGCAGATGCGCATCGGTTGGCCGGCGAACTGTACGAAAAACTCGGCGATCCTTTGGCGGCCGTGCACGAGTTCGAGCGTGCCGTGCGCCTTGACCCCAGCGAAGAGAATTACTTCGCATGGGGCTCGGAGCTACTGCTTCATCGCGCGGTGTGGCAGGCTAAGGATGTTTTCTCGACGGGAGTCAAGGCGTACCCCAAGTCGGCGCGCATGCTCACCGCCCTGGGAGCGGCGCTGTTCGCGGGTGCTTTGTACGATGAATCGGCGCAGCGGCTGTGCGAGGCATCCGATTTGAATCCAGCCGATCCCGAGCCATATATGTTCATGGGGAAAATCGAAATCTCTGCGCCTAATCCGCTCCCATGTGTCGAGCATAAGTTGGCGCGGTTTGTGGAATTGCGGCCGCAAGATCCGCTGGCGAATTATTTCTACGCCATGACGCTGTGGAAACAAAAGGGTCAATCGATCGACCCTGCGACGCTCGACCGCGTCCAGGATCTGCTGACCAAAGCGGTGAAGGTGGATCCCAAATGCAGTGAGGCATATCTTCAACTCGGCGTAGTTCAATCCACACGGCACGATTACGCGAAGGCGATCGAGTTCTATTCGAAGGCGATTGAAGCGAATCCGCAAATGAGCGAGGCGCATTACCGCCTTGGCGTAGCGTATGACCGTGCCGGCGAAAAAGACAAGGCCGCGCAACAATTCCAGTTACACGATGCGATTGAGAAGCAGCAGGCCGCGGCCGTCGAGAATCAGCGGCGCGAGGTGAAGCAGTTTCTTGTCGTGGTGGACGGCAAGAAGACGGATTCCATTCCTCAATAGTGCAGCGATCAAGCTGATTTCGGCTTGGCGGTTGCCACGATGCCCGCACCTTCGCGAATGGTGAGAATCTGGTTGGCCTTAATTTGCGTGAAGCGCTCGATCTTTTGCGTGGTTGGCCATTTGATTTCAATGGCGTCGATCATCTCTACGCTGCCAAGGCCGAAGTGCAGGCGCAGATCGTTCTGCGACATGACGCTGGTGCCGCTGTGGACCTCATCCATTTGTATGTGCTTGCCCGTAATGATGCGGGCGCGCGCTCCAATGGCCGTCCGGTTGCACTTAGTGCCGATCAGCTTGAGTTTGATCCAGTTCTGCTTGTTGCCGCCCACGTTGTGAAGCAGCGATGGCAGTTCATTCATGTTCAGAATAAGGATGTCCATGGCCCCATCGTTGTCGTAATCCCCGAACGCGGCGCCACGGCTGGAATGACGAGCGGTGATGCCCGGTCCCATTTCTGAGGAAACATCTTTGAATTTACCATTGCCGAGATTTTTGTATACCAGGCGCGGATTCTTGAAGGTCTCGCCGAAGTTGTACTTATCGATCTCGGGGTAGACGTGGCCGTTGATCTGCACGATATCGGCCCAGCCGTCATTGTCGTAGTCGATGAAGCCGCAGCCCCAGGCGACATAGGTGTTATTGATTCCCACACCGGAATTGAAGGATAGATCGCTGAACGTACCGTCTCCGTTGTTGTGATACAGGTTGGAGGTATCGTCGGCGAAGTTAGTTTTGAAGATATCGAACCATCCGTCGCAGTCATAATCGGCCACGCCTAATCCCATGCCGGCCTGCTCGTGGCCGTCATCGTTGTAGGCGCATCCAGCCATTACTGCTATGTCGGTGAAGGTACCATCGTGGTTGTTTTTCAAGAAAATACTAGGCTCGGAATCCACGGCTACATATATGTCGGGCCAGCCATCGTTGTCAAAGTCATACGAGACCGATGTAATGGAGAAGCGTGGCCCGGGCTTGAGGATACCAGCCTTCTCCGACACGTCGGTGAATGTCCCGTCACCGTTGTTGTGGTAAAGGATATTTGTATCTCCGGGTAGGCCGCGGGGACCGCACATGGTAGGCACGCCCTTCCATTGGCAGAAGCTTGCTTCATCCATCGAGGGCGGCTTGTCGGGATCGAGTTTGACGAAGTTACACACGAAAAGATCGAGATGGCCGTCGCGGTCATAATCGAGAAAGCTGGCGCCGGTTCCCCAACGCCCGTGTGCCTGCGCCAGCCCCGCTTTGGAGGTAACATCGGTGAAGGTACCATTCCCGTTATTATGAAACAAGATGTTATGTCCCCAGAAGGTGCAGAATAAGTCATCCCAGCCGTCATTGTCGTAGTCGCCTACGCACACGCCAGTCTGCCAGCCGCTGCGGCCGATCCCGGATTTCTCGGTAACATCGGTGAAGGTGCCGTCGCGATTGTTCTTGAACAGGTGGGTGGTCGGTGCGCTGCCTGCCGGCCAATGGGCATCGAGGCGGCTGCCGTTGGTGAGATAAATGTCGAGCCAGCCGTCGTGATCGTAGTCGAAGAAAGCAAGGCCGCTTCCCTTGGTCTCGATGATGACGCGCTTCTTGTCAACGCCGCCCCAGACGTTGGGAACTTTGAGCCCGGCCTGCTCGCCGACATCGATGAACTGCACAGGAGATCCGGGAGAGGTGGCAACGTCGGCGTTGACCTGAAAGCCGGCGCCAAGCTTCCACAGAGGCGTGGTCAACGTGTCGAGCAGGGTACTGCCGAGCATGAAGAGTGAGGAACCGAGGAAGCGCCGTCGAGGAATGATCATACGATTGTTTGATTATAGAAACGTGGGATGGCAATTGAGAACCGGGAAGTGAAGGATGGTACCGGCGCTCTTTGGACTCATCGGCTGCGCACCTTTGGAAATGGATGCGGAACAATGCCTGTGCCTTCTTTGACCGCGACGATGGAATCGACAGGGACATTGGTCAACTTGTCGACCTGGCCGCTGGGCCAGTTGATCACGAGAGAATCGATCCTGGCTCTCTTGCCGAGCCCGAAATGAATGCGGGGATCGCTGGCTGACATGTAGCTTGTGCCGCCTTTTGCCTGGTCGACCTGCACGACTCCTGCCGCAGTCAGCTTGAGCTGCGCTCCCAGGCCGTCGCGGTTGGACTTTGTACCGATCAGAAGTACCTCGAGCCAGTGATTGTCAGCGGACCCATCGTTACGAAGCAGCTCCGGGTAGTCGCCGCGACAGCTGACAGCGATGCCCACACGGCCGTCATTGAAAAAGTCTGCTGTGGCCAAGCCGCGACCGACAACGGGGCGATTGAAATCGGGGCCGAGGGAATCTGATGCCTTCTCGAACTTGCCGTGGCCGAGGTTGTGAAACATGAGCATGGGTTCCTTGTATGTTACGAGGCTGTGATACAGCGGGATGTTATCGACCATGGCGCCATTGGCCTGCACGATGTCAGGCCAGCCGTCGTTATCGTAATCAATGAATTTGGCAGCAACCCCGCTGAGCAACATGGCCTTATTTCCGATCCCGGAATTGTAGGTGATATCGGTGAACGTTGCGTCCCCATTGTTGTGATAGAGGCGATTCAATTCAAAATCAAGATGGGTGATATAGATGTCCAGCAGGCCGTCTCCGTCTACGTCGGCCGCATCGATGCCCATTCCGGCTTCGTACCGGCCGTCCTCGCTGGCGGCCAAGCCGGATATGAGTGAAATATCGCTAAACGTGCCGTCATGAGAGTTCTGGAAGAGGAAATTGGGCCAGGTATCATTGGCAATGGCGATGTCGGGCCAGCCATCGCCGTTAAAATCTGCAAGGACTAATCCCATGCCCTTGGATTCAGGTATGCCTATGCCCGATTTGTCACTGAGATCGGTAAACGTGCCATCATGATTATTGTGATAAAGTTTTGTCTTCTGACCGTGGTAGTTACCGGGATTGCAATAGGAACGATAACCCGGCGCGCGTTCGCCACACCATAGGTTATTCTTGGGCGACCAATCGAGATAGTTAGTGACAACCAGGTCGAGCCAGCCGTCCTTGTCCAAATCGAACCATCCCGCGCTCGTAGACCATGCACCATCATCCGCGACGCCGGCCTTTGAGGTGATGTCAGCAAACGTCCCGTCGCCATTATTGCGGTACAAGATGGCACGCCCGTAGCCGGTTACATATAAGTCAGGGTAACCGTCGTTGTTGAAGTCTCCTACTGCCACTCCCTGGCCGTAATGCCCCTCGCCGCCTACGCCGGCCTTTCCGGTAACGTCAGTAAATGTTCCATCGCCGTTGTTGCGATAGAGAGCGGAGCGCAGCGGATGTGCGGGTTTATAGGCGTCGGTCGCCGCGCTCTGAACCAGGTAGAGGTCCATCAGGCCATCCTGATCGAAGTCGATCCACCCGACGCCAGTGCCCATCGTCTCGAGGTAATACTTCTCGTCGGTTTGTGTCGAGTCCTGGATGAAGGTGATGCCTGCGGAACTCCGAATATCGCTGAAATGGCCACTGGCGGTTGCAGGAGCAGGGCTTGCTGGCTTTGGCGATTGTTGAGCACGAGCCTCTCTCCATCTCAATCCTTGCGCCGCGGCCAACAGCAGGAGAGCCATCAAACAGGAGGTGCGCGCGCTCATAGCGTTCTATCCGCGAGCGAGAGCGCCAGTTGCAGGAGTTGTTCTTTGTTGGCCGCAGTCATGGTTTGGTTTTCGGCGGAAGGCGCTGCGGGAGCGCGATCAAGAACCTGCTGAATGCGGTCGATCTCGAGACTGCTGCTGGCGTTGCTCTGTTTGAAGCGACCCAGCACTTCACGGGCCTTATCAACCTTGCCGATCTGAAAATAGAAGACACCGAGTGTCGAATATCCGCCGCCCCACTCGGGAAGCAATTCGATCGCTCGCTCGAGCTGGCGGGCCGCTTCCGGCGTATTGCCGCGCATGGCCGAGGTGAGACCCAGACCCCAATAGAGCTTTCCCGACGCGGGGATGCGCGCCTGACCCTGGGTGAGCGTTTGTTGGGCCGCATCGATGTCGTGTGCGCGCAAATGGATCAGTGCCAGTGATAAGTAGTTCTGGTCGTTATCTGGATTGCGCACGATGGCGTCGCGAAAGATTTGGGCGGCGTGGGTTGTATCTCCCGTGTGCACATATATGTCTCCCAGGAGATTCAGGAATGCGTCATCCTTTCGTCCCTCAGGGGACACCTGATTGGCCATATCAAGAGCCTGCGCATAAGAACGATTGCGAAACCATGCATTAGCCAGGTCGAACTTGATTTCGTCGGAATTGGGGTTGGCCTGCAGTGCGGCCTGGAAGTGCTGGATGGCATCGTCGTAAAGATGATATCGGGCAAGAAGGACGCCGGTTCCAGCCAGAGTGCGGTAATCGGAAGCGCTAAGTTTATCCAGTTGCGCGATGGTGCTTCGAGCTTCGTCCAACTTACCCGATTTGAGATAAGCTTCGGCCAGCAGATAAAGGTCCTGGGGCTGTTCGGGGTGAGTCTTGAGCTGATTACGAAGCGACTCGACATCTAACTGTTCGCGCGCGCTGGGGGCGAGAGTGGAGCGATTGTCGAGATAGTCGAACAGGTGCTGATAGGGAACCGGGCCCATCGACGCATTCTTCGAGAGGGTTCTGAAGACGCCTAAGTCGCGATCGGCGGCCGCGGTATCATGAAGGCTTCGTTCCGCCATGGCAAGCTTATAGTACCCGGTGGCGGGATCACGGCTCACCTTGACAAATCGTCTCAGGAGGTCCTCTGCCTCGGCAAATTTCCTGGCAGCAATTCGAATGTTCGCAAGCTCAAGAAGTGCGTCGGGAAAGTTGGGATTGGATTTAAGGGTCTGCTGGAAGAGTTTCTCTGCTTCGGCAGCGTCGCCCTGGCGTTCGGCGATGTAACCAAGGCTGAAAAGGCAAGTGGGATTGTTCGGATCGAGTTTGAGTCCTTCTTGAAAGTATTGCTTTGCCTCGTCGAACCGGCCGAGGTTGCGGTAGGAGAGTCCCAGGAAGGCGTAGGAGCGAGCAGACTTATCGATTTCAAGGAGCTTCTTGAATATGTCGATCGCCTTCTCGACCTTTCCCGCCATGAAGTAACTCTCGCCAAGGGCGGCCATGAGGTCGGCGCGATTGGGAGCAAGCTGCAGACCTGACTCGAGGAGGGGGATGGCATCCTCATAGTAATTCTGCGACATGCTCACCTGGGCCATGAGGAAAATGACATCGGTATTGTCAGGCGCTAACTTATGGGCGCGAATAAGTAAGTCGAGAGCGTCGAGGGGACGCGATTGGTTGGTATACGCCTGGGCAAGTTGATACATGGTTTCCGGCGATTCCGGTTTGAGCTTGAGCGCCCGGCTCAGGATCACCTGGGCCTTGGCGTAGTTAGCAGTTCGGAGGAGGGCCTGTCCGAGGTTGTAGAGAATCTCGAAGGTTTCAGGCTGAAGCGCGTCTGCTTTTTCCAACTCCAATTGAGCCGGCCGGTACTGCTTTTCGGATGCCAGCAGCACTCCGAGCGAAAAGTGTACCTGCACGTCGGTCTTACTTTGCTCCGACAACTCATTGGCGACGCGCAAGGCGTCAGTAGCGCGGTTCGCCTGGAAGTACGCGCGCACGAGATTGAGTCGCGCTGCAGCAGTGGGAGGATGGACGCGTTCAAAATGAGGAATGGCATCCGCTGCAGAGCCTTTCATCATGAGCAGAACCCCGAGATTGTAGTTGGCCTCGGAGTTTGCCGGATCGAGTCGCAGAACGGTGCGAAACTCATTGTCCGCGAGTTCATTTTGTTGTTGAGCAAGATAGCAGTTGCCGAGATTGTTGTGCGTCCGGGTAGACCGGGGATTGAGTTGGAGGGCTTTCTGAAGGGATGCAATCGCAGCGGGGAAATCGCCCTGGTTGGTCTGGATGATGCCGAGCAGGTTGTAGGCTTCCACACTGGACGGATGCTGCTTGAGTTCTTCGAGAACGGCGGTCCTGGCTTCAGCGAGGCGGTGCTGCTGGATGAGGGCTTCAATGTCTTGAAAGCCAGCGGCCGATGAGGGTTTTACCTGAGCCGCGGTAAACGACGCGTAACAGATTAGCAGTGCGAGGAGGAGAGCGGCGCGCTGAACAGTTGGCATGAAGGAAGTCATTTTAGCATCTCCATGGCCTGCTGAGCGCCTGGGTTGCCCGGCTGCACGCGCAGTAATTGTTGCAGGACTTCCCGGGCTTTTTCCTTGTCGCTGCGCATCATGTATAGACGCGCGAGATTCAGGTACGACTGATCGAAATTAGGCGCCAGGCGGATCCCCGACTTGAATTGTTCTTCGGCCCTGGGCAAGTCCTGCTCGCGAACGAAGATAATCCCGAGATTGTTCAACGCCTCGGCGTAATTGGGCCGCAGTTCAATGGCTCTCTGCAGGTACTCGGAGGCCGGCCGCATCTGGTCCTGCTGAGCGTAAAGCATGCCGAGACTGTAATTGACCTCGGGATCGTCGGGTTGCAGGGCGCGGGCGCGGTCAAGTGATTCCTGGGCTTTATCGAATGACTTCTGGTGGCGATAGAGGTTGCCCAGGTTCAGATACGCCGTGGCGTAGTTTGGGCGCAGAGCAAGGGATTTTTGGAAATCCTCGACCGCCTCGTCAGGGCGTCCTTGCTGCGCGGCCATCATACCCAGGTTGTTCCAGGCCTCGGGATAATTCGGCTGCAGCTTGAGTGTCTGTTCGAGGTAACTGCGGGCTTCGTCGAAGAGGTTAGTGCGCAGTTTGAGAGTGCCCAAATTGTAGTAGGCATCGGCATTGGCAGGTTGTGCCGCGATAACCTGGCGGAACGATTCCGCAGCCTGTTCATGATAGCCGTGCTGATACATGGCTACGCCATAAGTGAAGTCATTGCGATGAAAAGAATCGTGTGCAAGAACCCCGGGGAAGGGAAGGGATTTTGACATGCGTGCCTGGGGAGTGGTTGGGACGGAAGTTAGGTCGTTTCCAAGTTGATCGGGGCGGATGAGCCCTTGATAGACTTTGACGATCATTCCATTTGGATCGACGAGAAAGCTAACTGGAATCGGCAAATCGCGGCGGCGGTCGAATAAGTGGCGGTAGATGATGTTATAGACACCGGCTATGTCTTCATTGGCAAAGACCACCGGAAAGCCCGGATTTTGGCGCAGGGCAAAATCGCGCGCATGCTCCTGGTCGCGAGGCTCATCTAGATTGACCGCCAGGATGCGAAGGTGCTTTGCGGTGGGTAATGACGTGTGCTGCTGAAGGACCTTCAGGAGGTCGAGGCTGCGGGGCGCGGTTGCGGCCCAGAACGCGAGCAGGGCAAAGCCATTGCGGAAAGACGCGAGGGTGCATTGCTTGCCGGCAAGATCGGTGAGTGAGAATTCCGGCGCTTTCAGTGGTTCGATGAGCCAGGTGTCGACATCTTCGGGCAGTGGGTGGTCGGTTGGGAATGACGCAGCATTGACCAAGGCAGCGGATATCTCTGCAAAAGGTTTAGCTGAAAATGAAGAGACACCCTCCTCGATTTCGAGGCGATGGTTGACCGGCACCTGGTCGACAACCTGGGTGATTCCGGAGGGCCATTGAATCGTGGCGCGGATGCTGCCTTCATGGTTCCCCAAGCCAAAGAACAGCTCTTTGGAGTGCTGGGCGAGGAAGCCGGAGCCGGCCTGCAAGTACTTTGTCTGGCGCGTCGCGCCCGCTTCCACCGTGAGGGCTGCGCCGATCGCGTCGCGATTGCTTTTGTGTCCCCGCAAGCGGAAGGAAATGGATTGGCCAATATCCTTCATCGCATTGTGGAGGATGCGCAATTGCGGTGCATTGCGGTTTTTGAGGATCACTTCCAGTCGTCCGTCCTGGTCGATGTCGGCGAGAGCGAAGGAGCGGCTGTCTTCGATGAAATCCAAAGCTACTGCGCCGGACGCCTCGGTAAACGTGCCGTCGTGATTGTTCACGAACATCACGTTGCGAGCATAGCCGTGCCAAGTGTTGTCGGATCGCACCAGTTCATTGATGGCGTTCCATCCGCGCTCGTAGGCAGTTGAGGCGGTCGCGTCTTCCGGGGATTTTGCGACTACCTGGCGCCAGAAGAAGCCGGCGAGATCGTTCCTGTTGGGCCCGGAGATGTACCCGTTGGAGACGTAGAGGTCGGGATAGCCATCGTGATCGAAGTCCCAGAAGTCGGAGCACCACGACCAGCGGCCCATTTCCACGCCGGCCTCGGCGCCCAGGTTTTTAAAAGTGCCATCGCCGTCGTTGCGGTAGAGCGCGTTTCCGCGGGCGTGCCGCTGGTAAAGATCGCGAATACTCTGCGGCGCTTTCTCGTGAAACTGCGCTTGCTGAGAAACTCGCTGGCCGGCGGCTTCCCACATGCTGGGCACGTAGATGTCCTGGCGACCGTCGTTGTCGTAATCGGCCCAGCAGCAGCTCATGCCTGCGCCGACGCTCTCGACGCGGGCCTGTTTGGAAACCACGGTGAAGGTGCCGTTGCCGTTGTTCTGATAAAGCTGGGAAGTTCCGAAGTCGTTGGCGACGAACAGATCGGGAAGACCGTTGCCGTTGGAGTCGCCCCAGGCGCAGGCGAAGCTGTAGCGATCATTGTCGGCATCCAGCCCGGCTTGCTGGCTGGTTTCGACGAAGGTTCCGTCTCCCTGGTTATGAAACAGGCAATTGGGGGGACCGTTGCGTGCGTCGTAGTAGGGGATGGGGTAGTGATACTGATCGAGGCCCAGGTAGTACATGTACACGCAAAAGTAAATATCCAGCCGGCCATCGCGATCGTAGTCGGCGATGGCGGCGTGCGTGAACGAGCCCTGAGGCGGGCGCGCGAACTTGAAAGCGTCGCGCTGAAGAGAGAAAGTACCATCGCCCTGGTTCAGGAAGAGCAGCGGCCCGGTGCCGCAAACCACCAGGAGGTCCTGGCGCCCGCGATTTTGAAAATCGGCAAACAGGGCGCAGGCGGTGTTGTCGAGCACGCCCACGCCTGCTCTCTCCGTTACATCTTCAAACGTGCCATCGCCGCGGTTGTGGTAGAGCCGGTTGGGCAGGCCGGCAGGCTGACAGATGTACAGGTCATCGAATCCGTCGTTATCGTAGTCCCCAGCGGTCACCCCATTGTTGCCATAGACGTCCACGCCGACGGCCCCGTCGAGAACGGTTCGCCAGTAATCGGCTCCATGCAGAAACTGAGAGCGGTAGGACTCGACTCCGGCGAGAGCATGCGAAGTGACGTCGGCGAACGCGGGGCTGGTTACGCGACAGACCGTCTCCTGGTCTGCTGCCCATTTGTGCGCCGTCCACGTTGCAGCGGCATCGCACGACCATTCGGCGTGCCAGGATCCCACGCGTTCTTCGCGAAGGTCATGCGGGCGCCGCCCGACGATGTCATAGCGAATGTCGGCGAGAACGGTGATGGGGGCGCTGCCGGTTTGGCGGATGCCGTAGATTTCGAATTCAGCGGTTTCGATGTGAGCGAAATCGCCCAACCATTGGCGAACACTTTCAAGAAAGCGATCGCGGCCGGAGACGGTATCCGCGCCGAATTTGCGTTTGACGATATCGATGCCGTAAGCGGAGCGGATCTTCGATTCCTTTGCAGGAATAAACGAGCAGGCTTGAACGGATGAGTCCAGCGCACTGGCCAGGCTGGCGTGGTTGTTGCAGGAAACCTTCAGGTCTCGTCCCCATCGATCGAGGGTGGCCTCGATTTCGAGGGCGTATTTCTCGGTGATGTAGCTGTCTGAGCCTGGGGGCACGAGACGGAGGACGTCGGCGAAGGGCGATGGCGCCGGATAGTGCGGGGTCAAGCGGACATCGGAGAAGGGGAGGGCCGGAGCCGGATCGCTCAGCGAACGGGGCATCGGCGCGGGGAAAGAAAGGCCGCGCAGGGTGGCGGATTTGAGAAGCAGGGGAGCGAGGGCGAGGTTTTTCAGGATGGCCCGCCGGGGAATCGAGCGACTTTGAGATTTAAGCTGCGACATCATGATTGAGGACAAAACGCGGGCGGGCGGGTTGTTGGAAATCATAGCATTCGGAGGGGAGCGGAAGCGGGCGGGGCGGGAGGCAACGTGTGACGGCCAATACAACTCGCCGTGATCCTGCGGTGGAAAACCGGCTGTGGAAATTAGCAGGACACGCCGAGCCGTTGTGATGAGCGTCACTTTTGGGGCGGTTTGGGGATCGGCGTCGAGGGATATCGAGCCACGTTCCACCGTCCCGAAAAGCGGTGGAACTTATGGACATAAGTGGTTGAAACCAAATAACAATTTGGCGATAGCGAGGTGGGCTTAGCGGCGGTGAACCTGGCTGGCGGAAAGGGCCCTTTTGCCTTCTGAAACACCCCCCTCCACCTTTTGGTTGACAAACATCGTGCGTATGATCTAGGCTTCGACGCACCAATTAGTAATCGTTTACAAACTGTCTCAAAGCAATCAGAACAGTCCCCTAAAAGGGCCACGAAACAAGCAAGTGGGAAGTTGAACGGAGGTTACTCGGATGGGCCGTGAGCGCAGATTTCTTCCTCGTTTGAGAGCAGTTGGCTACCTAACCCTGACCTGTTTCATCCTCCTCCTGGTCCAAAGCCGAACCGCGTTCGGGCAGGTGGACCAAGGAGCCATTACCGGGACAGTGCAAGATGCAAGCGGCGCGGTCGTGCCGGATGCGGAAGTCACCCTCCTCAACACCGATCAGGGCATTACGCTTACGACCAGATCCAACAGCAGCGGCGGCTACACGTTTTCGCCGGTGAGGATCGGCAACTACGAGATCAGCGTCAACGCCAAGGGCTTCGCCAAGACCACCCAGAAGAACGTCAAGGTGCAGGTCGCCCAAGTTGTCCAGGCGAACATTGCCCTGAAGCCGGGCGCCGCGACTGAGACTGTCGAAGTGAATACTGCCCCTCCCGTGTTGCAGACCGAGGAAGCATCGGTCGGACAGGTGATTGGGGAAGCCCAGGTCAACAACCTTCCGTTGAATGGGCGCAACTTCACCTTCCTGGCGCAGCTCGGCGCGGGTATGAATACGCCGCAGGCCGATACCCGCGGTAATGCTGCGTCCGGCGCCTTCTCCGCTAACGGCCTTCGCCCCTCGCAGAACAACTACCTTCTCGACGGGATCGACAACAACTCCAACGCGGTTGACTTCCTCAACGGCACCAACTTCGTGATTCTGCCGCCGGTGGACGCCATCCAGGAGTTCAAGGTGCAGACGGCCGATTTCAGCGCCGAGCTGGGGCGGTCCGCTGGCGCGGTGATGAATGCCACGATCAAGTCCGGAACCAATAGCCTGCACGGCGCGGTGTGGGAGTTCTTCCGTAACGATGTTCTCGATGCTGCCGACTATTTCGAAAACAACACCGGCATTGGGAAGAGCAAGCTCCGCCAGAATCAGTTTGGCGCTTCGGCGGGCGGCCCGATCATTAAGAACAAGGTCTTCATCTTCGGCGACTATGAAGGCTTCCGCCGTGTGCAGGGCCTCACCTCGAACGGCAACGTTCCGACCGCCAACGAACGCAGCAGTGGTTACACCAACTTCACCGATATTTTCGCGCTGAACGATGGCACCACCCGGAAGGACATTCTCGGCCGCGCCGTGCAGAAGGGCACCGTTCTTGATCCTGGAACCAGCCGTTTCGTCGCTGCCGGGGCCACCGATCCGGTTACGGGGTTCGCCAACACCTCGGGTTCGGACGGGTATGTGCGCGACCCGTTCGGGTATTTAAGCTGCGGAAACCCCACCAACATTACTGCGGCTAGCTGCTCGGGCCTGAACCAGCTTCCCGCCAATCGCATCGATCCCAACGCTGGCGCCATCCTGGACCTGTATCCCGCACCCAATTCCGGACTCAATACCTACAGCAACAGTCCGGGGTTGTATGAGCATCGCAATCAGTTTGATGTGCGCGGGGACTACAATCCCAGCGACAAGAACCAGATCTTCGGGCGATACAGCTTTTCCGACGACCCGATTTTTATCCCGGGCATCTTCGGCGGCGTAGCGGACGGCGGTTCGTTCAACCAGGGCCTTCAGACGGCCCGGTCCCACCAGATGGTGGCGGCCTTTACACACGTCTTCAACCCCAACACGGTTAACCAGATTCGCGGCGGATTCGCCCACCTGCATACCACCCGCTTCGGGCCGGAAGGCACGACCGCGGGTATCCCGGAGAAGTACGGCATCCAAGGCATCCCGCAGCCTCCTACTGACGGCCCGGAGAATGGTGGTCTGCCGGCGTTTGGTATTGATAACCTCGCCCAGCTCGGAAGCAACGCCTTCCTGCCTTCGGATGAAGTCAGCCAGACACTGCAAATCACAGATGACTTCACCAAGATCTATGGCAGGCACAGCTTCAAGATGGGGATTGAATACCAGAGCGTGAAGTTCTCCACCTTGCAGCCGGCCTGGTCCCACGGCCAATTCAATTACAGTGGAAGTTTCACTGACATTCCTAACCAGAGCCAGACCACCGGCGGAATTCCCTCCATGATGCTGCCCCCGACGACGGCAGCCACGGTCAGCGGCGTACCCATCCCGGCGTCCCAGGGCGGGTTTGACTATTCGGGCGGCTCAAGCGGCGTTTTCGCTTCCAACATCGCCACCACCTACGACTACAGGACCTACTTTGCGACATACTTCCAGGATGACTGGAAGGTGACGCCGAAACTGACCCTGAACCTGGGAGTTCGCTGGGACTACTTCAGTCCCATCAGCGAGACCAGCGGAGGCCAGGGGAACTTCGTTCCCTATGCCATCCCGTCCAAGAACATTGGCTCGGCGACGTTCCTTATTCCCGCCAGCGGCGCGGCCAATCGCACTTTGTCGACAGGACATCCCTCGTACGTCAATTCGGGTGGAACAACGATCCCGTCCGCCGCGGGAACATGCGCAGGGGTCGGCTGCTACGGTTTTCCCGATCTGCTTGAGAAAGACGGCATCACTCTGATGTCCACCAACAGATATGGCAAGAGCCTTGTCCAAACAGAACAGGGCAACGTCGCTCCCCGTGTAGGCTTCGCGTATCAGGTTAGTCCGAAGCTTGTCACGCGTGGCGGCTTCGGCTTGTTCTACAACGCGTTTGAGAATCAGGGATATGGGCCGAACATCGGCGAAAACTATCCCTTCGTGTTCAACCTGTCGTACTTCGCAAACTCCAATCCGGCCGACGGGAGCAAAGCGTCGCAGGTGGCGCCGGTTTCGTACAACTCGCCGTTTGCGGGGTGCTCAACCGCAGGACCCGGTGGAACGGCATCGTTCGAATCCGGATTCTCGTGCATCCCGATCGTGCCTCAGGCGGTCAACGCGCTGGGTGTCGGTCTGCAAGGCATGCAGTTTGACTACCGCACACCGCGGACCTACAGCGCGAACCTCAGCGTTCAGTACTCGCTCACGCGGACGATTTCGGCGCAGGCCGCATACGTGTTCACCCAGGGCTCAGACCTGCAAACGAACGTGGGCTACCAGCTTGTGAATCAACTCCTTCCCGCCGGCATCGACCAAAAGAACTGCGGGGAATTCGCCAATTACCCATTCGGCAGTTGCGTGCCCTTCAAGGATTTTGGAGGCGGCTCCTATGCCGCAAACCTGGGCGACAGCACGTATCACGGGTTGCAGACCAAGCTGGAGGATCAATTCTCCAATGGACTGACTTTCCTGCTCACGTACACGTGGTCGAAGGCCATGTCGGATGCCGGCGATTTGTTAAATGGCGGCTCCTCAGGCAATGGGAACAACAGCGGCCCATATAGAGCTTTGGGCATTCCGGGACTCGGGCCCAGGTTCGATTGGGGGCCGGCAAACTTCGACGTCCGCAACGTGTTTCACTTCAGCGGCGGGTACCAGTTGCCCATCGGCAAAGGCATGAAGTACATGAACCAGGGCGGCATCTCCAATGCCATTCTGGGCGGCTGGGCTGTGAACTGGATTGTGACGGCCCAGGGTGGGCAACCGCTCGATTTCGGCTGTCCGACGGGGAGCGTTTCCGGTGCCGGGTGTCGCACTGTCCTGGTTCCCGGTCAAAGTCAGCAACGCGGGATCAAGACCAAGGTGATTGACGGCGCGCCGCGCCCGTTCTGGTTGAATAACCCTCAGGCATTCAACCAGCCATGCAAGTTGGGCGGCACGCTTGGCAACCTCGTTCCCATACCCGATTCGCCGGCCGGCTGCATCCCGTTGACCGGCGCTGCCGCCCTGGGATCCAAGCCAGGCAATACGGTAGGACCAGGCATCCATCGTGCCGATTTCTCGGTGTTCAAGAAGTTCCCAATCACCGAGCGGTTCTCGGTGGAGTTCCGTACGGAATTCTTCAACATCCTCAACCATCCGAACTTCAACGCGCCCAACTTCGGCGGCAACGGCGTAACGGCGATTGGCGGTTCGGGCAACTACACCGATCCTCACTTCGGCGAGGTGGGTGGCACGCGGTTCAATCCGTACGATCCGCGCCAGATCCAATTTGCGCTGAAGATGTACTACTAGGTTAAGATGGACAACACCCCGGCAGGGCACACCTCGCGGGTGCCTTGCCGGGGTTTTCTTCTTAGTGGAGGGAATTTGAATAGGGGGGCGAGGACTCGGTGGGGATTAAACATGGTCGGCCTTGTCCTGTTCTGTACCCTCGCTGCCGCCCAGGATCCCCCGAAGAGAAGCCTCGACCTCCAGTACCATGCGGCGGTTTCGGATTACCAGGCCGGCCGCTACCCCCAGGCCGCGAGTGAACTGGAAAAGCTGCTTCCCTACGCTCCCAAGAGCTACGAACTTCACGAATTGCTGGGCATGGTCTACGCAGCGCAGTCCATGGACGACAAGGCCATCGATCATTTCAAAATCGCGGTGCAGATCAAGCCCGAACTGGCCGAAGCCCGTATCAACCTGGGAGCCACCCTGGTGCGCGCCGGGAAAGCCGAG
>Ga0070717_10000444_pt1 | contig 26289 bp, 28 predicted proteins | sample LARL113metaG_FD_71366 | JGI IMG/M metagenome (GOLD analysis project Ga0070717, IMG submission 71366) | Corn, switchgrass and miscanthus rhizosphere microbial communities from Kellogg Biological Station, Michigan, USA - LAR L11-3 metaG | ecosystem: Host-associated > Plants > Roots > Rhizosphere ...
ACGGCGATGTCCTGCGTGCCCGGGACCGCGCCGGGCAGCGCCATCGTGAACACGGTGAGGCCGGCGCCCTCCAGGCGGCCCTGGAGCGTGTTCAGGAGGGCCTGCGGCTCGGTGAGGCCGCCCACGATCAGGACCGGTGTGCTGCCGCCGGCCTGCGCGGGCTCCGTTCCGACCATCGACGCCAGGACGGCGCCGAGCGCGACCAGCGAGACGAGGAAGCGCTTGATCAATCTCTCTCCCTCCACTTCCGAGCGGACAAACTTACCCTCGAGTCATATTACCCTCAGGTAAGTTTGTGTCAAGCCGGAGGGCTGGTCAGTCCCCGCAGGCCCGTCAGGGTGAGGTCGAGCAGCTGGTCGGCGATGTCGTCGGCCGGCACCTGCGAGTGGTCCAGCCACCAGTCGGCCAGCGAGCGGGCGGCGCCCAGGAACGCCTCCGCCAGCGCGTCCGTGCTGATCTCCGCCCGCGGCGGGCCCCCGGCGCCGAGCAGGATGCCGTCGATCGCGATGGCCACGCGGCGGCTGAGCCGGTGGCGCTGACCCGCGAGCTTGCCGCCCGGGTCGCCCATCTCGCGGAAGAGGACGCGGAACGCGTCCTGGTGCGCTCCGATGTAGCGGTAGTACGCGCGCACGCCTGTCCGCAGCTGCTGCTCGGGCCCGTCGCCCGCCGCCACGGCCTCCGCCACCGCCTCGTCGATCGCCGTCACGATCTGCCGGTAGGAGAGGTCCACGTACGCGAAGTACAGGCCCTCCTTGGAGCCGAAGTAGTTGTAGAGCATCGGCTTGGAGATGTCGGCGGCGTCCGCGATCTCGTCCATCGACGCCTCGTGGAACCCCCGCGCGGCGAACACGCTGCCCGCGAACTCCAGCATCTGCGACTCCCGGACGGCGCGCGGCACCTTGCGAGTCCCCAGCACGCGTCGACCGGCCTGCGTCACCGGGTCAGGATAACGGGGCCCGGCGCCAACCAGAGGTGGATCGCCACATGCGCGCGCCAGGGCCGCCACGGCTCGGCCAGCGCCGCGGCCTCGCGCGCGGTCACCGGGCGGTCCAGCGCAGCGGCGAGCGCGCGCCGCACGCCGAGGTCCGCGGCCGGGAACGCGTCCGGCTCGCCCATGCGCAGGGCGAGGTAGTGCGCCGTCCACGGGCCCAGGCCGGGCACTGCCGCGATCGACTCGACCAGCTCGTCCAGCGGGCTGCCGCGGTCGAGTCGCACGGCGCCCTCGGCGACGGCGCGCGCGAACGCCCCGATCGCCGCGGCTCGCGAGGTGGTCAGCCCGAGGCCGCCCAGGTCGGCCTCGGCCAGCACCTCCGCCGGCGGGAACAGGTGCGTCAGGCCCATCGACTCCAGCCCCGGCACGGGCGTCCCGTGGCGGGCCGCGATCCGGGCGGTCAGCGTGCCGGCGCCGGCCACGCTGACCTGCTGGCCGACGATCGCGCGCACGCCCGTCTCGAACGGATCCCACAGCCCGGGCGGGCGCAGGCCGGGCCGGGCGCGCACCAGCCGGCCCGCGACCGGGTCGGCGTCCAGGTGGCGATTGGCGGACGCGACGTCGGCGTCGAGGGCGAAGATGCGCCGGGCCCGCGGCACGACGTGGATCAGGCCCTCCCGGTGGGGCAGGTGCGCGCGCAGGATGAGGTGGTCGGGGCCGCCCGGCGCCAGCTCCAGCACGCCGGGATCGCCGTCGACGCACACGGTCCGCCGGTAGGCGCCGCCGGCGACGCTCTCGACGCCGGCGATCGCCCGGGCGCGCAGGTAGGCCAGCATCGCGTCCCACTCCAGCGGCGGCCGGAACGGCAGGCGCCCGCCGGGGCCGCGGCCGGCACCGGACGGATCCGCGTTCATCACAGGCTTTCCACAGCTTGTACCCAGCGCCGTGCACAGCTCGGACGGCAGACGCGCCGCCCGATCAGGCGCCGGCGGCCCGCACCGCGCGCCACACCTTCTCGGGCGTCAGCGGCATGTCCAGGTGGGCGATGCCGAGCGGCGCCAGCGCGTCCAGCACCGCGTTGTGGACGGCCGGCCCGGCCCCGATCGTGCCCGACTCGCCGATGCCCTTCACGCCGAGCGGGTTGAGCGGGGTGGGCGTGACGGTCCCGGTGGCCTCGACCGCGGGCAGCTCGTTCGCCGTCGGCACCGCGTAGTCGATGAGGCTCGCGGTGCGCGGGGTGCCATCCGGGTCGTGGACGACCTCCTCGTACAGCGCCTGCGCCGCGCCCTGGGCGACGCCGCCGTGCTGCTGGCCCTGGACGAGCAGCGGGTTGAGGACCCGGCCGCAGTCGTCAACGGCGACGTGGCGGAGGTGCCGCACGTCGCCCGTGTCCAGGTCCACCTCGACCACCGCGACGTGGGCGCCGAACGGGAACGTCGAGCCGGCCTGGGAGAAGTCGTTCTCGGCCCGGAGGCCCTCCGGCCCGGCCCGCTCGGCCAGCGCCGCCCAGGTGACGCTGGACGCCGGGACGCCGACGACGCGGAGGCCGCCGTCCGCCACCTCGAGGTCGGCCGCGTCCACCTCCAGCAGCTCGCCGGCCAGCTTCCGGGCCTCCTCGATCACCGCCAGGCACGCGTCGTTGACGGCCGAGCCGCCGATCTGCATGCTCCGCGAGCCGACGGTGCCGAACCCGCGGCTGACCACCGCCGTGTCCGAGTGGACGACCGACACCTGGCTCATCGGCACCTGGAACCGCTCGGCCGCGAGCTGCGCGAACGTGGTCTCGTGGCCCTGGCCGCTCGGCGTCGTGCCGGCCAGGACGGTGATCCCGCCGTCCGGCGCCAGCCGCACCGAGCCGTACTCGACCAGGATCGCGCCGGTGACCTCGACGTACGTGGACATGCCGATGCCCAGCAGCCGGCGGTCGCCGCTGGCCCGGCGCTCGGCCTGCTCCCGGCGCCGCTCCTCGTAGCCCACCACCTCCAGCGCCCGCTCCAGCGCGGCGCCGTAGTCGCCGCTGTCGTACTGGGCGCCCGAGATCGTCGTGACCGGGAACGCGCTCGGATCGATGAAGTTGCGCCGCCGCACCTCGGCCGGGTCGATCCCGACCTCCGCGGCGACCAGGTCCATCGCCCGCTCCAGCAGCGACGCCGCCTCCGGCCGGCCGGCGCCCCGGTACGCGGACACCGGGGTCGTGTTCGTCACGACGCTGGCGCCCGTGGCCTCGAACCGCGGCAGCTGGTAGACGCCCGACATCATCATCGCGGTGAGGTTGGGCAGCCAGGCGCTGATCATCGGGTAGGCGCCGGCGTCCTGCAGGATGCGGACGCGCAGCCCGACCAGCGTGCCGTCGCGGCGGGCCCCCACCTCCAGCTCCTGGGTCTGGGCGCGCCCGTGGGCCATGTTCAGGAGGTTCTCGGACCGGGTCTCGACCCAGCGCACCTGCCGGCCGAGGCGGTGCGCCAGCGCCGCCACCACGACCTGCTCGGGATAGACGGCGAACTTGGGCCCGAACCCGCCGCCGACGTCGGCCGCGATCACGCGGACCTGCTCGGGGGCCAGGCCCAGCGACTGGCAGAGCACGCCGCGCACGGCGAACGTGCCCTGGCAGGACGCCCACACGGTCAGCCCGCCGGTCGCCTCGTCCGGCTCGGCCACCAGCGCGTTGGGCTCCAGCGGGACCGGCGCCAGCCGCTGGCTGCGGAAGCGCAGCCGGACGGTGACGTCGGCGCCCTCCAGTGCGTCGCCGTCGCCGCGCGGCTGCATCTCGTGGCAGACGTTGGTGCCGGCCTCCTCGAAGAGGACGGCGGTGCCGTCCGCCCGGGCGGCCTCGGGGTCGATCACCGCCGGCAGCGGGTCGTACTCGACCTGGACCAGCTCGGCCGCGTCCTCGGCGGCGGCGCGGCTGGTGGCGACCACGACCGCGATCGGCTCGCCGACGAAGCGGACCCGGTCGCGGGCCAGCTCGGGCCTGGTGAACGTGTCGGGGATCGCGTCGAAGCCCTTGCGGGCGGGGAGGTCGAGCGTGGCCGCGGTGTGAACCGCCACCACGTCCGGCCCAGCCTCGGCGGCCGACGCGTCCACCGCCACCAGCCGGGCGTGGGCCACGACCGAGCGGACGAACACCGCGTGGACCGCGTCGGCGCGGGTGGGGACGTCGTCGGCGTACCGGCCGGCCCCGGTGACCAGGCGTACGTCCTCGGTCCTCCTGACGGGGTGCCCCAGGATCGAACCGCCTGCGCTGGGTGCTGCGACGTCCATCGTGCTCTCCTCGTTGCTCCACGTGCCGCGCTGCCGGTGCGGCGCACGGACATGCTGTGTGCGGCCGAGCGTAGTGTCAACCACGCGTTCCCGCATCCCGGAACCGCGGGCGGCCCCGGCGCTAGCCCTCCTCGCCGGCGCCGATGCGGGTCAGCGCGGCCAGGTCCGCCTCGCTCAGCGCGGCCAGGAGCTCCCCGCCGCGCACGTTCTCGGTGACCTGGTCCGGGCTGGTCGCGCCGCAGAGGACGGTCGCGACCTCCGGGTTGGCCAGCGCGAACGCGATCGCGAGCGCCGCGGGCGTCGTGCCCACCTCCGCGGCCAGCGCCCGCAGCGGCTCCACCGCGCGCAGGGCCGGCTGGACGCGCGGCGAGTCGAGCGTCCCGGCGTGGCGGCCGGACGCGCCGCCGGCCGCGTACTTGCCCGTCAGCACGCCGCCGGCGAGTGTCCACGACGCCACCACGCTCGCGCCGCACGAGCGCAGGGCGGCGGCCATCGCCGGGTCGTCCACGATCGAGCGGCGGACCAGGCCGTACACGAGCTGGGCCGCTGACGGGCCCGGCACCCCGAGCGCCGTGGCCACCCTGCCAGCCTCCGCGATGCGCTCTGCCGGCCAGTTCACGATGCCCCACGCGCGCACCTTCCCCGACGTGACCAGGGCGCCGACGGCCGCCACCACCTCCTCCATCGGCAGGTCGGCCGGCGGCGGGTCGGAGTAGATGAAGTCGAAGCGGTCCAGGCCCGTCCGCTCCAGCGACGCGTCCAGCTCCTGGGCCGCGCTCTGCTCGGGCCAGAACTCCCACCACAGCTTGTCGGCGATCACCACCTGGTCACGCGGCCAGCCGGAGGCCCGGAAGATCTCGCCGAACACCACTTCCGAGTAGCCCGTACGCAGCGGCGCCGTGCCGGTCTGGTCGTCGTAGCGCGCGACCTCCAGGAAGTCCACGCCGTCCTCGCGCGCTCTGGCCAGGACGGCGGCGCCCGCCTCGCGCGAGATCCGTTCGTACGTCTGCCAGGAGCCGAGCGCCACGACCGACACCTCGATGCCCGACGTGCCCAGCTGACGGTGAGGGAGCGCGGTCATTGCGACGGTTCTAACACAGGCCGGCGCGCGGTAGGCTGACGGCTCCCGATGTAAAGCGATGTGGACGCTGGCCAGCCACCTCAGCGCGCAGGACGCCTACGCGTTCTGGATCGCCGGATTCGTCCTGCTCCTGATCATCGCGGTGCAGACCTTCCGCCACCCGCCGCCCGCGCTGCGGCTGCCCCGGCCGAGCGCCGGCACGCTCTCCACCATGCTGGCCTGGCTGATCATCGCGGCGGTCGTGGTCGTGATCCTGGTCACGCGGCGTAGGTAAAGTGCACTAGACAGGGCAGATCACTTCCAACCGCGCAAAAACGTGCAGTATACTGCCCCCCCAGGGCGTCAGCGCCAAGGTTTCCCCCAGGGAGAAGAGGACCGACCGGCTCGCGAGCGAGGCTGCGCTCGCGAGCCGGTTGCCGTCGGGAGAGAGAGAACGAGAGATGGGACTGGACACAGTCGATCGAATGCCGGCCAGGCGCCCGCTGCGTCAGTGGGTGGAGGAGACGCGCCGGCGTACGGCGACGACGCCAGGGCATCTGCGAATGCTCTCCGTGGTGATCGCCGCCGTGGCGATCGCGCTCATGCTGATCGGCACCGGCGCGCTGTTCACGGCCCTGACCACCGTGAACGGCATCCAGCAGCGGACCGTCCCCGACGTGGTCGGCATGCAGCACGTCCACGCCTGGCTGGCCGACGCGGATCGGAACGCCGCCAGCGCCTACCTGGCCGGTGACAGCGGCAACGGCTCGGTGTCGCAGCTCCAGTTCGACACCGAGTCGGCGGCGACCAACCTCGACCTGCTGGGCCGCATCAACCCGGACGACCCGCAGTTCCGCTACGCGGCGGACATCGCCGCCGCGAGCCGCGAGCTGCAGCGGGCGACCGACCAGTCGGGCGTCAGCAACGAGCAGACGCAGCGGCTCCAGGCCATCGCCCAGTCCATCGGCTACTACACCTCCCTGGTCACCACGGCCGGCGGCCTCGAGTCCACGGACGTGGCCGGCGGCACGGTCTACCTCCAGGCGGCCACGAACCTGATGCACGGGCCGGGCGGCATCCTGGCCCAGGTCGACGCCCTGCGCGAGCTGTACGGGGCCGACCTGACCGGGGCCAACGTCCTGCTCCAGGTGATGGCCGGGATGCTGCTGCTGTACGCGGGCGTGGCCCTGCTGCTGCTGTGGCTGCTGGTCAAGACGCAGCGATTCGTGACCGCGAAGTTCCGGCGCCGGCGGAACGGCCGCTTGCTGGCGGCGACGGCGCTGCTGCTCGTCGTGTCCGGAGGCGGCGCCGTGGGCACGTATGCGGCGGCGCAGTCGATCCGGGCCGGCGAGGACCAGTCGTACAGCCGCCTCTTCAACCTGTGGAACGCCCGCTCCGTCCTGTACGACGCGAACACGAACGAGAGCCTGTCGCTGATCGCGGTCGGCAAGGGGTCGCAGTTCGACCAGGCGTTCCAGAGCGAGACGGCGCAGCTCGTGGACCGGCCGCTGACGAGCCGGATGGTCCAGGACGCCCGCAACGGCCAGGTGGACTTCAACGGGCTGTTGGCCGACGAGCTGCGTGCCGCCGATACCGGCAGCGAGCGGGACGCCGCGCTCCAGGCGCTGGGCGCCTACCAGCGATTCATGGAGACGGACGCGTCGGTGCGCTCGCAGGCGGACGCCGCGATCCGCGCCGAGGCCGCGCGGCAGCAGCAGGCGCAGCGCAACGCCAAGCCGGCGACGGGCCAGACATCCACGCCGGCGGCCACGCCCTCGCCGCCCCCGGCCGCGAACGCGCGGCCGACGGTCAGCGACCAGTCCCTGATCGCCGCGGTGGACGAGCTCGACTGGTACATCGGCGCGTCCATGCAGGTGCTCCAGCAGGACTTCGACTCGACCATGACGGCCGCGGAGTACACGCTGGCGATCACGGCCGCGCTGGAGGTGCTGGCGATCGCGATCGTGGCGCTGACGTTCTGGGGCCTGCAGCCCCGGATCGACGAGTACCGCTGACGCCGGATCCCGCCGCGCGAGCGGAAAGACGGGCTGATCCGCGTGTCGTCGGTGGGACCCGGCGTGTGTCGTCAGGACCCGTCGCGCGCCTCGGCGAACACCTTCCACCACTCGTCCGGCGGCAGCGTCAGCGCGCGCTCGGCCAGCGCGCGGGCTGACGGGGAGCGCAGACCGGCCAGGTTGCTGTCCATCCAGGGCCGCGTGTTCCGGAAGCCCTGGTGCTCGTACTCGCGGGCCTGTATGAGGCACTCCAGCCGGTCCGCGTCCTTGGCGAGCAGGGCCTCCGGCGACTCCTGGCCGACGTACTCGGCGACGGCGCCCAGGATCGCGTCGCGCGCCGGCGGCGGCATGCCGACGACCTGGTCGGCGGCGATCCGGACATCCGGCTCGTGCGACACGTATGCCTTCGCGACCCGGGGGATGTCGCCGATGCGCGTCTCGAGCACGTCGTGGAACAGGCACAGCGCGGCCGTGACGTTCGGGTCCGCGTGCTCCAGCACCGCCAGCACGTAGCCGATGATCGCGGTGCGGAAGGTGTGCTCGGCGACGCTCTCCGGTTCGGCGATGCCGGCGTGCCACCACCCCGTGCGCTTCGACAGCTTGAGCTGGCCCACCTCGTACAGGTAGCGGACGGCGGCATCGATGGTGGACTGTGAGGGTGGGGTCAAAGCGCGTGGCCTCCAGATGCGTCAGCGGGGGGTGGCGGCGCCCGCGATGGCGTCGAGCTGGCGCCGCGCCCGGTCGGACAGGCGGGCCGGGCCGCCGGTCAGCCGGTCGACGGCGCGCCGCACCGCGGCGGACAGCTCGCGGTCGTGCTCGAGCAGGTGGCGGGGCGCCGGCCGCTCCAGCAGGCGGGCGAGCGTGTGGACGTCGAGCTCGACGTCGGGGCCGTCGGCGAGCTTGCCGGCCAGGTGCACGGTCAGCCGGCCGCCGCTCCAGCGGTCGAAGACGTCGGCGCGGGGGATGAACTGGTGCGACTGCTGGCGCTCGCCGAGCTCGCCGACCCAGTACGCCCAGTAGTTCAGGTTCGCGATCTCGGTCTCGTCGGTCTGGAAGGCGGCGCCCACGAAGTGCCGCAGCGGCTCGGGATCGCCGTGGAACGACAGCCCGAGCACCAGGGCCCGCGCCCCGAGCCAGTCGGCCGACCAGCGATTCAGCGCGCCGGCCGCCCGGGTGTGGTTCGCGTACGCCAGGCGCAGCCACCGGGTGCTGGCCGGCGTCGTGTCCCACGCCAGGCGGTAGTACGCCTGGTGGGCGAACAGAGCGCGCCGGTCGTGGTCGGCCAGCGGCGCGCCGCGGAGGCGGTCGGCGGTGGCTCGCAGCCGGTCGAAGAACCGGGCCCGCTCGCCCGGGCCGAGCAGCGGGCCGTCGGGGACGGGGCCGTGGCGGCGGGTCGCGCCCGCCGTGTCGAGGTGCGCCGCCGGCGGCCGGCCGATGAGCGGCCACGCCAGCATCGTGGACACGGCGCGGGGCAGGAGGCACGCCGCGAGCGGGTGCTCGGCGGGATCGGCGTCGAGGTGGTGCGCGCCCAGCACGGAGCCGAGGATGTAGTCGGCCGAGAGCGCGTCGTCGATCGCGTCGATCAGGTTGCCGGCCACGCCGAGGTGCAGCAGCCGGAGCCGCAGGCGTACGAAGTCGCGCACGCTGGTGGCCGCGAGCGAGCGCCGGCCGGTCTCCCAGCTCTGCACCGTGCCCGCGTCCACGTCGAGCGCCGCGGCCATCGCCGGCTGGGTGAGGCCCACGGATTCGCGCGCGAGCTTGAGCACGTATCCCGCGATGATCCCGTCCCGCGACTGCGCACCATGACCGCCGCGACGGCGGTGCGCTCGTGGCCCTCGGCGGCCCGTCACCCGCCTCCCCTCTTCTGACGCCCCAACAGCCTGCAACTCGTACTGCGGGTCAGTTCACTCCGTCGGCGCATGGATTCTAACATCGAGTCTGCACCCGAACAGGCGCATGGGACAGGGGAGTGAACACATGCCACACCGACGGACAGAGACGAACCTTGCCTGACGATTCGCTCGTATCCGCGGTGCTCCATTTCGTGGGCCAGAGTCGCGCGTACCTGCACCAGGTGGAGGGCGTGCTGAACGAGGTCGGGAGCCTCCACGACGAGCGCGCGGACCGGCTGCTCGAGGCGATGCACCTGACGCTCGCCTCGCCCGCGCGTCCGGGCACGCTGCGGCACGTCGAGCAGGCGGCGACGGACCTGCTGCGCAGCCTGCACGACAGCGAATAAGCACCGGACCGCACGAATTCGAGACGTCATGGAGCAGAACACCGCAACGACCGCGAGGACGGAGGCCGGCATCGTCCCGCGCGAGCGGAGCGACCGGCCCATCGACGCCGGCGTGGACATCGGGCACGTGCATCTCAAGGCCGCCGATCTCGACCGGATCCGCGCGTTCTACGTGGACATCCTGGGCTTCGACGTCGTCTTCCACATGCCGACCGCCCTGTTCATCGCGGCCGGCGGGTACCACCACACGCTGGGCTTCAACACGTGGGAGTCGCGCGGCGGCACCCCGCCCCCGCCCGGCACCACCGGCCTGTACCACGTCGCCATCCGCTACCCGACCCGCGCGGCCCTGGGCGACGCGCTGCGGCGCCTGAGCGCGGCCGGCTGGCCGATCGACGGGTTCAACGACCACGGGACGCACGAGGCGATCTACCTGCGCGACCCCGAGGAGAACGGGCTGGAGCTGTGCTGGGACCGGCCCCGGGACGAGTGGCCCACGGACGCCGGCGGCCACCTCGGCCTGGACAACCGGCGCCTGGACCTGGCCGGCCTGATGCGGGAGGGCCTGCCCTAACCGGGACCTCGGGGCGGGGCGGCGGCCTCCGACCGGCGGCCGGTCGCCAGCGTGAACGTGTAGCGGCTCTTGAAGCCCTCGCACTCCGCGTGCATCGCGCGCAGGAGCTCCTGGCACAGGGCCGCGGGCAGGCCGAACCGTGCCTCGAACGTCGGGCACAGGCTCGTGAACGTCGAGCGGAAGTCCGACGCCATCAGCGAGCCCACCTGGCCGCCCCACTCCCCGATCGGGACGGGCACGGTCTGCGTCCCGACCGCGTCCGCGCCCGCGTCGCGCAGGTAGCCGTCGAGCACGTTGCAGACCGAGCCCTTCCAGTCCAGCTCGTAGGACGCGGCCAGCTGCGCCGCCAGCTCGAACAGCCGGCTCGTGGCCGGACCGCGCGGCTCGATGTCGTTGCCGCTCTCGACCAGCTCCACCCAGCCGCCCGGCCTGGTCACGCGGAGCAGGTCGCGCACGACGCCCGGCCACGTGCTGACCGGGAGCGCCGTCACCATCAGCCGCTGGTGCACGTAGTCGAACGTGCCATCGGCGAACGGGAGCCCGTGCAGCACGTTCGCCTTCACGAACCGGTAGTTCGGCGGCCGGTGCCCCACCTTGCCGGGCACCAGGTCGAGGCCGACGACCAGCGCGTCGGGGAACTCGAGGCAGAGATCGTACGCCCACTGGCCGGTGCCGCTGCCGACATCGAGGATCGCCGCCGGCCGCCCGAGCGGCGCGGCGTGATTGCCGCGCAGCGCCGCTCGCAGCGCGTAGTGCTGCACGTCGAGCCGATCGATCTCGGTCTCGTGGCGCGGAAGCATGTACGCCACGTCGCCGCCCTCTCTCCTCACCTCGTCCGTCCGGTCCCGACGCTCCGTTGGGGGTGTACCTCCACAGCGAACTATCCCACGTCGGTTGGGCCTGGCCATCCGTCAGGCGCCTTGGCTTTCCCTCTTGCCTACATGAACGGACGAACCAGCTCTGTTACCTGTTCCAAACGGCGCAGCGCTGCATCGCGACCGTCGGGCGGCACGTACCAGATCACCCGCTCGATGCCAGCGGCGCCCAGGCGCTCGATGTCCGCGGGGTCGTCGTCCCGGCCGCCGTACGTGGTCACCGGGATCGGCGCCCGGCCGGCGTCGGCCGCCATCCGCTGCAGCTCCGGGATCCGGTCCAGCCAGTCGCCGCGGTTGGGCATCCAGCCGTCCGCGTAGCGCACCACCCGCTGGAGCGTGCGCGGCCCGTTGCCGCCCAGCAGCACCGGCGGGTGGGGCTTCTGCACGGGCTTGGGCCAGCACCACGCGCGGTCGATCGACACGAGGTCGCCGTGGTACTCGGCCTCGTCCTCGGTCCAGATCGCCTTCATCGCCTCGACCTGCTCGCGCAGGAGCCGCCAGCGCGTCTCGAACGCGGTGCCGTGGTTGCCCATCTCCTCGCGGTTCCAGCCGCCGCCGATGCCGAACAGGAACCGGCCACCCGACAGGTGGTCCAGGCTGGCCACGCTCTTGGCGGTGTGGATCGTGTCCCGCTCGATGACCAGGCAGACGCCCGTCGCGACCAGCAGCGTCTTCGTGGCGGTCGCGGCGGCCGTCAGGGCGACGAACGGGTCGAGCGTGTGCGAGTACTCCTTCGGCAGCTCGCCTCCGCGGGGGTACGGCGAGGTCCGCGAGACGGGGATGTGCGAGTGCTCGGCTACCCAGAGCGACTCGAAGCCCCGCTCCTCGACCGCGGGCGCGAGCTCCGTCATCGAGATGGCGTAGTCGGTCGGAAAGATGGCGATCCCGAACTTCATTGTTCGGTCAATGATGCGGCGCTGCCGTTACCCCGTGCGCTGCGGCGGGTGGGTGATCAGCTGGTCCACCGGGGCGTAGTCGTCGCGGAGGATCATCGCGTCGCCGGCGAAGCGGGCGACCGCGTCGCCCCCTGCGACGGCCAGGCTCGACCGGCGCTGGGCCAGGCGCGCGCGCACGGCGTCGAGCGGCAGCGGCGACGCGGACGCCACGACCACGAAGTTGCCGCCGCCGGTGCCGGTCAGCGAGGGAGGGTCGGCGATGATCGCCACGTACGGGAACACGGACGCGATGGTCGCGACCTCCGCGCGGACGAAGCGGTTGGGCGGGAAGTCGATGACGTTGACGGCGTAGATCCCGCCGGGCCGGAGGATGCGGCGCAGCTGAGCGACCACCTCGCGCGTGGTCAGGTGCCACGGCACGGCCAGGCCGCCGAACGCGTCGCCGATCACGAGGTCCCTGCCCGCCGGCGGCTCGCCGGCCAGGTGCACGCGGGCGTCGCCGACGTCGATCGTCAGCCCCTTCACGTTGCCCAGGGCCAGGTTGGCGCGGTCGAACGCGATGACCCCGCCGTCGATCTCCAGCACGCGGCTGCGGGTGCCGGGACGGGTCGCGGCGAGGTAGCGGGGCATCGTGAGACCGCCGCCGCCGAGGTGCAGGGCGCTGATCGGCTGGCCCGCCGGCCGGACATCGTCGGCGACGGAGGCGAGCGCCTGGATGTACGGGAAGTCCAGGTACGTGGGGTCGGAGACGTCCACGTACGAGTGGAGCAGGGTGTCCAGCACGAGGAAGCGGCCCGTCGGCCGGGCGGGATCCGTGACGGCACGCACGCAGTGGTACGCCGTCTCGGACTGGCACGGCGAGGGGATGACGACGCCGAGCCCGGCGCCGAACAGGCCCAGCAGGAGCAGGGCGATGGGCGGCCGCCACCGCGACCCGGGCGCGACGGCCAGGGCGACGCCGATCAGCAGCGCCAGGAGGCCCAGGCTGACCACGATGACGCTGCTGGGCAGCGCCGCGACCAGCACGAAGCCGGTGGCGAACGTGGCCAGGATCGCGCCCAGCGTGCCGATGCCCGACAGGCGGCCGACGATGCTGCCGGTCCGGCGCAGGTCGGCGAGCTGGAGCTTGACGACCATCGGCGTGACGGCGGCGAGGAAGGCGGACGGGGCGAACACGCCGATGAACGCGAGCGCGGTGGCGGTCAGGGGGTCGCTGCTCTGCATCTCGGGGCCGACGACGCGGACCAGCGGGAGGGTGAGCATCGTGGCGACGCCGCCGAGGACGAGGGCGCCGGGGACGAGCCGGCGGGGGTCGGCGGCGTCGGCCACCCGGCCCCCGGCCCAGGCGCCGGTGGCGATGGCGGCGAGCGCGACGCCGATCACGGCGGTGTTGGTCTGGAGCGTGATCCCGACGTAGGGCGCGACCAGGCGCAGGGCGACGATCTCCAGCACCAGCACGGCGCCGCTGGCGAAGAACACCAGGGCCGCGGCCAGGCGTGGCGGGTAGGCGCGCAGCTCGGGCTGCGGGGGCGGGCCCTCAGGCTGGTCGGGCTGGTCGCCGGGGGCCGGCAGGTCGGTCTCGGGCATCGGTTCCAGGCCCTGGAGCTTACTGGGTCGAGGCCCAGCGGTCCCTAGACTGGACGCGTAGATGAGCAGCTGGGAATCCCTGATCGAGCGGAAGGTGCGGGAGGCCGCCGCCAGCGGGTCGTTCGACGACCTGCCCGGCGCCGGCAAGCCGCAGGACCTGACCGACGACCTCCTGGTTCCCCAGGACATGCGGATCGTGCACCGCATCCTGAAGAACGGCGGCTACGCGCTGCCCTGGATGGAGCGGCGCAAGGAGCTCGACCGCGAGCGGGAGCGGATCCACGGCGAGCTGGTCCGGGACGCCGACGCGACCGCCGCGATCGGGCGGTTCCGCGCCGCGGCCCAGGCGCTGAATCGGCGCCTGACGCTGCACAACGCGGGGCTGCCGCGCGGGGTGATCCCCGCCCCGCTGGTCGACGTGGAAGGGGCGGTGCGCCGTCAGGCGTGAGGCGCCCTGAGGTGCTCGGGCCTGACAGCCCCCCGCGTGACCAACCCGCGAAAATAGGCGTGCCCGTCATGCAAGCCCGTGAGGACTTCCGTCCGCTGTACTGGACCATGCTGGGCCTGGGCCTGGTCGCGGTCCTCATCCTCGCCCTCGGGGTCGTGACCCTCCTCCGCTTCGCCCCGCTCGGCGAGCACACCGGCTACCGTGCCCAGGTCATCGGCGTGTATCCCTACGACACCCGGTCCGGCCAGGTGGACGGGCCGCCCAGCTCGCACTTCCGCCGGGGCCAGCCGTTCGCGGCCCAGGTCCAGTGGGACCGCCTGCCCGAGGGCATGGTCGTCGCCGCGCGCTGGTACGACAGCCTCGACACCCAGGTCGGCGGCATCGGGCCCGCGCCGGCGGGGCAGCTGGCCGACCACGCGGCCCTGGTCCCCGTCGTCACCCCGTCCGACCTGCACGCCAACCTGCCCGGCACGTACACGCTGAAGATCGTCCGGTACTCGGGCGGGCAGCCGGTCGAGCTGATCAACAGCAAGGCGGTCGTCGTGGTGCACGACCCGTGATCCTCACGTCCGCCTACCGCCGGCGCTGGCGGCCCAGCCGCTACTGGCTCGCGGCCGTGCTGAGCGTCGCCATCTTCGTCTTCCTCGTCATCGGCTCGGTCGCCTCGGTCGCGATCGGCCCGGTCCCGCTGCGCGCGACGCTGTTCGGCCTGCCCACCGTCGGCTGCATCGTGGCGGCCACCGTGTTCTTCCTGCGCGGCGTGCGCGACCAGCCGACGGTCCGCGGCCGCGACCTGACCCGGGCCGGCGTCCTGCTCCTGGTCGGCGCCTTCCTCTGGGTGTCCGTGCTGGACGCGTTCACGTTCACCCAGGCGGCCGGCCCCGGCGTGGCGGCCGCGTGCGCGGCGGCCTGCCTGCCCACCACCGCCCTCGGCCTGCTCGTGCTCCGCCGCCTCGACCGGAACGAGAAGGAGCCCTGGCGGCTGGTGCTGGTGGCCACGGCCTGGGGCGCGATCGTCTCCACCAGCCTCGCGTTCTGGGGCGAGGCGCTGTGGGACACCGTGTTCACCGCCAACCTGCTGCCGGGGCCGGCCGCGATCACGTCCACCGCCTACTCGGCCGGGATCCTGGAGGAGGTGGCCAAGGGCGTCGCCGTGCTCCTCCTCTACCTGGTGATGCGCGACGAGTTCGACGACGTGGTGGACGGCATCGTGTACGGCGCGGCGGTCGGCTTCGGCTTCAACTTCATGGAGTCGATCGGCTGGATGACGCACCTCTACGCCACGTACTCGTCCGAGGGCACCGGCGTGGCCAGCGCGATCGGCATGTGGTACTGGCGCCAGGTGATCGGCCTGTTCTTCGGCCACGCCGCGTACACCGCCCTGATCGGCGCCGGCATCGGCGTCGCCCGCCAGCTGCCCCGGGCCCGCCAGCGCCTGCTGGTCATCGCCTGCGGGTTCCTGGCCGCGATCGCGGCGCACTTCGCCTGGGACGCCTGGGAGGCGGTCGCGCTCGCCGGCGTCCGGGACCCGCTGACGCTCGCCCTGCTCGCGCACGCGCGGTACCTGTTCATGGTCGGGCCGTTCGTGGCCGTCCTGCTGGTGATGCTGGCGATGGGCCTCCAGCTCGAGGGCGTGGCCCTGCGGCGCGCCCTGCGCGAGGAGGCGGAGAGCGGCAGCGGCGCCGTCCAGCCGGCGGAGGTCGAGGTCCTGATGAGCCCGCAGCGGCGCTTCCACGCCCGCATGTCCGCGTTCGCCAGCAGCGGCCTCCCGGGGTACCTGCAGGTGTCCCGCCTGCAGACGGCGCAGCTGCACCTGGCGATGGAGCGCTGGCACCGCGAGCGGCAGGAGATGGCCGACCCGCTGGCCGCCGAGAACGCCCTCCGCGAGCAGGTGCTGGCCCTGCGCGGCGCCGCGGCCTGATGGACGGCATCGCGCTGACGGCGAGGTGGACGGCCGCCGCCCGCGCCCGTGAGTCCGCCCGGCCCGACCGCATCTTCGACGACCCCCTGGCCTCGACGCTGGCCGGCGAGCAGGGCTTCGCGATGCTGGATCGCGCGCCCCGGCAGGTCCAGGACAGCCCGGCGGTGGCGCTGCGGACCCGGTACTTCGACGACTGGCTGCTCCGGTCGGCCGGCGAGCGCGGGCCGCGCCAGGTGGTGCTCGTCGCGGCCGGCATGGACGCGCGGGCCTTTCGCCTGCCCTGGCCGGAGGGCGTCCGCCTCTGGGAGGTGGATCGGGCCGAGCTGCTCGACCTGAAGCGGACGCTGCTCGACCCGACCGGCGACCGGCCTCGCTGCGAGCGGTGCACGGTCGCCGCCGACCTGGCGGAGCCGGGGTGGACGGCGCGCCTGCGCGAGTCGGGATTCGAGCCCGGGTCGCCCGCCGTCTGGCTGATCGAGGGGCTGCTGCAGTACCTGCCCGAGGAGGCCGTGGACGCGGTGCTGGCCGGCGTCGCGGAGGCCGCGGCGCCCGGCAGCCGCCTGGGCGCCGACCTCCTGTCCGCCGACCACGTCGTCCAACCGTGGATGCGCGAGTGGCTGGACTCGATGAAGGTCAGCGGGCGTCCCTGGCGGTTCGGCACCAACGAACCGGAGGCGCTGCTCGAACGTCACGGCTGGGTGGTGGAGCGCGTCGCGGAGCCCGGCCACGAGGGCGCCCACTTCGGCCGCTGGCCCTGGCCGGTCGTGCCGCGCGGCGTCCCGGGCCTGACCCGGACGTTCTACGTGACGGCCACCCGGTAGCCACGCCTCAGGAGGCCGGCAGCCGGCCCCAGATCACGCGGGCCGCCGTCAGCAGGGCGAGGAGGCCGGCCGTGGACCACGTCAGCGCCGCCACCGCCGGGTCGGCCGCGTCGGACCCGGCCAGCAGCGAGTGCACGAACAGCAGCGCGTACGCGACGTAGGACAGGCGGTGCAGCCACTGCCAGGCCTGGCTCTCGATGCGGCGGCGCAGGAGGCCGGTCACGGCCACGAGCAGGAAGAGCTGCAGGCTGATCGTGCCCATGCCGACCGCCAGGCTGCCGTACGGGACCAGGAACGGCACGGCCAGGTCCAGCGGCCGGATGCGCGCCGTCTGGTCGAGCAGCAGGGCGCCGATGTGCACGGCGCCGAACGGGATCCACAGCACCGTCGTGTACTCGTGCAGCGAGCGGAGCAGGCGGTTGCTGCCCAGCCAGTCGAGCACGCCCGTCCGGATGGCGACGCCGGTCAGCAGCGAGATCGACAGCGCCGTGAGGGCCGTCAGGCCGGCGACCCTGGCCACGACCCAGGTCAGGAGCTCGAAGCTCACTGGAGCCTCCAGGCGAGCGCGTGGGCGGCCAGGTGCGCGGGCGCGAGCGCCGAGCCCAGCAGCAGCGCCGCCTTGGCGTGCACCTCGGCCTCCGCCGCTGTGGGCGCGACCACCGAGACCTGGCTCAGGTCGGTCCGGGCCGGCCGGCCGGTGCGCGGGTCGATCAGGTGGTGCAGCGCCTCGTCGCCGTCCTGCCAGGCCCGCCGCCGGACGCCGCTCGTGGCCGCGCCCTGGTCGGCGAGGAGCAATACGGTTGGGCTGTTCCCCTCCTCCCCGGTCCTCCCCCGCGAGGGTTGAGGGAGTTCTCCGACCGCCACCGGCCAGCCCTCGCCCTCCGGGCCGGCGCCGCGGGCGAACAGGTCGCCGCCCAGGTTGACCAGGCAGTTCTGGCCCAGCTCGGCGGCCAGGCGGTCGGCCAGCCAGCCCTTGGCGATGCCGCCCAGGTCCACGCCCGTGCCGGCCCGGAGCCGCGCCCGCCCGGGCTCGACCTCCAGCATGTCCGGCAGCGGCGGGGGCGGCGCCGCCCCGGCCAGCGTGGCAGCGGTCGGCCCGAGCCGGAGCGGCCGCGTGTAGCCGATCGCCAGCATCGAGCCCAGGACCCCGGCGTGGACCAGGCCGCCGCTGAGGCGGTGGGCGTCGAACGCCGCCCGGAGCAGGCCCTCCAGCTCCGGCGACACGTCCGTCCAGCGCCCGGCGGCCGCGTTGAGGCGGCTCAGCTCGCTGTCCGGCTCGAAGCGGCTGAACCGGTCGTGGCGCTCCGCCACCCACGCCGTCGCCCAGGCCAGCCGGCCGCGTTCCAGGCCCACGCCCAGCACGTGGCACGCGCTGCCCAGCGCCTCGAACCGGACCTCGTCGAAGGTCATCGCTCAGGAATCGTAGGTGGAAGTGACCGACTGAACGCTGCCGCTGCGGACGCTGGGCGTGAGGTGGAGCCGGCCGTCGCTTCCCAGGCTGACCCCGGCGCCGGCCGCCGAGCCGCCCACCACCGCCGGGTGCAGCGGCGCCGCGGCGGTCTTCAGGTGGCCGCTCACGTGCACGATCGCGGCGGCCGCCGCGGCGATGGTCAACGCCGTGGCGGCTGCCTTCAGGAGCAGGGCATGCACGAGGTCAGAACGACCCCGCCGGGTTCTTGATGAAGCCGAGCTTGTCGAAGGTGTCACCCAGGATCTCCTTCGGATCGGCTCCCAGGTGCCCACCCAGGATCTCCTGGTACACGGAGCGGAAGTCGACCTGGTACTTCAGGTTGCCCGTCGAGTCCAGGTCCGTCAAGCTCGGCGACTTGCCGTACATGCCGCCCTTCACCGGGTCGCCGATCAGGATCAGCGGCGCGGCCGCGCCGTGGTCGGTGCCGGCGCTCGCGTTCTCCCTGGGCCGGCGGCCGAACTCCGACCAGGTCGCGATCAGGACGCGGTCGGCCATGCCGTGGGCGTTGAGGTCCTGGTAGAACGCGCTCACGGCGGTGTCCAGGTAGCCCATCAGGTCGTCGTGCCGGGTCAGCTCCGTGTAGTGCGTGTCGAAGCCGCCGAGCGTCACGTGGAGCAGCTTGACGCCGGTGCCCGTCGTGATCAGCTCGGACGCGAGCTGGAGCGCGGCCGCCAGCTGGTTCTTCGACGAGTAGACCAGCTTCGCGTTGTCGCTGTACGGCGCCTTCGGCTGGTACGTCGCCTGGGATGTCTTGAGCGTGGCGATGCTCTCCTGGGCCGTGGACATCGCCGTGTCGAACAGGGCGCCGTAGACGCCCGGCGTGCCCTTGTAGAGCGCGCCCACCGCGGCCTCCAGCTCGCTGCCCGCCGTGAAGCCGAACGTCTTCTGGTTGTTGATGACCGTCAGCGTCGCCTGCAGGTCGCGGAGCGCGCCGGGCACGTCGGTCGTGCCGCACGCGCAGCCGGTCAGCGGGTGGCCGAACGAGTCGTACGCCTTGGCCAGCGTGCGGCCCAGCCAGCCGTCCACCTGGCGCCGCGTCGGGTCGCCCGTCTCCCAGATCCGGATGGACTCGAAGTGCGAGAACGTGGGGTTGGGGTAGCCGACGCCCTCGACGATGGCCACCTTGCCCTGGTCCCACAGGCTCTTCATGCCCTTCAGGTTCTGGTTCAGCCCGTAGTCCGCCGTGATGGGCAGGGCCTGGGGCACGGACATCGCGGCGAGCCGCGGCCGGAGGTCGTGCAGGGAGGCGTCCTGGATCGGGACGACCGTCCGCAGGCCGTCGTTGCCGCCGGCGAGCTGGATCATCACCATGACGCGGTCGTTGGTGACGCCGTTGGTCTTGGCCGCGTACACGGCGCGGGCGAACGCGTCGGGCACCGCGGCGTAGCCGGCGGCCAGGCCGGTCGCGCCGGCGCCGAACAGCAGGCCGGCCCGCAGGAAGTCCCGGCGCTCGAGCTGGTTGATTCCGATCCGATCACTCATCGTTCAGGGCACCCTCACTTGAGCTGGAATTCGGGCGAGGCCAGCGTGAGGAACCAGCGCGTGCGGTCGTCCACCGCCAGGTCGAGCAGGCGGACGGTGGAAGGGCCGAGCACCGTGTCCACGTGCCGCGGCGCGTCCACGCCGGAGGGCAGCGACTTGAGCTGGTTCAGCACGGCGCTGACGAAGTTGACGCGTGCCACCACGTTGTTGGAGGAGATCCACGCCGAGTTGTTGGGCCAGCCGCCCACGTCCGGCGGGTCGAACAGCACCTGGCCCATGCCCGGGGCGGCCTGCACGGCCAGCCGCGAGAGCTGGGGCGCGTTCAGCGCCCGCAGGGTGTGGACCATGAACTCGGTCGGCGACTTGACCAGCGCGCGGTAGTTCCGGTCGGCCGTGAACTCGGGGCTGGTGAACACCGCCCGCATCAGCGTCTTCATGTCGTACTTGCTGGAGCGGAACTGGTCGGCCAGCCGGTTGACGTAGGACTGGTCGGCCTGGCCGGACACGAAGTGCTCGGCCACCTTGCCGGCGATGAAGGCCGCGGTGTTGGGCTGGGCCAGGATGCGGTCGATCACCTTCTGGGCGTCGTACGTGTCCGCCTTGCCGAGGAACGTCACCGGTCCGCCCCGGTAGGCGCGGTTGGGCACGAACGTGCCCGTGACGGGGCTGTCGAACACGCCCCGGCGCTGGGTGACCTTGTTCTTGGGGTCCACCGTCACGTTGACCGTGCTGGTGGGCCGCGGCTCGATCCACCCCGCGAGGCCCTTGGCGGCGGCCCGCACGTCGTCCTCGGAGAAGTGGCCGACGCCGAGGGAGAACAGCTCCAGCAGCTCGCGGGAGTAGTTCTCGTTGGGCGACTGGCCGGTGCTGGTGCCGAGGTCGAGGTAGCGCAGCATGGCCGGGTCCACCGTGACCCGCATCAGCATCGAGCGGAGGTCGGTGAGCGCCATGTCGCGCCAGGTCAGGTTCTGCCAGTAGATGAACGGGAACTGGGCGCCGACCTTGCGGTAGTCGCTGGTGAAGTGGCCGTGCCAGAACAGCGTCATCCGCTCGGCGAACGGCGTGGGCGACGTCAGCATGTGGTTCATCCACCACTGCTGGAGCTGGCCGACGTTCACGCCGCCGCCGTTCGGCTGGGCCGCGGCCGGGAGCGCCGGCGGGGCGGCCGGCCGCGTCTCCAGCAGCCGGTCCACCGTCTTCGCGTAGCCGTCGCTGGCGGCCCGCTCGAAGTCGTCGAGGCTGGCGCCGAACGTGGTCCGGCGCAGGAGATGGGCGACCTTCGCCGACTCGGCCGAGAGCGGCGAGATCCAGTCCCCGCGGCCGCCGGTCAGGGCGGCGGCTCCCTGCAGGAGCTCCTCCACGCGGGGGTAGACCATGATGCGGACTGCGGCGATGCCGGCGCCCCCCGCGACGGCGGCGCCGAGCACCGTCCGCCGGCTCACCGGCAGCCTGAAGCCGGCGGCCGCCTGCTGGGACGGATCGTCGAGCGGTCCGGCGATGCTCATGCGGCCATTCAACCGCCAGGCCCGAGGGGGCTGGTCACCCCGATGTCAACGGTTTGTAAGTGGTCGCCGCCAGCAGCCCGCCGGGCCTTTTCTCGACACGATCACTATCATTGATCTTGAGTTGATGGTTACCCAACCAACCTCGGTGTGGAGGTGAATCTGATGTTTGGTCCGCGAATGCTGATGGGCGCCGTGATCGGCGGCGCGCTGGTCTACTTCCTGGATCCCGACAACGGCGCCCGCCGCCGCGACCGGCTGCGCGACTGGTGGGAGCAGAACCGCGAGCCCGTGATGGACTCCGCGGCCTCGGCGGCGACGACCGTCCAGGCCAGGGCCAGCGATGCGTCCGCGAAGGTGAACGAGAAGGCACAGGAGCTCGGGTCGAAGGTCCGCAACGCCGTGCCCACGAGGTAGCACCCGCCCCGGCGGCCGTCGAGCGGACCGAAAGCGTCCGGAATGGCTGCTACCGTGCGCGGGATGACCGACGCCGCGATCGAGCCGTTCCACATCGACGTTCCCGAGTCCGCCCTCGACGACCTCCGCGACCGCCTGGCCAGGACGCGCTGGCCCGACGAGCTGCCCGGCGCCGGCTGGGCGTACGGGATCCCGCTGGCCTACGTCCGCGAGCTGGCCGAGCACTGGCGGACCACCTACGACTGGCGCGCGCAGGAAGCGCGGCTGAACGCGCTGCCGCAGTTCACGACGACGATCGACGGCGCTCGGGTCCACTTCCTGCACGTGCGCTCGCCGGAGCCGGACGCCGTGCCGCTGGTCGTCACCCACGGCTGGCCGGGCTCGATCGCGGAGTTCCTGGACATCATCGGGCCGCTGACCGATCCCCGGAGCCACGGCGGCGACCCGGCGGACGCGTTCCACCTGGTGTGCCCGACGATCCCGGGCTTCGGATTCTCGGGGCCGACGCCTGACCGCGGGTGGGACGTGCGCCGCGTCTCGCGGGCGGTCGCGGCGCTGATGAAACGGCTGGGCTACGGGCGCTACGGTGCCCACGGCGGCGACTGGGGCGCCTCCGTCTCGCGGGAGCTGGGACTGAACGACGAGGACCACGTGATCGGGGTCCACATCACCATGCTGTTCGCGCCGATCACGGCCGACGCGGGCGACCTGGACGAGGTGGAGAAGCGGCGGCTGGAGCGCGTCCAGCACTTCCGGCGCGAGCAGTCGGGCTACTTCTCGATCCAGTCCACGCGGCCCCAGACGCTGGCGTACGGCCTGACCGACTCCCCCGTCGGCCAGCTCGCGTGGATCGTCGAGAAGTTCCGGGAGTGGACCGACTCGACGAACGTGCCGGAGGACGCGGTGGACCGCGACCAGCTGCTCACCAACGTGATGCTGTACTGGCTGACGGGAACGGCGGGCTCCTCGGCGCGCATCTACTACGAGACGACCCACGCCGCGCCGCCGAACCCCGCGTACCTGTCGGTCCCGACCGGCGTGGCCGTGTTCCCGCGGGAGCTCGCACCGCCGATCCGCCGGTTCGCGGAGCAGAGCAACAACATCGTCCACTGGTCCGAGTTCGACCGGGGCGGCCACTTCGCGGCGATGGAGGAGCCAGACCTCGTGGTCGGCGACCTGCGCGCGTTCTTCCGGCGCCTGCGGCTTGCCGCGTAACCAGTGAATTGCATACAGTGGGTACTGCCATGACGAACGAGCCCGACGAGACCATGGGACGGACGGAGCTGCTCGACCGGATCGAGCGCTCGTGGGTCGCGTTCCAGGCCACAGTGAACGGCCTGGACGACGGCCAGCTCGGCACGACCGGCCCGGACGGCTGGACGGTCAAGGACCACCTGGTCCACGTCGAGCGCTGGGAGGCCTACATGCTGGCCGAGCTGGAGGGCCGGAGCGGCCGGCCCGAGCTCGAGGTCCCGGAGACGGAGGAGCGGCCGGAGACGGACGACATCAACGAGCGGCTCCGGGCCAGCCACTCTGGCCTGCCGGCCGCGGAGGCCCGCACGCGCCTGGAGGACACCCACGCACGCATGGTGGCGCTGCTGGGGACGCTGGACGAGGCGGACCTGCGGCGCCACCTCCCGCGCATCGCCGGCAACACGCACGAGCACTACGACGAGCACGACGGCTGGATCCGCACGCTGACGGCGGCCCCGGCGGGCTGAGCGCCCACAGGGCGGGGTCAGGCGGCATGCCGCCTGACCTCTCATCGGCGTGCGCTATCCTTCCGCTCACTCCAGGTGACACCCGATCGGGACGTGGCGGACCCCCCTGCCGGTGACTACCTGCGGCAGGTGCCCCGCGACGAGCGCCTGGCCGACAAGGTCGCCGACCTGTTGAAGAAGGCGATCCTGAGCGGTCAGCTCGCGGCGGGTGACCGGCTGCCGCCCGAACGCGTCCTCGGCGACCGGTTCGGGGTGTCGCGCACGGTGATCCGGGAGGCGATCCGCTCGCTGGCGGCCAAGGGCATGGTCGAGGTCCGCTCCGGCAGCGGCACCGTCGTGGCCCGGGTCGGCGCGGGCTCGGTCGCCGAGACGATGCAGCTGTACATCCGCGGCGCCTCGATCGACTACGGGCTGATCGACGAGGTCCGGACGATGGTCGAGGTCCACGTGGCCGGCGTCGCGGCCGAGCGGGCGACGGAGGAGGACCTGGACGGCATGCGCGACGTCCTGCGTTCGATGGCCGAGGCCGCGCATGACCACCACCGCTGCGCGACCCACGACGCCGAGTTCCACCGCTGCGTGGCGCGGGCCACGCACAACCCGCTCTACCTGGTGATGCTGGACGCCATCGGCGATCCCATCATGACCGTCCGGCAGGGCACGCTGAGCCTACCGGGCCGCCCCGCGACGGCCCTGAACGCCCACCACGCGATCCTGGACCGCGTCGCCGACCACGACGCGGACGGTGCGAGGGAGGCGATGCGCACCCACCTGGTGGACTCCCGCCGGGCCTGGGAGGACTTCCTGACCCGGTAGGCGGGCAGCCGGGCGTCGCGGCCGCGATCAGGGCTCCTCGCGCCTGACGCTGGTGTTCCGCTTCGCGTCGGACCGGTCGAAGCTCGACACGTGATCGACCCCGGCATCCTGGGCGCGCCGCTCGCGTGCCAACCTCCGGACCTCTGGCCACGACGCGGCGGCCAGATTGGCCGGAATGGGCACGCTTGCGGCGAGCCCGAAGAAATCGACGTGTCGCTCGACCGACATCCGACGCATCGAGACCGGGGCCTTTCTCACCATGCGATCGTCCTCCACGCGGGAGACTACCGGCTCAGGTCCCCAGGACGCTCGACAGGTCCATCGTGCTCAGCGACGACGTGCCGCTGTTCGCCACGTACGCCGTTCGCTGGTCCGGGCTCAGGTCGATCTCCTGCGGCATCCCCCCCACCGCCACCGCCGAGCGCAGCGCCGGCCGGCCCGCCAGGGCCGCCGCCGTGTCCACCACGTGGACGGTCTGCGGGGTGCTCGGCTCCTGGCTGTGGTCCGAGCTCGCCACCAGCGCGACCGCGCCGTTGCGGACCAGCCGCAGGCCGTCCGGCGCCGCGCCCACCGGCGCCCGCGCCACCGGCCGGGCGCCCCCGGTCGCCAGCTGCGCGCTCCGGAACGCCAGCAGCTCGTTGGACCGCTTGGCGACCACCCAGACCAGGCTGCCGTCCGGCGACGCCGCCACCTGCACCGGCCCGCACCCGGCCGCGACGTGCGCCACCACCGAGCTGGTGGGATCCAGCTCCATCCGCTTGACGTCGATCACGCTCAGCGTCCCGCCCCGCCGCGGCAGGCCCACGTACGTGAGCAGGCCGTACAGGAAGTCGCTGGGCCCTACGCTGACCACCGGCCGCTGCACCTGGCTGACCACGTACACGTAGCGGCCGTTCGGCGACACGGCCACCCCCGCCGGCCCCATGTCCACCTGGATCGTGCCGACGAGGGACGACGGGCCGTAGTCGCCGCTCTCCAGCCGGGGCAGGTCGAGCACGGTCACGCGTCCCGCCATCTCGTCCACCGTGAACACGTAGCGGCCGCCCGCGATCGCCAGGCCGGACGTGCCCGCGCCCGGCCCCGTCGAGATCGTGCCCATCACCGAGCTGGGGTCGCCCGCCGCGGCCCGGGCCACGTCCAGGACCGCCACGCCGTCGTCCTCCGCCGCCAGCAGCACCCGGCCGTCCGGGCTCAGCGCCAGGCCGGAGGGCGGGGACGCCAGCGGGATCACGGCCGTCGAGTGCAGCGCACTGCCCTGGCCGCGCAGCACCTCGATGCCGCTGCGGTCGCCCGAGACCCACGGGCGCAGCGAGACGAAGACCAGGTCGCCGCTCACCGGCGCCGACGCGACCGGGTGGCCGGACAGCGAGGCCGCGGGCAGCCGCGTGGCGGCCGCGGGCGCCACCGGCGGCGCCGCCGTCACGCAGTCGGGCGCCTGGGCCAGCGAGACGACGACCACGCCGCCGACCCCGACGCACGCGAGGACGACCACGCCGGCCGCGAGCATCGCGGCCCGCCGCCAGGTCCACTGCCAGGGCAGCCGCCGGCGCACGTACGGACGGATCACGCGGGCAGCGTAGGCCGTCTCGCCCGGGGATCGCCAGCCGAGAACCGGAGTACCGCGGTCAGCGAGCCGCGGCTGCCGGCGCCCACCTCGCGTAGACGTCCGGCCGCACGTGCTCCAGGCTGGGGTTGGTGCGCCGGACCGATCGCAGGCGCTCCGGATCGACCTCGCCGGTGACCACCTCCTCCCCCTCGCCGGCCCGCGCGACCGGCACGCCCATGGGGTCCACCAGCATGCTGGAGCCGGTGAACGGGCGCCCGGTCAGGCCGGCCGCGGCGACGTACGCGGTGTTCTCGATCGCCCGCGCCCGGACCAGCACCTCCCAGTGCGACTCCTTGAGCAGGCCGTGCATCCAGGCCGCCGGCAGCAGGACGACCTCGGCGCCGCGGGCGACCAGGTGGCGCGACAGCTCCGGGAAGCGCACGTCGTAGCAGGTCTGGACGCCGAACGTCAGCCCGTCGAGCGCGAAGACCAGCGTGTCGCCGTCGCCGGCCGCGATCCGGTCCGACTCGCGGTGGCCGAACGCGTCGTAGAGGTGGATCTTGCGGTACGCGCCGGCGAGCCGCCCGGTCGGGTCCACCGCCACGGCCGTGTTGTACGCGCGCTCCGCGTCCGGCCCCCGCTCGAAGAGGCCGGCCACCAGAGCGACGCCGTGCCGGGCGGCGGCGGCGGCCAGCTCGTGGGCGAA
>Ga0070717_10000445_pt1 | contig 26264 bp, 24 predicted proteins | sample LARL113metaG_FD_71366 | JGI IMG/M metagenome (GOLD analysis project Ga0070717, IMG submission 71366) | Corn, switchgrass and miscanthus rhizosphere microbial communities from Kellogg Biological Station, Michigan, USA - LAR L11-3 metaG | ecosystem: Host-associated > Plants > Roots > Rhizosphere ...
CAGGGCGTGCTCGACCTGATCCGCGGCCGGATCCTCGGGCGGGTCGGAACCTCGCTCGATGAGGCGCTCCACAAACGGGTGTTCGACACCGTCGTGCGGCTGCCGCTGGTGGCAGGCGCGCGCAACGAAGGCCTGCAGCCGCTGCGCGATCTCGACAATGTCCGTTCCTTCCTCGGCAGCATGGGACCGGGCGCGTTCTTCGACCTGCCATGGCTGCCGTTTTATCTGGCGATCTGCTTCGCGTTCCATTGGCTGATCGGCGTCACCGCGCTGATTGGCGCGATCATCCTGGTGACGCTGACCTTGATCACCGAGTTTCTGTCGCGGCAGCCGGCGCGCGAGGCGATGGGCCTTGCGGCGCGTCGCAACGATCTCGCAGCCGCCAGCCGGCGCAACGCCGAGGTGCTGGTTGCGATGGGCATGTCGGGGCGGCTGACCCGGCGCTGGAGCCAGGCCAACGAAAAATATCTCGAAGGCAACCAGCACGCCAGCGATGTCGCCGGCGGCCTTGGCGCGGTGGCCAAGGTCCTGCGCATGACCTTGCAGTCGGCGGTGCTCGCAGTCGGCGCCTATCTCGTGATCCATCAGGAAGCGACCGCCGGCATCATCATCGCGGGCTCGATCCTGAGCGCGCGGGCGCTGGCGCCGGTCGACCTCGCGATTGCGCACTGGAAGGGTTTTGTCGCGGCGCGGCAGAGCTGGCAACGGCTCAACCGGCTGCTGCAGGAAATGCCCGCGCGGGACACGCAGACCTTGCTGCAGGATCCGGCGAGCCGGCTGTCGGTCGAGGCCGTCAGCATCGTGCCGCCGGGCGATCAAAGGGTGATCGTCCAGGACGTCACCTTCGCGCTGACGGCGGGCAACGGATTGGGCGTGATCGGGCCGAGCGGTTCGGGCAAGTCGTCGCTGGTGCGCGCGCTGGTCGGCGTATGGATGCCGTTCCGCGGCAAGGTGCGGCTCGACGGCGCAGCGCTCGATCAGTGGTCGTCGGACGTGCTCGGCCGCCATGTCGGCTATCTGCCGCAGGATGTCGAGCTGTTCGCAGGCTCCGTCGCGCAGAATATCTGCCGGTTCGATCCCGAGGCGAGTTCCGACGGCATCATCGCGGCGGCGAAAGAGGCCGGCGTGCACGAGATGATCATCAAGATGCGCGAGGGCTATAACACCCAGATCGGCGAACACGGCGCGGCGCTTTCGGCCGGCCAGGCGCAGCGCGTCGCGCTGGCGCGGGCGCTGTACGGCAATCCGTTCCTGATCGTGCTGGACGAGCCGAACTCCAACCTGGATACCGAGGGCGACGAGGCGTTGACGCGGGCGATCCGCGGCGCGCGCGAGCGCGGCGCCATCGTCGTGGTGGTCGCGCATCGTCCGATCGGCATCGAGGCGGTCGACCAGATCCTGGTGCTCCGTGACGGTCGCATGCAGGCCTTCGGTCCCAAGGAGCAGGTGCTGGCGCAGGTGTTGCAGCAACGTGTCGCGCCGCCGTCGCCGATCAAGATCGTCTCCGAAGGCGGAGTAACCAAGTCATGATCCGCCTTCCCAGTGCAGAGCCGGGCGCGCGCGGCTCGATCCAGTTGCATTTGATCATAGGCCTGGCGGTGGTCGTCGTTCTCGCCGGGGGGCTCGGCGGCTGGGCGTCGACCGCGGAGATTTCGGGCGCGCTGATCGCGCCGGGATCGATCGTGGTCGAGTCCAACGTCAAGAAGGTGCAGCATCCGACCGGCGGCGTCGTCGGCGAACTGCTGGCGCGCGACGGCGATATCGTCAAGGCCGGCGACATCCTGGTGCGGCTCGACGATACCGTGACCAAGGCGAGCCTTGCCATCGTCACCAAGAATCTCGATGCGCAATGGGCGCGCGCAGCCAGGCTCGAGGCCGAACAGCGAGGGCTCGACAAACTCACCTTTCCGCCGCAACTGACGAGCCGCATCAGCGATCCCGATGTCAAGAGTCTGATCTTGAGCGAGAGCAAGTTGTTCGAGGTCCGCGTCAACGGCCGCACCGGGCAAAAGGCGCAGTTGCGCGAGCGCATCACCCAGCTCAACGAGGAGATCGCCGGCCTCTCCGCGCAGGAGAAGGCCAAGGATCAGGAAATCGCGCTGGTCGAGAAGGAACTGGCCGGCGTCCGCGATCTCTACGACAAACACCTGGTGCAGATCTCGCGCCTGACCACGCTGGAGCGCGACGCCGCCCGGCTCAACGGCGAGCGGGCGCAATACATCGCCTCGCGCGCGCAGGCCAAGGGCAAGATCACCGAGACCGAGTTGCAGATCATCCAGGTCGACAAGGACATGGTCAGCGAAGTCTCCAAGGACCTGCGCGAGACCAACGACAAGATCGGCGAATTCGTCGAGCGCAAGGTCACCGCCGAGGACCAGTTGCGTCGCGTCGACATCCGCTCCCCGCAGGACGGCATGGTGCTGCAATCCGCGGTTCATACCGTGGGCGGCGTGATCACGGCCGGCGATGCCATCATGATGATCGTGCCGCAGGCCGACGACCTTCAGGTCGAGGCCAAGGTCAATCCGCAGGACATCGACAAGCTGCAGATCGGCCAGAAGACCTTGCTGCGGCTGTCGGCGTTCAACCAGCGCACCACGCCGGAATTAAATGGCGTCGTCAGCCGCGTCTCGCCCGACGTCACCACCGACCAGCGCACCGGGCAGAGCTATTACACCATCCGCGTTTCGATGCCGCCCCAAGAACTCGCCCGTCTCGGCGACGTCAAGCTGATCCCGGGCATGCCCGTGGAAGCCTTTGTCCAGACCGGCGACCGCACCTTGATATCCTACCTGATGAAGCCGCTCAGCGATCAGCTGATGCGCGCGTTCCGGGAGAAGTGACGGCAGATTCCATCTTGAAAGTCGGTTACAGACCTGCCGATTAACGCGTGATATCCTTCTCGATATTGCAGCGGGCATGATCCCTGTGGGGACCGACTAATGGCAATCGGCATCGCAAGGCGCCAATTCATTTCTGTGCTCGCCGGAGCAACTATTGCGCGGCCGCTCACGCTGCGCGCGCAGCCTGCGAGGCCGGTAATCGGGTTTCTCCACGGCGCGACGGCAAGTGCCTATGTGCCGATGGCGGGCGCGTTTCGCAAGAGTTTGAGCGAAGCTGGTTATTCCGTGGATCAGAACGTCACGATTGAGTATCGCTGGGCGGAGGGCCATCTTGACCGGTTGCCCGACCTGGCGGCGGACCTCGTGCACCATCAGGTGTCCGTGATCTTCACGGGTGGCGGTTCTGATCCAGCCCTCGCGGCCAAGGCGGCCACCGCGACAATCCCGATCGTCTTTGCGAATGGCGCCGATCCGGTCGAGGCCGGACTGGTCACCAGTCTCGACAGGCCGGGAGGAAACGTCACCGGCATCACATTCCTTATCAACACTCTGGGCCCCAAGGAATTTGAGGTGCTGCATGAGTTCGTGCCGAAAGCCGATCTTGTCGGCGTCCTTCTCAACCCGACGCTTTCAAATGCCGCCTCTCAATTTGAAGACATCGAGAAGGTGGCCGGTGCCTTGTCGCGGCCAATCCAGGTCTTTCATGCCAGCGCGGCAGGCGATGTCGACACGGTCTTTGCATCCTTGGCCCAACTTAAAGCTGGCGGGCTTGTGATCGGTGCCGACGCATTCCTTTTTAGTCGGCGTGATCAACTCGTCGGTCTGGCGACGCGTTATGCGATTCCGACCGTCTACCCATGGCGTGAGGCCGTGGCGGCTGGAGGTCTGGTAAGTTACGGAGCTAACATCACGGACGCTTATCGGCTCGCTGGCATATATACGAGCCGCATTCTTAGGGGTGACAAGCCAGCAAACTTGCCGGTCCAGCAATCTACCAAGACTGAGGTGGTCATCAATCTCAAGACCGCCAAAGCTCTTGGCATCTCCTTTCCGATGTCGCTGCTCGGCCGTGCCGATGAGGTGATCGAGTGACGGGGCAACACTTCAGCTGTGTTAGAGCGTGAATGATTTTTCCTCGAATCGTCATCTCGCTCTATCTATTTGTTTAAGCATGATCTCCGCGCAAACGCTTTGCGTTTGTCGCGAGGGAAAACCGGTGTCCACCCATCGGGTCGCGGCCCGAGGGCGTGCTTTTCCGGATCATGCTGTAGTTATTGCGCGAAGGCCGTCCAACAGCGTTTCTCAGAACAGCCGCCGCGGCGCCCCTGCTTTCGCAGGGACGTCGATGAGTATGGCGTCGGAGCGGCCTGCGCGCGGAACGCCTCAGCCCGGTCCTGCGCCTTGGGTAGCGGTGTACACGGCGTAGAGCGACTGGCTCGCGGCCATGAACAGGCGGTTGCGCTTGGGGCCGCCGAAGCAGATGTTGCCGCACACCTCGGGCAGGCGAATCCGGCCGATGAGCTTGCCATCCGGTGTCCATACCGTCACGCCGCTATAGCCCACGTGGCGGCCGGCATTGCTTGAAGCCCAGACATTGCCGTTGACATCGCAGCGCACGCCGTCCGGACCGCACTTCACGTCGTCAATCATGAAGTCGCTGAACTGCTTCTGGTTTGAGAGCTTGTTGTCGGCGCCGACATCGAACACGAACACGTCGCCCTTGCCGCCCGGACCAGTATCTCCTGGTCCTTTACCGGTGCTGACGACGTACAGCTTCTTGTAGTCCGGCGAGAACGCGAGGCCGTTGGGATCCGGCACCTGGTCCTCGCTCACCACAAGGTCGAGGCGGCCAGAAGGATCGACGCGATAGCAGTTGGTCGGCAGCTCGCGTTTGCCCGGCACAAAGCCGGCCGGCTGGCCGATCCGCGGATTGAGCTTGCCGGCAGCATTGCTGGCGCCGCTCGGAGCGTCGGGCTCGCCCTCGTAGAGCTGACCGCCATAAGGCGGGTCGGTGAACCAGTAGCTGCCATCCGGGTGGGCGACGACATCGTTGGGCGAGTTGAACTTCTTGCCATTAAAGTTATCGGCGAGCACGGATACGGTGCCGTCGTGCTCGTAGCGCACGACCCTGCGGGTGAGATGCTCGCAGGAGAGCTGTCGGCCCTGGAAGTCGAATGAGTTGCCGTTGGAGTTGTTGGACGGATAGCGGAACACGCTGACGTGACCGTCGTCCTCCGACCATCTCATTTGCCGATTATTGGGGATGTCGCTCCACAGCAGATAGCGGCCCTGCGCGCTCCAGGCCGGGCCTTCGGCCCACAGCAAGCCGGTATACAGGCGTTTGATGGCCGTGTTGGGTTGGGCGAGGTCATTGAACGACAGATCGACCGCGATGATGTCGGGGTCCCAGAAATAGGTGGTCGGGGCGCCGCGAGGGCCGAAGTCGCGCGGCGGGCTGGTGATCGTCGTCGGCGGCCCTAACTCGCCGCCCTGCTGGGCCAGCGCGCCGCTGGTCCCGACCGCGGCGGTGCCGGCGGCGATGGCCAGGCCGTGGACGAGCGTTCGTCGTGAAATCACTGATTCCGGATCGCGCCGCATTTCGCGTGTCATCACATCCTCCCAATATATGCAGCTGGCCGGTTGATCCGGCCAAGCGGCCGCAAGGCTAATCCGATCCTGATCCGGTTGCGAGAGCCGCTTTCCGATTCAGATCGCGGCTGAAGCGTGCAATGCAAGATGGCATTGCCTCGTCCAACCTATGTCGATGAGGAGGCGTCTATGAGGAGGCGCAGCGGTTGCGCCTGGTCGGCCCGACGTCGGGCAAATCAGTCAGAATTTTTTCTGGACGCTGACCGGTGCTCGAAGCTCATGCGCGCAAAATCCAATTTGCTGAACGGAATCAAGCTGATTTGGGTCGTCCAGTCCCCCTTGAAAAAATATTTCGCTTAACCCGTCGGGCAAATCACTCTTACAACTTCGCCCGTCTCGCCTGAGAGAGGGGCGTTGGCCATCGTCACGAACGTTGGGCGAGATGCGGTGGACGCGGCAGCGCGGCGCGCGAACGTGATCGCAGGGCAGGCTTTCGCTTGTGAGCGATCAGGAGCGCGCAAGACGAGCGGCGCTGAAGCGGACGGCAAAGCCGTGTGGTCCTGGCACCCGTTGCTGGTGTCAAGTCGGCGGAGGCAAGTCGGCCCGACCGGGTCCGGCAAAACCTTAATCCGCCTACGACGGTGACAAGACGAATTCGTCGCCGGGGAGAGCACGGAATAAGCCGTTAAAACCATTGCGTGCGGGAATGCCGGGTGAACCTGGTGGACCTGTGGTGACTAACTCGTGTGTTTTTTATTTCACACACGAGGCTGCGGGTGCGGCGGGCACCCGGCATTCCCCACGCCCTCCTTGGAGGCGAGTGGTTGAGGCACAACTCGGGCGCATCGCGCCGCGGGAACGTGGTCGCGTGTTTGGAATTGGCTGTTTGAAAAGCTCTCGGTCGTCATCACCCGCGAAGGCGGGTGATCCAGTACTCCGAGACGTCCGTGATCGAACCGAGAAGCTTCGGCGTACTGGATACCCCGCTGGAGCCTGTCATCGGGCTCGCCGAAGGCGAGACCCGGTGGCGGGGTATGACGGTTCTTTGTAGAGGCGCGAACGCGCACACCATCTATCGAACACTCACCGCGACAAATTCTGCAACAGCAACTTCAGCGCGGTCGCCGCGAACACCTGCATATTGCCCTGCCGGTCGGCGCTCGCCGTCTCCAGCGTGATGACGGAGGCTTGCGGGCCCGACACCGCCATGCAGCTGTGGCCGGCAGCATCACCATAGCGGTTGCCGGTCGGCCCGGTGGCGCCGGTCTCGGACAGGCCCCAATGGCTGGAAAAACGCTGGCGAACCTGACTAGCGAGCAATTGTGCATAAGGTTCGGAAGCGGACCGAATCCCTTTCATTGCCTCGTCCGGAATATCCATCAGGATCCGTCGCGCGTCGCGGGTATAGACCACGGCAGAACCCAGGAAATAGGCCGACGCGCCGGGCACCGCCAGCAGCGCTGCCGAGATCAGACCGCCGGTCGATGATTCCGCGACCGCGATCGTTTGTTTGCGCTCGATCAGTTTTGCCGCGATCTGTTCGGCAATGGTAACGAGTTCCTTCATCTGGTTTCAGCTCCGGTGCATGAGTCGTTTCAACAGCGTCTTCTTCGCCTCTCCCTTGTCCGCGAGCGAATGATAGACCACGCGGATAAAGTTCTGGCTGGCGAGGTCGGTCGGCGCCCATTTGGCATCGAGGTCCGCGAACGGTTTTGCCGCCACCACCTCGTCCTCGCTCTTGCCGTCCTTGACGAGCTTCGCCATGCGGTCGCGCGCGGTGATCAGCATGGTGCGGTATTCCACAAGCGCCGCCTTGTCGGCGATCGGGCCATGGCCCGGCACGATCCGGCTCTTGTCGTTGACGAGCTTCAGATAGGCGTCGGTCGCCGCGATCATGCCCTTGATGTTGCCGCCATTGGCGAAGTCGATATTGGGATAGCGGCCATTGGTGAAGGTATCGCCGGTCGACAGCACGTTGGCGGTCTTGAACCAGACATAGGTGTCGCCGTCGGTATGGGCGTTGGCGATGTGCTTGAGATCGGCGACGCGACCGAGGAGCCGGATTTTGAAGGCGCCGGTGTAGGTCTTGGTCGGCAGCGCGCCCGCCGGCGCCGGAGGCGTCTTCACGCCGGTCAGCCCGTTGGTGGTTCCACCCGCCAGCCTTTTCTTGACGTTGATCTCGGCGATCACCTCGGCGCCGTCCTTGGCGAACGGCTCGTTGCCACCGGTGTGGTCGCCGTGGAAATGGGTGTCGATCAGATATTTGATCGGCTGGCTCGAGAGCGTCGCGATCGCGGTCTTGATCTTGTCGTGCAGTGGCGCGTACTCGCCGTCCACCATGATGATGCCGTCTTTTGCGACTGCCACCGTGATGTTCCCGCCCTGGCCCTCGAGCATGTAGACGTTGTCGCCGAGATCGGTGGTCTTGATGTTGACCTCTGAGAAATCGACCGGAGGGGTAGCGGCCGGCGGCTGCGGCGGTTGCTGCGCCAGGGCGCTTCCCGAAAGCCACAGCGTGGTCGCGGCAACAGCGATTGCCATCCGGATCATGAAAAAGCCTCCCAGCCTCGAATTTGTGAGGATTCCTAGCACAGGAATGCATGGCTTGCCGAGTTGCGGGCGAAGAACGACCCTGCTTGAATGTCTCTATCACGAAGCGGCGCGGCCAAGCGCCCGAAAGAGGAAACGGTTTAGGGAAACCTCATGACCTCACCGATCGCGGGCGGCGTCGATTGCGATCTGCATCCGGCCGTTCCACACCTGACGAGCTTGCTACCCTATCTGAACGATTACTGGCGCGACCAGGTGACCACGCGCGGCATGACGGATTTGGTGTCGCAATCCTATCCCTCGAATTCGCCGATCACGGCGCGGCCGGACTGGCGGCCGTCGCAGGGCAAGCCGGGGTCCAGTCTTGAAGATATGAGGAAGCAGGCCCTCGACCCCTTCAAGGTCAGCCACGCCATCTGCAATCCGCTCTATGGCGTGCAGATGGTGTTCTCCGAGGATATGCAGGACGCGTTCTGCCGCGCGCTGAATGACTGGCTTGCCCGGGAATGGCTCGACAAGGACGAGCGGCTGCGCGGCTCGATCGTGATCCCGGTGCAGAGCGTCGAAAAATCGGTCGCCGAGATCGAGCGCTGCGCCAAGGACAAGCGCTTCGTGCAGGTGCTGATGCTGGTGATGGGCGACATGCCCTTGGGCAAGCGCGCCTATTGGCCGATCTATGCGGCGGCCGAACGGCTGGGCTTGCCGATCGGCGTTCACGCCGGCTCGAATTATCACAACCCGCCCACTTCCGTCGGCTGGGGCTCCTACCACATCGAGGATTACGTCGCGCAGGCGCAGGCGTTCCAGACCCAGTTGACCAGCCTGATCGTCGAGGGCGTGTTCGCGCGCCACCCGAAGCTAAATATGGTGATGCTGGAATCGGGCTTCACCTGGCTGCCGCCTTTTCTCTGGCGGCTGCACAAGTTCTGGCGCGGCATCCGGATGGAAACGCCGTGGGTCGACCGCGCGCCATTGGAGATTGTGCGCAGCAATATCCGCTTTTCGCTGCAACCGGTCGACGCGCCGCCGGATCCAGAGACGTTAAACCGGCTGTTTGACCATATGCAGTCGGACGAATTGCTCTTATTCTCAACCGACTATCCGCATTGGCAATTCGAGGGCGACCGCGCGCTGCCGGAAGGACTTTCGTCTGATCTTGTGCGCAAGATCATGATCGATAATCCGCATGCGACCTACGGCCGACTGAAAGAGCCGGTGATCAAGGAGACGACGCTATGAACATCCAGTTCCGTGAACGTCCGGAGGGAGCATCATCCGTTGCCGCCAAGACCGCGATCGCCGATTGCGACATCCATCCGGCGCGCGCGACCAAGACCGAATTGTACCCGTATCTGGCAAAGCGCTGGCATACGCATCTCGAAACCTACGACAAGCATCCCTATCAGGGCATGATGGAAGGCCCGCCCTATCCGAAGGCGCAGCCCAATGCCTCGCGCCGCGACGCTTATCCGCCGGAAGGCGGGCCGCAGGGCTCTTCGTTGTCGTTCATGCAAAAGCAGCACCTCGATCCGAATAACGTCGTGCTCGGCGTGCTCAATCCGCTCAACACCGGGCAGGGCATCCGCAATCACGATCTCGCCGCCGCGATCTGTTCTGCGATCAACGACTGGCAGATCGAGAAATGGACCAGCAAGGATTCGCGCCTGAAGGGCTCGATCGTGGTCGCCAACGAGGATGGCGTGACGGCCGCTGCCGAAATCAGGAAGCGTGCGGGAGACAAGAATTTCGTGCAGGTGCTGCTCTTAAGCCGCAATGTCGAGCCGCTCGGCCAGCGCCGTTACTGGCCGATCTATCAGGCGGCGGAGGAGGCGGGACTGCCCGTCGGCATCCACGCCTTCGGCTTCGGCGGCAATCCGATCACGGCGTCGGGCTGGCCGAGCTTTTACATCGAGGAGATGGTCGGCCACTCGCAGTGCCAGCAGACTGCGCTCGCGAGTTTGGTACTGGAGGGCGTGTTCGAGCGGCATCCGACGCTCAAGATGATCATGATCGAGGCCGGCTTCGGTTGGGCGCCGTCATTGGCGTGGCGTCTGGACAAGACGTTCGAGCGGCTGCATAGCGAGGTGCCGCACCTCAAGCGCAAGCCTTCGGAATACATCCGCGACCACATCTTCTGGACCACGCAGCCGATGGAAGACCCGGAGCGGCGCGATCATCTGTTGCAATTGATCGACTGGATCGGCTGGGACAAATTGCTGTTTGCGACCGACTATCCGCATTGGGATTTCGACGACCCGTCGCGGGTGTTGCCGCCCGGCGTCAGCGACGCCAACCGCGACGCGTTTTATCTCGGCAATGCGCGGAAGCTGTACGGGCTCGCTTGATGGCAAGGCACGTTATCGCCCCGGTGGACGAATTGCCGCCGGGCACGCGCAAATTCATCACCATCGACGAGCGCCCGATCGCGATCTTCAACGTCAAGGGCGAGTTCTTCGGCCTCTTGAACCGCTGCCCGCATCAGGGCGCGGCCTTGTGCGAAGGCCCGCTGATCGGGCTCGCGCAGTCATCCGACCCCGGCAAGATCGAATATACCAAGCTTGGCGAGATCATCCGCTGTCCCTGGCATGGTTGGGAATTCGATATCCGCACCGGCCAGTCCTACTGCGATCCCCGGCGCTTTCGCGCCAAGGCCTATCCGGTCAATATCGAGCCGGGCGCAGCCGTGGTGAAGGGGCCGTATATCGCCGAGACCATCGCCGTGTCGGTCGAAAGCGATTACGTGGTGGTAGACCTCTAGTCACGCCGTCGTTCCGGGGCGCGTGTGAGCGCGAACCCGGAATCTCGAGATTCCGGGTCTGGTCCTTCGGACCATCCCGGAATGACGGCGTTGGATCAAGTATGCCCCATCATCCGCCGCTCCCGTGCATAGCGCACCAGCGCGACGAAACGATAGATGCCATGCACGAATTTTCCATAAGGCAACGTGATGAAGAGCGCGAACACCACGCCGAGATGCAGCGCCAGCAATGGCCCCATCGCCGCGGTCTCGCGCAACAGAAACAGCACGATGCCGCTAAAACTCGTCAGGAACAGCATCAGGATGAAGGCTACATCCATGCCGGCGCGCGCGGGATCGGCCAACTCTGGGTCGCGTCTGAATTTCGCGACCAAGAGCCCGGCCGGTCCGATCAAAAGCCCGATGCCGCCCAGCGTTCCCAGCACCACGGGCAAGTCCCACCAGGGATAGGGCGCCTCGCGCGCCAGGAGGAAATGATAGAGCGTCGCCACGCAGGTCGCGGCAAAGCAAAGGATGAAGCCGTAGAAGGTCAGATGATGATAGATCTTGCGGCGGTCGGTCGGGCGCTCGTCCTCGTTGACGCAGCCGACGCCGCCGCCGTCGAGATAGCGCAAGTTCAAGGCATCCATGATGGCCTGCCACAGCGACGGCGCATCGGTCTTCATGCCGACCGGCTCGCCGATATCGCGCCAGAACGCGCGCACGCCCATTACCAGCGCCAGAATCGCGTACACGAACGCGGCGCCAAACAAAGCCGCCATCGCGTTATGCGGCATCAGCGCATAGAACGCGCCGGGGCCGGTGTGGATGCCATGGATCGCCCTCGGATCGTTGAAGATGGCAAAGCCGAAGATGAAGGCCGCGACACTGAGCGCGGCGATCAAGGTAATCACAACGCCGTTGTTCTCGAACAGGCCCGCGCAGGCGCGCGGCCAGGCATAGGCCGCATAGGATTCGGCGCGCGCGATCGCGAGCGTTTTCGGCACATTGACATTGAATTCATGCGGCGGCGAGAACTGGCAATCGGGATAGCAGGCGCCGCAGGCATGGCAGAGATTGGCGAGATAGTTGAGGTCGCCGTCGGAGAACGAGCGGCGCATTTCCATCGCCGGAAACACCGCGCACAGCCCCTCGCAATAACGGCAGGAATTGCAGACCGTCATCAGACGGTCGGCTTCGGTGAGAATCTTGCTTCCGTGCATTTGTCTGGCGCCTATGGCTTCTTGGTCAGCTCCTTGCCCTCCAGCCAATTCTGGATCAGGCCGGCGACTTGCGCATTGTTCTTGTCCATCATCATCATGTGCGAATTGCCGTTGATGCCGCTCTTCGGCAGCTCGACAATATCGACGCTGCCGCCCGCGGCCTTCATCGCGTCGGCAAAAGCCAAGCCAGTCGCGCGCATTTTCGGCCAGCGCGAATCGCGCTCGATGTAATCGCCATAGACGAACAGCGTCGGGATGTTCTTCAGCGCATCCACTTTCGCGGGATCGCCTATCCCGGCGGGCTCGACCGCGATCAGCGCCTTGACCTTGTCCGGCCGCGCCTGCGCGACCTTGAAGCCGAAGGTGCCGGCCTGGCTGTGGAACAGGATGATGCAGGGGCCGACGCGATCGATCTCGGCGATATAGGCCGCAATGGTCGCGTCATCATTGGTGGTCCAGCGCGGCACGCCCTGCTTGACGAAATTCTCGTAACCCTCGTTCGGAAACTGGCTGCCGGGCATCAACTTCCGCTTGGCCGGATTAGGATCGTAGGAGTTCGGACCATCGCCGATACGAAAACGCTCGAACGGGTTCGCCGTGGTCAAAAACACCGGCTCGCTCTTGAAGATGTCCGGATATTGCGCCCAGCCGGCGCGCCCGCGCTCGACCGCGTCGGAATTGTAGACGCTCCAACCCTTGCGCAGGAAATAGTTCAGCCAGCCTTCGCGGCCGTCCGGCGTCGTCTCATAGGTGACGCCGGTCAGCCCGCCGCCATGCCACAGCAGCAGCGGATAGGCGCCCTTTTCGTTCGCGGGGAGGAAATATTGCACATACATCTGCTCGACCTGGTAGACGCCGTTCGGATCGACCTTGGCCGGCACGCCGCCCGGCGTGAAGGTGACCTCCTTGACCGGCTTGCCGGAGATTTCCACGAGCCGTCCGCCGACATGGAACGAGCCCATGTCGCGTAGCGAGATCGGCTCCTCCGCGCGCGCCGGTTGAGAGGCCATCAGGATCGCCGCAATGGAAGCTGCTGCAAGACGTGACATGGCTCCTCCTCGAAATGACTGTGGCCGCTAGTTCTTTGCATTAGTTTTTCGCTTTCTTCGCCGCTTCCCGTCCCGCGATCCGCCCGAACACACTGCCGATGGTCATGCCGATGCCGGCGGCGTAGCCTTTTCCGAGCACGTTGCCTGCCATGATCTCGCCGGCCGCGAACATGTTGGCCGACGGCTTGCCGTCCTTCATCAGCATGCGCGCCTCCCGGTTCACGCGGGTGCCGAGATAGGTGAAGGTGATGCCGGGCCGCACCGGATAGGCTAAAAAGGCCGGCGTCTCGATCTTTCGCGCCCAATGCGTCTTTGGCGGGGTCACGCCTTCGGTGCGACAATCATCCAGGATAGTGTGATCGAAGGTGCCGGGCCTGACCGCGGCGTTGAATTCGGTGACGGTCTTTTCGAGCGCGGCTGGATCGAGCTCGAGCTTGGTGGCCAACTCCGCGACCGTTGGCGCGCCGATCGGCGGAAACAACGTCGGCATGAAGCTCGTCACCACGGTCGAATCGAAAATGATGTAGGCGATCTGATCGGGCTGTGCTGCCACCAGCCGGCCCCAGATGGCGTAGCGCTTCGGCCAGATATCCTCGCCCTCGTCGTAAAAACGCGCGGCGTTCTTGTTGACGACGATGCCGAACACCACGGAATCATGTCTTGTGATGATGCCGCCGTCGAATTTCGGAGCGCGGGCGTCGATCGCGACCGCATGGCACTGGGTAGGATCGCCGATTTCCTGCACGCCCCTGGCGAGCAGCATCTTCAGGATCGAGCCGCGGTTATAGGGCGTGCCGCGGATCAGGAAATTGTCGGCCGCCTCGCCCCAATATTGTTTCAGCCATTCGATGTTGGCCTCAAAGCCCCCGGCGGCGGCGACCAGGGTCGATGCCTTCGCATGGACGCGTCCATCGCCCTGCTTCAGCGTCGCGGAGAGAAACATGCCGTTGTCGACTTCGAGATCGACCACTTCGGCGTCATAGAGGATCTCCACGCCGAGCCGCTCGGCGGTGAGGTAGAGCGCGTTCAGCATCGCCCGGCCGCCGCCGAGGAAAAACGAATTGGTGCGCCCGAGGCTAAGCGTACCGCCGAGCGACGGTTGCCAGCGCACGCCCTGTTCGACGATCCAGTTAAGGATGTCCTTGGACTCCTTGATCATGTAGCGCGCCAGTTCCTCGTCGGTCTCCCCGCCGGTGACGCGCAACAAATCTTCGAAGAATTCCTCTTCGGTATAGGGCCCGGTCAGGATCTCGGTCGCCGCATCATGGGCACAGCGCATGTTGCGGGTGTGGCGGGTGTTGCCGCCACGGTAGAATTTTGGCGCGCCTTCCAGCACCAGCACCGAGGCGCCGGCCCGCCGCGCGCTGATCGCGGCGCACAAAGCGGCATTGCCGCCGCCGATCACCAGCACGTCGAACTTGCGATTTAAATCGACCATGCTGGATTTTTATCTTGTTGGCATGGAATGAGCGGGATCGCCGGCCGGGCGTGCACCCGGCCGGCGGTTCGAAGGGTTCAGGCCGCTACCGCTTCGCGCGTCGCGATGGTTCGGCCGCCGCGATAGACGGTGAGCGTGGCGATGATGCCGAGCGTCGCGGCGCACATCAGCCAAAATCCCGGGGAAGCCTTGTCGCCGGTGTGGTCGATCAGCCATGTCGCCGCAAACGGCGTAAAGGTGCCGAACAGGGCTGCTGCGAGCGCAAAGGCGAGCGAGAAGCAGGTGGTGCGGACATGCGCCGGCACGATCTCGACCAGGCAGCCCAGCATCGTGCCGCTATAGACGCCGAAATAGAACGAGAACATCATCTCCACCGCCAGCATCTTGCCGAAGGTCGGTGCGGCCACCAGCCAATTCAGCGCGGGATAGGCGGTCAGGAACGAAAGCGCCGCGATCGTCAGCAGCACCGGCTTGCGGCCGATGCGATCCGACACCGCGCCGCCGACCGGATTCCAGAAGAAGTTGGTCACGGCGACCATCAGCGTCACCAGCAGCGCGTCCTGGCTGGAGAGTTTGAGCACGGTCTTGCCGAAGGTCGGCGTATAGACCGTGACGAAGTAGAAGGTCGTAGTGGTCAGGACCGCGATCATCATGCCGAGAATGACGATGCGCCAGTTCGCCACCGCCGAGGCAAACACTTCGCGCGCGGTCGGATGCTTCTTCATCTTCAGGAATTCGGGCGTTTCCTCCAGCGTCCGGCGCAGCAGGAAGATAAAGGGAATGATGAGGCAGCCGATGAAGAACGGGATGCGCCAGCCCCATGCCGCAACGGTGTCGGCCGGCATCATTTCGCTCAGCACGAATCCGAGGGTCGCGGCGACGAAGATCGCGACCTGCTGGCTTGAGGACTGGAACGAGGTGTAGAAGCCGCGGTTGCCCGGGGTGGAAATCTCGGCGAGGTAGACCGAGACGCCGCCGAGCTCGACCCCGGCGGAGAAGCCTTGCAACAGCCGGCCGATCAGCACGATGACCGGTGCCGCGACGCCGATTGTCGCATAGCTCGGGCAGAACGCGATCACCACGGTGCCGACCGCCATGATGGCGAGCGTGACGATCAACCCCTGGCGGCGGCCGATGCGGTCGATATAGGCCCCGAGCACGATGGCGCCGACCGGGCGCATCAAGGCGCCAAGCCAGAACACGCCAAAGGTATTGAGCAGCGCCGCGGTTTCGTTCTGGGAAGGAAAGAACGCCTTCGCAATCGCGCTCGCATAAAACCCGAACAGGAAGAAATCGAACTGCTCGAGGAAATTGCCGCTGGTCGCGCGCAGGATGGCGCTGATGCGTGATTTGATCTGCGGTGTTTCCGAACTGCCTGGCTGCGACATCAACGCGTCCCCCCAAATTTTCGATACGGCCTTTCGCGGAAAATCCTTCCCGCCGGCCGGCTGACTTTGATTGAGCATGATCTTTTCGGAAAACCGGTGCCCACTTTTCCGGATCATGCTCTGCTGTGGCCGGGCAATGTGCCATGCCAGAGCCACGCGACCAACCGTAAATCTTTGGTTCTGTGGCTAAAAAAGCGAACCGGCTCAGGGTTTGCTCGGGGCGGAGGTAGAGGCGGAAGCGAGCAGCCATTGCCGGAATGCGTGCAGCTTCGGCGAATCCGCGCGCGCCTCCGGCGAAACCAGATAGAAGCCGGCATCCGCCGGCAGCGCGATCTTGAAGGGAACCACAAGCCGTCCCTTGGCGATATCGTCCTGGACATAGGACGTCCGCCCCACGGCGACGCCGATCCCATCGATTGCAGCCTGCACCGTCATGAACATCAGGTCAAAGGTGACTCCCGGCTGCTTCGAGATATCCGTCGGCAGGCCAGCGGCGGTCAGCCACAGCCGCCAATCATCGCTATTGGTGTTGCTGGTGTGCAGCAAAACGTGGTCCTTGAGGTCCTGCGGGCATTGCAGCGGTTTGTTGCCATTGACCAGCGCCGGACTACACACCGGAAACAGTTCGTCCGCCATTAGCCAGTCGGCGCGCACCCCCGGCCACTGGCCACGGCCGTAGCGGATACCGGCATCGACATTGTCGCGCTGGAAATCGATCAGGCTGGTGGACGTGGTGATACGCACATCGATGCCCGGATGCGCCTCCTGGAAAGCAGAGAGCCGCGGCAGCAGCCATTTTGCGGCCAGTGAGGCCAGCGTCGATACCGTCAGCACGTGGCCGTCCTCCTTCCGCAACAGCCGGTCTGTGGCGAGCCGCAGATCGTTGAACGCGGCGCGGACGCCGGGAAGGTAGTCGCGGGCTTCGGGCGTCAATTCCAGCGCGCGGTTCTGCCGGATGAACAGACGGGTGCCGAGTTCCTCCTCGAGCCGGCGGATCTGATGGCTGATCGCGGTTTGGGTGACGTTCAGCTCGGATGCGGCCTGGGTGAAGCTCAAATGGCGCGCCGCGGCCTCGAAGGCCCGTAACCCGTTGAGCGATGGCAGTCTGGCGCTCATGTTGCCGTTAGGTCCTCTCGATACATGAGTTTCTATCATGCGAAGCCGTGCAAAGTGTCGTTTGTAGAAAGCCCGAAAGACACCGATATTAGCTGCAACAATTTAGTTCTAGGAGATTGAAATGTCTACTTGCACTCACGAAACGATGACAAATCATCATGGTCAGGGACTTTTCGCCCTTCTCAGCGATACCTTGCACACCTGGCGCGACCGGGTGCGGCAGCGCCGCGAGCTGGCGCAATGGACCGACCGCGACCTCCACGATGTCGGGCTTTCCCGGAGCGACATCGCTTACGAGGCCGAGAAACCCTTCTGGCGGGCTTAGATAGCAGCCAGGCCGGCGTCGCCTCATCAGGGGGACGCCGGCCGCCTTCTTTCCGGATTGATGGAACCCGCCATGACGACCTTGCGTCTCGACGATCTCCGGCAATATTCCGATGAGTTGCGCTCGCGTAACGGCAACGCGGTGACCGTTCGTTTCCTCGAGCCAGGCGACGCCGAGGAGCTGCAAAACTACTTCCGCTCGCTCTCGACGCGCTCGCGCTATAACCGCTTCCTCGGCGCCATGAGCGAGCTGCCGAAATCGCAGCTCGACCATTTCATCCACATTGGCGAAGAAGAGCGCTTCAGCGTTGTCGCCACCATGAACATTGACGGCTTTGAGACCATCGTCGGCGAAGCCCGCTACGCGTTCAACACTGAAACCGGAAGTCTCGAATTTGGGCTTTCGATTGACGACCGCTGGCAGGGTCATGGCATCGGTTCGTTGCTGCTCAAGAACCTGGAATGCCGCGGTGCCGCGTTCGGCGCAGGACGCCTGTTCGGCGACACGCTGCGCTCCAACGACGCCATGATCGCGCTCGCCCGGAAATCCGGTTACGCGTTCACGCATAATCCGGACGACTGGAAACTGGTGCGCTTCGAAAAGCACATCGAAATCGAGCCGAAAGATATTCCCTGTGCGAGCTGGCGGGTGGCTGCGGCATCACGGCAAGAGGCCGCGCCTGCGTTCGCCGGTTGAGTTCTCAGCCCCTCCCGTGAGGAAGCGGGCTGAGATCCCACAATTACCTCACGCTATCCGGTCGTTGAAATCCGTCGACGTCGCGATCCTTCTCCAGGCCGCGAGTTCGTGTGCGACGAAGGCGTTCTTGCTTTCGATGCGCTCGACAGTGTCGCTGCCGAGCGGCAGCCGCAGCGGTGGCTCCTTGGCGTTCGCCAACGCGATAAAGGCCTGCGCCAGTTTGCGGGGATCGCCGCGCTGGCCGTGATTGACGTCGGCGGCGTGCGCGCGGGTCTTGCCGACGCTATCGCGATAATCCTCGATCTCGCGCGCGGTCCGCAACAGCGAGGTCTCGTCGAGGAAGTCGGTGCGGAAGAAGCCGGGCTCGACAACCGTAACCTTTATGCCGAGCGGCGCGACTTCGCCGGCAAGCGCCTCGCTGATGCCTTCGACCGCGAACTTGGTCGCGCCATAGATGCCCCAGCCCGGATAGCCGGTGTAGCCGCCGACCGAGGACAGATTGATGATGTGGCCGGAACGCTGCCGGCGCATGTGCGGCAGCACCGCGCGGGTGACGCCGAGCAGGCCGAATACGTTGGTGCCGAACAGTTTCGCCGTCTCCTCGGCGCTGGCTTCCTCGATGGCGCCCAGCAAGCCATAGCCGGCGTTGTTGACCAGGATATCGAACTTCTTCACCGCCTCACCAGCCGCCGCATGGGCTTCGGTTTCGCTGGTGACGTCGAGCCGCGTTGCCAGCAGTCGTTCGTGCGAGCCGAGACGCGCGTTGACGGTCGAGGGATCGCGGGCGGTCGCGACCACAGCGTCACCTGCCGCCAGTGCCGCCTCCGCGATCAAGGCGCCAAAACCGCGGGAAGCTCCCGTAACGAACCAGACACGCATGTTGTTGCTCCTTCCATGTGCCCTCCGGCGGTTTCGCCGGAGCAGATGGGCAAGAAATAGCGGCTCGCCATAAATGAGATAGTCCGATATTTATTCGACGAGCTACTGAGAAAAATTCACTAATGAGAATCGACCCCTCCGACCTTGCGACCTTTCTCGCCATCGCCCGGCACCGCAGCTTTCGCGGCGCAGCGACCGAGCTTGGGGTGTCGGCGTCGGCGCTCAGCCATGCGCTCCGCAACATCGAGGCGCGGCTCGATCTCAGGCTGATCAACCGCACCACCCGCAGCGTGGCACTGACCGAAGCCGGCGAACGGCTGTTCTCGCGGGTCAGCCCGGCGTTCCGGGATATCGATGACGCGCTCGAAGACCTGAACAATTTTCGCGGCAAGCCGGCCGGCACCTTGCGCTTCAACACCGCACGGCAATCGGCGCAATTGGTGCTGTTGCCGATCGTGACGCGGTTCCTGAAAGCCTTCCCCGATATCAGTGTCGAACTTGTCATCAACGACGCCTTGGTCGACATGGTCTCGGCAGGTTTCGACGCCGGCGTCCGGTTTGGCGAGACCATCGCCGCCGATATGATCGCGGTGCCGATCGGACCACGGCATCGCTTTGCGGTGGTCGGCTCTCCCGCCTATTTCAAGACGCGGAAACCACCAGCGACGCCGCATGATTTGAAGAACATGCCGTGCATCCGCTACCGCTTCACCAGTGGCACATTCTATCGCTGGGAGTTCGAGCGCGGCGGGATCGAAGTCGATATCGACGTCGAGGGGCCGCTGACCCTGAACGACCAGGACCTGATGGTCGACGCGGCATTGGACGGTGCTGGCCTTGCCTTTGTGTTCGAGACGCAGGTCGAGGCGCTGATTGCCAAACGCAAATTGGTACGGGTATTGGCCGATTGGTGCCCGGCCTATCCCGGCTTCTTCCTGTATTACCCGAGCCGCCGCCAATTGCCGGCGGCGCTGCGCGCTTTCGTGGACTTTTCGAGAGCGGGCGGGGCCGCCTAAGCGCCCTTGAACACCGGTTTGCGCTTCTCGATGAAGGCCTGCACCGCCTCGCGGTGATCGGCCGTTGTTGTGAGGCGGACCAGGCGCTCGGCTTCGTGGTCGCGGGCGGTCGCGAAATCGAACAGCAGGGCCTCGTCGAGATTGTCCTTCATGTAGCGGAGCGCCAGCGTCGGGCCCTCGGCCATTGATTTGGCGAACGCAAAGGCTTCGTCCTGAAGCTTGTCGTCGGGCACCACGCGGTTGAAGAGGCCGATCCTCTCGCACCTGTCGGCATCGACCTTCTCGGCCGTGAACATCAGTTCGCGCGCCCGCGCCGTGCCGACCAGCCGCGTCAGCAGCCAGGCGATGCCGTAGTCGCCAGAGAGCCCGACGCGCAGATAGCCGGTCGAAATGAATGCCGATTGCGCGGCAATGCGGATGTCGCAGGCCATCGCGATGGCGAGGCCCGCGCCGGCGGCGGGGCCGGGCAGGGCCGCAATGGTCGGCTTGCGCACCGAGACCAGTGCGCCGGTGAGCAGGCGCTGCCGCTCCTGCAAATCCGCGACCTTCTCGTCGTAGGACATATCCTGCTTCTTCTTGTCGCGATGGGCGCCCATGCCCTTGACGTCGCCGCCCGAGCAGAAGGCGGTGCCGGTGCCGGTGATCAGGAGCGCGCCGACATCGGGATTCTCGCCGCAGGTCCTGATCATGGTGCGCAGTGCAGGCGTCAGATGATCGGACAGCGAATTTCGCGCCTGCGGCCGGTTCAGCGTGACGATGGCGACACGGTCGCGGATCACGCACAGGAGTTCATCGGTGCCGGTGTCGACGGTGACTTCGGTGCTCATGTCGCTCCCCTTTGCGCTATTTTTCTCGCTCGTTACTCGTAGGGTGGGCAAAGCGAAGCGTGCCCACCACTCGGTCATCGGTGTTAGATGGTGGGCACGCCGCTGGCGCCTTTGCCCACCCTACGACAGTTGCATGACGTCCGTCATCCTAAAACTTCTCCACCCAGGGCCGCAGCTCGAGCTCCCAGCTCCAGGCGCTGCGCGGCTGCTGCAACACGTTCCAGTAGCTGAACGCAATCGCGTCGGGATCGAGCATCGAATCCGGTCTGTCAATCGGTTCGGTGCGGGCCGCGCTGCGGATGCCGCCATCGATGACAAAATGCGCGACGTGGATGCCCTGCGGCGACAATTCGCGCGCCATGCTCTGCGCGAGCCCGCGCAGCGCGAACTTGCCCATCGCGAACGGCGCCGATTGAGAATAGCCCTTGACGCTCGCCGACGCCCCGGTGAACAGGATCGCGCCGTGCTTGTTGGGTAGCATCCGCTTGGCGGCCTCTTGCGCCACCAGGAAACCACCGAAAGCGCTGACCGCGATCGTATTTTCGACATCGGCCGCGACCAGCTCGACGAAGGCGCCGCGCGCCCGCCCGCTGGCGTTGTAGACGACAACATCAGGTGTTGCGATCTCGCGGTCGACCAGGCCGAACAGCCGCTCGACCTCCTCAGGCTCGCTGGCGTTGCAGGCAAAGGCGCGGGCGCCGGTCTCTGCGCAGAGTGCGCCGAGCTTTTCGATTTTACGCGCGGCGAGCGCGACACGAATGCCCTGTTTGGCGAACAGCCGCGCCAGCGATGCGCTCAAGCCTTCGCCGGCGCCGACGATGAGAGCGGTCTTGTATTTCGGCGTTTCCATCTGCGTATTCCTTTTGCGGGACCTAAGGCTATCTAGGCGCGCAATCCGGCAAGGCAACCGGCTCTCTCCAAAACAGGATCGAGCGCGGCCTTGTCCTCAATCGCTGCATATTTGGCGCGCAGCATGGCAAGCGAGCGCACGTGATATTTTTGCGGCCTCTGCGTCCATACCTCATCGCCCAGTGTGACGCTGAATTCCGGCTTGCCTTCAGCAAGAGTTTTCTCATTGGCCAAGGTCCACGGCATAAATCTTCCACCGACCTGCCGCTTGAGGATCGGCGCCAGTGTCGGCTCAAGCGTCGACCAGGCCTCGAACGCGCCTTCGGCGCGTGGCCACAGCATGCGGTGCACCCAGTCGACCACGTGCGGCGCGTTGCCTTCGATCAGCGCGCCCGTGGTCGGGTCTTTCCAGAGCTCGTAAAACTGCCCCCAGAGCCCGAAATCGCCATAAGCCGGCCGCGCGCCGAACAGATAGGGCCGCGTCGAAAGATGGCGCTCGAGCAGGCCGAGCATGTCCTGAAAGCCGGCCTCGATCTGCGGCGCGGTCTCTTCGTTCGAGCCGACGAACCAGACCCGGTCGGCCATGCGGGAGCGGATCTGGCCGGCGAGGCCCACATGCTCCGGCTCGCTCGCCTGGGGCTCGCGCATGCGCGCGATACGCCCGGCCGAAGCGACCTGGTCGACCTCGCGGGTCCAGCGATAGTGGAACATCCATTTGTTGCCCCACTCGTCGCCGAATTCCTCGATCAAGGCGGAAACAAAGCGCGTCACCGGATCGTCGGGATGGATTGACGGCTCCGGATAAAGCTTCTCGATCTGGTCGATGATCGGCGTGGAATCCTGGATGCCAGTCCCCTCGGGCGTGATCACCAGCGGGACGATCGGCATTTTGGCGTGTTTCTCGTATTCCGCCTGGCTTGCCGCATTGCGCAACATCCATTGATGCGGAATGGCTTTGTAGCGAAAATAGGCCCGGACCTTGACCGAGTAGGGTGACATCTCGGCGCCGATGATGCGATATCCGTCCGCCACGGGGTGATCCTCCAATGTTGTTTGTTGACGGCTTGATCGCCTGCTTTATCTGGAATGATCTACATCATCCAAAGCTCGATGTCGAAGAGATCGCGGGTCGCAGGGTGGAACGGACAAGAGATCAAACATGCAACAATCATCCGGACATGATGTGACGGAAAGAGCCAGCCAGGGCGGATTGCTGGCGCCGGACACGTCCGGAATGAATTTCTACCGCGCCGATCCGGCGCTGACTGACCTGTTGCGCATCCATCTGCCCGATGCGGTCTTCAACCACATCGAGCCGCATCTCGACCGGCTGGGCGGACTCGCCGGCGGTTATCTCGACGAATGCGCGCGGCTCGCCGACCGCCATGTGCCGGTGCTGCACCAACGCGACCGTTTCGGCCGCGACGTGCAGTGGATCGAATATCACCCGGCCTATCGCGAACTGGAGAAGGCCGCGTTTGGCGAATTCGGCATTCACGCGATGTCGATCCGCAAGGGCATCCTGGGCTGGCCGGATAAATATCCCGTCGTTGCCAAGCATGCGTTTACGTTTTTGTTTAATCAGGCCGAGTTTGGCTTGGGCTGCCCGATCAATGTCACCGATGGCTGCGCAAAACTCCTGGCGAATTTCGGCAGCGAGGACTTGAAGGCGAAATATCTCGATGGGCTGACCGAGACCGACATGGCGAAGCTGACCCAGGGTGGCCAGTTCATGACCGAGAAGGAAGGCGGCTCCGACGTCGGCACGCTGACGACATCTGCGGTGCAGGAGGGCGATCACTGGCGCCTCACCGGCGAGAAATGGTTCTGCTCCAATGCGGACGCCAAGGTCGTGATGCTGCTGGCGCGGCCAGAAGGCGCGCCTCCCGGCACGCGCGGCGTCGGGCTGTTCCTGATGCCGCGTTTTCTCGACGACGGTTCGCAAAACCACTACCGGATCGTTCGGCTAAAGGACAAGCTCGGCACCCGCTCGATGGCCTCGGGCGAGATCAAGCTGGAAGGCGCGATTGCGTATGCGGTCGGAAAACTCGATCGCGGCTTTGTGCAGATGGCCGAGATGGTGAATTCCTCGCGGCTCTCCAACGGCGTCAAATCGACCGCGCTGATGCGCCGCGCGCATCACGACGCGATGACGGTGGCGAAAAATCGCGTGGTGTTCGGAAGCCGCATCGTCGATCTGCCGCTCGGGCGGCGGCAATTGATGAAGATGGCGCTGGCGACCGAGCAGGCGCTGTCGATGAGTTTTCTAACCGCCGACGCGCTCGACCGTGCGGAGGCCGGCAGCCAGGACGCCGCGGCGCTGCTGCGCATCTTGACGCCTACCCTGAAATTCCGCGCTACCCGCGATGCCCGGAAAGTCTGCGGCGATGCGCTCGAGATGCGGGGCGGCATCGGTTACATCGAGGAATTTGCCACCGCGCGATTGCTGCGCGATGCCCATCTCGGATCGATCTGGGAAGGCACCGGCAACATCGTCGCACTCGATGCGCTCAAGCGCGCGATCGGCCGCCATGGCGCCGATGGCGCGCTTGCGGCCGATTTGCATGCCCGGCTCGACGACAGCGCCAAAGTGCCGCAAGCCTGGCGGGACCGTTTGCGCGCTCTTGTCGATCGCGCCGTAGGCTTTGCACGCGAGGTGGCAAGCCGCGCCGACAACGAGGCCGAGGCGCGGCGCGCCACCAGCCTGCTCTATCATGTCGCCAGCTCAGTCGCGCTCGCCTGGGAAGCCGGCCGTATCCACGAGAGGCGCGGCGATGCGCGAAGGCTGCTGTTGTCGCGCCTGGTGGTCGATCACCGGATATCGGCTGATGATCCGTTCCGGCTCACGGAAAATGCGACGCAGACCGCGATCGCTGATCTCTTGCTCGGCGACCATTCGGTCGGCATGGCCGAGGTTGGCGAATTGGTTTTGGCAGCGTAGGCTGCATCGCTAACTTTCTAATTCAAGAAACCAGCATCCGAGGAAACGCCGATGAAGGCCGCCGTCCTGCATGAAGTCAACAAGCCCTTGGTGATCGAGGACGTCAGCCTGCCCAATCCCGGCCCGCGCGAGGTCCTGATCCGCACTTCAGTGGCCGGCCTTTGCCACTCCGACCTGCACTTCATGGAAGGGCTTTATCCGCATCCGCTGCCGGCGGTGCTCGGTCATGAGTCGGCCGGCGTGGTCGAGAAAGTCGGCTCAGACGTCAACTATGTAAAGCCCGGCGATCACGTCGTGACGTGTTTGTCGGTGTTTTGCGGCACCTGCGACAATTGCACCATGGGGCGCACGGTGCTGTGCACCGACACCACGGTAAAGATGCTGCCGGGCGCGTCGAATCGGCTGTCATGGTCGCGGCCAGAGAAACTCAATCAGTTCCTCAATCTCTCTTCGTTCGCCGAGCAGATGCTGGTGCACGAAAACGCCATCGTCAAAATCAAGAAAGAGATGCCGCTGGAGCTCGCGGCCTTGATCGGCTGCGGCGTCATCACCGGCTATGGCGCGGTGGTGAATACCGCAAAGGTTGCGCCCGGCGAGAATGTGGTGGTGATCGGCTGCGGCGGCGTCGGCATGGCCGCGATCAATGGCGCGCAGATTGCGGGCGCCGGCCGCATCATCGCGGTCGATACCAACCCGGCCAAGCTGCAGTTAGCGACCAAGCTGGGTGCGACCGACATCGTCGATCCCCGCAATGGCGACGTGGTGCAGCAGGTGCGCGAGCTCACCGGCGGCGGCGTGCATCATTCGTTCGAGGTGCTGGGCCGCAAGGAAACCGCCGAACAGGCCTTTGCGATGCTGGCGCCCGGCGGGACCGCGACCATCGTCGGCATGATCCCGTTCGGCCAGAAGATCGAGCTGCACGGTTTCGACTTTTTGCGCGAACGCAAGATCCAGGGTTCTTCCATGGGCTCGAACCATTTCCGCGTCGACATGCCCCGCCTGGTGGAATTTTATATGCGCGGCAAGTTGCACCTGGAGGACTGGATCTCGGCCAAGCTAAAACTTTCCGAGATCAACGAGGGCTTTGCCGCGATGAAGGCCGGCAAGACCGTACGCAGCGTGATCATGTTTGATGTTTAGCCGTCATTCCGGGGCGTCGCGTCAGCGACGAACCCGGAATCCAGGAGTTATTCGGCACACGATTCCGGGTTCGCGCTGACGCGCGCCCCGGAATGACGCTTGTGCCTCACCTCGCCACATGCGCGGACACGGCGAGCCAGCGGCCGTTCTGTCGCGCCCAGCAGTCGGTGTAGCGGCCCGACGCCTGCTTGCCATCCGGCGTCGTGTAGCTGGTCGCAGCGTGGATTATGGCGAAATCTCCTAACACGCGAATCTTGACGTCTTCTGCCCTGAGATGCCTGATCTTCACGGGGATCGCGGTCTGCTTGAGGAATGCGGTGCGGTCGACCAAAGTCTTGTCGGGATTGCTGCAATAAAAATCGTCAGCAAGAATTTCGTCAAAACGTTTGACGTCCGAATTTTGCACGGAGGCGACGTAATCCCGATTGAGCAGCGTTAGTTCGTCGAGGTCCTTGTTCATTGCTCTCCCTCTCTTCGTTGTTGCCGCCGCATTTAATCATTGAACATCGGCGGCGCAACAAAGCCGCCGAATTCGCGCTCGATCAATTCCGCCAGTTTCAGCGGCGTGCGGTCTTCCAGCCAGGGGCCCACGATCTGCACGCCGATCGGCAATCCTTCGGCGGAAAAACCAAGCGGGATCGCGGTCGACGGCAGGCCG
>Ga0070717_10000446_pt1 | contig 26199 bp, 22 predicted proteins | sample LARL113metaG_FD_71366 | JGI IMG/M metagenome (GOLD analysis project Ga0070717, IMG submission 71366) | Corn, switchgrass and miscanthus rhizosphere microbial communities from Kellogg Biological Station, Michigan, USA - LAR L11-3 metaG | ecosystem: Host-associated > Plants > Roots > Rhizosphere ...
AAAACCGCGGATCCGCTTGCGACGGCAACCGCTGAGCCAGACGAAGATCCTCCGGTGATGAACTCGAAGTCCCACGGATTCTTCGGTGCGCCGTGCACGGCATTGTAGCCCGAGGGCTCATACGCGAGCTCGGTCATCGCCGTATAGCCGATGCGGCACGCGCCGGTGCGGTCGAGATGGTCGAGTACGGTTGCCTGCGGCGATCGTTCCAGGGGGAGGGGCTGCGCAAGCCCACCGTGCGGCAGGCGGGTCGCCGAAATAAACATGTCCTTGGCCGCGTACGGCATAGCGTCCAGCACACCGTGCCCGTTGGCGACACCGCTTTCGAATTCGACAAATGCTTTCAGCTGAGGGTCAAGCTTGCGCGCAAACGCGCCCGAGCTCGCGGAAAGGTATGCACGTCCCTTCGCATCAAGCTCTGTCCAATCTCGAAAACGCATCGACACGATCTGGAGCTTCGAATCTGCGGCAAGGGCCGCCGGTGGTTCCAACGTCTGCGTTCATAATGCTACACAAACGAAAGAACCGCCAAGTCCACCACGTCGACAGAGCAACGTCTCAGCCATGAGTACGGTCGTTACCGCGGGTGCCGAAGGCCCCGGCACAAAAGTGCCACTACTCATCATTGGGGCGGGTGCCGCAGGTCTGTGCGCGGCGCTGAGTGCGAAAGAGGCAGGCGTTGAGGTTGTTGTCGTAGAGCGAGAGGCGACGCCGTCCGGCTCGACCTCATTGTCAGCGGGCCTGATTCCGGCTGCGGGCACGCGATTTCAACGTGCCAAGAATATCCATGACAGCGCGAAGTCGTTTGCTGCTGACATCACGCACAAGGCGAATGGCGAGGTCGATCCTGCGGTGGTTGAGGCTATCGCAGGGGAGTCTGCGTTGCTCATCGAATGGCTGGCGGACCGCCACAGCTTTCCTTTCGATGTGATCGACAACTTCAACTATCCCGGGCACTCTTCGTTGAGGATGCATGGCTTGCCAAGCCGCACCGGTCGCGAACTGATCGACCGACTGCGCACCGCGGCCGAACATAATGACATCGTGATTTTAAGCCGAAGTGTCGCCGAACGACTTTTGGCCGATGCGGAAGGACGAGTCACGGGCGTGGAAATAGCGCGCCCCGATGGCGCACGGGAGTGGATTGGATGCGATGCGTTGATCCTCGCCTGCAGCGGTTTCGGCGGGAATCCCGATCTGGTGCGCCGTCACATACCGGAAATGGCAAGCGCAATATATTTCGGCCATCCCGGCAATCGCGGTCACGCCGTCGTGTGGGGGAGCGAACTCGGTGCGGAACTCGCTCACCTTGGCGCCTATCAAGGTCATGGTTCGGTGGCGACACCGCACAACATCTTGATCAGTTGGGCAGTCGTTATGCAGGGCGGAATTCAGGTTAACCGCGAGGGCCGCCGGTTCAGTGATGAGACGCACGGATATTCGGAACAGGCCGCCGAAGTGCTGAAACAACCGGGCGCCGTTGCATGGGATGTCTTTGATTCACGAATTGCAGCGGTGGCTCGGCAGTTTGAAGACTTTCAGCAAGCAGATCGCGCCGGCGCGGTTTTGACGGCCACCACCGTGGAGCAGCTCGCAGAGGCGATGTGTATTCCCGTCGCAGCCTTCGTTGCCGACTGGAAGGAAGTTGAAGCACTAAAACTTGGCGGCGGTCAGGACCGTTACGGCAGAAAATTTCTTGCAGACCAGCTGTGCAAACCTCCTTATCACGCAGTCAAAGTGACCGGCGCGCTGTTTCACACGCAGGGCGGAGTTGCGGTGGATCCAACCGGTCGCGTGAAGCGCAAGAACGGAGCAGGGTTTCCCAACCTGTTCGCGGCTGGAGGTGCGGCAGCTGGCGTCTCGGGTTCGACGGCAGCGGGATATTTGTCGGGGAACGGGCTACTCACAGCGACAGTGCTTGGCCGTTTGGCAGGCGTGGCAGCCGCCAGGCAAGTGACTAAACGCTAGATCAATCTCGAGCGGGCACAACCCAGGGCTTGAGAGCGCGATGCTCGGTAGAAAATTTGGCGATTCGATCTCGATAGCTCTCGGTGAGATCGACGTCGTCCCATCCGTTCAAAAGCTGGTTTCGACTGACCGGATCAATCTCAAATGCGTAGGTCCGATTGCCACACGCAATGGTCTTGCCCTCCAGATCGACCACGATTGGATGATCCGGATTGGCTGAGACCGCCGCCGCCATGTCGGTAATATCAGCATCTGATACGATGGCTGTGAGCAGGCCGTTCTTGACCGCATTTTGCGCGAAGATATCGCCAAACGACGGCGCAACGACACAACGAAATCCGTAGTCGTAGAGGGCATAGACGGCCGCCTCGCGCGAGGAGCCGCCGCCGAAATTTCGACCCGCGAGCAGAATCTTTGCGTTTTTCCAGCCGGGCTGGTTAAGCGGAAAGTCTTTTTCGTTTCCGTCGCTGTCGAAACGTAGATCCTGAAAGAGGACCGTGCCGAGTCCTTTCGATCGTGGCCATTTGAGATAGCGCGCCGGCAGGATTTGATCAGTATTGAGGTTTGGCAACGGCAGAGGGCAGGCCTTGGCGTTGAGCCGGACAAATTTCTCCATGCGCCGGCTCCTATGCTTTCCGTCTCGCGAGCAACGGACGGACATCCGCGAGATGTCCGCTGACGGCGGCAGCGGCGACCATTGCGGGCGACATCAAGTGTGTACGCGCGCCGGGACCTTGTCGGCCCCGGAAATTGCGATTGGTCGTTGATGCACACCTCTCGCCGGACGGCACGATGTCTCCGTTGATACCGACGCACATTGAACAACCGGAGTCTGCCCATTCCAGTCCGGCCTCGCGGAAAATGCGATCAAGGCCTTCTCCTTCTGCCTGTTGCTTCACGCTGGAAGAACCCGGCGATACGAGGCCCGGCACCTTGCTTACGCGACCAGCCAGAACTGCGGCCGCGGCGCGCAAGTCCTCGATGCGTGAATTGGTACAAGAGCCGATGAAGACACGGTCGATCGAAATTTCAGTCAGCTTCTTGCCTGGTGCGATCGCCATATAGTCCAGCGCGTCGCGCAGATATTTGGCGCGCACCGGGTCTGCTTCGCGCGCCGGGTCAGGGACGCGGGCGTCGATCGGCAAAGCGTCATCAGGTGTCGTGCCCCAGGTCACGATGGGGGCAATGGCGTTGCCATCGAGCTTCACCTCGCGGTCGAAGTCGGCATCCGGGTCGGAAACCAGTGCCGACCAGGCCTCGACGGCACGGTCGAAGGCGCCACCGTTTGGTGCAAAAGGGCGACCCTTGAGATAGGCGAACGTTGTTGCATCCGGCGCGACCATCCCGCATCGACCGCCGGCTTCGATCGACATATTGCAGAGTGTCATGCGCCCTTCCATGGACAGGGAGCGGATGGCGCTTCCGCCGAATTCGATCGCATGACCCTGTGCCCCATCGGCGCCGACATGCGCGATGATCGCAAGAGCGATATCTTTTGCACCGACCCCGATCGTGGCGTTGCCGTCGACTGTAACGCGCATGCGCTTTGGTTTCTTTTGCCAAAGAGTTTGCGTCATCAGAACGTGCGCGACCTCGGACGCGCCGATTCCGAAGGCGTACGCGCCGAAAGCGCCGTGAGTCGATGTATGACTGTCGCCACAGACAATAAGCAGTCCGGGTAAGGTCAAGCCTTGCTCAGGACCGACAACGTGCACGATGCCTTGGCGCGGGTCACGCAAGCTGAAAAGCGTTATGCGGTTTTCAGAGGTATTTGCCTCGAGATTGCGTACCATCGCCGCGATCTCGGGATTGGCAATGGCCTGACCACGGCCGCGGGTCGGCACATAGTGGTCTGCAACCCCGAATGTCAGTCCCGGCTCGGCGACACTGCGCCCGCGCTCCTTCATCTGGCTGAAAGCATGGAACGAACCTTCATGCACATAATGCCGATCGACCCAGAGCAATGAGCCTCCGTCATCGCGACGCACAATCTCGTGCGCGGACCACAACTTGTCGATAAGGGTCGAGGGCTCACTCATATGGGGGCGTCATTAACGGTTGCGGCCTTGTCGAGGGTTCGCAATATTGTAGACCCAAGTTCGGGGACCTTGAATAACCAGACCATACCAATGGGCCCCGCCCAGCAATTGTGAACCAGAAGGGAGTGATCATGCCGAACCCAGGGAAACTAAGCCGCCGTCAGTTCCTTGCCACGACGGCGTTTGGAGCCGCGGTTACGGCCACCGGCAGCATTTCGATGCCTTCCGTTCTGCGTGCGCAAGGCGCGTCGGTCAAGCTTGGCGTACTGCATCCGGTCACGGGCGCGCTCTCCTATTCAGGTCAGCAAGGTCGCCTCGGTGCCATCTTGGCCGTTGAGGAGATCAACGCAGCCGGCGGCGTGAAGGGTCTGGGCAAGATTGACGCAATCCTCGGCGACGCCCAGTCGACGCCGGATGGTGGCGTCGCGGAAGTCGAGAAGATGAATTCCGCGAACGTCTGCTGCATTGTCGGCGGATACGCCAGCAACATTTGTCTGGCGACGACGCAAGCGGCGGCGCGCTACGAGCTTCCTTATGTCGTTGACGTCGGCGTCGCCGACGGAATTGTCACTCGCGGCCTCAAGAACACTTTCAGGTTCGGCCCTGGCTTCGGTGTCATTTCCAAAACCGCGCTGGCCAATCTCGCCGCCATCAACGAGCAGGCCGGCAAGCCGGCCAAGACGGTGATGATCGTGCACGAGGATTCTCTGTTTGGGTCTGGCCTGGCGAAGTTGCTGAACGCGCAGCTCCCGCAGCAGGGCTTTGAGATCCTTGAGACGATACCCCATCCCACGCCGACTCGTGATTTCAACAACGTTGTTCTCAAGATAAAGGCGCAGAACCCCGATCTCGTAATTCCCGCAAACTACTATAACGAATACGTTCTGCTTGCCCGCACGATGCAGCAGCAGCAGGTCAAGCCGAAGGGCATCTATTCCGTGCTCGGCGGGGCAGCATCCTCATATAAGTTCGTGAAGGAATTCCCGGATGCAGCAAGATACATCATGGACTGCAATCACTGGTTCGATCCGCGCAGCGAGAAGGCGCTGGCGCTGAAGAAGAAAGTCGAGAGCAAGGACCAGTTCTACACCTACGAAGTCTACATGAATTACAGTTGCGTCTACCTCATCGCGGACGCGCTCGAGCGCGCAGCGTCGGTCGACCGAGCCAAAGTTACGGACGCGCTGGCGAGCTCGACATTCTCCGGCCATGTCATGCCTTACGGGCCGACAAAGTTCGTCAATGGCCAAAACGAGGGCGCTGCGCCGGTTAATACGCAGGTGCTCGACAACGACATCAAGGTGATTCTGCCTGCCGCCTTCGCCAATGCGAAGGCGGTGTTTCCGCGACCGGCGTAAGTGTCATAGAGTTGCGGGTGGGGTTCCTGAAACTCCACCCGTTCCCGTGACCCTTAGAGCATCGCGTCAGTGCTGTCGCCCGTCATCCTCATCCCCGCGATTCTCAACGGCCTGTTGATCGGCGCAATCTATGCACTGGTTGCGCTTGGATTGACGCTGATCTACGGCGTGCTTCACATCATCAATTTCGCCCACGGCGCATTGCTAAGCGCAGCCATGTTCGCCGCTTTCTTTGCCTTTCGCCTTTTGGGCCTTGATCCTTACGTTGCAGTCTTCCTGCTCGCGCCGGCATTTTTCGCGCTGGGCTATGTCTTGCAACGTTTCCTCATCGGCCCCGCGTCACATGGTGATGACCGCAACATGTTGCTGGTCACCCTTGGGGTCGCCATCGTTATCGAGAACGCGCTTCTTTACGCATTTCGCGCCGATACGCGGACAATCGATGTTCCTTATGCGTTTCAGACGATTGATCTTGGATTCACGTTTCTGGCGGTGGCGCGCGTTGTCGGTTTTGTCGCGGTCTTTGGAGTGGCGCTCGCACTGTGGGTGATAATGAGTTTTACCGACACCGGCCGTGCCATTCGCGCTGTTGCCAGGGAGAAACTCGGTGCTCAGCTCGTCGGCATTGACGTCGCCCATATCTACGCGGTGACCTTCGGCCTTGGCACCGCGTGCGTTGCGATCGCCGCCTGCCTGTTGATCCCCACCTATTACGTTAATCCCAGAGTAGGGGATGCCTTCGTTCTCGTTGCCTTTACGATCGTCGTACTCGGCGGCATGGGCTCCGTGCCGGGCGCGCTTGTGGGAGCGCTGCTGATCGGTGTCGCTGAAAGTCTGTCCGGGCTCTTTCTTGGAGAGTCGCTCGGCCAGATCGGCATTTTCCTCATTTTTATTATCGTACTCCTGGTGCGGCCAAGTGGCTTGTTCGGGGCGCGCGCATGAGGGCTTTTCTTCCGATCGCCGCGGTATTCGTTGTCCTGGCGGCGGTGCCGTTCGTCGTCCATTCGAATGTCACACTTAATTTTCTCGTCGTGGCGCTCATGATCGCTCTGGCGGGGCAGGGCTGGAATATTCTCGGCGGTTACGGCGGGCAATATTCGTTCGGTCATGCAGCCTTCTTCGGGACTGGCGCATATGTCACCGCCATCCTGCAGATGCGATATGGGATCAACGCATGGTTTGGCTTTGCGATGGGCATTGCCGCCGGCGCTGCACTGGGCGGTGCACTTGGCGCTCTCGTTTTTCGCTCCGGCCTGCGTGGTTCTTACTTCGCGCTGGTGACCCTCGCGTTTGCCGAAGTGCTGCGCATTATCGCGAGCGTCGCCCCGATCACCGGAGCCGGTGTCGGGACATTGATCAAACTCGATTTGGGCATCCAGACCCTGCAATTTCAAAGCCGCGCGGCATACTACTGGATCATTCTTGTGCTCGTTGGCATATCGCTCGTGATCGCCCGGCTCATCGAGCGCTCTCGTTTCGGCGCCTGGCTGATCGCCGTGCGCGAGAATGAAGATGCGGCGAGGGCGCTCGGAGTCGACGCAAGCACCGTCAAGACTGTCGCCATGGTCATCTCGGCCGCCATTACCGCCGCCGCAGGATGCTTCTACGCGCAATATTTTCTCTTCGTCGATTCCGGTATTGCCTATGGCACCTGGATCTCCGTTGAAGCGCTTTTGACCCCAATCATTGGAGGTGTCGGCACAGTATTCGGACCGTTGCTTGGCGCTCTTGTGGTCAAGACCCTGAGCGAGGGCGCAAAGCTTTTGGCGGGCGATGCGCCTGGTCTCGATCTCATCATCTACGGCGCAGTGCTCGTGCTGGTTATCTGGATCATGCCGCGCGGCCTGATCGGTGGGCTCTCGCATGTGCGCAAGCTGCTGGCGCGGCGTGGGACGACGACAGTTCCCGCTGGGGAGGCGCCCCATGGCTGAACCGTTGCTCGCTGTAAATGGCATCACTTGCAGGTTTGGTGGCTTGCTGGCGGTCAATGCAGCCTCGCTCACGGCGCAGGCAGGGCAAATCACCGCGCTCATCGGCCCCAACGGCGCCGGGAAGACCACGCTCTTTTCGATCATCTCTGGCTTTGTCAGAGCCAACCAGGGCTCCGTTCATTTTGCCGGCAAGGACGTCACTGGTGAGCCGCCGCACCGTCTCGCGCGGCGTGGAATCGCCAGGACGTTCCAGATCGTCCAGCCGTTTTTCGGTCTATCGGTCCGCGAAAACATTCTAGTGGGCGCCCATCTTCATCATCGCAAACGCGACGCGGCGCTCGCCGCCGCTGATCAGATCGGTCGCGATGTGGGGCTTGGCGAGATGCTCGACAAGCCGGCCGACGCATTGACCGTCGCCGGCCGCAAGCGGCTCGAACTTGCCCGCGCGCTTGCGACCGAACCCAAGCTACTTCTGCTCGATGAAGTGCTGGCGGGCCTCAATCCATCGGAGATCAGGGATATCGTCCCGGTCATCCGCGATTTTTGCCGCGGCGGCATCACCATCCTGATGATCGAACATGTCATGCAGGCCGTGATGAGTCTCGCCGAACACGTGTTCGTGCTGGCCGAAGGGCGCATCATTGCCGAAGGCGCGCCCGCAAAAATTGTTGCCGAGCCTATCGTCGTTGAGGCCTACCTCGGTCGCGGTGCGGCAGCAAAGCTGGGAGCGCAGAATGGACGCTGATCCGCTGCTTGCTGTCGGCGACCTGCATGCAGGGTACGGAGAAACCGAGGTCCTGCACGGCGTCGACCTAATGGTCAGTGCGGGTGAGATCGTTGCGGTCCTCGGGTCAAATGGCGTCGGCAAATCGACGCTCAATCGCACGATCTCCGGTGTGCTGCGCGCGACCAAAGGCTCCATTCAGTTCGCAGGGCACGCAATCGAGCGGGAAAAGCCGGCGGGGATCGTTTCGCGCGGACTTATTCACGTGCCTGAAGGGCGCTGCGTTTTTCCCAACCTGAGCGTAAGAGACAACCTCGAATTGGGCGGATATCGACGAGCGCGCAATCGCCGACAACAGAATCGAGAGAAGGTTTTCGGTATTTTCCCGCGTCTCGCCGAGCGGCAGTCGCAACGTGCCGGCAGCCTTTCGGGCGGCGAGCAGCAGATGCTGGCGATCGGACGGGGTCTGATGGCCGAACCCATTTTGCTGATCCTGGACGAGCCTTCACTCGGTCTTTCGCCGCTTCTCGTCGAAGAACTCTTTGCCTTGATCCGGCGCATCAACGAGGAGGGCATCGCTCTCCTTCTCGTCGAACAGAATGTCGTGCAGAGCCTTGAAGTGGCCCATCGGGCCTATATCCTTGAAAACGGCAGCGTGGTGCTGAATGGTGCATCCGATCAGCTGCGTAACGATCCAAATCTCAAGCGCGCCTATCTCGGGCTATGACCATGGTTGACTCAGAAACTCTTCGCACACGGCTGGCGCGCAAACCCATCGTTGTCGCACCGGGCGTCTACGACGCACTCACCGCGCATCTTGCTGAGCGTGCCGGATTTTCGACCCTCTATGTCTCCGGAGCAGCCATTGCGTATACCCGACTTGGTCGCCCCGATATCGGTCTCGTGGCGATGAGCGAAGTGGCCGACACTATTTCCATGATCAGCGATCGTGTTCGTGCCGACCTTGTCGTTGACGCCGACACTGGATACGGCAACGCGCTTAACGTCGGGCGGACGATCCGCCTGTTCGAACGCGCCGGGGCAAGGGCGATTCAGCTCGAGGATCAGGCATTTCCCAAGCGTTGTGGCCATCTCGACGACAAATCACTCATCCCGCCCGAAGAAATGGTCGGAAAAATCAAGGCCGCTCTCGATGCAAGGCGCTCGCGCGAAACATTGGTGATTGCCCGAACGGATGCCGTGGCGGTCGAAGGCTTCGATCGCGCTGTTGCGCGCGCCGTCAGCTACCGCGACGCAGGCGCAGACATATTGTTCATCGAAGCGCCGAAGACGCGCGCGGAACTGCAGCGCATTCCACCCGCGGTCGGCAATGTGCCGCTGATGGCGAACATGGTGGAGGGCGGAAAAACGCCTCCGCTCAATGCTGCGGAGCTGGAGGCAATCGGCTTTTCGCTGGTGATTTTTCCCGGTGCAATCGTGCGCGTACTGGCGCGCGCCGCGGACGAATTTTATGCCACACTCGCTGCCAAAGGCACGTCTGAATCCTTCCAGGACCGTATGTACGATTTCACGGCGTTCAACGATGTCATCGGAACGCCGGAAATGATCGCGCTTGGCAAGCAATATGAAGCGAATGCAAAGAAGGGCCACAACAAGTGAAGTCGCGTGGTGCCTGTCTTTCCATTGTCGCCATTGCCGTTCTTTCGTTGTCGATGCATGCGGCCCGTGCGGAAGATTATCCCGCGCGGCCGATCAAATTGGTGGTCGGGGCGCCAGCTGGCGGCACCACAGACACAATCGCGCGCTTCATTGCTGAACCGATGGCGGCCGCGCTGAAACAGCCGGTCCTGGTCGAAAACAGGCCGGGAGCGGGTGGCAACCTGGCTGCCGCCGCGGTGGCGAAGTCACCCCCTGACGGATATACGCTGCTGGTGAGTTTCAGTAGCCACACCATCAACGCGACACTTTACCCGACGTTGCCCTACGATCCTGTCGCCGACTTCACACCGATCACGATGGTGGCGAGAGTTCCGAGCCTTCTGGTCGGCCGTGCCGATCTGCCCGCGAAAGATCTCGCGGCGCTGATCGAATTGGCGAAGGCAAAACCGCACAAACTAACCATCGGAATAGGCGGGATCGGTTCGTCCCTGCATCTCGCCGGCGAGAAATTCAAGCTGATGACCGGGGTCGATCTCCTTAATGTGCCGTACAAGGGAACGGCGCCTGCATTGAGCGATCTGCTGGGCGGTCAAATCGATCTCATGTTCATCAGTCTGGTCACAGGAGCCGAGCAGGTGCGCGCGGGGAAATTGCATGCCTATGGCGTGACGAGCCTGCAGAGACAAGCATCCTTTCCCGAAGTGCCTACGATCGGGGAGGTCGTCGTCGGATTTGAATCGAGCGCCTGGTTCGGCGTTTTCGGTCCGGCCAATCTCCCTGGTGCCGTCACCGAGAGACTGAATTCGGTCATTGTTGCTGCTCTCGCTGAACCAAAACTGCGAGAACAACTGAAAAACGAAGGTGCCACCGCCGTCGGCAACGGCGCGAAGGAGTTCGCGACATTTGTTCGCGAGGACATCGAACGCTGGGCGCCACTTGTCAGGTCATCCGGCGCGACGCCGAACTAGTCAGGAATTCAGCATGGACAAGGTTTTCGACACCGTCATCAAGAATGCCCGCGTCGTTCGCCCGAACAAGACGTCGGTCGATTGTCTCGATATTGCGATCAAGGACGGAAAGATTGCCCGGCTCGCGCCGGACATTCAGGCGCAGCAGGCTAAGGACGTGTTTGACGCGAAAAACCGTCTCGCGTTTCCAGGGTGCGTCGATGCGCACATGCATATCGGCATCTACGCGCCGCTCGCCCAGGACGCGCTTTCCGAGAGCAAGGCCGCGGCAATGGGAGGTGTCACCTCCAGCCTGAACTACCTGCGCACCGGTCACTACTACCTCAATCGAGGCGGCCCCTATCGCGAGTTCATGCCCGAGGTCTTCAGGCAGTCGGAGGGACGGTTCTGGGTTGATTACGGCTTTCACATTGCGCCGATCGAATCCGCGCATATCGACGAGATGGAATCACTCATCACCGATCACGGTGTGACATCCTTCAAGATCTTCATGTTCTACGGAGGATATGGACTGCACGGGCGGTCGTCGCAGCAGAATGATTTCCTGATGATCGGCCCAGACGAACGCTACGACATTGCGCATTTTGAATTCATCATGCGCTCCGCCCAGCGCCTGATGGATAAGTTTCCGGATCAGGCCGCCCACATCAGTGTGAGTTTACATTGCGAACTGGCGGAGATTCTCACCGCCTATACCAAAATCGTGGAACGTGAAGGCAAACTGACTGGCCTGCACGCTTATAGCGCGGCGCGTCCTCCGCATTCCGAAGGTCTCGCTATCTGGATTGCTTCCTATCTGGCAAACGAAACGAATTGCCTGAACATCAATCTTCTGCACTTGAGCTCGCGTAAAGCCGTGGATGCCGCGTGGACAATGCAAAAGGTATTTCCACACATTGCATTCCGCCGCGAAGTCACGGTCGGTCACCTCCTATTGGATACGGATTGCGAATGTGCGGTCCATGCCAAGGTCAATCCACCGATCCGTCCACGCGAGGATGTCGAGGCCCTGTGGCAAGCGGTGCTCGATCGCAAGATCGACTGGATCGTCAGCGATCATGCCTGCTGCTCGGCCGAGCAGAAATGGTCGAAAGACGACCCGACCAATATCTGGCTGGCGAAGTCGGGGTTCGGCGGCACCGAATATCTGTTGTCAGGCGTCATGAGCGAGGGAAGCAAGCGCGGGATGTCCTACAATCATATGGCCGAGCTTCTGAGCTGGAAGCCTGCGCAACGCTTCGGCCTGCCGAGCAAAGGCGATATTGCGCCGGGCTATGATGCTGATATTGCGATTGTCGATCCGCACGAAAGTTTCGTGGTGCACGCAACCGAATCTGAATCGGTGCAAGGCTATTCGCCGTTCGAAGGCGCTGAACTTACCGGGAGAGTGAAAAGTACTTTTCTGCGCGGCGCTCTCGTTTATGACAACGGAAATGTCGTCGGGCCCGCCCGCGGCAAGTATTTGCGACGGTAGAAACAGCGCTCGAGCCGATCAACCGAGGATATTCGGCAGCCAGGTTGCGATCGCCGGAAACGAAATGATGATCAGCAGAAGCACGAGGCTCATCGCGATGTAGGGCACAACTGCCTGAAAGATATGCCCCATCGTTACCTCTGGAGGAGCTACTCCCTTCATTGTCATCAGCAGCAGGCCGTGCGGGGGCAGGAGCAGCCCGAGTTGCATGCAGATCAGATAAAGAACCCCGAACCAGATCAGGTCGATGTCGAGCCGCTGAACGATCGGCATGAACACCGGCAGGGTGATCAACATCATGCTGACCTGATCGACGAAAATTCCAAGAAATATCAGCAGCAGCATCATGCCGGCGAGGATTGCCAGTTTCGACAATCCCTGTCCGAGAATGGCGGAAACGATGCCTTGCGTTGCCCCGGAGAAACTGAGGATCTGCGAAAACGTGATCGCACCCAGGATAATGAAAAGGATCATGCCCGAGATTGCGACCGTGCCACGCAAGGCCCGCATCAGGTTTTCGAAATTCAGCACGCGATAAGCGACCGCCAGCGCCATTGTTGCGAGGGCGCCCAGGGCGGCCGATTCCGTCGGCGTGGCAATGCCCGCTGACATTGCGCCAATGACGACGACGAAGATCGATGCGAGCGGCAGGACGTAAAAGAAAAGCAACTCGTAACGTTCCCAACCCGATTTGCTTTCGATCGGTGTTTCGGGGGCGAGGTCCGGTCGCGTCTTAACGCGAACGATGATGTAACCGACAAAAGCGGCGCTCAACATCAGACCGGGTACGACGCCACCGATCAGCAGTTTGGAGATCGAAATTCCAGAAAGACTGCCGAGCAGCACCGTGAGGGCTGACGGCGGAATGAGCATATCGACCGCGCCGATCGCCATGATCGGGCCGGTAGCTAGCACCGGGTTGTATCCGCGCGACAGCATCACAGGCAGCATCAACGAACCCAGCATTGCGGTCGTCGCAATCGTCGATCCCGAGATGGCCGAAAAGATCGTTCCCGCGACGACGGCAACCACCGCGAGGCGACCGGGCACCTGGCGGATCAAACGCTCGACGCCATCAATGACCTTCAGTGCAAGCCCGGTATGAAAAAGAACCTCGCCCATCAGGATAAAAAGCGGAATTGGCGTCAGCGAAAAATTGATCGCCGCCGAGACGCTGTTGCGTGCGACCTGGTGAAGGCCGGCATCGCCGCCGAGAAACAGGAAAGCCCCGATGAGGTTGATCGCAATGAACGATATCGCGACCGGCATGCCGGCGAACAGAAGGACAGTCGAACCTCCCAGGAGGAGAAGCGAGGCCATCTGCCAGGTCATGATCACGATGCGTCTCCCGTGACGCCAAGCGTTCAGGCTGCCGAAACGGCGTCGTCCCGCAAGCCGACATCGGCCACGGATAGTCGGTACATGCGGAAAACGAATTCGATCGCAAGAAGAGCAAATCCGACAGGCAGGGGCGCAAGCGTCCACCATTCGGGCGTGATGAGAGTCTTGATGTTGACGGACCCGGCCAGGTAGCTGGCCTTGGTGATGAGATAGCCGTACCAGACGAAATAGAGACAGCAGAATAGCCCGACAATGTCTCCAATCCATTCCAGTATCCAGGCGATCCGAACGGGGAGGGCGCGGAGGACGATATCGACACGAATGTGCTGCCCCTGGCGTAGCAGCCATGGCGCGACGAGCAGTGTCATCAGGTAGAGGATGTCTTCAGAGAGTTCATTGCTGACCGGGATGCCGCCTCCGCCAATGTTGCGCGAGACGACATCCGCACCGATCATCACGGTCATGAGAAGCAGCAGGAGACACGCCGCAAAAACAAGCGCATCCAGCAAGCGCCCATACCATTCGGACAGTCGCGCCATGCCGAGGTCACCTAAGCGAGCAACGATTACTTCTTCGAGAAGAATTCCCTGAGCTTGGGGCCGTGCTCGGGGCTTTGCTTGATGATGCCTTCCCAGCCAGCCTGATAGGCTTTCGCCCGATAGGTTTCGGCTGACGCACCCTCAAACTTGATGGTCTGGATGCCGGCCTCAGCCTGTCGTTTTATATCTTTTGCATTCTCGGCGGCGAACTCGCTCACAGCCTCCGCTTCGCCGCGCTCAGCCGCCTTGCTGAGCACCGCCCGTTGCGCATCGGTGAGCTTGTCCCAGGTCGTCTTATTGACGAGAACGGAAACCTCAGCGGTATAGAACCCGGGATCGACGCGATATTTCGTTTTCTCGTGCCAGCCGAGGTCGAAAATTCCGGTGATGGGCCAACCGTATCCGTCGACGACTCCGCGTTCGAGCGACGTATAGACTTCGCCAGGCGGAGTCTGGACGACCGTAGCGCCGAGAGCCTGGAAGAAGTCGCGGTACACCGGCGTGATGCGAATTTTCAAACCCGTCAGGTCGGGGCTCGTTATGGGCTTGTTCAAGTAGAGATGAAACGGATTGTTGTCGACGAGTCGCGCAAGGAAAATGGCGTTCATCTTCTCGGCGTAGAGCTTGGCCATGTAATCGTAGCCGCCATTCTTGCGAAGCTCAGACATCGGACGTTCGGTGAGCTTCCATGCGTCGGATTCCGGCATGACGTTGGTGGTGAACGCACCCGTCGTGTTGGCGATGTCAACGACACCGGTCTTGAGCGCGTTGCCGACCTCGAAAGGTGGCATCGCCTTCGGCCCGCCGATGTAGTTGATCTGAATTATCCCCTTGCCGTCCGCGTTGACACGCTCGATGAACGTTTCGAATCCGCGCGAATAGGTGGTTTTTTCAGCAAAAGCCGTGACGGCGCGAAGGGTAACTTCCTGCGCGTTTGCCGACGAACAGACAAAAATTGCCGCAACGACACCGAGCGCAAACTTTTCGCGCATTTTCTTTCCTCCCCTCGCCGAGTTCGAGCGCTCGGTCGTTTGTCATGTATTTCCTATATTGTTATGAGTAGGTTAGAGAGTCAAACAAAGGCCGTTGGTGTGTTTTGAGTAACGATTCCACTGTCGCAGAAGTCCTGGCAAAGGATCTTGCAGCGCTCGGCGCGCGCCGCTGCTTCGGATTGCTCGGCACCGCCAATTTCAAGATTTCGCATGGACTGGTTCAGGCGGGCGTTGAACTCATTTCGGCGCGGCATGAAGGCAACGCCGCGAGCATGGGCGACGCCTATGCCAAGGCGACCGGAGAGTTGACGCTTGTGAGCGTGCATTCCGGACCCGGCCTTACCAACGCAATCACCGGGATTGCCGAAGCTGCAAAAAGTCGCACGCCGCTGTTGGTCCTGGCGGGGGACGTTCCGACGGGAAACGTCAAATCGAATTTCTATTTCGATCAGACCGAACTTGTACGGTCAGTCGGCGCAGTTTCAGAACGCACTTACACCCCGCAATCCGCACGAAGCGATTTGCTGCGCGCCGTGACGCGGGCCATGCGCGATCGTCAAACAGTCGTGCTCAGCCTGCCGCTCGATGTGCAGGACGCAAAGATGAATGGCGCGAATGCACCCCTCGAATTGACGCCAATGCCGGGGCGTCTGCAGCCGGACCCAAAAGACGTGCGTCGCCTCGCAGAGGCGATATCACGGGCAAAGCGTCCGCTTATCCTCGCCGGGCGCGGCGCCGTATTGTCCGACGCCGAAGAGGTGCTGGTCACGCTGGCGGATCACCTGGGTGCGCTGTTGGCGACGTCGATCTGTGGTCACGGCCTTTTTGCGGACAATCCATGGTCGGTGGGTATCAGCGGGGGCTTTTCCTCGCCGGTGGCAGACGAGCTGATTTCCGAAAGCGATTTTATCCTCGGATTTGGGGTGAGCCTTACCCAATGGACCACAAAGAAGGGCAAGCTGATTGCGCGGGGAGCAACGGTTGCGCAGATCGACATTGAAGCGCCAAAGCTCGGTTACCAGATGCCGGTGCAATTTGCTCTGCTCGGAGACGCAAAGGCGACGGCCGAAGCCTCGCTGGCCGAGCTCAAAAAGAATGGCGCGGCTCAGTTAGGTCGGCGCAATGATCGCACGCGTGAGCGCATTCGGGCGGGAGACAACCATCATAGTCCTTATCCCGATGAGTCGAGCGCGCGGTACATCGATCCGCGGACGCTGAGCAAGGCGCTGGACGACATCTTGCCCAAGGATCGCGTGGTTGCTTCCGACTCCGGGCATTTCTGCGGTTGGGTTCCGCGCTATCTGCGCGTCCCTAATGCAAAAGCGTCGTGCCTCAGTCACTCGTTCCAGTCGGTGGGACTCGGACTTGCGTCCGCCATTGGCTTGGCTGTCGCAAATCCCGGCAAGCTGGCAGTGCTCGGCGCCGGCGATGGCGGGTTCATGATGTCCATTGCCGATCTGGAAACAGCAATTCGTCTCGGCCTGCGAATGTGCATCCTTGTCTACAATGACAGTTCATACGCAGCCGAAGTGCACTACTTTCGCCGGCAGGGCTATTCGATCGATATCGTTCAGTTTCCAGAGACGGATTTCGCGGCGATCGCCCGCGGCTACGGCGCAAGAGCCGCGACTGTAAGGACTCTTGCTGACCTCGATGCAGTACGGGCCTGGGTTGGGGAAGGGGCGCCCGGGGTTTTTCTGATCGACGGAAAGATCAATCCGAATCTCGAGGCGGATTGGCACGCCGAACATTTTCCCAGTCACGCGGCTCACACCTGAAGATAACGCTCACGGATGCTGGAGTCGGCGGCAAGCGCCGCAGACGTACCGGTCCAGACCACGTGCCCTTTTTCGATGACGACATGCCGGTCGGCAAAACGCAGCAAGGCCTCAAGGTGCTTGTCGACAATCAGGATCGCCTGGCCTTCCTGTTTAAGGCGCTTGAGGCACTGCCAGATTTCCGTGCGGATCTTCGGCGCCAGACCTTCCGTCGCCTCATCTAGAATCAGAAGCTTCGGATTGGTCATCAGTGCGCGTCCGATCGCCAGCATCTGCTGTTCCCCGCCGGACAATTCATTGCCCATATGGTTGCGCCGCTCTTTCAGCGCGGGGAAAAAATCGTAGACACGGTCCAACGTCCACTGCTTCGCCCCGAAGCGTGTCGCTCCGGTGGCAACAAGGTTTTCCTCGACCGTCAACGTCGGAAAAATCTGACGGCCCTCGGGCACAAGTCCCAAGCCTGCCTGGGCAATACGAAATGGCGGCAGACCGATGAGCGACAACCCGTCAAACGTGGCGGTTCCATCTTCCGGCGGCAGCAAACCCATCAGCGCAAAAATTGTCGTCGTTTTGCCCATGCCGTTGCGGCCGATGAGTGTCACGACTTCGCCCTCGCCAACCGAAAAAGTTATGTCGAACAGGACCTGTGCCGGTCCGTAAGATGCTGCCAGGCGCTCGACCGAAAGCATGGCTACTCCATCTCCTCGCCGAGATAGGCGGCGACTACCTTTGGATCCGCGCGCACAGCGTCAGGTGTTCCGCTTGCCAGGATACGGCCGTAGGTCAAAACGGAAATCCGGTCAGCCAGTGCAAAGACCGCGGGCATGTCGTGCTCGACCAGCAGCATCGAGAAGCGGCCTTTCAACCGCTTGATAACATCGACCAGGCGCGCACTTTCCTCGTGTCCGGTGCCGGCCATGGGCTCGTCGAGCAAGAGCAGCTTCGGTTGCATGGCGATGGCTATTGCAAGTTCAAGCGCCCGTTTCTCGCCGTGTGAAAGATGTGCGGCCAGGATGTCTCCGCGCTCAGCCAATCCGACTTCCGCAAGGGCGGAGGTTGCTGCATCGTTGATCGTCTGTTCGCGATCGGCACGGCCGAAAAAGCGATAGCTTGTTTGATCGCGCGCCTGCACAGCCAGGGCCACATTCTCCAGCGCGGAAAAACGCGGAAGCACCGAAGTGATCTGGAAGGATCTGGCCAGGCCCAGCTGTGCCCGCTTGTCGACGGGCAGTGCGGTGACATCAATGCCGTCGAATCGGATGGTCCCCGCGGTTGGCGCGAGGAGGCCGGAAATCTGGTTTATCAGCGTGGTTTTGCCGGCACCGTTCGGTCCGATGACCGCGTGCAGTTCGCCGGCCCCGATGTCGAGGGTCACGCCATCGGTCACGACAAGACCGCCGAAGTTCTTGTGCAAGTCATCAAGTTGAAGCACCGGGTCAGGCACGGCTGAGCCTTCCACGAACTTTGTCTGCGAGGCCTAGCAGTCCGCCACGCGCAAACAGGACAATGAGGACCAACAGAGGACCGAATATCAGTTTCCACTGCTCGGTGATGCCGCCCAGTGCTTCTTCGATCAGGAGATAGGCTGCGGCGCCGATGATGGCACCGTGCAGTGTGCCGAGCCCGCCGAGCAGGATCATGATGATCAGTTCACCGGACCGTTGCCACGACATATAGGCGGGGCTCACGAACTCGGTCGCATTGGCGAGCATAAATCCGGAAAGGCCGCCAACCGCACCCGCGATCACGTATCCCACCCGCTGAAAACGGAAAACGTCGAATCCAAGAGCGGACATTCGCGTCGGATTCTCTCGCGCGCCGCGAAACACCCGCCCGAAGCGTGAATAAACGACCGCACGAAACAGCAAATAGACAGCGAGCAGAGTGAGCAGGACGAAATAGTAGAACGTGCGATCATTCTTCAGGATCGAGAAACCAAAAAGGGTGCTGCGCAGGTGGATGGTGAGGCCATCATCGCCGCCATAGGGCGCAAGCGAGCCGGCGATAAAATATGCCATCTGCCCGAAGGCCAGCGTGATCATGATGAAATAAACGCTCTTGGTGCGTAGACACACGTTTCCGGTCAGGTAAGCGAAAAGGGCGCTGGCCAGAAGCGCGACCGGAAGGGACACAAGCATGTCGGTAATACCGTGTGCGCCCAGGATTCCGACCGCGTAGGCACCGATGCCGACGAAGGCTGCATGTCCGAACGAGACCAGCCCGCCATAACCACAGATGAAATCGAGCGCGAGCGCCGCGATTGCAAAGACCATCACGCGGGTAAAAAGGCCGAGCACGTAGCTTTCCGGACCAAATCCCGCGACGAACGGAACCAATGCAAGCAACAGGAAAATGGCCGCGGGCAATCCACCCACGCGATCGCTTTGCGAGGCCAATGTACCGGAAGCGGCAAGCGTCTGATTCATCCGCGACCTCGTGCCGGAAACAGACCGGAAGGCCGAAAATAGAGGACCAGTGCCATCAACACGTAAATCAACATCGATGCGATGGCCGGGCCGACCGTGCGGGCCGGTGAGGGCGGCATCACCAGCCGCAGGATATCGATCGCAAATGAGCGCCCCAACGTATCGACCAGGCCAATCAGCAGCGCGGCCAGGAATGCGCCGCGCATTGAGCCGATGCCGCCGATCACGATGACGACGAAGGCAAGGATCAGCACGGTATCGCCCATGCCGGGCTCAACCGAGAGAATCGGTGCGATCATCGCGCCCGCGAACGCTGCGAGCATCGTGCCGAAGCCGAACACGATCATGAAAAGCCGGTGAATATCGACGCCGAGGGCCGACACCATGCGGGCATTGGTGGCACCCGCTCGCACCAGCATGCCGACGCGGGTATATCCCACCAAAATGTAAAGAAGCAGACCGACCGCCAGTCCGGAACCGATAATCACGAGCCGCCACACAGGGTAGAGCAGGCCCGGCATCAGCACGATCGATCCCGAGAAAATCTCGGGGATCGGCAGCGTCAGCGGTGCGGCCCCCCAAACGGTTTTCACCGCCTGATTGAGGAAAATGATGATGCCGAATGTCGCGATCACCTGCTCAAGGTGATCGCGGTCATAGAGGTGGCGGAAGACCAGGAATTCGAGCAGCAGTCCGAAAACCAGAGCTGCTGCCAGAGCCAGGACCAGGGCAACCAGGAAATTGCCGGTCAACGCGTAGAAAGCGACAGCAAGATAGGCGCCCAGCATGTACTGAACGCCATGCGCGAGGTTGATGAAGTCCATCACCCCGAACACCAGCGTCAGGCCGGCCGCGATCAGGAAGAGCAGGACGCCGAACTGGAGCCCGTTCAGAATCTGGACGACAACGAGCCCCGTGGACATTGCACCAGTCCGGCCCCTTTCCTTATTTCATCGGACAATCTTTGGCGTACGGATCCGAGTATCCGGCAAACACCTTTTTGTCGATCTGTGTCTCAAACTTGCCGTCAGCCCGCTGCGCCACCTTCACCTGATAGAAATCCTGGATCGGGTAGTGATTGGTGTTGAACTTGAAGGGACCGCGCAGCGACGTGAAGTTCGCCTTCATCAATGCCGCGCGCAGGGCTTCTTTGTCCGAGGTGTTTCCCTTGGTCAGCTTTAGCGCGCCATCGATGAGCAATGCTGCATCGTATGCCTGGAAGGCGTAGGTTGCCGGAACGGCGTTGTATTCCTTCTCGTAGTCGGCAACGAATTTCTTGTTCTGCGGATTGTCGAGATTGGGCGCCCAGTTCGCACCGCCGAAAAATCCAACCGCAGCTTCCTTCTGTGCCGGCAGTGTCGACTCATCGACCGTGAATGCGGAGAGGAACTTGACCTTGTCCGCCAGACCAGCTTGCCGGAATTGCTTCACGAAATTCACGCCCATGCCACCCGGCAGGAATACAAAGATCGCGTCAGGCGAGGCCGCGGCGATCTTTGTGAGCTCGGCCGAATAGTCGAGCTGGCCAAGCGGTACGAAGACTTCGTCGGCAATTTCACCCTTGAAGTAGCGCTTGAACCCGGCGATGGCATCTTTGCCCGCTTGATAGTTTGGCGCCATCAGGAACACCTTTTTCATTCCGGCGTCCTGCGCATATTTTCCCATGACCTCGTGGTTCTGGTCGTTCTGATACGAAGTGACAAAGAAATTCGGATTGCACTCCTTGCCGGCGAAATTGGAGGTGCCCGCGTTCGGGCTGATCAGAATGACGCCGGCATCGGTCACCGGCTTCATAATTGCAATCAGCATGTTGGAGAAGATTGGACCGACGACGAAATCCACTTTGCTCCGATCGACCAGGGCCTTCGCCTTGTTGACGGCGACATCCGGTTTAAGTTCGTCGTCTTCGACGACAACCTCGACGTCGCGGCCACCCAGCTTGCCGCCGAGATTTTTGACCGCCAGCTGAAATCCATTGCGCAACTGCTGACCGAGCACTGCGGGCGGTCCCGATAGCGTCGCGATGAGCCCGACTTTGAGTTTTTCTTGTGCGCCGGCGGCCGTAGCCGAAAGTCCGATCATGGCGCCGACCAGCGCGAGCTTTTTATACATGTCCCCCTCCTGCGGGTGATCGTTTAACGCGTATCGTATGCCTATCTTCACCTGCCGACCGAGCGGAAGGCAACTGGCGTTCTGCACGAAATTGCCGCTCATTGGCGCCGAGTTCACATCGTCGGAATCCTCGGGTAATGTTTCGCGGCGTTCTGTCGCGTGGTGCGAAAAGGGAGAGTTGCGTGAGTGATCAGGTCAAATTCGTCCTGGATGAAAAGGATATTCCGAAGACTTGGTACAACCTGACGGCTGACCTCCCCAAGCCATTGCCGCCGGTCCTGCATCCGGGGACGAAGCAGCCGATCGGTCCGGCCGACCTCGAACCGCTCTTTCCAATGGAGCTCATCCTCCAGGAGGTGACGGGCGAGCGCTATCTCGACATTCCCCAGCCGATTATTGACGTTTATCGGATGTGGCGGCCAGCACCGTTGATCCGGGCGCGGCGGCTTGAGCAGAAACTTGGCACCCCGGCGAAGATCTACTTCAAATACGAAGGCGTCTCACCCGCCGGTTCACACAAGCCGAACACGGCAGTGGCGCAAGCCTGGTACAACAAACAGGCCGGTGTGAAACGCCTGAGCACGGAAACGGGGGCTGGGCAGTGGGGCTCATCGCTAGCCTTTGCCGGGTCCTTGTTTGGCATCGACGTCACCGTGTTCCAGGTCCGTGTATCGTACGATCAGAAGCCCTACCGGCGCGCGCTCATGGAAACCTACGGCGCGCGCTGCATTGCCTCGCCGTCGAACGAGACGGAATGCGGACGCGCGATCCTCAAACAGCACCCCAACAGTCCTGGCTCGCTTGGCATCGCCATCTCGGAGGCGGTGGAGGTGGCGGCCAAGGATCCGGCGGTGAAGTATGCGCTTGGCTCCGTGCTCAACCACGTCTTGTTGCACCAGACCGTCGTCGGACAGGAGGCAATCAAGCAATTCGAGGCGGCGGGCGATGATCCCGATATCGTCATCGGATGCACAGGCGGCGGTTCGAATTTTGCCGGTCTCGCATTTCCGTTTCTCGGGTTGCAATTGCGTGGCGGGCGTAAGCGGCGCGTTATCGCTGTCGAGCCAGCGGCTTGTCCTTCATTGACGCGCGGCAAATACGCCTATGACTTCGGCGACACGGCGCATCTCACGCCCCTGGTCAAAATGCACACCCTCGGCTCGACATTCATTCCGCCCGGCTTCCACGCCGGCGGTCTGCGCTACCACGGCATGTCGCCGCTCGTGTCCCACGTTTACGACCTCGGTCTCATCGAGGCGCGCGCTTATCATCAGGTCGCGTGTTTCGAGGCCGGTGTGGAATTTGCGCGATGCGAAGGCATCGTGCCGGCCCCGGAGGCGACCCACGCTGTACGTTGCGCCATTGACGAGGCGCTGCGCTGCAAGAAGGAGGGCAAGAAAGAGACGATTCTCTTCAATCTCTCCGGCCACGGCCATTTCGACATGCAGGCCTACATCAATTATTTCGAAGGCAAACTGGTCGATCAGGAATACGACGAAAAGGAGCTTGCCATGGCGTTGGCCGGCCTGCCGAGCGTCGCTGCCTGATTGGTCCCGACAGATTGTTCAGCACGGAAATTTAATCCGAAGAGGAAGGCCATGATCGAGCCCTATAACGCCGTCGGCCTCATCCCCAGCTTCTGGGGCATTCGCCGGCGCGAGGAAATCAAGCACAACATCGAGCACCTCAAGGGTCTCACCAAGGCGGCATTCTGGCTTTCCAATCTCGATATTCCGGTCCGTCTGCTCGCCATTCCTGAAGGCGCCCTGATGGGATTCAATGATGAAGTGCTGGACGTGGATCACGCCGACTATGCTCGCACGTGTTGCATCGATGTTCCGGGACCTGAGACCGATGAGATCGGCAAGCTGGCGAAGCAATGGAACGTCTACATCATGGCGCAGGCCAAGGCGCGTCATAAAGACTGGAAGGATCGCTTCTTCAACATCGGGTTCATTGTCGACCCGGACGGCAATATCGTTCTGAAACACTACAAGCTGTCAGCGCTGTTGCCGGTCGAGCGCTCGGTGTCGCCGCACGACGTCTACGACTGGTGGATCAAGAAGTATGGGCGCACGCTGGATGCCTTCTGGCCCGTTGCCGACACCAAGATCGGCCGTCTCGGAATCATGATGGCGATGGAGGGCAACTATCCCGAAAACGGTCGAGGCCTGGCGATGAACGGGGCCGAAGTGGTTTACCGGGCTTCGATGCCGGCTCCCTTCACCGAAAACGATATCTTCGAGATATCCAATCGCGCGCGCGCATTGGAAAACAACATGTATATCGTGGCTCCCAACATCGGGAGTTATCATCTCGACGCCGATCATCCGGTCGGGATCGATGCCGGCGGCGGCCAATCCATGATTGTCGACTACAAGGGCCAACTGGTCGGCAAGCAACGCGATACCAATGGTTCGACGTTTGTCTCTGGTGTGATCAATATCGAGGCGCTACGGCATCATCGGGAGTCTGCGCAGGTCACCAACTGGATGAAAGATGTCCGGTCGGAGCTTGCGCAGATCATTTATGAAAAGCCGATCTATCCGAAGAACCGTTATCTCAAGAAAGTCCCGCCGAAGCATGCGGACTACAAGCGCGACGTGATCGACAAGCAAGTGGCGTTGATGCAAAAGCGGGGAATCTGGAAAAAGTCATCGCACTAAATATTGGCTGGCCACACTTCAAGCCCCTAAATCATTGACCGCATGAAGGAAATCACACTCCAAGCGCTTTTGTGAAAAAGCTTTAAATCTAAATATTTTATGTTTGTAATATCTGTGGTTCTGCGGCATGCTGCGTCAGTCACCGCGAAAGGAGCCGGCGCATGCGTGCGGCAGTTCTTGGGGGAGGCCCGGGTGGGCTCAACTTCGCGATCTCGCTGAAGCTGCGTAACGCTTCGCACGATGTTGTCGTCATCGAGCGCAACAAACCGGACGACACATTTGGCTGGGGTGTGGTTCTGTCGGACGAGACGCTCGGCAATCTTCACACCAACGACCCCGTTTCCTCCAAGGCAATTCGCGATTCTTTTGTCTATTGGGATGACATCGCCGTTCACTATCGTGGGGCAGTGATGCGGTCCGGCGGCCACGGCTTCAGTGGGATCGGCCGGAAGCGACTTCTCAATATCCTGCAAGATCGTGCTCGGTCTCTTGGCGTAAAGATTGAATTCGAGACGGAAGCCGCACCAGTCGACAGCTATAAGGATTTCGACATCGTTGTTGGCGCGGATGGGGTCAATTCTCGTGTCCGTGCAGCACACGCCGACGCGTTCAAACCCGACATTGATGTTCGAGCCTGCAAATACATCTGGCTCGGAACACATCAGAAATTCGATGACGCATTCACCTTCATCTTCGAGGAGACTGAGCACGGCTGGATTTGGGTGCATGCCTACCAATTCGACGCTGACACGGCGACTTTCATTGTCGAATGCTCGGAAGAGACATGGCGGCGTGCCGGCTTCGATCGTATGAACATCGATGAGACGATCGCGGCTTGCGAAAAAATCTTTGCCCGCGATCTTGGTGGGCACAAGCTAATGTCAAATGCGCGCCATCTGCGCGGCTCGGCCTGGCTCAATTTCAATCGTGTTCTCTGCGAACGCTGGAGCCACAAGAACATCGTCTTGCTTGGAGATGCCGCCGCAACCGCGCATTTTTCGGTGGGCTCGGGATCGAAGCTGGCCATGGAAAGTGCGATAGCCTTGGCCAACTATCTCGACAGCGAACCCGATATTGCTTCGGCCTTTCGTCGCTATGAGGAAGGGCGTCGACTTGAGGTGCTGCGGCTGCAAAATTCCGCGCGCAATTCGACGGAATGGTTCGAGGATGTCGAACGCTATTTCGATCTCGATCCCGTTCAGTTCAACTATTCGCTGCTCACGCGTTCGCAGCGCATAAGCCACGAGAATTTGCGCCAGCGCGATCCACAATGGCTTTCCGGCGCGGAGAAATGGTTCGAGCAAAAGGCGACAGGGCATATCCCCAATTCGTCACGGCCGCCGATGTTTGTGCCATTCCGCGTGCGTGGTCTTGAGCTGGCAAATCGAGTGTGCGTTTCGCCAATGGCGCAGTATCGCGCCAAGGACGGTACACCGAACGAATGGCATTTCGTGCACTACGCCGAGCGTGCCAAAGGTGGCGCCGGGCTTGTGTTTACGGAAATGACCTGCGTTTCCCCGGAAGGCCGCATCTCGCCCGGATGTACCGGCCTCTACACACCGGAACACGCCGCCGCCTGGGAACGCATCGTCGATTTCGTCCATGCCGAGACTGACGCAAAGATAGCGATCCAGCTTGGCCATTCGGGGGCGAAAGGCTCGACGCAACTCGGCTGGGAAGAAAGCGACGCGCCGCTGGAGAGCGGAAACTGGCCGGTGCTCGCGCCTTCGGCTGTGCCTTGGAGTGCACAAAACCAGATGCCCCGAGAGATGACACGCGCGGACATGGATCAGATCCGCGATCAATTCGTCAACTCGGCGAAGATGGCGGCCGGCATTGGCTTCGATTGGCTCGAGTTGCATTACGCGCACGGCTACCTCATGTCGTCATTCATTACGCCGATCACCAACCGGCGTACCGACGAATATGGCGGGACGCTCGAAAACCGCATGCGCTTCCCGCTGGAAGTCTTTCATGCCGTGCGGAAAGTGTGGCCGGACGAAAAGCCCATATCCGTGCGCATTTCGGCGCACGATTGGATTGCCCCCGAGGGCGTGCGGCCTCAGGACGCCGTCGAGATCGCGCGATTGCTTAGAGAAGCTGGCGTTGATCTCATCGACGTGTCGGCCGGCCAAACCTCGACGCGCGCGCGCCCGGTCTACGGCCGCATGTTTCAGACACCATTCTCGGACCGCATTCGCAATGAGGCGGGCGTCGCTACGCTCGCTGTCGGCAACATCTACGAGCCGGATCACGTCAATTC
>Ga0070717_10000447_pt1 | contig 26109 bp, 21 predicted proteins | sample LARL113metaG_FD_71366 | JGI IMG/M metagenome (GOLD analysis project Ga0070717, IMG submission 71366) | Corn, switchgrass and miscanthus rhizosphere microbial communities from Kellogg Biological Station, Michigan, USA - LAR L11-3 metaG | ecosystem: Host-associated > Plants > Roots > Rhizosphere ...
GCATGCCTGTGGGGTCCTGCGCATGGCGGCGCCAACGAGGCCGCGCTGAACATGCTGCGGGAGATCGCCAAACCGGAGCGCATCCCGGAATACATCCGCCGCGCCAAGGACAAGAACGACAGTTTCCGCCTCATGGGCTTCGGCCACCGGGTCTACAAGCACTATGATCCCCGCGCGAAGATCATGCAGAAGACCTGCCATGAAGTGCTGAGCGAGATCGGCATCAAGGACGATCCGCTGCTCGACGTGGCGCTCGAGCTCGAGCGGATCGCACTACACGACGACTACTTCATCGAGAAGAAACTCTATCCGAACATCGATTTCTATTCGGGCATCACCCTCAAGGCGATGGGCTTTCCCACCACGATGTTCACCGTTCTGTTCGCGGTCGCCCGCACCGTCGGCTGGATTTCCCAGTGGAAGGAAATGATCGAGGATCCGCAGCAGAAGATCGGCCGCCCGCGACAGCTTTATACGGGCGCCACCCAGCGCGATTACGTGCCGATCTCGCGCCGGAAGTAATCAGCGCCCGTCGGCGTCGCGCCGGCCCCTTCCACAAGCAAGCTCGTAGCCCGGATGAGCGTCAGCGAAATCCGGGGCACCGCTTCTGCCGGGTTACGCAAGCCAGGAGGGACTACGCCGGCTGCATCAGGAGGGCATCGCATGCCGGGCCTCGGCGATGACGATATCGGCCGCGCGCAGCGCTGGCGCACTCGAGCCGACCTCCATGATCGCATCCAAGCGAGAAAATGCCTCGATTTGGCGTCGCCGCGCCGGCGTATCGCCGAACAACGGCAGGAGAGCCGCGGCGAGGTTTTCCGCGCTGCAATTCTGTTGGAGCAATTCCGGCACCACGTTCTCGCCGAGCAGGAGGTTGGCCAAGATGATGGAAGGAATGCGCTTCAAGATCCCCCTGCCCACCGTGATGTATTCGAGCGTGGAAACCTTATAGGCGGCAATCATCGGGACACCGGCGAGCGCAAGCTCGAGCGTGACCGTGCCCGATTTCGCGAGCGCCGCGGTGGCAACCCGGAAAGCCGCTTGTTTATCCGCTGTCTCCACGACGATCCGCGGCTGCAGCGGCCATCGTGCGGTGGCGTTACGGACGACCTCTGCCAGATGCGGCACGGTCGCGACGACCAGCTCGAGCGATCCGAGCCGCTCGCGAACGAGGCCAACAGCCTGGGCGAAGGTGTTGAGCAGTCGGTCGATCTCCCCGGATCGGCTTCCCGGCAGCACCAGCAGGATCGGTGGCAGGGTGAGGCGACGACGCGCCTCCTCGGCGCTTGGACGTAGATTCTTCACCTGCTCGACCAGCGGATGTCCGACATAGGTGCAGGGCGGTCCGCCCAATCGCCGATGCACTTCGGGTTCGAACGGCAACAGCGCCAGGATGTGATCGATGTACGCGCGCATCACCCTGGCGCGTCCCGGCCGCCAGGCCCACACCGACGGTGACACATATTCGACAATCGCAATGCTTGGATCGGCAGCGCGCACTCGCCGCGCAATCCCGCGGGTGAAGCCGGGGCTGTCGATGACGACCAGCACATGCGGATGTCTTGCCACCACTGTTTTGGCGGTGAAGCGCATGAGCCGCAGGATTTTTGGAATGCGCCGCGGGATGTCGCTGAAACCGATGAGCGGAAGATCATCGATCGGATAGAGGCTCGCGATGCCTTCGGCTGCCATTTCGCGGCCGCCCACACCTGCAAAGCGCACCTGGCCTTCGGTACGCAGCCGAAGTGCCTGCATCAGCGCGGCGCCGAGTCGATCGCCCGACTCCTCGGCGGCGACGAGAAAGACATCGAGGGATTCGGATGGACGAACGGGCCGTACGCTCATGGCTCGGCTTCTTGCTCGCGCACCCCCAGCACGAACAGCCGTGCGCGGTCCGCGATGGTTCCGATACGCTCGGGCTCGGCGACGATCGTGCTGCCGGCGACGACCGCAATGCCGGCGAGGCCCGCCCGCGCCGCGCCCTCGACCGTTTGCGGGCCGATTGAAGGCAGATCGACGCGCCGATCCTGGTCGCGCTTTGCCGCCTTGACCAGCACGCCCCGCCCGGCAGCCGCCGCAATGCGCCCGCTTTGGCGCAGCTCCGCGACCCGCGCCAACATGCGGTCGGTCCCTTCCGCCGCCTCGATCGCCAGCACGCGCGCATCGGCCACAACCACCGCTTGGCCGACGTCGAACGGACTTGATGCGTTGAGCAAAGCGAGGCCCTTGGCGATGTCGGCATGATCGCGCGCGCTTGGGCGCTCGCGCCCGAGCGCGCCTTCCGGCATCAGAATTTCCGGCGCGACGGCGTGTGCCCCGAGCAGCCGAAAGCCGTGCTCTTCGAAAATCGCAGCTACGCCCTTGAGCAGGTGATCGTCGCCGCCACGGAAAATCCCGAAAATTCGCGGCAGGAGCCGCAGCGTCTTGAAATCGGGTCGGATCTGCCGGATGGCCGGCCGCACCATCGAGCCGATAAAAACGACATCGCGGCAGCCCTCCCGACGCGCAAGCCGACAAAACGCGCCGAATTGACCCACAGAGGCCCAGTGATGGGGATACTGCGCAACCCGCTTTGGCTCCGCCCAACCGCGAATCGCGAAAAGCACGACGCGCCGCCCACGCTTGCCCACTGCGTCCGCGACCGCGAACGGCAGGCTTCCCCCGCCGCAGATAATCGCCAGCGGACCGTCATCTGCGGTCTTGCCGGCCGTCGCCTCGGTCATGCGTCCTCGTCAGTGGAGGCGCGGCGAATAGCCATGGTCAGCGGCCGTGAGCCGGCGCGGATGAAGGCGATTACCTTGCCCACGAGCGGATCGGCGCCGTTCTGCGCCGCGACGTGATCGAGCCGCTCGCGAAATGTCCCGGCGCCGAAGAACATGGCCTCGTAGGCCTGCCGCAGCCGATGGATATCAGCCTTGCTGGAGCCGCGCCGCCGCATGCCAACGACGTTGAGGCCGATCAGATCGGCAAGCGGGCCCTGGACGAGACCAAACGGAATCACGTCGGCGCGCACGCCGCTTAGCCCCACGACCATCGCACCTTCGCCGATGCGCACGAACTGACGCACAGCTGCCTGGCCACCGAACACCGCAAAATCGCCAATCGTCACGTGGCCGCCGAGGACCACGTTGTTGGCAAAGATCACATCGTTGCCGACCTTGCAATCGTGGCCGATGTGGGAGCCGACCATGAGACAGCAGCGATCCCCGACTTCGGTGATGCCGCGATCGTCCTCGGTCCCAGTATTCACCGTGACGCCTTCGCGGATCTCGCATTCGGCGCCGATCACCAGCCGCGTCGGGCCGCCGCGGTACTTGACCGACTGGGGCGGCGTGCCGAGCGAAGCGAATGGATAAACCACCGTGCGCGGGCCGATCGTGGTGTGACCAGCGATATGAACATGCGCCAAGAGCTTGCAACCGTCGCCGAGTTCGACATGGGGACCGATGACGCAATAGGGCCCGATCGATGCGTTGTGACCGATCACCGCCCCCGGTTCGATCCGGGCGGTTGGATCGATTGCCGCCATGCCCACCTCACGCAACCATGGCGCCGACTTCGGCCTCGGCGACTGTTTGCCCCGCGACCTTCGCCTCGCCCCGAAACCACCACATGTTCTTTTTTCGAGCGATTTTTTTCACGTGGTACTCGATCGTGTCGCCAGGTACCACCGGCTTGCGGAACTTGGCCTTGTCGATCGTCATGAAATAGACGTGCTTCGGATGATCACCGCCCATCTGCGAGAGAACGCAGATCGCGCCAGCCGTCTGCGCCATGCCCTCGATCAGCAAAACGCCGGGAAAAACCGGGTTGCCGGGAAAATGCCCGAGGAACTGCGGCTCGTTCACGGTGACATTCTTGATGCCGACCGCGGCGTCGTCACCGCGCATTTCGATGATGCGGTCGACCATGAGAAATGGATAGCGATGCGGCAGTGCTTTGAGGATCGCCGCGATATCGGCCGTCTCGAGGGTCGTCGCCGACTGGCTCATCGGTTGCGCCTTCGCCCGCCGCGGGCTGGCGAAGGCTCATCGTCAGGCGCGTCCTCGTCATCGCCGCTCTCGGGTGCATCGCTTTTGCTCACCCAATGGCGCAACGTCATCATGCTGCGAAGAAACTCGCGGCCGCGCATGGCGGGATAGCCAAACCATTTTTCGCCCGCCGGCACGTCGGACATCACGCCGCTCCTCGCTCCGATAATCGCGCCCTCGCCGATCCGCACATTGTCCGCGAGCCCAACCTGTCCGGCCAAGATGACGCGATCCTCAATAACGACGCTGCCGGAGATGCCGCACTGCGAGACGATGATGCAATGGCGGCCGATCGTCACATTGTGTCCGATCTGCACCAGGTTGTCGATCTTGGTGCCTTCGCCGATGACGGTGTCGCGGATGCCGCCGCGGTCGATCGTGGTGCCGGCGCCGATCTCCACATCGTCCTGAATGATGACGCGGCCGATCTGCAGCACCTTGCGGTGACCGGTCGCTCCCATCAAGTAGCCGAATCCATCCTGGCCGATGGCGCAACCCGCATGGACGATCACGCGGTCGCCGATCAAGCTGTTCGTGATGGAGGCGTTGGCGCCGATCGCGCAGTGGCGGCCGATGCGCACGTTCGGTCCGATCGCGGCGCCGGAGTTGATCACCGTACCCGTTCCGATTTCGGCGCGCGGGCCGATCACGGCGCCGGGATCCACGGTCACGCCGGTTTCCATGCGTGCGCTGGGATGGACGAAAGAACCGACCGCGATCCCCCCTCCGGCCTCGAACAGGGAGGACGGGCGCAAGGCCTCGGGAAAGAGCCCGCGCGCGACCTCGACGAAAGCGCGATACGGCTCGGCGACGCAGAGCACGCTGACCTGTGCGGGGGCGCGACCCGCATATCGCTCCGTTGTCAGGCAAGCGCCGGCGGCGCTGGTCGACAATTGCGGCGCATACTTTGCCTTGTCGAGAAACGCGAGATCGCTGGGGGCGGCCTGATCGAGCGCTGCAATCCCGGTGATGCGGCGGTCGAGATCGGCGCCCGGCCGCGGTTTGGCGCTGGCGAGGGCGGCGATCTCGCGCACGCTGAGCCCTCGTCCCCGACTGAAGAAGAAGGGCTCAGTCATGCCGGTGCCACTCGCCGCGTCCGCAGGCGGGGATCAGAATTTCGTGCCGCCGCCGAAACGGAACTGCTGGATGCGGTCGTACGGCTCCTTCGAGAGCGGGAATGCATAGTCGAACCGAAGCGGCCCGAACGGCGATTCCCAAATAAGACCGATCCCGACCGAACTACGAACATGCATCCCATTGTCGACCGGACACGGCGTCGAATTCGGGATGCCCGGACCGAAGGTCGGACAGAAATTCCCGGAGATGACCTCGCCGGTCGCCGGGAAGGACGTCGGGCCGGTATAATTCCATAGCGAGCCGGCATCGGCGAAAGCGGCGACCTTAATCCCCGCATCCTTGGGGAGGAAATAAAGCGGCGTCTGCAGCTCGACACTGGCGCCCCAGTAGTACGTGCCGCCGAGCGCATCCCCGAGAATGCCGGTGAACGGATACTGCGTCAGGTCGCGCGGACCAATTCCCGCCGGCGCGAAGCCACGCACCAGATTGGCGCCCATCTGGAAATGATCGAGCATGCGCAGATCTCCGCCTATCCCTGCGACCTGCCCACCTTGCAGATGCACAAGACCGACGATGTCGGAGAAAACCTCCCGGTAGCTGTAGAGGTCGGCGGTCGTGCGGAAGAACCTCACATCGCCGCCGACGCCGGCGAAATCCTGCCTGACCTCCGCCAGCAGGCCCGACGTCGGATTCCTGTTGTTGTCGAGCGTGTTGTGCGTGAGCGTGTAACCGACGAGCGAAGTGAGAACCGGGCCGTTGGCTACTGCGCTTTTCACCGCAAGTGAGGCCTCGCCGTCCACATAGCAGTTCGCGATCCCGGCAAATCCGTCCGGCGGGCTAAGGGCCGCCGACGTGCCGATCTTGTCCGGGGTCGGGAAGGTATTCACGAAATCCGGGTTGATGTTGTTACAGTTCATCAACTGCGGCGTCAGCGTGATCTTCTGCTGATAAACCGAATACCGCAGCTGCAGCGAAAGATCCTCGCGCAGCGCGAACCCGAGCCTGGTGCCGCCGCCGTACGTCTCCGTCTCGTACGACACATAGCTCGTCGGGAGCTGCTGCTTGTAGAACAGGTCGATGCCCATCGCCACGCGATAGCCGAGGAAGTACGGATCAACATAGGAAAGCGTAGCACCCTTGGTATATTGGCCGTATTGCACGCCGATCTTTCCATAGAGCCCGCGGCCGAGCAGGTTGCGTTCCGCGACGCTGACCTCGCCGATGAATCCGTCCGCGGTCGAATAACCACCGGAGACCGAGAATTCGCCGGTCGCCTGTTCCTCGACATCGACATTGAGAACCACCCGATCCGGAGCCGAGCCCGGATCGGTCGATATCTTCACGGATTTGAAGAAGCTGAGGTTCTTCAAGCGCCGCTCGGCCCGGTTGACGAGAGCGCGATTGTAGGCATCGCCTTCCGCCAGGTCGAATTCGCGCCGGATTACGTAATCCCGGGTACGGGTATTGCCGCGGATGTTGATCCGCTCGATGTAGACGCGCTGTCCCTCGCTGACCGTGAAGAGGAGATTGACGGTCCGGGTGGCAGGGTCGCGCGTCGCGCTTGGGCGCACTGTTGCGAAGGCATATCCCTGCCTCGAGGCTTCGATGGTCATGTCCTCGACGGTCTTCTCCACCGCCTCGGCGTTGTACACGTCGCCGGGATAGGCTCGCAGCTTCACCCGCAGCAACGCGGGATCCAGCGCGCGAATCGTGGTCTGCACGTCGACCGATCCGACGCGATACTGCTCGCCCTCTTCGATGGTGAAAGTGATCACGAAACCCCTGCGGTCCGGATCGTATTCCGCAAGCGCGGAGACGATGCGTACGTCGATGAAACCGTGCTTAAGATAGAACCGACGCAACAGCTCGCGATCGGCCTCGATCCGGTCCGGATCGTAAATGTCGCCGGTCTGCAGGAAGGCCAGCAAGAGTCCAGTCTCGGAGGTCTTGATCACGTCCTTGAGCCGGTAGGACGAATAGAAGCGATTGCCGGCAAATTGGATGAGCTTGACCCCTGTCTTTACGCCTTCGTTGATTTCGAAGACGAGATCGACGCGATTGTTCGGGAGCTCGATGATCTTGGGTTCGACGTGCACGTCGAAACGGCCGCCGCGGCGGTAGACCTCGACGATGCGGGCCGTGTCGGCCTGTACGGTGGGACGAGAGAGCGTCCCGCGCTCCTTGGACTGGATTTCACTTTTCAGCTGATCATCCTTGACCTTCTTGTTGCCCTCAAACGCGATGCGGTTGATGACCGGATTTTCGGTCACGGTGATGATCAAGCGTCCGCCTTGAATTGTCGGCCGGACATCTTGGAACAGGCCGGTGGAAATGAGCGTCTTCACGCCCTCGTCGATTTGGAAGGCGTCCAGCTGCCCGCCTGGTCCCGGCCGGAAATAGGAGCGGATGGTCTCGGCCTCGACCCGCTGATTGCCTTGCACGATGATGGAGCCGACGGTAGGCGCTTGAGCATAGGCAATCCGCGCCGTGAACGGCACGACGCCGGAGCTCAATAAACTTATCCCGAGGACAAGCCAGGCAAGGCCAAGCCCCCGAACCAGCCAGCTACGAAGTTTCATCCCCCACACGCCCTTTGTCGTTCCCCTCTGGACACCACAAACTCGGGTGCCGCACGAGAAAGGTCGTCCCTATCCCCCGGACCGCCCGTACACCAGCGCCTACGCCTGTACAGACTTTAGCTGTTGCGCAGTCAACTTCTCCCCTCGCCCTTGCTCCCCTTACTCCCCAAAAGTTGCAGCCTCCCTACGACGCCGTCCATTGGGCGGCGAGATGAAGAAGGTCGTTGTAGGTTGCAAAGATCATCAGCATCACAACGATCGCGAGCCCTATCCGAAATCCCACCTCCTGAGCGCGCTCCGACAGCGGTCTGCCCCTGACTGCTTCGATGCCGTAGAACAAGAGGTGGCCGCCATCGAGCAGTGGGACCGGGAATAGATTGAGCAACCCGATCGAGACCGACAGCACCGCCGCGAGGCTGAACAACGAGGCAAGGCCTTCCGTGGCCACTTGCCCGGAAACCTGAGCGATTCGAATCGGGCCTCCGAGCTGGTCCGCCGCCTCGCGACCCGAGATGACGCCGCCGATATAAGACAGCGTCCGCTCGACCACAAACCACGTCCGCTGCACCCCGAGCTCGAGCGCTTTGACCGGCCCGACCGGTTGGAAATGGGTATCCTCCGGCGAGGGCGAGCGGGTAATACCGAGGACGCCGATTCGATGCACATTGCCGAAGCGATCCTTGGATTCGCGCAGCGTCGGAGTTGCCTTGAGCGCGACCTTGAGCCCGCCGCGATCAACCTCGAACTCCAGCGTCTCGCCCGCGCTGGTGCTCACGATCTGCTGCATGTCGGGGAAGCTCTCGATCGGCCGTCCATTGATGGCCAGCACCAAGTCGCCGGGCTTAAATCCAGCGGCTTCCGCGGCGCTGCCAGGCTGGACCGCGTCGACCCGAGGCGACGTGCTCGGCTTGCCGAAGACCATGAAGAGGGCGGCAAAAATCGCGATGGCAAGTACGAAATTCGCCAGCGGGCCGGCCACCACGATCGCCGCCCGACGCGCGACCGGCTGATGCACAAAGCTGTGCCGGCGCTCTTCCTCACTCATGGCAGCAAGAACCACCGGATCGGGAACGCTGGCGGCGTTCTCGTCACCGAAGAATTTTACATACCCGCCGAGCGGAATAGCGGACACTTTCCATCGGGTGCCATGGCGATCATTGAAGCCGAAAAGTTCCGGGCCAAACCCAATCGAGAAAACCAACACCCTGACGCCGCATCTGCGGGCGACGAGGAAATGGCCGAGCTCGTGGAAGAACACCACCAGTGTCAGGACAAATAGAAAGGGCACGAGGTAGCCGGCCACGCCGCCCCCGAGCGCGTTGATTCCAGACAGAAAATCGAAATTCATCAGTCCTGTTCCCCGCCCGTCCCGACCCAGTTGGGCGAACACCAAGCTCTAGGGTGCCTTTGCGGCAATTTCGGGCAAGAGCGCGCGCGCCAACAATCTCGCATTATGGTCAATAGATAGTGCTTCGTCGACGTTTTCAGGCTCCGCGGTCCAATTTTTGGATACTGCGGCGTCCAGCGTGGCCTCAACCAGGGCCGGTATGCCGGCAAAATTCAGCTGCCGGGCGAGAAACTCGCCAACGGCTACCTCATTCGCGGCATTGAGAACGGTGGGCAGCGCCCCACCGGCCTCCAGCGCCCGCCGAGCCAGCGTAAGGGCGGGAAAACGCGCCAGATCGGGTTCTTCGAAGGTCAATTTCGCCGCCCGCGCCAAATCGAGCCGGGGTGCCGGCCCTGCGATGCGCTCGGGCCAGGCGAGGCAATAGGCGATGGGGATGCGCATGTCGGGGCTCCCCAACTGTGCGATAAGCGAGCCGTCGCAAAACTCGACCAGGCTGTGGATAATGGATTGCGGATGGACGAGGACGTCGATTTGCTCGGGCGCTAGGGCAAAGAGATGATGCGCTTCAACGAGTTCCAGTCCTTTGTTCATCAAGGTTGCGGAGTCGATCGTGACCTTCGCCCCCATCGACCAATTGGGATGCTTGAGCGCCTGCTCCACGGTCGCGCTCCGCACCGTCTCGGCACTGGCGGTGCGGAACGGGCCGCCGGAGGCGGTGAGGATCACGCGCCGCACGTCCTCACGCCTGCTTCCGCTCATCGCCTGGAAGAGCGCGTTATGCTCCGAATCGACGGGCAACACCGTGGCGCCCGCCGCCGCCGCCCGGCGCATGAATAGGGCCCCAGCACAGACCAGCGTTTCCTTGTTGGCGAGCGCCACGATCGCGCCGCGCTCGGCCGCTGCAAGCGTCGGCTTGAGCCCGGCCGCACCGGTGATCGCGCCGATCACCCATTGCGCCGGGCGCTCGGCCGCCTCCAGCAAGCCGCTTTCGCCGGCAGCGGCCTTGATTCCCGTTCCGGAGAGCGCGCCCTTGAGCTCGCCATAAGCCGCCGGATCGCCGATCGCAGCGAAGCGCGCGCCAAGTTCACGCGCCAGGGCGGCGAGCGCGGCCGCATTCTTGTTGGCGCTCACCGCTTCGACGCGAAAGCGCTCGCGCTCGCGCTTGAGCAGATCGATGGTGCTTGCCCCGATCGAGCCCGTGGCGCCAAGGATCGTCACAGTGCGCTCCGCCGGCGCTCGATCGACTGCAGCGCGCAGAATGTCCGGCTTCATAACTCACCATACCAACAGGCCGCGGCCGGGGGCTTCGAAGCCTCCGCGCGCCAGTCCGATTACCGCCGCCGCAACGCTGGCGGTCACGAAGCCGTCGAGACGGTCCATCAGTCCACCGTGTCCTGGAATGAGATGACTCGAATCCTTCGCATTGAACCGCCGTTTGAGGAAGGACTCGAAGAGGTCTCCCGCCTGCGCCAAGACTGATAAGACGACCGCTACCATGGCAAGGACGAACAATGACGTCAGCGCCGCCATTTTGGCGACAACAAGGGCGACCAGTACCGAGGCAAGGAGGCCGCCGATGGCGCCAGCCCAGGTCTTGTTCGGGCTGACCCACGGCACGAGCTTGGGGCCACCGAGCGCGCGCCCCACGAAATAGGCACCGATATCGGTCGTCCACACGACGGCGAACAGAAACAGCACTGCAAGGAATCCCTGTTCGCCGTCGCTGCGCAGGATGATCGGCCCCATGGCGAGCGCGCCGGCGTAGGGAATGCCGCCCGCCACCCATAGGCGCCGTTCGGCCAGCGCCACAGAGGCTGCGCCGAGCGTCCCCATGGCGACTACGATAAGCGCCGGAAGAGCGTGTCCGGTGGCGACGAGGACGACGGCAAGCGCAAGCGAGGCACCGCCCGCCAGCAGCACCGAGAGCTGCTCGTTTCGCGCCACCAGTGAGCTCCATTCCCACAGTACGCCGATAGCGGCCGCGCCCCAAAGCAGGGCGAAGGGCCAGCCGCCGAGATAGGCGGTTCCGATCGCGAGCGGCACGAGCAGCAAAGCCGAGCACACCCGCAACGCCAGCTCACTGCCGCGAAGGGTGCCGGCGCGCGATGGGTGGTCCGCCCCTGCCACGAATTAGGATCCGGTCTTAGCGACGAGACCGCCGAAGCGCCGTTCGCGCCGGCGATACTCGATGATCGCATCCTCGAGTGCCGCGCGGTCGAAATCCGGCCAATAGGCCGGCACAAACACGAGCTCGCTATAGGCCGCTTGCCACAGCAGGAAATTGGAGAGCCTTTGCTCGCCGCTGGTGCGGATGATGAGATCGGGATCCGGCACGTCGGGCGCGTCGAGATAGCTGGCCAGCTTGTCGGCCGTCACCGCATTGAGCGCCAAATCCCCCGCCGCGACCTCCGCCGCCATGCGGCGGGCCGCGCGCGCAATCTCCTGCCGGGCTCCGTAATTGAAGGCGACGACCAAAACCAGCCGGCTGTTGTGCTTGGTCAACTCCTCGGCTTCGTCGAGCAGTCGCCGGATGTCGGAATCGAGATCCTCTCGTTCGCCGATCACGCGCACGCGCACGCCGCGACGATGCAGATCGGCGAGATCGCGGCGAATGAAGCGACGCAGCAATACCATCAGCTCGCGAATTTCTGCGGGCGGGCGCGACCAGTTCTCGGCGCTGAAGGAAAAAATGGTAAGAAATGCTATTCCGAGATCGCCGGCGGCACGCACAGTGCGGCGCAGCGCCTCGACCCCGCGTCGATGTCCCTCCCCGCGCGGCAGCCCGCGCGCCGCCGCCCAGCGTCCATTGCCGTCCATGATGATGGCAACGTGCCGCGGTACGGCGAAATCGCCGATCTCGGCAGTATGCAGCGGCGCGCTCTTCGACATCCGCTTGAACATCACACCGTGAGGATTTCCTTTTCCTTATTCGCCAACATCCGATCGACCTCGGCGATGGCATCGTCTGTCGTTTTCTGCACCTGTTCGGACGAGCGCTTACCGTCGTCTTCACTGATCTTGTGGTCCTTTTCGAGCCTCTTGAGCACGTCAAGGCCGTCGCGCCGGACGTGCCGCACGGCGACTCGCGCCGCCTCGGCGTATTTATGCGCAACCTTGACCAGCTCCCTGCGCCGCTCCTCGTTGAGTTCAGGGATCCGCAGTCGCAGCACCTGGCCTTCGGTCGAGGGACTAAGCCCGAGGTTGGAGGCGGCGATGGCCTTCTCCACCGCATGAATCATCGATTTGTCCCACACCTGCACGGAAATGAGCCTGGGCTCGGGCACGCTCACGGTAGCGACCTGATTGAGGGGCATGTGAGTGCCATAGGCCTCGACCTGTACCGGTTCGAGCAGGCTCGCCGAGGCACGGCCGGTGCGCAGCCCGCCCAGCTCCTGCTTGAGCAACTGGATTGCACCTTGCATGCGGCGCTTGAGCTCGTTGATGTCGTGCGTCGGGTTTGCCATGGCGTCCCTCGAACAATTGGTCGATCCGCCGCGTGACGCGGGCGCCGGCACCGGGTCAATTGCCGACGACGGTGAAGCGCCCTTCCCCGCGCAGCACCGCAGCGATTGCTCCTTTTTCGCGGATCGAGAACACGATGATAGGCATACGGTTCTCCCGAGCAAGCGCGAAGGCGGTCGTATCCATCACTTTCAGGTTGCGCTCGAGCGCCTCCTGGTGCGTCAAGCGATCGTAGCGCTTGGCCCCGCTGTTCTGCTTCGGATCGGCGCTATAGACGCCGTCGACGTTGGTGGCCTTGAGCACGGCCTCGGCGCCGAGCTCCGCCGCCCGCAGCACGGCGGTGGTATCGGTCGTGAAGAACGGATTGCCGGTTCCTCCCGCCAACACCACCATCCTCCCCTGCTCCATGTGGCGCAATGCTCGGCGCCGCTCGTACGTCTCGCAAATCTGCGGCATGCTCAGCGCCGACATAGTGCGCGCCGGCAATCCCGCCCCTTCCATCGCGCTCTCGAGCGCGAGCGCGTTCATGACCGTCGCGAGCATTCCCATCAGGTCGCCGGTGGCGCGGGGGGTTCCTTTCGCCGACACGTGCACGCCGCGAAAGATATTGCCCCCGCCGACCACCACCGCGATCGCCACGCCGAGCGCCCGCGCGGCCAGAAGATCGGCCGCGATGCGCTCGAGCGTCGGCTGATGGATTCCGAATCGGTCGGGCCCCATCAGCGCCTCGCCGGAGACCTTCACCACGACGCGCCGGTAGACGGGTTTGGTCATGGCAACTCCCGCGATTCACCGCCGGCTAGCGGCGCGGCGCGGTGATCGCATCGCCTGACGTTCAATTCGGTTTGAGGAGCGAGGCGACCTCGCCGCCGAGATCGCTGTCCGGCCGGTCGATGCCTTCGCCGAGCGCATAGCGCACAAAACCCGTGACCTTGACCGCGGCGCCCGCCTTGCTCTCGCCCTCCTTGATCGCCTGAGAAACCGTCTTGTCCGGATCGTGGATGTATGCCTGATCGAGCAGGCAGACCTCTTTGTAGAACGTCTTGAGGCCCGACTCGACGATCTTGTCGATGACGTTCGCAGGTTTTCCCTGTGCCTTGTACTTGTCTGCGAGCACCTCCTTCTCGCGCCGGACCACATCGGGGTCGAGACCCGAGGGATCGATCGCCTGCGGATTGGAGGCGGCAACGTGCATCGCCAGCATGCGGCCGAGGCGCTTGAGCTCCTCGCTGCTGCTCTTCGACTCCAGCGCCACGATGACGCCGATCTTTCCGAGGCCTTGATCCACGGCATTGTGGACGTAGCTGCCGATGAGCCCTTCGCCAACCGATAGCGACGACGTCCGCCGCAACGACATGTTCTCACCGATCTTGGCAATGGTCTCGGCAATGCCTTCGGCCAAGGTGATGTCGCCGACCTTGGCCGCCTTGATCTTCTCCAGGTCGGGGCCGACCGTCAGCGCGACGTTGGCGATCATCTTCACCAGGCCCTGAAACAAATCATTGCGTGCGACGAAATCGGTTTCGGAGTTAACCTCGACCACGACGCCTTTGGAGCCCTCCACCGCCACGCCGATGAGGCCATCGGCCGCGATGCGGCCGGCCTTCTTGGCGGCCTTGGCGAGACCTCGCTTGCGCAGTAAATCGACGGCCTGTTCCATCGCGCCGCCGGTTTCCTGAAGCGCCGCCTTGCAGTCCATCATGGGCGCACCCGTGCGTTCGCGCAGCTCCTTGACCATTTGCGCCGTGATATTGGCCATACCCAAGATTCCTTTGTGCTGTGCCAGCCCGTCACCGCAAGCGCCGCCTCAAGACACGTGAGACGGACGGCGCCGCCGCTGCTTTCTCAAAAACCCGCACGGCCCAAGATGACGCTAGCGCTACTCTGCGGTCAGCTCTTTTGACTGCGCGATCCAACCTTCCATCCGGCCGGGCAATCCGACTTCCTCACCGATCTTATGTGCGGCCTCGGGCCCCAGCCCCGCAATCTGCCAGTAATGGAAAATCCCGAGATCGTTGAGCTTCTTTTCGATGGTAGGCGAGACATGATGCAGCGTCGTGAGGTCGTCGGCGACGCCGCGCGGCCCGGAGAGCACCTCGTAACCGGGCGCCTCGGTGGCCGCCGGCAGTTCTTCCACGATCGGTTCGGCCGCGGCGCCGGTATCGACCCCGAGCTCGCCTTGCGCGCGCGAGATACCGTCGATTGCAGCCTTCGCCGCAAGATCGCAGTAAAGCGTAATGGCGCGGCTCGCGTCGTCATTTCCCGGCACGATGAAGGTGATGCCGTTGGGATCGCAGTTGGTGTCGACCACCGCCGCGACCGGTAGACCAAGACGGCGCGCTTCCTTGATGGCGATGTCCTCCTTGTTGGTATCGATCACGAACAAGAGGTCGGGAAGGCCGCCCATGTCCTTGATACCGCCGAGCGCGCGGTCAAGCTTGTCGCGCTCGCGCTGCAGCGTAAGCCGCTCCTTCTTGGTGTAGCCTGTGGACTCTCCCGAAGACAGCATCTCCTCGAGCTTGCGCAGCCGCGAGATCGATTGCGAGATGGTCTTCCAGTTGGTGAGCGTGCCGCCGAGCCAGCGCGAATTGACGTAATACTGTGCCGACTTTTTGGCCGCCTCGGCAATGGCATCCTGCGCTTGCCGCTTGGTGCCGACGAAGAGGATACGCCCGCCATTGGCAACAGTGTCGCTCACCGCCTGCAGCGCGCGGTGCAGCATCGGAACGGATTGGGCGAGATCGATGATGTGGATGTTGTTGCGGGTACCGAAGATGTATTCAGACATCTTCGGATTCCAGCGGTGAGCCTGATGGCCGAAATGAACGCCAGCCTCCAACAGCTGGCGCATGGAAAAGTCAGGAAGCGACATGGTCTATTCTCCGGTTGAGCCGCCGCGGACCCGTGAGCTCATCCTCCCGTTGCGGTCGGAGCGAGCCACCGGACGGCTGTAACGCCAAGGTCCGCGTGTGAGATGACGGGGCTTATATAGGGATGAATCAGCGGGCGCAAGGATCGAGCAGGCCGATTACACCGCCTCCACCGCGACTACGCCCGGCACCGCCTTGATGGCGCCGGCGATCTGGGGCGAGACCTTGAAGCGGCCGGGAAGCTTTACCTCGACCTCGGTCCCCTCGCCCAGCATGAGTACCAGCGCGACCTCGCCGTTGTCGGTCGCCGCGCGAACCGGCCCTTCGAGCCGCTTCGCGACGCTCTCGATCGGCGCCTCGTCGCGCAGGAAAACGCGCAATCCCTTGGCCAGCTTGGCCGCCGCCTGATCGAGCGGCTCGACCATCTGGATGCGCGCGCGCACGTCATCCCCTTGCAGTTCCGCCGAAAGCATCAGCAACACCGCGGCACCGGGCTCGAGCAGGTCGCGGAATTGTGCCAGCCCTTCCGAGAACACGACCGCCTCGTAGTGCCCGCTCGGATCCGACAGTTCGATGATCCCCATCTTGCTGCCGGTGCGCGTGCGCCGCTCCGTGCGCGCCACCACGGTACCGGCGACCCGGCCGGCGCTGGCGCCGCCGCGCACCGCGCGTGCAAACTCGGCCCAAGACTGCACCCGCATGCGTTTGAGAACGGCGGCATAGTCGTCCAGCGGATGGCCGGAGAGAAAGAAGCCGATCGCGCCGAACTCTTTCTGCAGCCGCTCTGCAGGAAGCCATTGCTCGATTTGGCCGATCGCAAGCGGGGGGCGCGCGGCACCGCCGCCGAACAGCTCCGACTGGCCGACCGAAAGATCGTCATGGGCGCGCTGCGCGCTCGCAAGCATCGCATCGACGGCGGCGAAGACGCGCGCACGGTTTGCGTCGAGGGCATCGAAGGCGCCGGCAGCGGCAAGGCTTTCAAGGACCCGCTTGTTGATCGCGTACGGGTTGATGCGCGCCGCGAAATCGGACAAATCGACTAACGGCCGCTCGCCGCGGGCATGGACGATGGCCTCGACCGCCTGGCGGCCGACGCCTTTGAGCGCGGCGAGCGCGTAGTGGATGGTCGAACCCTCCACCTCGAAATCGACGCCGGAGTGATTGACCGACGGCGGCTCGACCTTCACGCCCAGCCGCTCGGCCTCGGCGCGAAACTCCGAAAGCTTGTCGGTATTGCCCATGTCAAGCGTCATGGACGCCGCGAGAAACTCGACCGGGTAATTCGCTTTCATGAAAGCGGTCTGATAGGCGACCAGCGCATAAGCGGCGGCGTGGCTCTTGTTGAAGCCGTAATCGGCGAAACGCGCGAGCAATTCGAAGATCGCTTCGGCTTGGCCCTGGTCCATGCCGCGCTCGACGCAGCCGGATACGAAGCGGCTGCGCTGCTTCTGCATTTCGCTGCGAATCTTTTTTCCCATGGCGCGCCGCAGCAGGTCGGCTTCGCCGAGCGAATAGCCGGCGAGGATTTGCGCCGCCTGCATCACCTGCTCCTGGTAGACGATGACGCCGAAGGTCTCGCGCAGGACCGGCTCGAGCTTGGGATGGATGTAGTCGGGCTGCTCCATGCGATGCTTGCGCGCGCAGTAGGTCGGGATGTTGGCCATCGGGCCGGGGCGATAGAGCGCGACCAGCGCGATGATGTCCTCGAAGCGGTCCGGCCGCATGTCGAGCAGCGCGCGCCGCATGCCCTGGCTTTCCAACTGGAAGATGCCCACCGCCTCGGCGCGCGCGAGCATGGCGTAGGTCTTTTCGTCATCGAGCGGAATCGCCGCCAGGTCGATCTCGACGCCGCGCTTGCGCAGGAGCGCCGCCGCCTTTTCCAGGACGGTCAGCGTCTTGAGGCCGAGGAAGTCGAATTTTACCAGGCCCGCCTGCTCGACCCATTTCATGTTGAATTGGGTCACCGGCATGTTGGATTTGGGATCGCGATAGAGCGGCACCATCTCGGTGAGCGATCGCTCGCCGATGACGATGCCGGCGGCATGCGTCGAGGCGTGACGGTGCAGCCCTTCGAGCTTTTGCGCAATGTCGAACGCCCGCGCGACCAAGGGATCACCATCGCGCGCCGCCTGCAGGCGCGGCTCGTCATCGATCGCCCGCTTCAGCGTGACGGGGTTGAGCGGGTTCTGCGGCACGAGCTTGCATAGTTTGTCGACTTGCCCGTACGGCATCTGCAGCACGCGGCCGACGTCGCGCAGCACGCCGCGCGCCTGCAAGGTGCCGAAGGTGATGATCTGCGCCACGCGAGCGCGCCCGTAGCGCTCTTGCACGTAGCTGATGACCTCATCGCGCCGATCCTGGCAGAAGTCGATGTCGAAATCCGGCATCGACACGCGTTCGGGATTGAGGAAGCGCTCGAACAGGAGGCCGAACCGAATGGGATCGAGATCGGTGATGGTGAGCGCGTAGGAGACGAGCGAGCCCGCGCCCGAGCCGCGACCCGGCCCGACCGGAATGCCCTGCGCTTTCGCCCACTGGATGAAATCGGAGACGATGAGGAAATAGCCGGGGTACTTCATTCCTTCGATGACGTTGAGCTCGAAGGCGAGGCGCTCGCGATACTCCTCGACGCTATGGCCGGGGGCGATGCCGTGGACCCGCATGCGGTGTTCGAGCCCGGCCTCGGCGCGCCGGCGCAATTCGGCCGCCTCGTCGGCTGCGGCGCCATCCGCACCGACCGAGAAGCGCGGCAGAATCGGCGCTCGCACTTGCGGACGGAACGCGCAGCGCCGAGCGATCTCGACCGTCGAGGCGACCGCCTCGGGCAGATCGGAAAAGAGCGCCGCCATTTCCGCGCGGGTCTTGAACCGGTGCTCGGGCGTGAGCTGGCGCCGGTCGGTTTCGGCGACCAGGCGCCCTTCGGCGATGCAGATAAGCGCGTCGTGCGCCTCGTAGTCCTCCTGCGTCGCAAACAGCGCCTCGTTGGCGGCGACAAGCGGAATCCCGCGTTCATAGGCGAGCGTGATGAGCGCCTGCTCGACCTTGCGTTCGGCGCTACGGCCATGGCGCTGCAACTCGATATAAATCCGATCGCCGAACAGCCGCTCGAGCGCCTCGCAACGACTCTGCGCCAAATGGCCCTGCCCGGCGGCGATCGCCGCATCCAGCGGGCCGCCGGGCCCGCCGGTCAGCACGATCAGCCCTTCAGTCTCCCCGTCGAGCCAGGCAAGCGGCAGATGCGGCGGCTCGTTCGGTGCGGTCTCCAGAAAGGCGCGGGAGGCAAGCCGCATGAGGCTGCGATAGCCACTCTCGCGCGCGGCGAGGAGCACGACGCGGGGACGATCGAATTGCGCACCCACCCCCCCACGCGGGAGGGCTTCCTGATCGCCGAAATCGACCGCCAGCGCGCAGCCGACGATCGGCTGGATGCCCGCCGCCGCCATCTTGTCGGAGAATTCAAGCGCTCCGAACATATTGTCGGTGTCGGTGAGCGCGAGCGCGGGCTGACGGTCCGACTTGGCGAGTTCGCACAGCCGCGCGATGGGCAAGGCGCCTTCGAGCAGCGAATAGGACGAATGCACGTGCAGATGGACGAAGCCAGGCATCAACCCTCGGGCGATTCTCGACGCGTGCGAATCTGAGGGTGCGTGGAGGCGCTGTCTATCGTGGGCAAGCTCGCCGGCGGCTTGTCCCCAACATCTCGCACGTGGGGTACACGTCGACGAGGCACGCCCCGGTGCGATCCCTCAAAGTGCCGCAAACCCCTCAAAGGGCCGCGATCACTTGCGCCCAGATCGCGACCATGCCCAAGAACAGGGCCAGCGACGCCAGCGTCGCGGCCTCCTCAACGACGGCACGAACCATGACACCTATACTCCCACCCGCGGAACGAGAGGTGAACATAGTTCATGATATGTTCGCGTGTCAAGTCGGCCTAGGGGGCTGAAGGGAGCCCACTCAAAGTCCGCAACAAGAGGAAGAAACCTCTGGGCTATTGCACGTATCAGTTGCGTTATTTTTTCAAAAAAACAGGCGGAAACAGGCGCCGCGACCCCGTGGGAAGGAAGAGCCAAGCTAAGCCCACCGCTTCGCTGGGATGGGCGGCACGGCTCATCTCCACCCATCAACCCAGTTCCACCACCAGTCCATCCTTGAGGGTGACGCGCCGGTCCATGCGCGCGGCGATGTCCATATTGTGGGTGGCGACGACGACCGCGAGGCCCGAGGCCTGCACCAGCTGGGTGAGCGCGGAGAACACGTGCTCGGAGGTGCGCGGGTCGAGGTTTCCCGTCGGCTCGTCGGCGAGCAGAATGCGCGGCGCGTTGGCGACCGCGCGCGCGATCGCGACGCGCTGCTGTTCGCCCCCGGAAAGCTCCGCCGGGCGGTGGGTGAGGCGCTCCTTCAATCCGAGATAGCCGAGCAGATCGCTCGCACGGCGCGTCGCTTCCTGGCGCGAGAGGCCGCGGATCATCTGCGGCATGATCACGTTCTCGATCGCGGAAAACTCCATCAGCAAGTGATGGAACTGGTAGACGAAGCCGATCTCGACCCGGCGGATTCGCGTGCGCTCGGCGTCCGAGAGCTCCGAGGTCGCGATCTGATCGATATAGACTTCCCCGGCGTCCGGATGCTCGAGCAGTCCGGCGATATGCAAGAGCGTGGACTTGCCGGCGCCGGAGGGGGCAATCAGCGCCACCGATTGGCCCGGCCATATGGCGAGCTCGGCGCCTTTGAGGATGTCCAGCGTGACGTCGCCTTGGCGGTAATGCCGGTCGATCTTGTGCAGGAACAGGATCGGCGGCTGCTCCTCCTCGCGCGCGCCGGTCTGCGGCCTCGTCGCCGCGCCGATCGTCTCACTCATAGCGTAGCGCCTCGACCGGATCGAGGCGCGCCGCGCGCCAAGCCGGATAGAGTGTCGCCAGCAGCGACAACGTGAGCGCCATAACCACCACCGCCGTGGTCTCGCTGGCGTCCAGGTCGGCGGGCAATTTCGACAGGAAATAGAGCTCGGGCGAGAACAATTCGGTATTCGTCAGCCATGACAGGAAACGGCGGATCGATTCGATGTTGAGGCAGACCGCCAGCGCCAACAGGAAACCCACGAGCGTGCCGACCACGCCGACCGAGGCGCCGGTGACCATAAAGATGCGCATGATCCCGCCCTGGCTCACGCCCATGGTGCGCAGAATGCCGATGTCGCGCCCCTTGTCCTTCACCAGCATGATCAGCCCGGACGTGATGTTGAACGCCGCCACGATCACGATGATGGTCAAGATGAGAAACATGACGTTGCGCTCGACCTGCAGCGCATTGAAAAAGGTGGCGTTGCGTTGGCGCCAGTCTATCAGGAAGATCGGCCGTCCGGCCGCCTCGGTGATGAGCCGGCGCTGGTAATCAATCTGATCGGGATTGTCGACATAGACCTCGATGGCGGTAACGTCGCCGGCGCGGTTGAAATAGGCCTGCGCTTCGGGAAGCGGCATGAACACGAAGGCGGAATCGTATTCCGACATGCCGACCTCGAACACCGCGGCGATCCGATAGGACTTGATCCGCGGCGTGGTGCCCATCGGCGTCACCGCCCCGCGCGGGGCAACCAGGGTCACGCTGTCGCCTGCCCGCAGCGATAGCTGATCGGCCAACCTGCGGCCAATGGCGACCCCCTGCCCTTCGTCGAAGCCTTCGAGCGTGCCCTGGCGGATATTGTTGGCAACGGAAGGCAGCTTGGCGAGATCGGCGGCGCGCACGCCGCGCACGAGCACGCCCGAGGCATTGAACGGCGAGGATGCAAGCGCCTGGCCCTCGACCACTGGCGCGGCAAGGATCACGCCGGGAACCCTGGAGATGCGCTCGGAAACCGGCTCCCAGTCGGTGAGCGGCTGCTCCAGCGGCTGGATCAACAGATGGCCATTGATGCCCAAAATCTTGTCCAGCAGCTCCTTCCGAAAGCCGTTCATTACCGCCATGACGATGATGAGGGTGGCGACGCCGAGCATGATGCCAAGAAACGAGAATCCGGCATTGACCGAGATGAAACCCTCCTTCCGCCGCGCCCGCAGATAGCGCAGCGACAGCATCCATTCGAACGGCGCGAATGGGCGGGTGCGGGTCGGCTCGTGCATCGATCTAATCCCGGTCCCCCGATTTTCACACGATTCTGGCCGTTTCAGGCCCTCCGCGGGATACGGCCTGCGCGAGAGTTCCGACGGGTGGTGTGGAACCTCTCCTCGTCATGCGCGATTCATCACGCCAGCCGCTCGCACGCATCGGCCTCGGTCATCAGCTCGCGGCTGCCGTCGGCGCGTTTTTTGACCTCGACCTTGCCCTCCGCAAGGCCCTTCGGCCCGATCAGGATCTGCCAGGGAATGCCGATGAGATCGGCGGTGGCGAATTTCGCGCCCGGCCGCTGGTCGAGATCGTCGTAGAGCACGTCGATGCCTTTAGCGCTCAGCGCGCGGTAAAGCCGCTCACAGGCGGCATCGGTGTCGGCGCCACCTTGCTTGAGGTTGAGGAGCGCGACTTTGAACGGCGCGACCGCCTCCGGCCATTTAATGCCCGCCTCGTCGTGGAACGCTTCGATGATCGCGCCGACCAGGCGTGATACGCCCACGCCGTAAGAGCCGCCATGCACCGGCCGCTCGATCCCGTCGGGACCCGCCACGACCGCCCTCATCGGCTCGGAATACTTGGTGCCGAAATAGAAGATCTGGCCGACCTCGATGCCACGGGTGTGCAAGCGCTTGTCGGCGGGAACGTCGCGTTCGAAGCGCACGGGATCGTGCACGTCCTCAGTCGCAGCATAGAGGCTGGTCCACGGACGGATGTGGGGCGTCAAATCCGCCTCGTAATCGACCTCCTCGCCGGGAATAGGCAGTTCGAGCACGTCGCTATTGCAGAACACCCCGGACTCGCCGGTTTCCGCGAGAATGATGAATTCGTGCGAGAGGTCGCCGCCAATGGGCCCGGTTTCCGCCGCCATCGGAATGGCTTTAAGCCCCATGCGCGCAAAGGTGCGCAAATAGGCGACGAACATCTTGTTGTAGGAGAGCCGCGCCGCCGCTTCGTCGATATCGAACGAGTAGGCATCCTTCATCAAAAATTCGCGCCCGCGCATCACGCCAAAGCGCGGGCGCTGCTCGTCGCGGAATTTCCATTGGATGTGATAGAGGATCTTCGGCAACTCGCGATACGAGCGAACATAGGCACGGAAAATTTCGGTGATCATGTCCTCGTTGGTCGGCCCATAAAGCATGTCGCGCTCATGGCGATCTTTGATGCGCAACATTTCCGGGCCGTAGGCGTCATAACGCCCGCTCTCGCGCCAAAGGTCAGCGAGCTGCAAGGTGGGCATCAAGAGTTCGATCGCACCCGCGCGATCCTGCTCCTCGCGAACGATCTGCTCGATCTTCTTGAGCACCCGGAACCCGAGCGGCAGCCAGGCATAAATGCCGGCCGCCTCCTGGCGGACCAGCCCTGCCCTCAACATCAGCCGATGGGAGACGACCTCTGCCTCCTTGGGTGTCTCGCGAAGGATGGGCAGGAGGTAGCGGGAGAGGCGCATGGGGCTCGGGACTCGTGGCCGGTCGGGTCCACCGAGTGAAACCGGAACGGAGACAAAAAGACAAGGGCTGTCAAAGCCTTCCACGCGCGTTTTGCATTGGCTTCATCGCCGCTGCTGCGGCCGTGCCGCGCCGTACCCGCCCGCGAGAGATTTCACGGGTTTCCGCGACGTTTTGACTTTGATGACAAACCAAGCGGGATGGGCTAGCGTCCCACCCGCGGGGCCGAGGGGCGAGCAACGCCGTCGGCCCACGCAGTCCAAGTCTTGGGAGGAACAAGCCGGCGCAAAGTCGCCGCCGTCTCGATCACCCAACAATTTCGAGGCGTAAGCGTAGCGTTGAGTAGGCGTCTTGGGAGCAGGGTCGTCCGCCCTGCTCGATTTTTTTGCGGAGTGAGCGCGCCAGGTCGGGGTTGTCTTGCGCTCGTGCCATTGTACGCCGGGCGCGACTGCGCAGACGAGCATCGCAATGTCGGGTGGCGTCGCGGCAGGCCACGGGCCATGAGCGCTCACGGGCGCGCGCGATCGGCTTCGGCTTTTCGTTCTCGCTCGGCTTCGCGTTCATAGAGCCGCGCGGTCGCACGCTCCCCTATTTGTTCAAGGCGCTTTCTGCGCCGTCGCCACAATACGGTTGCGTAGATCAAGGCGACGGCGAGTACAGCAACCATGAGTACGTCGATGACGAACCAAAGCCACCCGCCGGCATCGCTGTCCCTCGTTGCGCTCCTGCGTATCGCGCAACGTCAACGCGACAGAAGGTCTTCCGATCCACGCTGTGTCGGGCCGGTGCCGATTCGGTAAACCATTGCCGCAGTTGAGTTTTGTCGCGACGCTTGGCGCGGACTCGGCTCAGATCTCCCCGCTAACGCGGCACGCCGAGGAGCGCGGCAAGATCGTCGAGCGCGATCAATCTATAAGTGTAAACGAAATGCCAGATCGCGAACACGACGGCTGCGACACAGGTGGTCCAAAAGAGCTTGCGTTTGAGGTTCGGGATCGCCGGCGCACCGGGATCGCTGCCGGGCGTAATCGTCCCCTGCTCGTGTTGGCTGCGAACGCCCCAGGGCAGAACCGCGAACAGCACGACCCACCAGATGATGAAATAGATCGCGATCGAGGTGGCTAGCGACATCGTGGCAACGAGTTCAATCGTCAATTCGGCCGAAGCCGCGATAGCGGCGGTGGTTGCGGCGTGCGCTTCGCGCACACGCGGCTAAGCTGGCGCAGACCGCAGCGTACAGTTCCAGACGACGAAAAGTCAGTGTTCCCTATGCCTGCTCGAGCTCGATGAGCGTGCCGCAAAAGTCCTTCGGGTGCAGGAACAGCACGGGCTTCCCATGGGCACCCATCTTCGCCTCGCCATCGCCGAGCACCCTCGCACCTTGCGCCTTGAGACTGTCCCGCGCAGCGCGAATATCTTCGACTTCGTAGCACACGTGGTGAATGCCGCCGTCGGGATTGCGCTCGAGGAATTTCGCTATCGGGGACGCGGCCCCGAGCGGCTCGATGAGCTCGATCTTGGTGTTGGGCAAGGTGATGAAAACGGTCGTAACCCCGTGCTCCGGCTGTGGCGCTGCCTGGGATACCTGTGCGCCCAGGGTGCGGCGATAGACGTCTGCAGCCTTGGCGATGTCGCGCACGGCGATCGCTACATGATTGAGCCGTCCGATCATGGTCATCTCCTGCGACCGTTGCATTGCCCCTCCGCCCCCACGCGGGCCGACAAGCGTCGAGGACGCGGGTTAGGAGCCGCGCATCCATCGTTGTTTTCGATGATCATGGATCGCCGGGTCAAGCAGGGACAACGTTTCCGTCAAACCTCGAGCACATGCACGTGACATGTGGGCTTCTTGTTCCACACGGCGCTCAGCGCGGCGCGCACCGCATTGCGTATAGCCTCGGCGAGCGCGTCGGGATCGCGTCGGCGAGCGCGCGGCATCGACTCGAAAGCCTCGACCGCGGCGTCATACGCCAGTTCCTCGGTACGACGTCCCAGCGTGCCGACTTCGGGGACCCCGGTCAGCCTCACCCGCAGGTCGCCGATCAAGTCGCCGCGTGCGTTCACCGCGAGCGCAACCGAGACCATCCCGGCAAAACCGAGCCGACGGCGATCGGCGACGGTGCGCTCTTCCGCGCTGACGACCAGCGCGCCGTCTTTGTAGAGCCGTCCCGCCGGCACTTCGTCGATCTTTCCCGGATCTCCGGGCGCGAGCCGCACCAGTTCCCCATCGCGACACAGAACCACCTTGCCGACGCCGGCGCGACGCGCGACCTCGGCATGCTCGGCCATGTGCAGAGCCTCCCCGTGCACCGGAATGAGGATCTGCGGCCGTACCCACCCAATCATGTCGATCAACTCGCTCACCCGCGGATGCCCGGAGACGTGCACGAGATGGGTGCGGTCGGTGATGACCTCGATCCCCTGGGTAACGAGGCCGTTGATGACCCGCATGACCGCCTTTTCGTTGCCGGGGATAGCGCGCGAGGAGAAGATCACGCGATCGCCGCGCGAGAACGCCACTTCAGGATGATCGTCATGAGCGATGCGGGCGAGCGCCGCCCGCGGCTCGCCCTGGCTGCCGGTGCAGAGCGCGAGCACTTTGTCCGGCGGCAGATGACCATAGACCTCCGCCGAGCGAAAATCCTGGATGCCGTCGAGGTAGCCGGTCTCACGCGCGACCTGCGCGATGCGCTCCATGGCACGGCCCACCAGCACGACCTCGCGCTCACACGCGGCCGCGGCCTGCGCCACCGCGCGCAGCCGCGCCACGTTGGAGGCGAACGTCGTGACCGCAACCCGCGCTGGGGCGCTGCGGATGAGCTCGGCGAGACACTTGGCAACGTCAGCCTCCGAGGGGGAGCGGCCCTCGCGGAAGGCGTTGGTCGAGTCCCCAATCAGCGCGAGGCATCCCTCGTTGCCGAGGGCGCGCAGCTTGGCTTCGTCAGTCGGAGGTCCGATCACAGGCGTCGGATCGATCTTCCAATCGCCGGTGTGGAGCACGGCGCCGACCGGCGTGCGGATGATGAGGCCGTTCGACTCCGGGATCGAATGAGCCATGGACACGAGTTCGATGTCGAACGGTCCAAGGCTGAATCGGCCGCCCAACGGCACGACGTTGACGGGAATTTCGGGTGCGCCAACTTCGCCCTCCCGCTTGGCCTCGATCAACGCGGCGGTAAACGG
>Ga0070717_10000449_pt1 | contig 26075 bp, 26 predicted proteins | sample LARL113metaG_FD_71366 | JGI IMG/M metagenome (GOLD analysis project Ga0070717, IMG submission 71366) | Corn, switchgrass and miscanthus rhizosphere microbial communities from Kellogg Biological Station, Michigan, USA - LAR L11-3 metaG | ecosystem: Host-associated > Plants > Roots > Rhizosphere ...
GCGCACTCGCCGCGAGCACGACGATGCGCGCCTCGACGTGCTTGTCCATACCCGTCGTCTTGTCGACGTAGGAGACACCCGTCGCCAGACCGTCCTTCCCGACAGTCACCTCGCGCGCCATCGCGTTGGTGATGAGGGTCAGGCGCTTCGTCGCGAGCGCGGGCGCAATGAGGACATCGGGACTGGAGAAGTTCGCCTTCACAGTGCAGCCGCGGTTGCACTGACCACAGTAGTGACAGCCGGCGCGTCCGTTCAACGGCTGGGTGAGAATGGACAGCCGAGCCGGTATACACGTGACATTCAACTTGTCCGACGCTTTCTTGACGAGCAGCTCGTAGCAGCGCGGCTTCGGCGGCGGGAGGAAGATGCCATTCGGCTCGTTAGGCAGGTTCTCGTGGCTGCCGAACAGTCCGATCAGCCGGTCGACGCGGTCATAGTACGGCGCGACATCCTCGTAGGCGATCGGCCAGTCGTCGCCCAACCCGTCACGGGACTTTGCCTTGAAGTCGCGCGGACCGAAGCGGAGCGAGATGCGTCCCCAATGGTTCGTGCGCCCGCCCAGCATGCGCGCGCGCCACCACATGAACTTCGAGCCCGACGCAACGGTGTACGGCTCACCGTCGATCTCCCAGCCACCATCGCACGCATCGAACTCGCCGAATGGGCGCTCCTTCGTGGAGGCGCCGCGGCGGGGCGACGCATACGCGGGCATGAGCATCTTCGAATCACGCGACGCGAAGAACGACGGTCCGGCTTCCAGCATGACGACGTTCGCGCCCGCCTTCGTGAGCGCGTACGCAGCCATCCCGCCGCCCGCGCCGGAGCCGACAATACAAACATCGTACGCCATTATTTGCGAATCCTCAACGGAAAGAGGGGGTGGGGGCTCGGGAGCAGGGGCTAGGGCCGGCGGTACGGATCTCCCCGCATGCCCCAACCCCTACTCCCTCGGCCCTAGACCCTAGTAGTTCATTTTCTCCAGGTACGCGTAGCTCGCCTTCACTGACGCAAATGGATCAGCAAGCGTCGTCGCATCGTCGCGCTCGACGAATGCGTGCGCGATGTGCGAGCCGTGCTCGGCGTCATACGCGAAGATGCGCGGGAAGTCGATCGTGCCGTGGCCGACGTCGGCCATGTTGAGTGCTGGCGCGGGCGTCGCGTCTTTCACGTGCACCATCGTGAACCGACCCGGGTACTTCTTGAAGTACGCGACGGGATCGGCGCCGCCCTTCACCATCCAGTAGAGATCCATCTCGTACGTGACGAGCTTCGGATCGGTGTTCGCGAGCAGCGTGTCGAAGGGCAGCTCGCCACCGTTAGGCGCCTTGAGCTCGTAGTCGTGATTGTGGTACGCGAAGCGAAGTCCGGCCTTGCTCGCGGCTTCGCCTGCCTTGTTGAAGTCGTCGGCAACCGCCTTGAAGCCGCCGGGCCGGGTGCGCAGCTCTTCCGGCGTCCAGGCGACCGTCACGTACTGGTGGCCGACGGTCTTCGCTTCGGCGAGCGTCTGCTGCCAGGCGTTCCAATCCGTCGGATAGGGCACGTGCGACGACGGCGCGGCGAGCTTGTACTTCTCGAGAATCTCGTGGATCTCGTGAGGCTTCCGGCCGAAGTAGCCCGCGAACTCGACCTCGCGGTAGCCGATCTGTGAGACGCGCTCGAGCGTCCCGGCGAGGTCCTTCTCCATCTGGTTGCGCAACGTGTACAGCTGGAGGCCGACTCGCTTCAGGCGGTGTCTTGGGGCGAGGAGGAAGCCCTCGGGCTTCTTCGCCGCAAGTGCCGCGGCCGCTACGCCCAGCGTCGCGAGAAAGCTTCGTCGGTCCTGTGAGTTAGGCATGATCGCGCCATCGTTGAGAGGGTGGCGCAAACATGAAGCTGCTCCGGCTTCGAGGCAACCCGCGATGTCGGTTGGGTATCTTGGGCGTCAGTGCGGCGTCGTCACGCCCTGTTCGAGACGCGGGATAGCGGCGGCCGTGGCGACCGTCGGCGCGCTCATCGCGGGAGTTGCGAGCGTCGGTGACGTCCGCTCGACGAGAAGCTTTGCCGCGAAGCGCTGCGCTTCCGAGATTCGCTCCACCTCCAGCGCGATCGCGTCGATCGAGCGCGCGAGCTCATCGTATCGCACCTCGGTGACAATCGACGGTATTTCAATTCGGTCCCGGAAGGCACGCTTCACCGCTCGCCGCGCACCGAAGTGCGCCCCGAGCCAGGCGCTGACGAACCCGACGAAAAGCGCGATTCCGCCCGCGGCGAGGAGGATCATCGCGTCGCGGTCGCGGAGCGGGCCATGAAAGATCGAATGAAAGATCGACGACCACATGCGGGCGATCCTCGGCAGCTGATGATGAAGGCGCGCACGATGGCGCCCGACCCTTACGGGCGGGAGGCGCCCTTTGGATTCAACGCTCCTACTCGCTTCCTCCCGACGAAGCCTGCTGCAACAGTGGCCGGGGGTCAATCGCCGCCCCGGTCCACCACAACTTGACGTCCCGAGGATGAGCGATGGCGAAATGGAGGTGGGGCGCGTCCGCGGCGGCGTTCCCCGTCGTTCCCACATAGCCGATTACGTCACCCTGCCGCAAGGGGAGACCCTCTCGAATACCGTCGGCGTAATGATCGAGATGCCCGTACAGCAAAACGAACCGGTTGCTCGCGTCGGCGGCGTAAACCATGAGTCCGCCATCGACGCTATTGTGCAGCTTCAGCACTCGTCCGGCGGACGCAGAGATCACGGGAGTCCCACGCGGTGCCATGATGTCGAGCGCCTCATGCTTTCTCGTTCCGCCGCCACGCAGCTCGTTGAAGGTGTCCCTGAGCTCCGCTGCTTTCACGCCAGGCACGGGGATGATGAGCTCCGCGCTGAGCGTCGCGAGATCCGCGGCCGTGGCCGGCGCAGTGGTGGTGTCGGAGACATCACCGTTCGCGGTGGATGTTCGTGGCGGTGGCGGCGGCGGGGCAGGCGTGGCAACGCGACTGCTGTCCAAGCGCTGCGGTGCAGCGAGCACCACCGTCGTGTCATGAGTGCTGTCGGCGGCGTGCTCGATGACGACCTTGCAGCCTAACGCGAGCGACAGAAGCGCGAGCGCGCCGAGCGAACCAGGGGATCTGGACATCAGTCCTCGCAACGAGACGGCGCCAAGGTGCCGGACATGGAGCGAGCGCGATTAACGCGAGCGACTCCATATAAAATGTGTCGGCGGCGAGAGTGACCGACTTCGCTCCCCGACAGCTATGCCGACTCATGCGAGAATCGCGCCGGCCAGAGCTATGGCAATCAGTGTTCGAGACCCGTCCTGTGCTCGCGTTCCTCTGTCTTGACACCCTGTCGTGACTCCATCGCCGGATGCGCGCCTTCGGGATGATGCTCGCGCGTCGATCGGACCCCGAGGACGAGCATGATGACGCCAGCCACGAGCATCACGATACCCCACCAGAGATTGATGTTAATGGCCTCGGACTGCTGGTACATCGCGGCATTGCCGTTCGTCGCGATACCGTAGCCGCCGATGATGATGCCTAACGCGGTGAACAATCCGCCAATTGGGAGTCGGAGGTCGAGAGAAGCGGAGCCGGACATGTGGGGGAGGGACTAGGGTCTGGGGAGGCTTGAAGAGGGGCTAGGGACTACGGGCTAGGGGCTAGGGGCGGCGGTTACCCTCTCTGCGCGCGGCCCTAGCCCCTAGCCCAGAACCCTTAGAAGAACACGAAGTTCAACGCCAGCGTCATCACCAGCACGATCGCGCCTAACGTCAAGGGACGCTGCCAGAAGTGGTGCTCGCTGTCCTTCGGCCGTGGAGTGAGAGCATAGACCAGGCCGTGCAGCTCCGAATCCGGCCGCGGACGCGTGATGAGGCTGATCACGATCGTCACGACCATGCACGTCGTCCAGGCAACTATCGCCGTCCAGAATGTCTGCGCCAGCTCACTCGGATAAGTGTGCACAACACCGAGATAGCCGCCCTTGATGCCCGGTACGGCGCCCACTGGCAGAGTGAGGCCATGATGAACGGCTGCGCCTATGGTCCCGCACAGTAGCCCCCAGAAGGCGCCGTGCCCCGTGGTGCGTCGCCAGAACATACCGAGGGAGAAGGTCGCGAAGAGCGGCGCGTTCACGAACGCGAACACCAACTGGAGCATGTCCATGATGTTGTTGAACGCGCTCGCGACGTACGCGGCAGCGATGGCGAGCACAATCCCGACCACTGTGGCCGCGCGACCCATCCACAGGTAGTGCTCGTCGCTCGCTCCCTTGCGGATGTGCGCCTGATAGATGTCGTACGTCCACACGGTGTTGAACGCCGTCACATTCCCCGCCATGCCCGACATGAACGAGGCGAGCAGCGCCGTTAGCCCCAGACCGAGCATGCCCGTCGGAAAGAGCTTGATGAGCAGCATTGGCGTCGCCAGGTCGTAATCCAGCACGGTGTGGCCGGTACCGTCGAGCAGCGGGGTTCCGGCCGCGGTCAGCTTCGGTGGAATCAACCCCTGGCCGGCACCGTGACTCGCGCCGAGGACGAGCGCGATCATACCGGGCAGAATCACCAGGAAGGGAAAGAACATCTTCGGCAGCGCGGCGATGAGTGGCGTGCGCCGCGCGGCGGTCATCGATTCGGCGGCCATCGCGCGCTGGACAACGAGGAAGTCCGTGCACCAGTAGCCGAATGACAGCACGAATCCGAGACCCATCACGAGGCCGAACCACTCGACGCCAACGGGATTCCGGCTCGCGCTGCCCATCGTCCGCCACGCATGCGTGTAGGCGTCGGCCGGGAGTCCCTTGGCCGTGGACAGGGCGGATAATTGCGTCGACAGGCCGTGCCACCCGCCGACGGCAATGAGTCCGATGATCACGAGCGGCAGAAATCCGAAGACAATGAGAAAGAACTGCAGGACTTCATTGTAGATCGCGCTCGTTAGGCCGCCGAGGACGATGTAGGCGAGCACGATCACGGCCGAGACGAGGATGCTCGCGTCGAAGCTCCAGCCAAGGAGCAGGTTGAGCAGCTTGCCGAGGGCGTACATCGAGATGCCCGACGAGAAGACGGTCATTACGGCGAACGACACGGCATTCAATGTTCGTGTCTTTTCATCGAAGCGGAGCTTCAGATATTCGGGTGCCGACCGCGCTCGCGAACCGTAGTAGAACGGCATCATGAAGAGGCCGACGAACACCATCGCGGGAATCGCTCCCACCCAATAGAAGTGGCTCGTCGCGATGCCGTACTTCGCGCCCGACGCGCCCATGCCAAGAACCTCCTGCGCCCCGAGATTCGCCGAAATAAAGGCGAGGCCGGTGACCCAGGGTGGCAACGATCGGCCGGAGAGAAAGAAATCCGTGCTCGTGCGCATGAGGCGGCGGAGCAGCCAACCGACCGCGAGGACAGCGGCGAAGTACACCGCCATGACGACGTAGTCGACGGGTGCGAGGCGGGCCATGCGGGTGATGTCCATGTCACCTCGTGATGAGGAGGGTGATGTACGAGGAGGAGGGGCGCTCAGACCTCACGGCTGGCGCGCCGGATCTGCTCACTGCGATACCAATGCACGACGCGCTGCTGTACGCCGCCAGCGTCCTCCCGCAGGTCCTCGAGCGGGAGGGACCCGTACACCACGCCGTCGACTCGCACGCTCCAGAACGCCTCGTAGTGCAGCTCGTCGCGCTCGAAGCCGATCAACTCGGCGACGCGAAAGCAGAGCGTGCACTCGAAGACCCGCGCATCACAGACGAAGGCCAGCGTCTCGCCGACGGTCAACGTGGTGATTGGTGGGTGGTGAACGGTACCAGGAGGTGCGGACGGCGCCTAACGACGCCGGACAGACTCAGTGAAACTGGGGCACAGACGGCTCGCGCGCCAGTTCCAGCTCTCGGAGAAAAGGATAGCGCGCGCGCACGAGCTTCACACGGGACGGATCGATGTCGACGACACGCGGCGTGTTGCCGCCCCCGCCGATCCCCACGGGCTCACCCCAGGGGTCGTAGGCGACCGAGCCGCCGTCGTACTCCACGCCGTCGCCCGTGCCGGTGCGGTTGACCGCGACCATGTAGCATTGATTCTCGATCGCACGCGCCCGGGTGAGGATATCCCAATGCGGCCGTCTCCGCTCTGGCCAGTTCGCGACCAGAATCGCCGCGTCAATATCCGTTGCGACGGCCCGGAATAGCTCGGGGAACCGCAGGTCGTAGCAGACGAACAGGGCAATGCGAGCACCCTCGATGTTCGCGACGACTGGTCCGTCGCCGGGCGCATAGACCTCATGCTCCCCGGAGTAGGCGAAGAGGCGCTGCTTGCGATAGATCGCCGCGATGCTGCCCATCGGGTCGAAGAGGACGGCGGCATTCACGAGACGCGCCGGCGACTCCTCACGCACGGCGAGGCCGGCGACAAGCCAGACCTGGAATTCGCGCGCGGCTTTCGCGAGCGCACCACTCGAGCCGTGATCAGAGCTCAGTGGCTCCGCCCAGCGAGAGCCTTCCATCGTGAATCCAGTGGAGCACATCTCGGGAAGCACGACGAGGCGCGCGTGCAATCGGGCGGCGGCGGCAATCACGTCACGGGCGCGCCGGATCGACACCTCGGGATCATGCCATCCCGTGTCATACTCGCCGAGGGCGGCGCGCAACGGCGTCGCGGCGGCGGACGTACCGGATTCGATCGCGTTGAACTCCGGCACCGGCAACTCCTATCAGAGGAAGTGTGCGTATCGCGAACTTTTCTTAACGAGTCAGAACCGCAGCGATTGCGGATTGACGCGAGTAGAAGCTAGAAACGGAGCAACGGAGCGAGCGCCAAGCGCGAGCGACTTCAAATAAACTTCTCGCGAGCGAAGCGAGCGAGCCTCCTGCCCCGGTTGCCGCTTGCGCTGTTGCGCCCCACGCAACAGCGCGAAGCGGAAACTGGGGCGGGAGGACTCGAACCTCCAACTTCCCGATTAACAGTCGGGCGGTCTGCCAATTGACCTACACCCCAATCAAATCGTGCATTGACATCGACAAACAAAAACCGCGAATGTCTCGCGGCACTGATCGCGAGCTTACGCGTTCGGTGCGCCCAAGTCAAGCTTTCTTAGTGCCACTTAACGCCAAACGATTCATACGTCAACAATGTACATCACAGTGAGCAACGAGATCGGCGGCTCGGTTGCCGGTTGCGCCCGCTCACCACGTGCCGTCAGCGTGCCTAACGTTAGCGACGCACACGTGCAGTGCCGTCACTCTTCAAAACCCTTTTGACGAACTGCCTCATGCCAACCACGAATCGCTCTCTGCCCGCCGGCATCAGCCGCATCGACCAGGAAACCTCTCGCACGCACGGCTACTTCGTGCGCGTCGGCTACCGCAAGACGACCAAGGGATGGCGCCCAAAAGCCAGTGCCTTCTTTGGTGACGCCAGCCACGGTGGAAAGTCCTCGGCCCTTCGTGCCGCCGAGAAATGGCTGAAGCAGAACAAGAAGACGACCGCAAAGGCCAAGGCGCGGTGAGTTGTGGGTTGTGGGTTGTGGGTTGTGGGGTTGAGCGTGAGGCGTTGAGCGCCAAACGGTGAGAGACTGCTTTTCGACACAACCCGCAACCCCGCAACGCTCTACCGTATCACTGGCACTTTTCCGGCACGGCAATGCTCGACGTTCCGCGCAGCGTGAACGCCGCCGATTGCGTGTCGCGCGAGTTCGGCCCGACGTACACGTGGAAGATGCCGGGCTCCGCCACGCGACGCATCGCAAGATCATAAAACGCTAAATCACCCACGCCGAGCGCCCAGCGGAGGGTTCGCCGCTCGCCTGGCGCCAGCGTCACGCGCTGGAAACGGCGCAGCTGCCTAACTGGACGCGTCACGCTGCCGACGTCGTCGCGAATGTAGAGCTGCACCACCTCGTCGCCCGCGCGGCTGCCGGTGTTGGTGACGTCTACCTCGACCCGAAGCGAGTCGCCGGCGCCCATGGTCGTCGCGGCCAAACGCGGCGTGCTGATCGTGAACGTCGTGTAGCTCAGGCCGTAGCCGAACGGATAGAGCGGCGTGAACGGGATGTCCCAATACTTCGACGTGTACTTCTCCGTCGCGACGGGTGGCCGCCCCGTATTCTTGTGGTCGTAGTAGATCGGCACCTGTCCTACGGCGCGCGGTGTCGACACCGGCATCTTGCCACCGGGATTCACGTCGCCGAACAGCACGTCCGCAATGGCATTCCCCGCCTCGACGCCGAGGAACCAGGTCTCGAGAATCGCCGGCATCGTCTCGTTCAATCGTTCGATCGAGAGAGGACGGCCATTCATCAGTACGACGACCACCGGCTTGCCCGTCGTATGCAACGCGTCCGCGAGCTGCTGCTGCGCGCCCGGCAAATCGAGCGTCGAACGGCTCTCCGCCTCGGCGCTCATCTCGGCGGTCTCGCCCACGACCAGCACCACCGCGTCCGCCGCCCGAGCGACGCGCACCGCTTCGGCAATCCCGGCGGTGTCGCTGCTCGTCGGGCTCGCGCCCTGCGCGTACGTCACCGATGCCCTGGGCACGGCGCGACGAACGCCGTCGAGCACCGATACCGCGTCTTCCTTACGCCCGAGCGCTTGCCAGTTACCGATCACGACGTTCGAATCCGCTGCCAACGCGCCGATCACGGCGAGGGAGCCGACGTCCTTCCGCAACGGCAGTGTGTTCCCGTCGTTCTTGAGCAGCACGATTGCGCGTCGCGCGCCCTCACGAGCCGCGGCGCGGTTCTCAGCCGTGAGAATCACCGTCCGCTCGCGCGCTGCGTCGCTTCGCAGATACGGATCGGCGAAGAGGCCGAGCCGATACTTCACGCGCAGCACGCGCCTAACGGCTTCGTCGAGCTCGGCCATCGGCAGCCCCTTGCCGGCAGCCGCGCCGAGTTTGCGCGCGTAGATCTCGCTCACCATGTCCATGTCCACGCCAGCATGGACGCCGAGCTCGCCGGCCTGCGTGCTGTCGGCAGCGACGCCATGATTCATGAGCTCCCAGATTCCTGTCCAGTCGCTGACCACCATCCCGTCGTACTTCCATTCACCACGCAGGATGTCGGTGAGCAGGTGCCGGTTGGCATGGGATGGCACACCGGCGATCTCGTTGAACGACGCCATGAAGGTCGCGACGCCGGCACATGCCGCCGCATGGAACGGCGGCAGGTAGACGTCTCGCAACGTCCGCTCAGAGACTTCCGCCACATTGTAGTCGCGCCCTCCTTCGGCGGCGCCATACGCCGCGAAGTGCTTCGCCGTCGCCGCCAGAGCGTCGCGTGCGCGCAGGTCGTTGCCCTGAAAGCCGCGGACGCGCGCCGCGGCAAATTGCTCGCCGAGGTAGGGATCCTCGCCCGCCCCTTCGACGATCCGTCCCCATCGTGGGTCGCGCGCGATGTCCATCATCGGCGCGAAGGTCCAGTCTACTCCCGATGCCGCCGCCTCGACTGCCGCGACGCGCGCCGCGCGCTGAGCAGTGGCCGGATCGAAGGAAGCCGCCTCGCCTAACGGGACCGGGAAGATCGTCCGGAAGCCGTGGATGACATCGAGGCCGAAGAGGAGCGGGATGTGCATGCGCGTCTGTTCGACGGCGATCTTCTGCAGAGCGCGCGTCGTGTCGGCGCCGACGACGTTGAGAAAGGATCCAATCCCGCCGGCGCGCAACTGCTGCATGCGCATGGCGCGCTCGCCACCGCCGGGTCCCGTCGGGCTCCCTGCTCCAGAAAGTTGATTGAGCTGGCCGAGCTTCTCGGCGACTGTCATCCGGGCAAGGATCGAGTCGACGAAGCGCGTCTCGGCGGCGCGACTCGTTAGGCGCGAGGCCTGAGCGGAGAGTTGGCTCGCGCTCGCGACGACCAGCACGAGCACGAAGAGGGATCGCATCGTTGTTCAGGGTTGGGTGGCGTCGCTGTCGGAGGAGTCGCCAAGAGGAACGACGCGAACGGCCGTCCCATAACACAATACTTCAGAAACCCCCTGCATGATCTCCGTGGCATCGTACCGGAGCGCAATGAGCCCGTTCGCGCCGAGCTCCTTCGCGTGCGTTATGGCGAGGTTGAACGCGTCAGCACGCGTCTGCTCGCACAGGTCGGTGAGGATCGAGATGTTCCCGCCGCGAATTTGCTGGAGCACCGCGCCGAGCGTCCCGAATACCGATCGCGAGCGAACCGTAATGCCGCGGACGACGCCAAACCGCTGCGTGATGCGGTAGTCGGGAAGATTGTTCTCGGTCGTCGTGAGGAACGTGGGGGGAGAACGCATCGTCAAGAGAGGGGTTGGGGTCTAGGGGCTAGGGGTTAGGGCGGCCCTGTCATCGTCATCTCTGCGCTGGCCCCGGTTCGTGGTCCCTTGGCCCCTACTTCCTCATTTCGTGCCGCTCGATGTGGCTTGCGAGCCCGGTGCTCCATGATCCCACACGAAGCGATGGAGGAAGTCTCCCATCTTGTCGAAGATAACGATCCAGCGAGCGTGGATCAGCGACTCATGCGTGTCGTCGGGAATGACCGTGAGCTCGTAATAGACGTTATGCGCGCGCAGCAATTGGACGAGCCCCACCATCTGGGCGAAGTCGACGTTGCGGTCGTCGTCGCCCTGGACGAGGAAGACCGGTGACTTCCAGGTATCGATGGCGGAGATCGCCGACGATTTATACGAGAGATTGGTAGAATCCAGCGAATTGCCGTACAGGTGAACGCCGGCGAGGTCCGCGCCAGCGACAAACAGATCCGAGTTCCGCGCGAGCGCCTGCGAGGTCAACAGGCCGCCGTACGAAAGACCCCAGATGCCGATGCGTGTTGGATCGACGTCGGGACGGGTCTGGAGGTACTTGCCCGCGGCGAGGACGTCCTGGTACTCGGAGTTGCCGCGCGCCATCGTGTTCGCGGCGTTGCGGAAGGAGCGCCCGTAGCCGACGCCGCTGCGATAGTTCACGGAGAGTACGACGTAGCCCTGATCCGCGAGCCACTGGTTGTATGCATAGGCCCAGTGGTAGAACTGCATGTAGTGATAACCCGGCAGCATCTGCCTAACGGGGCCGCCGTGTACGAAGATCATCGCGGGGCGACGATCGCCGGGCTTCAAGTCCTTCGGCAGGAAGAGCTGATCGTGAATGTCCAAGCCATCCGGCGACTTGACGATCACGATCTGTGGCGTCACGTGCGCCGATTTCGGGAAGGTCGCCGGCAGCGTCGGATAAACGACGCGCGTCGCGCCTCCATTTGCCGCCACGAGACCGACCGAAGCCGGCTGGGCGGCGCCGAAGTACAGGACGGCGATCTGCTTGCCCGACGCGAGCGGCTGCGGATACGTCTCGATGCCGTCGTCGGTCGAGACTTGTTGCGGAGTTCCTCCTGCCGTCGGGACACTCCAGATGTGCCGCTTCTCGATGTCGTTCGCGTTCGTGCAGTAGTACAGCGTTTTGCCGTCGCGTGAGAGCGCCGCCGAGGTCGCATCTTCGATGAGGCCATTTGTCGTCGTCAACATCGTGGGCGCCGGAGCTGGGCCCACGATGCTTATCGTATAGTACCGATCCCACTCGTCATCCGGCGGGGAAAGCGGGAAGATCACGTGATCGTTGCCAGCCCAGATCAGGGTGCGCATCGACGCGAACTTCTGGTCGTTAGGTGCGTTGTGCCACAGCTCGCGCGCCGAGCATTCCGCGCCACCCGCTTCGGTTGGACCGGATGCGGCGGGGCACTTGCTCACGTCGGCGACCATCACCGAAGTGTTGTAGCCGCCCTTGAACGCGGACCGGTAGAGACCAGGGAAACGATTCAGGCGCGTGGTGTCCTCTCGCTGCTCACCACGACCCGCACCACCGCCACCACGACCGAACGCCGAGGCGAGACAACCGCCCGCGCCACCGCGGCCGCGACCCGACGCCGGGCCCGGTGGGTTGCCGATGCTCCCCGTGCCTTCCTGCGCCTGCATGCCGAACGGCACGCCCGGACGGCGAATGAAGGCGATCTGCTTGCCATCGAGGGACCACGCCGGCGACGCGTCACAATCCACGCTCGGCGCCAGGAAGTCCACGCGTCGTGTGCGGATGTCATAGATGCCGATGAACGAGTGCGTATCACGGTCGCTGACGAAGGCGATCTTCGCTCCGTCAGGCGACCAGCGCGGATTACTCTGACGGCCCCACTCCTTGATGAACGGGACTATGCTGTCCGATGCTGGCGCGGCCGCGTTAGGCGTGATGCGCGCGCGGAAGATCTGCCCATCGCGGACGTAGAGCACGGCGCGGCCATCGGGCGCGAGGGTCGCGGCTTCCGCTGCCGCGACGCGCCAGGGCGCGCCTGCACCGGACGTCCGCACTGCCCACACGGCGCGCTCGGCACCGCGCGGATCGTGGGTCGGATTCGCGACCCAGCCCTGCCGATTCTGGTTGGTGCCCCGCAGGAAGATCGCGGTCGAGCCGTCGTCGGAGAGGTCGACCTCGGAAACATCGACGCCGTCATCCTGCATGAAGCTCGTTAGGCGAACGGCCTTGAAGTCCGGGGCCGCGGCCGTGTAGACGTTGCGCATTCCCCGCTCGTACGCGACCCAGGCGACGCGGTCCACATTTCTGGCGCGCGCGAGCTCGAGCGGCGACGACGGGCTCAGGAATTGAGCGATGGTTGCCTTGGACTGGGCGGCGAGCGGCGCGGTGAGAAGAGTGAGGCACGTCGCGGCGGCTGCCGACGTGGAGTAGCGAAGGCGAGGCATCGATGATCTCCCGAGGGGTTTTTCGGAGGTCCTGTTAACGTGGCTCACGCTCATGGCGGGCGCAACGCTCAGGGAGCGTTCCCTCGAGCCTCAGCAGCCGTTCATGCACCAGCGCCAGGCTCGTGTACGAGCTGCTCCGCGGGCACCGAGCGCGCTCTGACCTCCTCCGACGTCAACCCATAAATGGGGGGAGTCGGCACGCCGCGCATGCCGAGCATCAGATAGATCTGGCCGCGATGATGCGCCTCGTGCTCGATCATCGCGCGCAGCCATTTCCCGACCGTGATCGGCGTATCCGCCGGCGTTCGGCACTTCTCGCCGAGCTGAGCATCCGTGAGCGCGGCGAACTGGCTGCGCGACTCGCCGTGCAGCCTGTCGTAGTAGGCGAGGGTTGCATCAAAACCCGCGGCGAGATCGAGGCCGTGGCCGGGATAGGAGCTGCGCCGACCGTGGACAGTCTCGGCGTACATATAGCGCTCGATCGTCGCGAGGTGCCTAACGAGATCGCCGAACGAAAATTTGCCGGCCGAGGGCGACCACTCGAGATCGGCCGGCGGGATCCGCAGTATCACACGACGCGTGCGTTCGTGCACGCGGTCCAGGTAGTCGAGAAACGGGACGACGCGGGTTATTTCCACGAAACCGTTGTTCGAGGTGATGGGGTCGAGGCTGTCAACTGTAGCGCGCGTCCGGGTAGATCAGGCTCACCGCGGCCGTGAACACCGGGTCGAACAGAAAGTCGAATAATTTCCACGCCACGAGCAAACCGATCCACCCGAGCATTGGCGTGGACCAGAGGAATTCCTGGTAGCGCTTCGTCGTTTTGCGATTCATCAGCAGCGTGATTGCCGCGCTGCCGTCGAGCGGGAAGAAGGGCAGCAGGTTGAATACGAAAAGCAGCAGGTTGAGCGAGAAGATCACGCTCAACAATCGGCTCACGGCCTCCCACGTCTCGCTCGCATTCGATGATGCGACGAACCCGAAGTGAACTCGCTCCGGCGCCAGGAAGACGCCGGCGCTTTCGCCGGCCCTGAGCGCGAGCGCGGCCAGGACGACGAGAAGGAGATTGGCGCCGGGTCCCGCCAGCGCCATCAGGGCGGCGCGTCGCGGATATTTTCGCGCCCAGTCGGGATTGTACGGCGCACTTGCGTATCCCATCGGCCAGCCAACAGCCAGCGCGCTCACGAGCGGCAGGATGACCATGCCGAAGGGCTCGCGCTTGATGTGTGGGCGCGGATCGAGGGTGACCTGACCTCCCTTGTACGCGGTGAGATCACCACCGCGCAGCGCCGCCCACGCGTGCGCGGCCTCGTGGAGTGTGGTCGAGAAGAGAAAGACGACGAAAAACGTGATGGCGTCGACGAAGTGTTCCACGGCAGGGCTGGTAAAGAGCTACCAAACTGCCGTCGCCGGAGGTCGGAAGCAAGACGGCCGTGCTCGGCCACCGGCAAGTGTGCGGAGCGTCCTTCGCACTTTCCTCTTGACATTCTAGAGGGAACGACGAATGATGCTCCTATTGAGTATCTAGAGGAGTTACGTGTCCAAGAAACCCGCGAAGACCGATCTGCTCCAGGGCACGCTCGATCTGATCATTCTCAAGCTGCTTCGCGCCGGTGCCTCCAATGGCTGGCAGCTCACGCAATCCATTCAGGCGCTTTCACGTGGCGCGCTCGACGTGAATTATGGCTCGCTCTACCCCGCTCTGCGCCGGCTCGAGGCGCGAGGATGGGTCAGCGCCTCGTGGGCGAGCTCCGAGAACAATCGTCGTGCGCGCTACTACCAGCTCACCAGCGCCGGTCGGAAACAGCTCGACGCGGAACGCGCCTCGTGGGAGCGGTTTTCCCACGCTCTGGGGCTCATCCTCCAATCCGAGTGACCGGGTGATGCTCGAGGCTCTGCGGGTCCGACTTCGTGCGCTCTTTCGTGCCTCCGCGATGGAGTCAGAGCTGGATGAGGAGCTCCGGTACCACCTCGACGCCGAGACAGAGCGCAACATAGCCCGCGGCCTGACCCCGCGGGATGCCGCGCTCGCGGCGCGGCGCGCCTTCGGCAATCCGACTCAGCTCAAGGAAGAGGTGCGCGACAGCTGGGGTCGGCGCTGGCTCGAGCGACTCGTCGCGGACACTCGTTATGCGCTTCGCAGCTTCCGCCGCACACCAGGGTTCGCGGCGACCGTCGTCGCCACGATCGCGCTCGCCCTCGGCCTGAACACGACGGCGTTCACCCTCTTCGATGCGTACGTGCTGCGTCCCATTGGCGTTCGCGATCCCGCGTCACTCTATCAGATCACCTGGCACGACCGCGCCGGCGACGTGCGCGGCTTCACCTGGCGCGAGTATCAGGATCTTCGGAACAACCGAGACGCCGTCACCGAGAGCTTCGCGTTCCGTTCGATCTTCGCGCGCATCGACAGCCTGCCGGCATACGGGCAGCTCGTCAGCGGCAATTTCTTTTCCCTGCTCGGCGTCGGTGCCGCGTTAGGCAGGACGCTCCTCTCGTCGGACGCCACGGAGCCTGGCGCGCAGCCAGTCGTCGTCCTTGCCTATGACAGCTGGCGCAGCCGCTTCGGCGGTGACTCGTCGATAGTCGGCAAGACCCTCGACGTGCGCGGGCATCCGCTGCAGGTCGTCGGCGTTGCCGCGCAGGGGTTCGCCGGCCTCGGGGACACGCCCCTCGACTTCTGGGTGCCGGCAACGATGAACGACGTCGTCTTCGATGGCGACAGTGTCTTCGGAACGCACCCGAGCGAAGCGTTCTGGCTCGTTGGCCGGCTGCGGCCGGAGCTGTCGCCAAGTCAAGGCAGTGCGTGGGTCATGAGCTGGCTCCGGGCGCATCATCTCGACGCGCATAGCCGGGATTTGCCCGCCGACGTCACGCTGCGCTCTCGCGCCACGAGCATCGCCCTGACGCCGGAGTTCGTGATCTTCTTCACGCCGATCGCGACGGCGTTCGCCCTCGTCCTGCTCATCGCCTGCGCGAACGTGGCGAACATGATGCTCGCCCGCGGCCTGGCCCGGCAAAGAGAGCTCGGCGTCCGTTTGTCGTTAGGCGCCGCGCGCTCGCGGCTCGTTGGCCAGCTCCTCACCGAGGCGGTACTCCTCGCCATGCCCGCGGCGCTGCTCGGATTCGCGATCTCGCGCCTCACGATCGGCGGCGGCGTGCGTCTGATGTTCGCGACGATCCCGGCCGAGCTCGGGCCCTACCTGCGTATCGTTCCCCTGGCGCCCGACGGCCGGATCTTCCTGTTCATGCTGATCGCGGCGGCCGCGGCAGCGGTGCTCTTCGGGCTCGCTCCCGCGCTGCAGGCGACGAGGCCGAACATCGTACACGCCACGCGCGGCGACTTCGGCACGGACGTGCGACCGTCGCGCCTGCGCAACGCCCTCGTCGTCGCGCAGGTGACGACCTGCGTCTTACTGCTGGTCTGCGCCGGCATCCTGTTTCGCGGCGTTGGCCGAATGCAGCAGCTCGACATCGGCATCGAGACCCATGGCGTCGTGAGGTTGGATCTCCAGGAGCAACGCGGCGCGCGCGGCCGCGTGCTGCAAGTGCTCCGCGAGCGGCCGGACGTGCGCATGATCGCCGCCGCCAGCGATCCGCCCTTCGGCCGACGATTCCCGATGATTCCCGGCGGCGCGGCCAGCGGGCCGGTGCAGCCATTGTTCTATGACTTCGTCAGCCGATCGTACTTCCGGCTGTTCGGGATTCCGATCCTCCGTGGACGCAACTTCACGCCGGAAGAGGAGCGCGCCAACGCCTCGGTCGTCATCGTCAGCGAGGCCACCGCGCGATCACTGTGGCCAGGCCGCGACCCGATCGGTCAGATCGTACGCCTAACGGTGGACAGCACGGCAGGCGCGCTGGCTCGATTCCGAACCCGGAGGGACGCGACCGTCATCGGTGTCGTACGGAACGTGATCCTCGGTACCGTGATCGATCCGCTCGACTCGCCAATCGTGTACTACCCAGGCAGCGCCGAGAATGCGGACATGCCAATCCTGGTCCGTGTTGCGGGTCCGCAAGGCCTCGTGGCGAGACGTCTCGATGCCGCGCTCGCGCAGCGCGTGCCCGGATCGATCGAGGATCTGCACACGATCGACGATTACATGTACGGCGGCATGTACCCCTTCCGCGCCGCGTACTGGATCGCGGGCGCGCTGGGGGTGATCGCCCTTCTACTGACACTGACCGGAGTCTACGGCGTGCTCTCGTATCTCGTTGCGCAACGCCGCAAGGAGCTCGGCATCCGGCTCGCGTTAGGCGCGAGCGCGTCGAAGCTCGTCGGGCTCGTCCTCGGCCAATCGATGCGCCTCTGCGGGGTGGGCCTCGCCGTCGGAACCGTGCTCGCCCTGGGTGTCGCGCGTCTCTTTCAGGCCAATTTCGTCAGGCTCGACACGTACGAGCCCGCCGCGTTCGCCGGCGGAGGGCTGCTCGTCCTGCTCTCCTGTCTCGTTGCGTCGTATCTCCCGTCCCGCCGCGCGGGAAAGGCCGACCCGATGGAGGCGCTCAGGGCGGAATGAATTGCGCCGAGGGCGTTCACGCCTTGTAAAATGGTGCCCGGTCTACCCTTCCCCTTGAAGCAGTTCGCTCAACTCGATCACCTGTGCCGCATGGCGGGCTTCGTGGCCCCCGACGAATGCGATCCACTGATACAGGTTGATCGGACCGAGGACAGGGTGTGGATGCACAATCTTGCCGAGCGCGAGGCCATCGGCGGCGCGTACCGAGTCACAGAGGGTCTCACGCGCTCGCTCGAGCGCGGCCCAGGCGGCATCGGCGTCGAGAGTGCCCGATGGTCGTGAGGGTTCGGCGGCCGTGATGCGGCGGGTTCGGTCGAGCAGGCGATCCATGTCGATGGTGCCGACGACTGGCGATTCGTCCGTCTCAGCGACGGCACTCCCCGACGCACGCGCCTCGTCGAGCTTCGCGGCGAACACGCGACCGATGCGCGTCTCGACGATCGAGAGATGCTCGATCACCTCCGCGACCGACCATCGCTCCGGCGCTGGCTTGTCGCTTCGTCGCTCACGAGGGACGCGCTCGACGGCCCGACGGAAGCGTTCGTGCTGCGTATCGAGATGATGTAGCAGCTCGGACGTTCGAGGATGCATGGGCACGTTGGGTGTTGTTTCACGGAATTTAGCGCCACGCGCCACTCGTCCAGCCCGCGTCACGCGTCACGCTTCCGTGCCTCCCCATTCGGCTAGGGTACCCCCCTGAACGACCGATGCATCTTCCTCATGAGGGGGGCGAACGTTCGTCATGTAAGCACTCGCGAACGAACTCTCATCCGGATCATCCCATGTCAGCAGGCAAGCCAGCATCAACCACATCCACGCGGTCGGCGCTCCGGGCGCTCTCCGACGATCTCGCTTCCGCAGTCGAGCGCGCGTCGCGAAGCATCGTTGCGATTCATGCGCGGCCGCGAATTCCCGCGAGCGGCGTCTACTGGCGGGAAGGCATCATCGTCGCGGCGAGCCACACGATCCGCAAGGAGCAGGACATTGCGGTCACGCTGCCTAACGGGGCTCGCGCCGTAGCGCAGTTGGTCGGCCGTGACGGCGGGACCGATCTTGCCGTTCTCCGCTTCGACACCACTCCGTCGAAGGAGGTGATCGCCCTCGCCGGGCGCGTGGGCGGCGACGCGCTTCGCGTCGGGAGCGTCGTCCTCGCGGTCGGGCGCCCCGGCGATGACGGCGTGACGACGAGCCTCGGAGTCATCAGCGCCGTTGCCGACAAATGGCGCACCTGGAGCGGAGGGGAGATCGACCGTTTCGTCAGGCTCGACCTCTCCGTGTACGATGGCTTCTCCGGCGGCGCGCTGGTCGATGCGGATGGCGGCGTCCTCGGCGTCAATTGCTCGGCACTGGCACGCGGCACGCCTCTCACGATCCCGAACACCACGGTCGATCGAGTAGTCGATGCACTGCTCACGCGCGGCCATGTCGCGCGCGCCTACCTGGGCGTCGCGATGCAGCCGGTGCGCCTAACGAAGGCACTGGCCGACCGGCTCCAGCTCGGCGACTCGGCGCGGGGAGTGCTCGTCGTGATGGTCGAGAGTGAGAGTCCCGCTGACCGCGCGGGTCTGCTCGTCGGCGACATCATCGTCGCGGCGGGGGGAACGAACGTCGTCGAGCCACAGGACATTGCGGAGCTCCTCGGCACCGAGCGCGTCGGTGCGACACTCGAGCTGAGTGTCGTGCGCGGTGGGGAGCGCCGGGCGCTCGAGGTGACGATCGGCGAACGGGCGCCCGCGGCGGAAGGGCGACGGCGTGGAGGACGCGGCTCATGAGCACCGCCCTTGCAGCGCGATTCGGCTCATTTGTCGGCCATCTCTCGGTCGCCGCGGAGCTCGAGACGCTGGCAACGAAGTTGAGTCTCGTGACGGTGCGCATCAGCAGTCACGGGACGCGTGTCGACGGCGTCGGCGCCGGCATTCTCTGGCCACTCGATGACCGGCTCAGCGTCGTCACGAATGCGCATGTCGTTCCATCCGCGCGCGGCAGTGGATTCCTCGTCGAGAGCGTTGCAGGACGTGTGGCCAATGCGCGGGTCGTCGCGCGCGATCGTGAGCTGGATCTCGCCCTGCTCGCGCTCAGTGAGCCGCCTGACGAGTGGCCGACGCCCGCCTCGATCGGCGATGCGCGTACGCTGCGAGCCGGCGAGATCGTAGTCGCACTCGGGCATCCGCTGGGGGTGGACGGCGCCATGAGTGTCGGCGTGCTTCACGCCGTGCCTAACGCTGACGAATCGCTGGTGCGGGCCGACATTCGATTGGCGCCGGGCAACTCCGGCGGACCGCTGGCGACGCTAGACGGAACCGTCGTCGGCGTCAATTCGATGATCGCTGGCGGCCTCGGCATCGCCATTCCAGCGCACGTGGCAGACCGTTTCGCGCGCGAGGTGTTGTCGCGGTGACTCGTGTGCTCGTCGTCGCGGCGTCAGCGGTCACGCGCGCGGGACTCGAGTCGATTCTCGCGCGCGAGCCCTCGTTCGTGGTCGTGGGATCGGAGCGCCATATTTCGTTGGGCGAGGAAATCGCGGAGCAGGAACCAGATGTCGTGATCGTCGAGGCAACTGATCACGATGATGGCACGCTGGGGGCGCTGCGGCTTCACACAGGTGAGCTCGACGACGGAGCGCGTCCAACACCGGCGTTCATTCTGCTCGGCGACGACAGGGACGGCACCCGGGCGATGCGCGCTCTGCGCAGCGGCGCGCACGGGTTGCTGCCGCGCGATGCGGGTGCGCAGGAGATCGTTGCCGCGGTGATGGCCGCGGCCGCCGGTTTGGTGACGTTCACGCGTGAATGGGCGAACGCGTGGGGGGAGGCCCTGGCCGATCGCGTCGGAGCGGCAAACGGCGCGGCCGACGCCGAACCCCTGTTGACCGCCCGCGAGCTGGAGATTTTGCGCATGATCGCCGATGGCCTGGGGAACAAGCAGATCGCCGCACGGCTCGCCATCTCCGAGCACACGGTGAAGTTTCACATCGGTTCAGTGTTTGCTAAAATGCACGCCTCGAGTCGTGCCGAGGCGGTGATGATCGGCGCGCGGCGTGGCCTCATCGTGTTGTGAAGACAGGACAAGCCGCTCGGCAGAGATGATGGTGGAGCGAGCCCGGCTGCTAAGAGGAGCTCTTAATTCTATTACGTGGCTGGTTTACACGGTCGGACTGAGCAGCGTGGCATAAGCAGTGCGAGCAAAATGGGCCGCATGTTCGAGCCGCGGGCACTTCCGTCCGCGCGCGAGACGTCGCTTGCCGATACGTGAGGGTATCCGCATGGCGGACAAGAACAGCTCGGATCAGGACGAAGGAATGGGTGGAATGGGCGGCGGTCAGAGTGGCGGTGGTGGCGGAGGCCGTGGCGGTGGCGGCTCCGGCAGTGGTGGAGGAACGGGAGGTGGCGGCTCGGGTGGCGGAGGCGGCGGCCGACCAGGTGGAGGCGGCAGCGGAGGCGGTGGTGGAGGGATGGGCGGGGGTGGCGGATCCGGCGGTGGCGGAGGCAACCGGCCAGGTGGGGGCGGCGGTAGCGGCGGTGGCTCCGGTGGTGGCGGCTCAGGTGGTGGCGGAGGCGGGGGTCGTCCCGGTGGCGGATCCGGCGGTGGATCCGGCGGTGGATCCGGCGGTGGCTCCGGCGGTGGCTCCGGCGGCGGTGGTGGTGGTAGCCGCGGCCCGGGACGTTAGCAGACAATCAACGTGAATTAGGAATGGGGCGCCCTCCGCGGGCGCCCCATTCTCAATCCCGGTCAATCGATCGACCGGACGTATCGACGACCGGTGAATTCGAAGCCGAGCCTCTCGTAGAACGCGTGCGCACCGGCACGGCGTACATGAGTAGTGACCATCAGCCGGCTCGCGCCGAGCGATTTGCCGATCGCCTCCGCGCTGTCGATGAGGGAGCGGCCGACGCCAAGTCCCCGTGCTTGTTGCGTGACGACGAGCGCCATGATCATCGCCAGGTCGCGATCGTAGGCCAGCACGGGAAACACGTGCAGCGCGAGCAATCCCAATGCGCGGCCGTCACGCTCCGCGATGAGCACCTTCTGATCGTCCCGCCCGAGCATCCGCCGCATGCGGGCGACGAGATCGCTGGAAGCAACGGGATAGCCGAGCTCACCGAGCAGGGGAGCGAGCTCCGGTGCGTCGTCGAGGATGGCCTCACGAACCGTGACGGAGTCGCTCACCGCGCGAAATGGCCGGGACCGCGCAGTCGCCGCCGCTCGCGTTCGATCACTTCCTTCTCGATCCAGATTTGCGTGAAATTCACGGCGACTCCGTCATCGCTGGCGCGCACCACTACCCCCTCGACGGGGACTTCCGGTCCATCGGGGAATCGAATGGTGCCACGAACGTCGCTACCGATTGCTGGCAATCGATCGCGAGCGGGAACGTACCGGATACCACGCTCCGCGCAATCGACCAACTCGAATGCTCCACCACCGCTCAGGAATATCGGACGCTCGCCAGGCTCAAGTCCGTATTCGATACGCTCGAAGCCACGTCGCTCGCGTTGGACCATGCCCCCACGCTACCGATGACATTGAGCCGCGGCAAGCGGGGATCTAGGGACGAGGTGCGAGATCACCGATGTCGAGCGCCGTATCCGCCAACGTCTTCGGGTCGAGGAGCTGCACGAGGTCGAGCATCAGACCGTCCCCGTTAGGCGCGACACGACGCGCCGCAACCATGTGCTCGATGAACCACTGGCCTCTCCGTGTGCCGAGGTCGTCGTAGCGCACCTGGCCCCCGCTCGACGACGCGTGAATGATGCGGTTGCGGCCAGCGTATATCGCGACGTGGCTGATCGGCTCTCCACGCTCCGCGAACATCACGAGATCGCCCGGCCGAAGGGACTTCCAGTTGCGTGGCAGCCCGACACCGACTTTCGCCTGCTGACGCGACGTCCGTGGAAGTCTCACTGCGTTCCGGTCGAAGACGTACTGCACGAAGCCCGAGCAATCGAAGCCAGTCACCGGCGAGGTTCCCCCGTAGCGATAGGGGGTGCCGAGATATCGCTCGGCGGTGGGGATGACCCTGGCAGCCGAAGCGGCAGGCGCAACCGCGCCTGCCGCTTCGCTGACACCACCAAGGATGATTCGAACATTCTCATCGGACACCCGGCGTCGAGGCCGGGGCGGAGGAGGAGGGTCGTCCGGCACCGAACGGTATCGGCTGCCGCCGAACGAGGTTCCAAGTCGTAAGGAGAGGCCAACGCGGAACTGGGTGATCGTGGGCCGGGTGCTTGGCGTCACGTTGAAGAACCCGGATGGCCGCGCGCGAATCTCGCCCATCGCCTCGAGCGTGTTGCCGATCGGCAGGAGGATGCCGCCGCCGTAGCTCCATCCGCCTTCCACTTGGGCGTTGTTATAGGAGTTATAAATCGTCGGCTGATCGTTGCGCACAGCGAGGCCGGCGCCGGCGAAGACGTACGGGGCAATTCCACCGCCTCGGCTGCCGCGCGACGCGAAGTCGAAGATGAACATCAGGTCTGCGTCGCCGCCCCAGCGGGCTTGATCAGTACTCGTGGTCGTACTCGTGCTCGAGTACGGCTGATCGAGCGCACTGAAGCCGCTCACGCGGAGGCCGATCGGGCCGACCAGGACGCCCGTCTGCAATCCAGCCGTCGCCGGATGTCCGCCATGAATGCTGGAATAATCGAGGAACGGACCGATGTTCCACTCCGCCTGCGCGTGCGCCCGGGCCGGCGTCGTGAGGATGAGCAACATCGTCAGCATCGCAATGCTCACGACGACCACGAAGTACGGAACACGGGGTGGAGCAACTGCTTCGACAACACGGGAGCGCATGGGTGCCTCCATCAGGGTCGCTGCCTGAAGAAGCACGGCCACTGCCGTACCCATCACGTTGGGTCAACTACCGGATATCTCAGCAGTTAGGTGTTTGGGACGGGCTTGTTGTCCCAGGCCTGTGTCCGGCGTCCGGGACAGGGACGTGTCAGTCGGGGGAGACGATGGCGGGTGGCGGCTGGCGCGCCACCCACCCGTCACCCGCCAAGGGTCATCGTCTCAACAGTACTTGTCGAACGCCTCCACCAAGTCCTCGGCGATGTCCTGCGCGGGACGTCCTTCGATCTGCCAGCGTTCGAGTATGTACACGAGCTGACCGTCCTTCAACAGACCGATCGATGGCGACGAGGGCCGATAGCCGGTGAAGTACTCGCGCGCTCGCTGCGTGGCGTCGACGTCCTGGCCAGCGAAGACCGTGGTCAGCTTCTCGGGCTTGGATTCGTTGCGGAGTGCAAGCGCGACTGCCGGACGCGCGTTGCGCGCCGCGCAGCCGCAGATCGAGTTCACGACGACGAGCGTGGTACCGGGAGAATCCTTGAGCGCCGCGTCCACCTGATCAGGGGTGCGTAGCTCCTCGAAACCAATTCGCGTGAGCTCCTGCCGCATGGGCGCGACCATGCGTTCGTCATAAATCGCTTGATGCTGGGGAAGACTCATAACAGCCAGTATGCCTCGTTAGGGTTCAAAAATACAAGGGTTAGGGGCTGGGGCTTGGGGACTGGGGCCGGCGAAGAGAAACGACCGCGGCCCTAGTCCTTGGGCCCTGACTCCTAGCCCCTGAGTAAGTCCTCCATCTCGTCGCGTACGAGCGCGAGAATCGCCGCCTGGGGTACCACGAGATAGCGTTCACCTTCGAAGGTTATCTCGACGGCGGCCTTGCGAAAGAACAGCGCGTAATCGCCTTTGCGCGCCTGCATCGGAACGAAGCGCGTCTCTCGCGACGTTACGCGCCAGGGTTCGTCGACATTCGAATCAGGGCTCGGCATTGGGAGCCCTGGACCCGTCGCGACGATCGTGCCGCCCTGCACCGCCTGGCTGTCCACCGCCGTCGGTGGCAGGTAGAGGCCGACATTCGTTCGCTCCTCGCCCTCTTCGACTCTCACCAGCACCCGGTCGCCGACGACGATGAGCTCTTTGTTGTTTTGGCGCATGAGTACAAGATAAATCCCGTCCAGAGGCCGCGCTCGCTAGCGTACGCGTGCTGGCGAGCTGGAATGCGCTCCGTCCGGAGACGTCGGGGCGCGCGGGGCGTCGGCCGCGGCTGGGACTTCCGCCGGAACACGTCGTCGGGTGAATGCGAACGCCGGATAACTGACGACGAGGATCGCGAGCGCCCAGAGGGAGTTCTTCGTGTCTTCCTTCACCGCGGCCAGGAGGAAGGCGATCGACCCCGTGAGTACCAGCCCCGTAGTCCAGGGGTGCCCGAAGGCCCGGTACGGCCGCGGCGCATCCGGCTCGCGACGACGCAGGACAAACACCGCCAGGAACGAGACGGCGTAATCGGCGACGAAGAAGAATGCCGCAACGGCGATGACACTCTGGAACGTGCCGGTCGCGAGAAAGATGAGACTCACCATGCCGCTGGCGAGCAATGCGATCGTTGGTGTGCCGCCCTCATTGACGCGCGTCGCGACACGCGGACCGATGCCGTCTCGCGACACCCCATACAACACTCGTGACGACATGAGCAGACATGCGTTCACGGCGCTCGGAAGCGCGAGAATCACCACCAGCCGAACAACGGTCTCTCCGCGGGGCCCGAAGATCGCCGTCGCAACCTGCGCCGCGGCCAGCGTCGAACCCGCCATCGCGCTCACCGGCAGCACGTACAGGAACGCGAGATTCACGAGAAGGTAAATCGCGGCGACAGCGAAGAGCGCGCCGAACATCGAGCGCGGGATCTGCCGCCCTGGATCGCGGAGCTCCTCGGAGAAATAGAGCGGGCCACTCCAGCCGTCGTACGTATAGATCACCGCCTGGGCGCTCAGCACAAAGCCGACGAAGAGTGAGGTCGTCGGCGCGGTGGCGAGATGTGTCACGTTGGGCGGGCGCACCGCCGCCGCCTTGCCGCCAAAGATGAAGCATGCGGCGATGAACACCGCGAGCGCGATCGTCTTGAAAAGACTCGTAATCTCCTGTGACCGGCCGCCGACGCGCGTGCTCTTCAGAAGGAGCGCGGTGAACACCACGACAGTCGCCATCGCCAGCACGGTGGCCTGCCGCGAGAGGGCGGGAACGAGGGCGGCGATCGATTCGCCGATGACAATCGAGATCGCGGCGGTGCTGGCACAGGTCGAGATCCAGTCCAGCCAACCGACGACGAACCCAGCGTAGTCGCCAAAGGCGTGCCTGGCATACACGTACTGCGCGCCCGATCGGGGCAGCATCGTGCCGAGCTCCGCCAGCGCGTTGACCCCGAGCAGTGCGTAGAGCGCACCGACGACCCACACGCCAAGGAAGAGCCAGGGGGTCTGCAACTGTGACGCGACATCGCCCGGCGTTCGCAGTATGCCGGCGCCGATGGTATTACCGATGGCGACGGCGAGGCCGAATGTGACGCCGAGGATGTTGAGGAGACGCAACGCGGTGCTCGGTGGGCTGGCGGTGGGTGAAAACAACGGCCGGCGAGCATAGCTCGCCGGCCGCGTCAAATCAACCGATCATCACTCACCGACCACCCGTCACCGCATGGGCCTCCTCTTTTTCCTCTTCCAGGCTCTCCGCCATCACCCGGCGAACGATCTGGACGATCCCTGCGAGCAGGAGGCTCCAGATGAGAATGATCGAGCCTCGCGTCGCCAGGGTCCCCATAGCCATAGAGGGCCAGTCGTGGAACTCGGCGCGTACGGAGCCATAAGGCTCTCGACCGATCCAGATGAGAAGGAGGCTCGTCACCATCTCTCCAGCCCACTCGATGACCGCGAAGGCTGGCGCGCGCCACGCCCATTTCTGAATGGGGAAGTTGGCGAGGTGGGCCGTCGTCATGAAGAGCAGAAACAGGATGCCCACCGCGAGCGCACCGCCGAACAGAAGCCATCCTGTCGCGCCACGCGTCAGCACGTACGAGCGATAGACGTGCAGCAATACGCCCGTCA
>Ga0070717_10000450_pt1 | contig 26024 bp, 19 predicted proteins | sample LARL113metaG_FD_71366 | JGI IMG/M metagenome (GOLD analysis project Ga0070717, IMG submission 71366) | Corn, switchgrass and miscanthus rhizosphere microbial communities from Kellogg Biological Station, Michigan, USA - LAR L11-3 metaG | ecosystem: Host-associated > Plants > Roots > Rhizosphere ...
GTGTCAAGCTACGTAAACAAGCGCTAGAACGGGCGCCAAAACCGTGTTTAGGCACGTGAGAGCGAGTCAATGGTTGCTAATATCGCACTTGACGTTGCCGGAAACAAATTCCCGATTAGGGGGTTTTAAATTCCCGGTTCACCCCGCTACGGGAATTGGTTGTCAAATGGCTGATTTGCCTCACCGTTTTTGCGGGCAAAGGGCGATGATGCGGGCAAAACCGAGAAAATTCCCGGATCAACGGGAATTAACGGGAACTTGGCCCTATGCTGGCTGAAATAGCTTCGAGATGGGAGGTAACGGCAATGGCGCGTAACGGCAATCTTCCGATCACCGATCGGATATTGGCAATTCGCGAGCGCTGGCATACCAAACGGCACCCTTTCTTCCTTGCCTTTGGCGAAGGCGAATTGCCGCTCAGGGCCTTGGGCCGCTATCAGGCGCTGCATTACCACTTCGTGTCGCGGGCCTTGGCGAGCTTTGGGATGCTCTATGCGCGCGGCTATCATTACGAGGACGTGCGCAAGATGATCGCCGAAAACATCGCAGAGGAAGAAGGGCTGAAGGCGATCCCGGAACCCGGCCACGAGCCGCACGATCACAATGAGCTGATCCTGCGCTTCTGCCGCGCCGCCGGCATCACCGACGACGAGGTCCGCAACACAAAAATGCCGCCGGCGTGGTGGGCGCGCTCGCTCTACATGTACCATACGACCGCGACCGAGCCGGTCGGCGTCATCCTCGCGATGCAGACGACCCAGGAGGGCCAGATGCCCGGGCTCATCAGCGAGGTCCTGCTTCCCGCCTTCGAGAAGCATTACGGCTTCAAGCGCAGCTCGCCGGAGATCGAGTTCTTTACCGAGCACGATGCCGCCGATGTCGAGCACAGCCGCCGCCAGATCGAACTGTGCGGCCGGCACCTCGGCACCCCCGAGCTCGAGGCGCGCGCCGAGCAGGTTGCCGAGGAGATCTGCCAGCTGCGCTGGGCCTCGATCTCCGAACTCTACCGTTCCGAGGTGTTGGGCGAAAAGGAGATCCTGCCGCCTGGGGTCGGCTGAAGGTCAGCGGAGCGCCAGCAGGCAGGCGCGTGCGGCGGCGTCGAGGATAGCCTCGGCGTCGATATGGTAGGCCTCATAGAGCTCGGGGATATCGCCTGACTGGCCGAAGCGCTCGATGCCCAACGGCACGATCGGATTGCCGGCAACCGCACCCAGCCACGACAATGTCGCCGGGTGAAAGTCGCCGACCGTGACGAGCGGGGCACGCGGGCGCAGACGAGCAAGCAGCCGCTCGGCGACGCTGATTTCACCCTGAGCGCGGGCCGCCCGCCAATCGCGGTGCAGGCGGTCGGGCGAGGTGATCGCCAGGAGCCCCGCAGCGGGGATGTCTTCGTCCAGATCGCGATGGGCCGCGGCCGCCTCTGGCGCGACGGCGCCGCAATAAGCGATTGCCAGCTCCGCCTCCTCCCCCGGCTCGCGCAACCAATAGGCGCCGGCTATGATTGCCTCCTCCAGTTCGGCATCGATCCTTCGGGCAGGTTGGTCGACCGGCCGCGTCGACAGACGGAAATAGACCGATTCTCCCGTGTCCCGCTGGATCTCCTCGAACGCCCAACGCAACAGGATTGCCAGCTCGTCGGCATAGGCCGGCTCGAAGCTGACAAGGCCCGGCTGCGCGAGCCCGATCAGCGGCTCGCCAATCGACTGGTGGGCGCCGCCTTCGGGTGCCAGAGTTATTCCGGACGGTGTAGCGACCAGGATGAAGCGGGCATCCTGGTAGCAGGCGTAGTTCAGCACATCGAGACCACGCTTGATGAACGGGTCGTAGAGAGTGCCGATCGGCAGCAGCCGCGTGCCAAACAACGGCCCGGCAAGGCCCAACGCCGCGAGCTGCAGAAACAAGTTACTCTCGGCGATACCGAGCTCGATGTGCTGCCCCTGCGGCGACATTGCCCAGCGCTGCGCCGAAACGACCTTTTCCTCGCGAAAGGTGTCGGCGCGCTCGGCGCGGTCAAAGATCCCCCGGCGATTGACCCAGGGCCCGAGATTGGTCGATACGGTGACGTCGGGTGAGGTCGTTACGATCCGTTCGGCGAGCGCACCATCTGCCACGGCGATATCGCCGAGGAGTCTGCCAAAGGCCTCTTGAGTCGAGAGCCTTGCTCCGCGCGGCGTCGGCAGGCTCGGCGGCACGGCGACCCGCGGGGCGTCGTGGCGGCGCGGGCCGGACGCGGTCAACGGAACTTCTTTGAGAAAGCTGGAAAGCCGCTCCGCCGGCAGATCGAGCCCGGCGAACAGTTCCCATTCGGCACCCTCTCCCACCGCCATGCTGCGCTGGAAGGACGCCATCTGGTCAGGGTTCATCAACCCGGCGTGGTTGTCCTTGTGCCCGGCAAAAGGCAGTCCGTAGCCCTTGATCGTATAGGCAATGAAGCAGGTCGGCCGGTCGTCGGCAACCGCATGGAAAGCATCGAGAACCGACTCCATATCGTGGCCGGCGAGATTGGTCAGCAGGCGCTGCAGCGCCACATCGTCGTGGTCATCGAGAATGGCGCGGATACCGGGGTACCGGTTGAGGTCGCGGTGAAGATGCTCGCGCCAGCCTTCGCCGCCCTTGTAGACGAGGGCTGAATAAAGCGAATTCGGACAGGCGTCGATCCATTCGCGCAAATGATGGCCGTCCGGGCGGGCGAAGGCGGCCTCGAGAAGGCGCCCGTATTTCAACGTGACGACGCGCCAGCCCATCATCTCGAACATCGCGTCGATGCGGCCGAACAGCCGGTCGGAAACCACGGCGTCGAGGCTCTGGCGGTTGTAGTCGATGACCCACCAGAGATTGCGGACATCGTGCTTCCAACCCTCGAGTAAGGCCTCGAAGATGTTGCCCTCGTCGAGTTCGGCATCACCGGCGAGAGCGATCATGCGCCCAGGCGGATCGTCCGTCGGCACCAGCTGCTTCAGCCGCAGATAGTCCTGGGCTAGCGAGGTAAACAACGTCATCCCGACGCCGAGACCAACCGACCCGGTCGAAAAATCGACGGTGTCGCCGTCCTTGGTTCGCGACGGGTAAGATTGGGCGCCGCCAAACGCCCGAAACCGTTCCAGCTTGTCGCGCGTCTGATGCCCGAGAAGATATTGGATGGCGTGGAAGACCGGCGAAGCGTGGGGCTTGACCGCGACGCGATCCTGCGGACGCAGCACGTCGAAGTAGAGCGCGGTCATTAGTGTTGCGACGGAGGCGCTCGACGCCTGATGCCCGCCGACCTTGAGACCATCCCTGTTTGGACGCAGATGGTTGGCGTTGTGGATCATCCAGGTCGAAAGCCACAACACCTTCCGCTCAAGCGCCGTCAGGCACGCAATCTTGTCCTGCGCGTCGGTCTTTTCCTCTGGGTCGACCCCGCCTTCCAGGGCTTGCAGCATTTCCATCTCCTGTTCCGTGCGGGGCAGCTTAGCCGATTCTCGGCTTAGAATCGCCGCGAACCGCTTACGCATCCCACCAGCCGCCGCATTTGACCAGGCTCCGACAGATGCTTACATACTCGTCGGATGCCGGGGCCGTCCGGCGGGTGCGGGAGCTTTGAGAACATGACCGAAAGCACGAGCGAGATCGAGGAGCGCCGGATCGTTCTGACCGAAAATGCCGCCCGCCAGATCACCGTCTTACGCGTGCAAGAAAACGCCGTGGACGCGTTCCTGCGGATCGCTGTCTCCGGCGGCGGCTGCTCGGGCTTTCAGTATGGCCTTTCGTTCGACGACCAGCGCAACGACGACGACTTTGTTTTCGAACGGGACGGTGTCGAGGTTGTCGTCGACGATGTCTCGCTGGGGCTGCTGAATGGCGCCGAGGTGGATTTCGTCGAGGATTTGATGGGCGCGTCGTTCCAAATCAAAAACCCGAACGCCGCCTCGTCCTGCGGCTGCGGCAATTCTTTCTCGATCGGGTGACCGGTCCTCCGGAAAGCAACGGCTGGCTGCGGGCGGTCCTCTACCGCAGCGCCGTGGCAATGGAAGATCATCCGGACGGCATGGGAGAAGCTCACCTTCCGGTTCAGCTCCCTCTTCTGTCATAGATGCGGACCCGGCACACCATGAGGTAGAGGCAGGACAAGTGAGCCGCAAGTACCGTCTTCTCCTCGTTTTTCTCACACTGCCGCTATTGCTTTCCTGTGGGAAAATTCACAGTGCGTTAGCCAGCCCACCCACCGGACACGGCCACAGCAGTCACGTTCGTTCGGGGCCGGCGCATGCTGCCTCCCCTCGTCATCGCGCGCAGGAGCCTGACCGCGGCAAGGGCACCTACCGACCACAGCTACAGCGCAGCAAATCCGAATGGCAGCAAACTCGCCGCCGTGGAGGCGAGCCGTCGGGGACTCGTTCGGCTAGCGCTCGCGGCGGCTGACCCCACTCCGGCCTATTATCTGCACGCAAGAGAGGTCCCGGAGGTCGTGGTGCACTCCAGAGAGTACCGCATTGCCAAGTTCCAGGACGAGCGCGCCGACTGGGCCTCTTGCTCCAAAAGGGAGCGAGGTGGCGCCGGATCACGCTCTTTGGAAAAGCGGTTTGGCCGGTTCGACGCTCGGTCGGAAGGGTCGAGATGGGCGCAGGTCGATTGCGCCAATGGCGTTTCCACACCTTCGCGGCCATCGGGGAGGTTCGGAAGCTTCGATGATCGTCGTGGCTGCTTCGCCTTGCCGGCATCGCAAAGACCGCTGTCGTGAAGCACTCGCCTCAAATAACCCGCGACGCCGATCAGCAGTTTCTCGGTGGGCCTTCCGGCTTTGACCCAGACATCGACGTTGCCGGAGCCCCAATTATATGCGGCAATCGCATCCGGCCAGTTATTGTAGCGCCGATACAGCCGTGCCAGATAGGCGCGTCCGAGGGCACGATTTTGCGTTAGATCGAACCGATCACCGCCGCCGACGTCCACGGCTGCAGCTTGACTAACCTGCATTGGTCCTTGTGGCTCCGAAGGATTAGGGCGCCACATCGCGATATCCCCTCCATGGCTCGATTCTGCGCCGTCGATTGCAAAGGTCACGCGATCGAGCGCCGTGTTCGCCAAGGTGTGACCATCGCGACCAGGTTTCGGAGGCGAGCGGGTCACTCCTCCGATTGCGTTCGTTGCGCTTCGTGATGCCGTGCGATCATCTGCGCTGGCGGCCATTGCAAAAGTTTGACTCACCAAAAGGGTAATAATTACCCTTCGTCCACAACCCACGCGCAAATCTCCTGATTGTTTTCAGGCGGAAATCAGATCCCTGGGGTACAGAATGGAAGATGAATTTCCAATACTACCAAAAGGAATAATGATTAACCATGTACTATCGGCCATACGACATAGTCCGTCGTCATTTCGAGGATAACTCTTGTATGAGATCTCGCAGCGGTACTCGCTGCCCGGCACGACTGAACTGAATGAGATACCACCAATATCCGAGCGCACGAACTTGTCGTCGCTATCTAGCCGGCCGCAGTCGGTGTTGAGAATCGAGCTAGGATTAATGTGGGTGGCTGTGAGGGAAATCAGATATCATTACCGATAATCGGAGTTAAAATGTGGCCCAAACAGATCTCTCACCAGGTAACACATTGAGTTGAGATCATCCTCATCATGAAGATCGCCAGCTGGAACGTGAATTCCGTCAAAGCGCGGTTGCCGCACCTCCTTGCTTTTCTGAACGACGCGCAGCCGGATGTCCTGTGTCTGCAAGAAACCAAATGTCTGGCGCAAGATTTCCCGATGCTGGAAATCAAAGGCACGGGTTATCAGGTCGAGACCATCGGACAGCGTGCCTATAACGGGGTGGCCTTGCTCTCAAAGCGGCCGGCGGAGGAAGTGATCACCGGATTGCTCGGAAATGATGAAGACGAGCAGGCCCGCTACATCGAAGCGTCCTTTGGGGAGGCTCGCATCGCCTCGGTCTACCTCCCGAATGGGAACCCGGTCGGCACCGAAAAATTCACCTACAAGCTCGCCTGGATGGAGCGGCTGATCGACCACACGCGCGAGTTGCTGCATCGTGAGATCCCGTTCGTGCTTGCCGGCGACTACAACGTCTGCCCAACCGACGACGATGTGTACGACCCGGTGGCGTTTCGCGACGACGCGCTGTGCCGGCTAGAGACGCGCTCACGCTTCCGCGCGCTGCTCTATCTCGGGCTCACCGATGCTTACCGCGTGTTCCACCGCGAGCCGCACCGCTACACCTTTTGGGACTACCAAGCAGGACGCTGGCACCGAGACGAAGGGCTGCGGATCGATCATCTCCTGATGTCGCCACATGCGGCGGACCGAATCGCAACCTGCGATATCGACAAGAAGCCGCGGGCCAAGGACCGCTCTTCGGATCACACGCCGATCTGGTGCGAGCTCGCCGTTTAACTAGCCGCTCTGCAGCAACCGCTCCGCCGCCGCGGCCAGCGTATCCTCTCGGTCCCTGAAGGGCGCGATCGGCACCAGAACCAGCGTGCGGTCGCCCGGGCCGATCGTTTCGAAATCGTGAGCGATTTCGAATTTGTTCCCGCGCGATACGGCGATAGGGATTGCCTCCAAAGGCGGGATGGCCGGCGAGAACTCCCCGCCGATCTCTCCAATCGCGAACTCCCTACCGCCAAAAGCGACGCGTCCGCGCGACCCGGGGAACTGCGCCAGGCCGACAAAAGCAGGAGCCGCCAATGCCGCGGCGGAAAAAGTTGTCTCAAATTCGAAATGGCGCGCGATCGATTCAGCAAAACTCCCCTCCGCGATCCGCAACACAATCGGCATCGTCGGGTTGCGAGCGCGGGCACCAAGCGCAATCTCTAGGTTCAACGTGTCGACATTTGTCAACGCAATTAAGCTATGCGCGGCGCCGAGATTACAGAGATCGAGTGTCGTATCGCGGCTCGCATCTCCAGTCAGCAGGTCAAATCGCTGTTCGCGGGCTCTTTCGACAAGGGTGGTATCGGGGGCGCGCTCGATGACCACCAGTCGCTTATCGAGAGCGAGCAGCAGGTCGATGACCCCGCTCCCGATGCTGCCCGCGCCGCAAACGACGATGTGCTCCCGACGATGCACTGGGCGAAGGCCCTGCATGGTGACCCAATGTACCCGCGTCAACAGAGACGCACCGAACGCGATAAAGAGACCGGTCAGCGTGATGCCGGATAGCATCAGCAGCATCGCGGCGAGGATTTCGAGGGGCTTGCTCCGGTCGGGCGTCAGGTCGCCATATCCGGTCGTCGTCATGGTCGCGATCACGAAGTAGACGGCGTCAAGCCAAGCACCTCCAAAGACGGCGTGAAAGTACCACGTACCAAGCAGGAGCACGATCAAAGTGGCCAAAGCGAGCCGGGCCAGGATCGGGTTCAGCCGCGCCGGGTGGTCCCGGCGCCGACGCAGCAGCGACCACAGCCTACGGCTGATCGCTTGCCTTCTCCGGGGCACCGAGCGCGGGGGCGCGCTGGCCTGCAGTGCCGCAATCTCGCTGTACACCACGAGTTCCGCCTCTCCTGCCAGGACCGCGTCCCGCGAGAGGTCGATCGCACTGTCGACCGCAATAATGCGTGCACCCAGCACCTGTTCGGCGTGCGCCACGGTGCCTCCCGCGACCCCGCAATCTTCGGCTATCCGGACAGCAAATCCGGTTAGAGGGCCATCAGGCTCGGGAAATTGCAGCCCGCGGAAGCAGGACGGGTCGATTGCCGCCGCAGCATAACTTGCGGCCGAATGCCAAGCGAGCGACAGGACCGAGCTGTTCGGCAAATTCTGCTCGATCTTGTGGGCGAGGGTCCGGTTGAATTGCCGCAGTACGATGCGGATACGTGGATTGGCGTCTCGCGCGAGCAGTGCTGCATGCAGATTGAGCTGATCATCGGGCGACAGAGCAAGGATCGTGATCGCCTGGCGTACGCCCGCGCGATCGAGTCCCTCGCTGCTGTCCGGCCGCGCAGCAGTAATGAAGACCGCGCCAACGTCTTCGACTGCACGCGCAAAATCCGAGTCCCTGCGCCAGAGTACGACGACGCGATGGCCTTGCAGCGCACAAAGCTCTTGGGCGGTGCTAAGTGCGATTGCACCGCCGCCAACGACGATCATCACGGGATCGTCCAGCCTTGCCACCTGCTGGCTCCCTCACCCCTCCATCTCGTCGGGGTCTGCCGGATAAGCGTGTTGGATGCCGGCACCGTCTTCGACGATCCATTCCCCGGACGAGCCGCCCGGGCTGACCGCACAAGGAGCGATTGGCACTTTGCCATAGCCGCCCGGAATATCGAGCACATAGACCGGCTGGCAGAGCCCGGAAACGCGGCCACGCAGCGAGCGTGCAAGGCGTTGGCCGGTGGCAATGCCGGTGCGAAAATGCGCCGTGCCGCGAGCGAGGTCGGCATGATGAAGGTAATAAGGCTTGACCCGCATCGCGACGAGACCCCGGAACAAGGCTTCCAACACCTCGGCATCGTCATTGACCCCGCGTAGCAGGACCGTCTGCGACAGTAGCGGGATGCCGGCGCGGCTCAGCCTCAGGAGTGCGTCGCGCGCTTGCGGTGTCAACTCGCGCGGATGGTTGGCGTGAGTAACTACATAAACCGCTTTTTCCGCGGCGAGCGCCTCGAGGAGCGCGGAACTCACCAGCCCCGGATCGACGATAGGAACCCGCGTATGGAAGCGGATGACGCCCACATGCGGAACGTGATCGAGTGCGCGCACGATTTCGGCGATGCGGCGCGGCGCCAGCAGAAACGGGTCGCCTCCGGTGACGATCACCTCCCAGATCTGCGGCCGCTGGCGGATATAGTCGAAGGCGCGCTCAAGCGCGGCGTAATCCAGCATCGCCCCCTTCTTGCCTACGAACTCGCGGCGGAAGCAAAAACGGCAATAGACCGGGCACAGCAGGGTCGGCTTCAGCAACACCCGGTCGGGGTAGCGATGCACGATGCCCCGCAGCGGCGACCTGCGCTCATCGCCGATCGGATCGACGCGCTCCTCGGGCACATCGGCAAGCTCGGCGGCGGTCGGCACGAATTGCGCCGCGATCGGGTCGTCGGGGTCGGCCGGATCGATCAGAGCGGCCATGTCCTCGGTCAGGGCCACGGCAAACTTTCCGGCCACGTGCCGGATCTCCTCGATCCGATCGCGCTCGACCAGTCCTTTGGGAACTAGATCCTCTGCATCCAAGAGCCGCGATCGCACCATCAGGTCACTGTCAGCCGGTCATAAGCCGTCTTCAAGCGCTCGCGATCGCGGCTAGCGTCCGCTTCACGCTCGCGCTGCTCCTCAACCACCTCCGCCCGGGCCTTTGCGAGGAAATTGGGGTTGCCCAGCTTAGCGGCAATCTTTGCCAGCTCCGCATCGAGCTTGCCGATCTCCTTGCCCAGCCGCTCCTTCTCCCGAGTGAGATCGACCACCTCGCCGAGGTGCAGGATTAAGGTCGTGCCCTGGACCACAGCCTGGACCGCACCCGTCGTCTCAGCCTGCACCCTGGGCACGGAGGCCCACCCCGGCTCCTGGAACGAACCCGCCGCGGTCTTAGCTTCTGCCCCGGGCAAGACGACGCGCGCGAGGCGGGTGAAGTGCTCGCGGTGGCGCTCGATCCGTCGCAGTGCCAGGGGTTCCGCGTCTTTAATAAATAGCGGCACCCGAGCGGCAGGGGGGACGTTCATCTCGGCGCGCAGCGCGCGGATCGCCGAGATCGCCTGCACCACCCACTCCATTTCCGCCGAGGCATCAGCATCGAGCGAATCGTGTGGCAGATCGGGCCACGGAGCGGTTATCAGCATCCCCGCGGCGTCGCCAGCGAGCTGCTCCCAAACCTCTTCGGTGATAAAGGGCATGATCGGGTGCAGCAGATGAACAATTCGCCCCAAGATCCACGCGGTCGTCGCCTGCATCTCGGCGCGCCCCGCCGGGTCGTCGCCCTGCAAAATCGGCTTGGTGAACTCCAGGTACCAATCGCAGAAGGTACCCCACACAAAGTGGTAGAGTCGGCTTGCCGCGTCGTCGAAGCGATAGCTGTCGAGAGCAGCCGTGACCGAGGCGGCGCAATCCGAGGCTGCCGCAACGATCCAGCGGTTGACGATGAGCCGGCAATCCCTCGGAGCGAAATCCGAGGTCAGAGCGCATCCGTTCATCTGCGCATAGCGCGCCGCATTCCACAGCTTTGTCGCAAAATTCCGGTAGCCCTCCACCCGGCTTTCAGAGAGCTTGATGTCCCGCCCGGGCGCGGCCAAGGCCGCGAGCGTGAAACGCAGTGCGTCGCAGCCGTAGCGGCCGATCAGTTCGAGCGGGTCGATAATATTGCCGCGCGACTTCGACATTTTCTGGCCGCGCTCATCGCGCACCAACGCGTGGATGTAGACGGTGCGAAACGGGACGTCGCCGATGAAGTGCAGTCCCATCATCATCATCCGGGCGACCCAGAAAAAGATGATGTCGAAGCCGGTGACGAGCACATCCGTCGGATAGTAGCGCGCGAGCTCAGGCGTCGGCTCCGGCCAGCCGAGCGTCGAGAACGGCCATAAGGCCGAGGAAAACCAAGTATCGAGAACATCCGGGTCGCGGCGCAACTCGACCGATCGCCCGTATTCTTGAGCCGCGTGCTGCTCAGCTTCCGCTTCGCTCTCAGCGACAAAGACTGCGTCGTCCGGCCCGTACCAAGCCGGGATCTGGTGCCCCCACCAGAGTTGTCGAGAAATACACCAGGGCTGGATCTTGTGCATCCAGTCGAAAAATGTGTTTTCCCACCGGCGCGGCACGAATTGCGTGCGCCCTTCTTCAACCGCCGCCAGCGCTGGTTCAGCGAGCACCCTAGCGTCACAATACCATTGATCGGTCAGCCAAGGTTCGATCACTACCCCCGAGCGGTCGTGGTGCGGGACCATTAATGTGTGATCCTCGACCTTCTCCAAAAGGCCGGCCGCGGCGAGATCCGCAACTACCCGTTCGCGCGCTGCAAATCGGTCGAGACCGCGATAGGCCTCTGGTACTACGTCGGTTAGCCGAGCGTTCTCATCGAAAATATTGATGAGTGGCAGACCGTGCCGCCGGCCGACCTCAAAATCGCTGAAATCGTGGGCCGGCGTGATCTTGACCGCGCCGCTACCGGTCTCGGGGTCGGCATACTCGTCGGCAACGATCGGGATAATTCGATCGGTCAGTGGCAGACGCACGGATTTGCCGATGAGATCGGTGAAGCGTGGATCTTCCGGATGGACCGCCACGCCGGTGTCGCCCAGCATCGTTTCCGGGCGGGTCGTCGCGACGATGATAAACCGGCCAGGGTGCTCCACTATCGGGTAGCGGATGTGCCAAAGCGAGCCTTTGGTTTCGCGGCTGTCGACCTCGAGATCAGAGATCACCGTGTGCATTACCGGGTCCCAATTGACCAGCCGCTGGTCGCGGTATATCAGCCCTTCCCGATAAAGCCGGACAAAGACGCGGCGAACCGCGGCAGCCAAACCCGGATCCATCGTAAACCGCTCGCGGCCCCAGTCCGGCGACGCACCCAGGCGCCGAAGCTGGCGGGTGATCGTGCCGCCGGATTGGTCTTTCCATTCCCAGACGCGCGCAACAAACTGCTCCCGGCCGAGTTCGCCCTTCGCCTTTCCTTCAGCGATCAGCTGGTCGCCAACGACGATCTCGGTTGCGATCCCCGCATGATCCGTGCCGGGCTGCCACAACACATCGCGGCCGCGCATGCGCTGATAACGCACCAGCACGTCCTGCAAGGTAAAGGTCAGCGCATGCCCCATATGCAGGCTGCCGGTCACATTCGGGGGCGGCATCATGATCGTGTAGGGCAGCTTGTTGCTGTCACGGTCGGAGGCGAACGCACCGGAGCGTTCCCACAGCTCGTAGAGCCGTGCCTCCATGGCAGCGGGTTCATATGTCTTGTTCAGCATCGCGCTGAACCATCCGTGACTAAAGAGTGGTGCAAAGAGCCCTCGCGGTTCATCACAAGGGACTATAACCGCGCCCGAGCTTCGCTTGTTCTGCGTTCAGCGGAGCCCCGCTTCGCCGACAACGCGCGCGATTTCTTCTCGAACCAGCCGTTCGACGATGCCGGGAAGATGTTCATCGAGCCAGGTTTGCAGTAGCGGCCGGAGCAAACCGCGTACGATGTCCTCGAGGGTACGGTCGGCGCCTCCAAGCAATAGCTCGCCCTGACGGTGGCGCTCACGCGGCAACCCACCCAGCTGCGCGAAAGCAGCAGCAGCCGCTCCCGATTTCGCCGACGACAGGATGCGTTCCCGGTCAAGATCGCGCCTCGCCTCTGTTCCGTGATCGGGATGTGCAGGCATCGGCCCGCTCTGCTCGGTCGAATCAGTGACCGACGAACTGGCCGTAGCCGCGGGCTCGCCGGATGACGCGTTCAATTTGGCTGGCGAGGAGGTGACGCGCCGGACAGACCCGTCTTCATTGACAACCTCGGTCAGCTCAAGAATGTCGGTCTTTTCCCCAGCGGCCGGGCTGACGGGTTCAATCGGCCGTTTCTCCTCGGAGATGATACGGCTGATTGATGCGATTATCTCTTCCATTGAGGGTTCGTTCGGCGTTTTGGCGTTATCCGGCATAGAGGTCATCCGGCAAGGGCGAGAGACTTACTCTAACCTAGGGAAGATGACCCCGATTTGCCAGCCGCCTCACCTCGCGGGGCCGCCTCATTCAGAAAGACCGCCGCGGAAGCCGATCCACTTGTCCTTCACCTGTTTGTAATGCTGTTCCATGTCATAGAGCTTCACCGGAAGTTTTAGTTCGGGCGCGACCAGCCGGCCGACTGATGCCGCCAGATTGAATTCTGCGAGCGCGGTATCGTGCTCAGCAGTGACGAGTTGGGACTGGGTTGTCAGCAGCTGCTGGTTCTGGATGAGGACATCGAGCGTCGTGCTTGTACCGACTAGCGCCTGCTGCTGGACGCCTGTGAGAGCGATCTGGGCTGCGCGCACGGCCGCCGAGAACGACACGATGCTGGCCCGCCCGGCTTGTAGAGTTGCCCAGAACTGGGTCGCTGTTTGCACCGCCGCCCGTCGCGCATCGTCGACCTGGCTGCGACGCTGCCCCACGGTCTGCTCGGCTTGCCGCGTCTGCGAATAAATCGCTCCTCCTTCGTAGAGAGGCATCGTCAATTGCGCGGTTATCTGGGCCGAGTTGAGCAAAGCGCCCTTGAAGGTCGCTGATTGGTCGTAGGAACGGTCAAGAGTGCCGATGACGGAGATCTGCGGCAATAGCTGACCGCGTACGACGTCGATGTTGTCGCGGGCAGCGAGTTCGGCAAAGGTTGCCGAGATCACACTGAAATTATTGTGCGAGGCGAGGCTCAATGCCTCTTCCCGTGTGGCCGGAAGCGCCGGACGCTCGCGCGGCAGTACGAGCCTCCCAGGCGGATGGCCGACGGCTCGGACATATTCGGCCCGGCTTATCTCCAGCGTACCTTGCTGCGAGACCAGGGTGCCCTGGGCTTGCGCGAGCGAAGACTCGGCCTGCGCCACATCGGTGCGCGTGACTTCGCCGACGCGGAAACGGTCCTGGGTGGCCTCAAGCTGCTGGCGCAGCACTTCGACGTTGTTGCGATCGACCTCGACCAGCTCCTGGTCGCGAACCACGTCGAGATAGGCCTGGGCGACGGCCTGGAACACGGTCGTTTCGATCGCCAGGGTCTGCGCCCGCGTCGACTCTACAGTATTGATCGCTTGGCGGGTTTGCGCCTCGGTCCGTCCGCCGCGGTAGATCGGCTGGATCGCCTGGAATTGGAGCAGATCCGGTCTGGTGATTATGTGACGCCGATCCGAACTGGAGACGACTTGGCCAAGACCGTTGAGGGACGGGGAAACCGGAGGAGTTTGCAGCGCCGACGTATTCAGGCCGACTTGGCCGGTAAAGGTGACCTGCGGGCGCCAGAACGACAGCGCTTGCGGGACTTGTTCGTCCGTCGACCGCAACAAGGCGCGTTGGGCGAGGAGTTGGGGATTGGTGTTGTAAGTCTCTGCTAGCGCCTGCGTCAGCGTTTGCGCCTGGGGCGAACTCGCGGCCCACGCGAGAACAAGGCCGGCGAGCGACCCGACACCGGTTAGCCGGCGTGGCCAGCCTCCACCGGACCGCGGGCCTGGATTGAGGCAGGTCGGCCCAACCCGTCGGCCCTCGGGCATTCGCTCCGCTCCAGACATTTAAGGCCTCAGCAGAACACAAAAGCGGGCTTAGGCAACAAGCCCGGCAGCAAGGGAGTAGCGGAATCGAATATAACGCGCCGCGCAAGCAGTCCGCCAGTCCGTATCATTAAGGTGGCACGGCCGATGGTGTCTCCCGGTCTCACGACGGCGACCAGCCGACCCTCTTCTGCCAGCTGCGAGGAGACTTCGACAGCCACTTCGGCGGCTGCCCCCCCGAACAGGATCACATCGTAAGGCCCGCGCGATCGATATCCTTGTGCCAGCGGTCCCTCGACGATGCTGACCGAGGCGATGGCATGCTCGACCAGGGCCGCGCGGGCACGGCGAGCAAGCTCGGGCTCCTCTTCAAGCGCCACCACGCTCCGCGCGAGGAACGAGGCGAGCGCCGCTTCATAACCGGTCCCGGCACCGACGACCAAAGCAGCATCACCACGTTCCACCGCCGCAGCCTGTAATAGCCGCGCCGCGACCATCGGCTCCATCAAGTAGCGGCCCCCACCGAGCGGCAGATCCTCATCGATATAGGCAACGTGACGCAAATGCTCGGGCACGAACAGCTCACGGCGAATACTCGCGAAGGCGCCGAGGACTCGCTGGTCTGTGACCTTGTTGGGCCGGAGCTGGCTTTCGATCATGTGGGTGCGGGCAGCGTCGAACAAGCTCATCGGATCATCCGGCGAATGGCAAGGCCGGTTTATATCCGTCTGGGCGAGCCACTACAATCGAAGCCCCACCGGCGGTCAGCACGGCAAGCGCTCGATCGGCTGCTGCTCAGTGGCGACCCGGGCGAGGAGTTGCCCGGCGGTCAGTCCTAGCAGCGGATGCCGCCAGTCGGGCGCTATTTCGGCGAGCGGGGCGAGCACGAAACGGCGTTTGTGCAGCCGCGGATGCGGCAGAACCAGCATCGGCGTCTCCCTCACCTCGCCGCAGTAGTCGAGAAGATCGAGGTCGAGGACCCGCGCCGCATTACGTTCGCCGGGAACCCGACCAAACCGCCTTTCGACGTCTTGCAGCACAGCCAGCAACCCGCACGCGCCGAGTTCCGTTGCCAGAGACGCGACGGCATTGACAAACCAGGGCTGATCCGAGTGCGGCACCGGTTCGCTGCGGTACCATCCCGAGCGAGCCAGGATGCCGATGCGCTCGGCTTGCAACACCGCGAATGCGGCAGAGAGCGTGTCGCGCGGTGCACCAAAGCGGGCGCTGTCGAGATTGCCGCCGAGGCCGATCAGGATCACTGTGATTGCCCTTCCCGTCCCGCTTGACCCGGAGTGCCCCGTGTAAGACACTTAGGTTACATTATCAAAATGATGGAGCATTTTCTCAGATGATTTTCTACCCTGAAGAGCGGATCGCCATTTTCATCGATGGAGCCAACCTATATTCCGCCGCTCGCGGGTTGGCATTCGACATAGATTACCGACGTCTGCTTGAATTGTTCAGCACCAAGGGGCGGTTGATCAGAGCGTTCTATTACACGGCTTTGGTTGAGGACCAGGAGTACTCACCAATCAGACCGCTGGTCGACTGGCTCGATTATAACGGCTACGCCATGGTGACGAAGCCGACAAAAGAATTTACCGACGCGATGGGCCGCCGTCGGGTCAAGGGCAACATGGACATCGAGCTGGCGCTCGATATGCTCGAGATGACGCCATTCATCGATCATGCCATCCTGTTCTCGGGAGACGGCGATTTTCGACGGCTCGTCGAGGTGGTGCAGCGCAAAGGCGTTCGCGTATCCGTGGTTTCCACGATTCGCTCCTCGCCACCGATGGTTTCCGACGACCTGCGCCGCCAAGCCGACAATTTCATCGACCTCCAAGACCTCGCGCCGAGCATCATGCGTAATCATCATACGCGTGAGGAGCTGCACCGGCCCCGCACCGAACCTGTCGAAGACGCGTGAGTATTCCCGTCCGGGGGGCGCTGCCGGCTCGAGATTGTCTGTTCTGCCCCCGTTTGGCGGCCTACCGGGAGGTGCAGCAGAATCTCCATCCCGACTGGTTCAACGCACCCGTTCCCCCTTTTGGCGATGAACAGGCGGAGCTGCTGATCGTCGGTCTTGCGCCCGGCCTGAGGGGAGCAAACCGGACCGGGCGTCCGTTTACCGGCGATTACGCCGGCGGGCTGCTCTATGAGACCTTGCGAAAGTTCGGCTTCGCGCACGGCGTTTACGACGCCCGGTCCGATGACGGCCTTGAGCTTCGCCGGGTGCGCATCACCAATGCCGTACGTTGCGTGCCGCCACAAAACAAGCCCGAGCGGGGAGAGATTGCGATGTGCCGCCAGTTCCTCGTCGCCGAGATAACCGCGCTGGTCCGGCTGCGCGCGATCCTCGCGTTGGGTGCCATCGCTCACCAGACCATTCTCGCAGCGCTCGGTCTTCGTCTTGCGCCGTTCCGCTTCGTGCACGGTCGATTGCATGCCTTGCCGTCCGGCTTGGTGCTTGCCGACAGCTATCACTGCTCTCGTCTCAATACCAACACCGGGAAGCTCACCGTGGCGATGTTCGAGTCGGTATTTGCAAGCTTGAGTTGCTGGCTTACGGCACCGAAAGCCGGCACTCATCCCAGCCCTTTCCCCCCTAGCGGAGGGACGGAGGAGCCGGCATCAGCGAGAGGATAAGGAGAGGAAGCGGCGCGACCTTACGCGTCGCGATCGCGCAAGATCCGCGCGCGGCTTCGCTGCCAGTCGCGTTGCTTTTCCGCCTGACGCTTGTCCGCCTTGCGTTTCCCTCGGGCGAGCCCGAGTTCCACTTTGGCGCGGCCGCGCTCATTGAAGTAGATCGACAGCGGGACCACTGTGATCCCCTCGCGCCGGATCGCTCCCAACAACCGGTTCACCTGCTTGCGGTGAAGCAGGAGCTTGCGCGGCCGCCTCGGCTGATGGTTGAAATGGGCCGAGGCCGCGTATTCCGGGATGTTGGCGTTGACGAGGAATAGCTCTCCTCCGCTTTCATCGGCATAAGCCTCGGCGATGCTGGCCTGTCCCTGTCGCAACACCTTCACCTCAGTGCCGCGCAACACCACTCCCGCCTCGAGGGTGTCTTCGATCAGGTAGTCGTGGCGCGCGCGGCGGTTTTGCGCGACGTAGCGATCCGCTGCCCGCATTAGTTGAGAAGACCGGCACTCCGCATCGCCCGCTGCACCTTCTCTTGCGTCTCGGGCATAATCGCCCAGAGCGGTTGGCGTACTTCGGAATTGCAGCGGCCGAGAAGTGAGGCTGCATATTTGACCGGCGCCGGACTGGTTTCGGCGAACAGTGCATCGTGCAATGGGATCAGGCGCTGGTTTATTTCGCGCGCCATAGCAAAATCGGCGCGCTGCCAAGCCTCATGCATCTCCGAGCAGAGCCGCGGCGCAACGTTGGCAGTCACCGAAATGCAACCATCGCCGCCTTGGGCAAGGTAGGCAACGGCGGTAGCATCCTCGCCTGAAAGCAGGCAGAAGCCGGCATCGATTTCGATGCGCATACGCAGAGGCCTGGCGAGGTCGTTGGTCGCATCCTTGACCCCAACGATGTTGGGGAGCCTGGCGAGACGCGCCATTGTTGCGTTCGTCATGTCGACCGATGAGCGGCCCGGGATGTTGTAGATGATGATCGGCAAATCGACCGCGTCATGGACCGCCTTGAAATGCTGATAAAGCCCTTCTTGCGTCGGTTTGTTGTAATAGGGGCAGACAATCAAAGCTGCATCGGTACCCGCCGCCTTCGCTTGCCGGGTCAACTCTATCGTGTGCTCGGTTGAATTTGTGCCGGTTCCGGCGATGACCGGGGCCCTGCCCTTCGCGACCTCGACGCATAACGCGATCAGCCGCTTGTGCTCGTCATCACGGAGCGCCGGCGATTCGCCAGTCGTGCCGCACGGTACCAGGCCATGCGTGCCCTGGCCGATCTGCCAAGCCACGTGCTCCTGAAAAGCGGTCTCGTCCAGCTCGTGATTGCGAAATGGCGTGATCAGCGCGACGAGCGATCCCTTGAACATTGTTCCCTCCGGGACTGCGGCGTTAACGCCGCACGATAGCCTTGACTGGTGCTGGCTTCAACAACGCTACGAGCACCATCGCTGCCAATCGGTGCGACGCTTGCCCGGGCTGCGGAAAAAAAGTAATAGAAGATTTGCCTCATCTTTGACTCAGCTAAGGAGTTTGTTGACCTTGCTCCCGAGCGTCCGCGGGTTGGTTTTTGTTGTCTTGGTGGTCTTCATTATTAAGGTTCCGGCGGGGCTTGGGCAGACGCTATCAGCAACCGATATGCAGGCGATGCGCGCGGCGCTCGCTGCGGCACAAAGTGGCGACTGGGGCCGCGCGTATGCCGAAGTCGCGGCGGCAAGCGATTCGCTGCCGCTGAAGATGCTGCGTTGGATAGATTACGCCCGCCCCGGCGCGCCGGGGCGCTTTCCTGACATTGTCGAGTTCATCGAGAAGAACCCCGATTGGCCGGGTCAAAAGGCGCTGCGCAAACATGCCGAAGAGGCACTGGTTGGCGAATCGGACAATACCGCCGCCGATTGGTTCGAACATTATCCGCCGATCAGCGCGGCAGGCAGGGTTCGCGAGGCTGAAATCATGCTGAATTCCGGCGACTTGGCCGGCGGCACCGGGGCTTTGCGGGCCACTTGGATCGGGACCGATTTCGGGCCGCTCGACGAAAAGAATTTCTTGGCCCACCATTCCACCGTGATCCGCCCCGAGGATCACATCAAGCGGGTCGACCGCCTGCTGTGGGAAGGACAGACGGAAGCAGCGCATCGCATGTTGCCGCTGCTCGCCCCGGCCTACCGTATTGTCGCGGAGGCGCGCCTTGCGCTTGCCGCGCAATCCTCAAATGCCACTGCTCTGATCGCCCGCATGCCCCCCCAACTGCGCTCCGATCCAGGGCTTGTCTTCGAACAGCTGCGCGCGCGCCGTAAAAAGGACATGACCGATGCCGCGGTGCAAATCTTGCTCGCTCATCCGGGCGATCTCGTCCGGCCGGCAGCATGGTGGAATGAACGTCAGGCCATCACGCGGCAGCTTCTCGCCAACGGAAAAGCCGACCTTGCTTATCGCATCGTTGAGCAACATGGCCAAATCGAGGGAAACGCCTTTGCCGAAGCCCAGTTTCTCTCGGGCTACATCGCGCTCCGGTACATGAAACAACCAACCCTTGCGTTTGACCATTTCTCGCGGATCCTGACGCGTGTCACCACCCCTTACGCAAAGGCGCGAGCCGGGTATTGGGGAGGGCGTGCCGCCGTGGCGCAAGCAAAGACGGAGCTTGCCGCAAAATGGTATGCCGCCGGGGCCGATCACATGGCCACTTTCTATGGCCAACTTGCCGCACACGAACTGGGTCATGATGCGCCGCCACGTCCGGTGCCGGAGCCCGTGCCCGACGCCGCCGAACTTGCGCAGTTCAGCGACAACGAGGTCGTCCGCGCCGTGCGCATCTTTTTCGAACTGGGCGGCCGCGATCGCAGCAAGCAATTCCTGCTGCACATGGCCAATAACGCGAAGACCCCCACGATGTTCGCGATGCTTGCCGACCTTGCCGAGACGAGCGGGCGCATCGACCTCGCGATAGCCGTAGCCAAGCGGGCTATCGAAGCCGGAACCCCGCTAATGATCCATGGCTATCCGGTCACGGACCTGCCGAACGGCGGCACGGCAGAGCGTTCCTTGCTCTTCGCGATCACCCGGCAGGAAAGCGCCTTCGAGCGCGACGCGGTCAGCCGGGCGGGGGCGCGCGGGCTGATGCAGCTAATGCCGGCGACCGCGAACTCTATCGCCAACAAGATGCAGCTACCGTTTTCCGCCGACCGTTTAACCGCGGATGGTACCTACAACGTCCTTCTTGGCCGCGCTTATCTCGAAACGCTGATCGAAGATTTTGGCGGTTCATACGCGCTGGCGATTGCGGCTTACAATGCCGGCCCGAGCCGGGTCCGTCAGTGGCTGCACGATTATGGCGATCCGCGCGGCGGTGGTATCGACATGGTCGACTGGATAGAGATGATCCCGCTCAACGAGACGCGAAACTACGTTCAGCGCGTCCTCGAAAATCTCCAAATCTATCGGGGTCAGATCGGCCGCGAGTCGGCGTTTTCCTTGGCCAGCGACTTGGCCCGGTGAAAGGAACGCCACCACCGCGTTATCGATCCGAGGCCGGGATCACGCGACCGAGATTGAGAAATTTCTCTGGGTCCTGCGGTTCGTCATTGACGAGGATCTCGTAATGCACATGCGGGCCCGAACTGCGGCCAGTGCTACCCAGGAATCCGATCTGCGTGCGTTCAGTGACGGCTTGCCCTAGCGCGACGGTGTAGCGATGCAGATGACCATACACTGTGGCGATGCCATTTCCGTGGCTGATTTCGACGACCTTACCGTAATCTGCCCGATAGCCGGCGTAAGTCACGGTTCCCGCCGCCGTAGCATAGACGGGTGACATGTAGGGCGCCGACAGATCGATTCCGGTATGGAAAGACAATCTATGATTAAACGGATCGCGGCGCGGACCGAACCGGCTTTCAAGCTGGTATTGATCAAGCGGTGTCGATAGCGGCAAGGATTTCATTAGGCTGCGCATTGCTTCAAGCTTGTCGGAGCCGATCCCGTCCAACTGACCGGCTTTCGGCGGCGGCACAAACGGGCCACCTTCGGCGTGATCGAAGCTGAGTTGCGGGAACAGACGCGCGACATTGAGCCCTGTCGAAGCAAGCATGCGCCCGAATTCGTTAACTGCTCGAAGACCGAACTCGGCGACACCGCCAGAATCTTGCTCCGGCTCTGGCGGTGCGTCCGTGATCAGCACTTCCGGACGGGAGGCAGTAGTTTCGGATTGTGCGATTTCCTCTGTAATCAACCCCGCCAAGCGAAAAGCCCCGGCCAACTTTTCCGAGCGCAAATTCTCTCGCTCTGAATGTTTCTGCTGAAGCTCGGCGATCCGTGCTCTCAGGCGATCTCTCTCACTGAGAGCCTTGTCTCGATCTGCGCTCGCCTGTAGCAACTTTTTCGTAACCGTTTCGCAGCCTGCTCTGGACTGGCGTGCGGGCGTTTCGCTCTGGTCGCCTTCGATCCTGCTGAGACGCGCCGCCAGCGTGACACGTTGCGCCTCAGCTTGATGAAGCTCGAGCCGGGATTGGTCGAGTGCTTGCATCAGTTGGGCGATTTTCCCAGCGGAGGTGTCCTCCGGAGGTGCAGACGGCGGAGGAATCTCGCCGCGTTGCTGGCCCGCCAATGCCCACAACTGCGCCTCTGCCCGTTCGTCAGCGTGCACGGCGAGAGCGAGTTTGTCCCGCAAAGACGCCATTTCGCCCTGTAAGTCGGTATTTGCAGCTTCCGCTCGCACTATGGCTGAGTCCTGATTCGCGATGACGCGCGCGTAGCGGAACCAACTGACGCCAAGCCAGAAAATAGCGACGGCAATTACGATGACCGTCGAAACGGCCACGATCTGAACGGCCGGTGTCAAGAGGATCTGCGACGAGTGACTTCCTCTACGCAAATCGATGCGGATTTCGGGGAAGAGCCTGCTTCCCCGGCTCGGTGATTCGGCGACCATTTCCCCCGTCCCCGTAGGTTGCCGAACCGTGGATGTCCGGTAATGAATCCCGGACCAGGTTGCGGCCAAGTCAGGTCGAAGCGCCCTGTCAGCGCTCTCGACCCAGGAACTCTAAACGGTCGATCCGCGCGTGACAACAATTAATCGTTAATTTCGGTCCCCCGTCCCTGTAGCCATCGCTACCGATATAGACGCGGATGAAAATCCCGGAGGCGATAACCAATCAAGTCTAAATCCTGGAAGGCGATACGAGCGCATGTTCATTACGGTGATTGACCGATATTTGGAACGCTCTGGTTTCATATCCAGTAAAATCTGCACGCCTAACGCTCAGCCGTTCGCATTGGCTGCCTGCTCGCGCGAATCTTTGGATCAAGCGTCGATCGGAACATCGATTTCGGTTCTTTCCGTTGGAGCAAACTGGGTGCGATAATATTGAGCGAACACTCCGTCCTGACGGAGCAACTCCGACGGCGTGCCCTGCTCGGCGATGACCCCGTCGCGTAACACGACGATTCGGTCGCAGCGCCGTACGGTCGATAGCCGGTGGGCGATAATGAAGGTCGTGCGCCCAGCCATGAGCCGCTCGATCCCAGCCATGACCAGCGCTTCGGTTGTGACATCAAGCGCCGAAGTCGGCTCGTCCAGAATCAAAATCGGCGCGTCACGCAGCAACGCGCGGGCGATCGTGACTCGCTGCTTTTCGCCCTCGGACAGCGAAATGCCGGCTTCGCCTATGACCGTGTCATACCCCTCGGGAAGCGAGGCGATCAGATCGTGTATCCGCGCCAGCCTTGCGGCTTCCTCGATCTCGGCATCGGCCGCGCCGGCACAGCCGTAGGCGATGTTGTCGCGCACCGAAAGCGGGAAAATCAGCGGCGGCTGCAAAACCATCGCGATTTGATTGCGCAGCGACTTCAGTTGGTAGTCGCGCAAATCGACACCGTCGATTTCGACCACCCCGGCGGAGGGATCAAAAAACCGCGGCAGCAGGCCGAGAAGGGTCGATTTTCCTGCGCCCGTCGCGCCGATCACGGCGATCTTGGCACCGGCAGCCACCCGAAGATCGATCCCGGCCAAGACCGGTATATCGGGTCGATAGCGAAAGCTGATGCCGCGCCAGGCGACATCGCCCCGCGCTCCTTCCGGGGGAAAGCTGCGGCTTCCGTCTTTGAGATCGGCCTCGGTGTCGAGTATCTCGAACACGCGGCGCGCCCCGACGCGGGCACCGGCGATCAAGCCCCAGCTTTGCGTGATCTGGTTGATGGGGGCGTAGAGCTGAGCGAGATAGGAGATGAATACAATCAACTGGCCGACCGACAGCGTTCCGGACATCACCGCGCGTGCACCGGCATAGATGACGAGCGCCGTGCCACCGGCGATCACGATATTGACCGCCGCCGAGTAAAGGGTTTGCCAGTTGTAGAGCCGCAGGGTCGCTCGCAGGCTCTCCCGGCTTGCGCCCATAAAGCGGCGATGCTCCTCATCTTCCTTGGTGAAAGCCTGGACAATCTTGATCGATGACATTGCCCATTGGACGAGTGAATAGACGCGGCTTTCGGTGGCGCGCACCTCCGATGCGACGTCGATGATCTTTTTGTTGAACCCCGCAATCAGCGCGAAAAGGATTGGGACAACCGTCAGCGCCAGCAAGGTTAGTCCTGGATCGAGCGGAAAGAGCACGACAAGCATGCCGCCGAGCAGCACTGCGGCTGACAGGATCGGAAGCGCGCCGTTCATGATCATCGTCTGGACAGCAAAGCTGTCTGCTGTGATTCGATACAGAAGATCGCCGACCCGCTGCCGGCCATGAAACGCCAGAGACAGCCGCTGCAGATGGGCATAAAGGGCGCCGCGCAAATCGTTCACCATGTTCTGCCCGACGCGGATCGTCGTGTAATTGTGGAGCAAGGTCAGCGCGCCGGCACCAAAATGGACGACGACTATCGCAAGACATGCGCCGAGCAGGATCAGGGTTGGCGATGATGACGACACCGCGACGATCTGAAATGGATTTCCGCCGAGCACATTGTCGATGACCACTTGCAGCGGCCATGGCTTTAGGAGTTCAAAGCCGGCGATCAGGAACACCTGGAACAGCGCCCAGGCGATCAACCAACAATGCGGTTTCAGATAAGGTAGAAGCTTTTTCAGCATTGGCATGCGGTGGGATCTCGGGCCTCCGGCACGCAGGTAGTTCGTTTTCCGAGCCCGACACCGTCCATCTCAGATCAGACCGGGCTTGGTGTTCGGAGCAGTGTTGGGGATTGTGACCGGCTCGACCGGAAGCAGGCGCGCCTGCTTCGCGACAGCCTCAACGACGCGGTGCATCAACCGTCCAAAACCGACGAGTTGGCAAACCATCACGCCCGAACTAAGCAGGCCAGTCGCGCCGATCGCCGCTGCTGTCAGTGGCCAGCCAAGGATCAGTGCAAAGGCCGTCAGAGCGGCACAGCCGCGCAGCAGCAGAAGTGCGAAGCGAGAAAACCGCATAGCGCAGCGCACCCGCAGAAGTCGCTTGGGGCCGCCGTGATTTTCGGTGCAGACGACCACCAGCGCGCGGCTGTACAGACCACGCGTAATCTTGAGATCCCAATTGCTCCAACCGGTATCGGGCACGACGAAGTATTTCTGCGGCACAAGAAAGTCCATCAGGCCGCCAATCAGCGCTTCCTTTTCGACACCAGCGTCACTCCAATAGGCCAGGTGGAACGCCTGCGTGCCCCAACTGATGCGCGCCCGCTGCTCAGTCTCGACCAAGCCGATATGGTCTTGCGTCCGCATCTCTTTGAAGCGCCATTTAAGGCGCTCCCAGCCGCGCAGCAAAGGGCCGAGGTAAATCAACAAGGCGACCAGCGCCCGGGCCTTGACACCGGTGAACCTTTTATCGATCGGTGCCTTCAGTGCGCCGTTGATGCACATGACCCAGGTGACGATCAGAGGGACCGTTAGCAGCCACAGCCACCCCTCGCCGGCGATCCCTGCCAATGCGAGCGGGAGTGCCGCGGCGCTCCACTCAAAACTTAGCGGAAGAAACGCCGCCAATGATGACGGCGATTCGTACAGGGTTTGAAACAGACTGCGCCCGAAGGGCCCCGAATAGATCACAGGCCGCCTCGACAACAGCAGAGAGGTCGAGAGGTCGCCGTAAATTCGGCCGAGCCACTTTGCCTGACCGAACAGGTTGAAGCGAAACGGGTGCTTTGAATAGACAAGGGCTTCGGCCTTGCCGTAGCCTCGCTGCTGGGTGCAATAAGCCGCCACCGTGTTGCGGCGGAAATGCCAGACTACTGCTGCAGGACTGAAGCCGATCGTGTAGCCGGCGTCCTGAAAGCGCCAGCAGATGTCGACATCGTCGCCCGCCGCGCGATAGACCGGGTCAAACCCCCCGAGCTGCATCAGCACTTCGCGGCGAAACGCCATGTTGCAGCCGGCTATATGTTCGGCGATCTCATCGCTGATCAACACATGTGTCGGTCCGCCGGGCGCAACCGCGACGGCGGCGGGGACGAGATTGTCCTCGGGAGGCGGAAAATTGGGGCCGCCGCAAGCCGTAAGCTTGCTTGCCTCCATTTTGGCAACCAGATAAGTTAGCCAGTCGGGATCGGCAACACAGTCACTGTCTGTGTAGGCGACAATTTCGCCGGTGGCGGCTTCGGCCCCGACATTCCGGGCGACGCTCAACCCTCTATTGGGCTGGTTGATGATCCGGCAGTAATCGTAGCTTTCGGCGATTTCGCGCGTGCGGTCGCGCGAGCCGTCATTGACGACAATGACCTCGTAATTGGGGTAGCTGAGTACCTCCAGCGAGGCGAGGCACTGATCGATCGTCCGCTCGGCATTATAGGCGCAGACCACGACAGAGACCCGCGGGTAGTGCCGCAAAAGCGGCGGCAGAATGCCGCTGTATTGGCGCACAACCTCGTCAAAGGACGGCTTGGGTTGGCGGTCCCGGTCGACCAGACCAAAGGCCCAATTCTCGATTAGGTGACCGCCGGTGAACCACTCATCGGTCCAGGCGAAGATGAAGGTCCCTGCGGCACCCGCTTCGAAGGCGGTATGGACCTGCCAAGACAAGATCCGGCGCTGGCCCTCCTCCCCCTCACCAAACGAATCGACGCCAAATTCCGTCAGGACCAGCGGCTGGTCAACCGCGACATTGTGCAGCCTCGCTATGTATCGGCGGAAGGCAGGCTGATCATGCAGGTAGACGTTGAAACAGACGAAATCAGTGAAATCGACGGTCAGATATTCGGTGGACGGATAATTGGCATAGCTGACGAGCGCCTCGGGGTGTTCCGCCTTTACGCGGGCGACAAGGCTCCT